>Ga0268266_10006881_pt1 | contig 10350 bp, 10 predicted proteins | sample KBSS13metaG_FD_190356 | JGI IMG/M metagenome (GOLD analysis project Ga0268266, IMG submission 190356) | Switchgrass rhizosphere microbial communities from Kellogg Biological Station, Michigan, USA - KBS S1-3 metaG (SPAdes) (version 2) | ecosystem: Host-associated > Plants > Roots > Rhizosphere... | reverse complement strand
GCCGAAAGCTAGCGGGACCGTGAGCGCGGCCGGCGTTCTTGCGTAATGGAGAGGGCGTTGAAGCATAAGTACTCCGTGGGAGAGACTGTCTATTTTACTGCCAGCAACGTTGCCCGTCCGGCCGCCAGCGGCACCTATGAGGTGATCCGGCTGCTTCCGACCGACGGTGACGACTGCCAGTATCGTATCAAAAGCTCGACCGAAGCTTTCGAACGGGTCGCCAAGGAAAGCCAGCTCGCGATTTCCTGAAACAGTTGTGTGCAAGCAGCCCGCTGACGGGGTTCCATTTCGATCGCCGTCAAAAGGCCCCGTTCGCAGAACCATTCTGCCGAAAAGCGAATGCGAGAAAGACGCATTCGTCTTTCGATCGCGTTTGATGCTGCGTTAAGGGACACCGCGCATGAGCTGGGACTGGGCTGCTCCGCTGGATCAAATCTGGCGCTCGCCGAACCTTCCGTTGTACCTGACGCTGGCGACGGGTGGATTTGTCGGGATCATCGTTCTGATCACCCTGCTGCGCTCGGAGCGATCCGTGGCCAACGGCGTTCTTGCGCTCATCACACTGCTCGCGATCGGCCTTGCGGGCGCGGTGACTTTCCGCGGCGGCGGCTCGGCCAGCGCGGTTCAGTCGAGCGAGGTGCGTCCGGTTCAGACGGCCGCCGCGCCGTTGCCGCAGCTTTCCTGTATTGATGAAATGGCCGGCGATGCGGTCCTCGCCGCGTGCGAGAAGGTGCTGTTCGGGTCGGCCGAGTCGGTGGCCGCGGCGGTCGCCTACGCCGCCTCGCAGATCACGCTGCTGACCTCGCTCGGAGACGTCGCGACCGCGAACAAGGGGGCCGGCTCCGACCTGTTGGCGCTGCGCCGTGCCGTCGAGCGCGACCGTTACGGGCTGATGGCCTACGTGCTGACGGTACGGGACCGTTGCACGCCAACGGCCTGCCGCGCGTTCCGCTCGGTGACCGAGCCACGTCAGATTGCGGCCAACATGGAAGAGCGCGTCTATGAAAACCTGATCATGCGCTATGCGTCGTCCTGGAACACGCCGCAGGCTGCAGCGGGCATGATCGCGGCGCTGCCGCCGTCGTTCCCCACGGGCAAGCCCACCAACGCCGAATTCCCGACCTCGGCCTCCACCCCGCCGGTCAACATCATGACGCCGGAGCCGCCGCTCGGCGCCGCGCCGAAGCCGTCGTCTGCTGCGGCTGTTCCGGCAGCGCCAGCCGCGCCGCGGTCAGCCGCAGCGCCGCCGGCACCGACGCAGGCACAGGCCGCCGCCAAGAAGCCGCCGCCCGCGCCGAAGCGGCCGTCCTCCGCGGCGCCGGTCCAACTCGCGCCGTCGGGCGCGGCGCCCACAGCTGATAACAGCGAGTGATCTTTTCAAAGCGCGCAAGGGCCGCTACATCGGCGGGATCATGCCGCTTCATCTCATCAAGCTTGCCGTCGGCTGCGAGTCAGTCAAGGAACTCAAGGGCTGGGTTGCCGAACGCATGGCAACCGCCAAGAAAAAAGGCCTGCCGCTTCGTCACGTCCACATCACGCGGATGACGCCGAAGCGCGACGAGGAGATCCTCGCCGGCGGCTCGCTCTATTGGGTCATCAAGGGCGAAATCGCCGCGCGCGAAAAGATCATCGCAATCGAACCGTTCCGCGACAAGGACGGTATCGGGCGGTGCCGCCTGGTGATGCAGCCCAAAGTGCTGGCGGTCTCGCCGCGGCCGATGCGTCCGTTCCAGGGCTGGCGCTACCTCGCCGAGGACGCCGCGCCGCCGGACCTCACCAAATCCTCAGCCGCCAGCGTGGCTGCGATGCCGGAACCGATGCGGCGCGAATTGCGCGATCTGGGGCTGCTCTGAGGGAGCATCGGCTCCTGTTTTAAATCCCGATATTGTCGATCAGGCGCGTTTTGCCGAGTTTTGCGGCGACAAGGATCCGCACCGGTCCGTCCTTCATCGAGGTGACCGGCGCCAGCGTCTCGGCGTGGCGGGCTTCGAAATAGTCCAGCGCGAAGCCTGCGCCCGTGATCAGTTCGCGGCCGGCATCCATCGCGGCCGCCAAATCATCGCCGGCTTTCAGCCGCTTGGCGCTTTCCTTCATGGCGCGGTAGAGCGCCGTCGCCGTCTGCCGTTCCTCCGCCGAGAGGTAGACGTTGCGCGAGGACATCGCCAGGCCGTCGCGCTCCCGCACGGTGCGCGAGCCGATCACCCTGACGCCGAGATCGAGATCGGCGGCCATCCGCGTCACCACCCGCAATTGCTGAAAATCCTTCTCGCCGAAGATCGCCTCGTCCGGCCGGACCTGGGTGAACAGCTTGCCGACCACGGTGGCGACGCCGCCGAAGAAATGCGGCCGGAACCGATCCTCAAGGCCGGCGGTGGCCGGACCTTCCGGCACGATCCGGGTGGCGAAGCCCTCCGGGTACATCGCCTTGACGTCCGGATTCCAGATCAGTTCGACCTTTTCGGCGGCGAGTTTGGCAACGTCGGCTTTCCAGGTGCGCGGGTACGAACCGAAATCCTCCGTCGGCGCGAATTGGGTCGGGTTGACGAAGATCGATACGACCACTTTTTGTGCGCGGCGCCTGGCGAGCCGTACCAGCGACACATGTCCGTCATGAAGCGCTCCCATGGTCGGCACCAGCGCGACGGTGGCCTTTCGGGCGCGCAACGCCTCGACGGCGCGGCGCAAGGCGGGGACGGTACGGACGACCATTGGACTTCGCGACATCGGGCCTCGATCTCTTGCAGTTTCTGACGGGGTGAGGGGGCCGTCGGCCCCGAGCCTTTCGGCGGGCACGCTGACCTTATAAGGCCAGAGCATTGCCGCCAAGTTTGCCTGGGTATGGCGCGCCTGTGGCAGCTAACGCGAGTCCGGAAGCGACATCGCAACCGTCGCGATTCATCATTAAAGACACGCCGCGAGCGAATTGAATGCGTCGTCGCGCATTTCACTTGACCGTAGCCGCGCGTGGTTGAAGATATTGTGCGGGGGTCGAGTCATGTTGGTTCAGGCGAGTCAGGGACAATTCGGTTCGGCGCATGTCGTCGTGCTGGGCAACGAGAAGGGCGGGTCGGGAAAATCCACCTCCGCGCTGCATATCGCTGTTGCCCTGCTGAAGGCCGGACAGCGCGTCGCCACCATCGATCTCGACTGCCGCCAGCAGAGCTTTACCCGCTACATCGCCAACCGGACCGCGTGGGCGCGCCGTACCGGTCTCGACCTCGAAATCCCCGTGCACTACTGCGTCAAGCTCGGCGAGACGATGCAGATCGCCGACAATGAAAATGCCGAGTTCCAGCAGTTCATGGAGGCGGTCAGCGCAATCGAGCGGGCCTTCGATTTCATCGTCATCGATACGCCGGGTTCCGACTCCTACCTGATGCGCCTGGCGCACTCGATGGCCGACACCCTGGTAACGCCGATCAACGACAGCTTCCTCGATTTCGACGTGCTGGGCACCGTCGATCCCGCGACCTATTCCGTGACCGGCGAGAGCCACTATGCGGAGATGGTGCGCGACGTCAGGCGCAAGCGCCGCCAGCTCGACGGCGCCACCACCGACTGGATCGTGGTGCGCAACCGCCTGTCGATGATCGGCTCGCGCAACAAGCAGCTGGTCGCCGACAGCCTCAAGGACCTTTCGCTGCGGCTCGGCTTCCGTTCGATCGACGGATTTGCCGAACGGGTGGTCTACCGCGAATTCTTCCCGCGCGGACTGACCGCGCTGGACGACATCGACGAAGCGACGCTGGGAACCCGGCCGAGCATGGGCCATGTCACGGCCCGCGAGGAAGTGACCAGCCTGCTGCGCCAGCTCAAGCTGCCGCTCGACGAGCGCGGTCGCCGCCGCGCCGCCAACCGCGCCGAATGGTTCACCCAGGTCGACAAGCCGCTCGAAGTCCACGACATCATTGGCGATATCATCAGCGCCTGAGTCTCGCTTAGCGCCGCGGCTCGATCACCGTCATTTTGAAGGGACCCGCGTTGGCGGCGGCATGCGCTACCGCCTCGTTGGCGCGGTCGAGACCGAAGGCCGTGATCTCGAAATGATCGAGGTCGACCAGGCCCGAGCGGATCAGGCCGGCCATCAGGGTGGCCGCATGCGGCGGGTACATCCATTGCCCGCGCAGCGTGATGCAGTTTCGCATCATCCACGGGTAGGGCAACTCGAGGCCGGCGCCGCCGAGCATGCCGACGCCGCCCATCAGCACCACCCGCCCGTACGGCCGCACCGCCAGGATGGCGGTCCGCACCTGCACGGCATTGGCCGCAGGCGGGAGGATGTCGAGCACGCAGTCGATCGGGCCGGGCGCCGCCTGCAGGATGCGCGCGCGATCGTCGGCCTCGTGGCCGCGCATCGGCACGGTGCGGACGCGGGCGCCGAACCGCTGCGTCAGTTCGGTCAGCGCCTGCTCGTTGCGTCCGGTCGCGAGCACACATTGCGCGCCCATTCCAAGCGCGACGGCGACGGCGGCGCTGCCAAAGCTGCCGGTGGCGCCATTGACCAGCACGATCTCTCCGGCTTGGAGTTGCGCGGCGAGGAACCCGCCATAGGGCACGAGCAGTGTGCCGAGCGCGCACCATCGCCCGGCGTCCTTCTCGTCGATGTCGCCGATCGGGACCGCGTTTTCCGTCGGCAACCGCATCTGTTCAGCCCAGGCGCCGTCGTGGAAATACCGCTGCAGGCGCAGGCCTGCCTCGGTCCCGCCGGTAAGGCCCTGCAGGGCGATGTCGGGCGAGCGCGAATTGTCGCGTGAGCGCACGGTCGGATCGCAATAGACCCAATCGCCGGGACGAAGCCGGGTCGCGTCGGGACCGGTGGTGCGGATGCGGCCGATCGCGCCGGGGCCGGGCACGATGGGCAATTCCAAAAGGTATTTGCGCTCCCCGCTGAGCACCTCGTTGGCGTAGGCCAGCACGCGGCTCGCCGCGACATCGACAATGACCTCGCCGGTGCCGAGCCGCGGCTCGGGGCGTGTCTCGATCGCAAGCGGCGATCCGAATGCATTCAATACGGCTGCCTTCATGGAGCCTCCTCATTTCGGTTGAAACGCATTCTCGCGAGGCTTCATGGGGCCAGCAAGACCTGGTATTATCCTAGGACTATCAGACCCTCTCTCAGGCACGGTGCGCATGGCGGTATCAGGCACGAATTCGAGGCAAGGCGAACTCGGCGACTTCCTGCGGTCGCGGCGGCAGAAGCTGACGCCGAAGGCGGTCGGTCTGCCGGTGGGCCGGCGGCGGCGTACGCCCGGCCTGCGGCGGGAGGAGGTGGCCGAACTCGCCGGCATCGGCGTCGACTGGTATGTCCGCCTCGAGCAGGGACGGTCGGTCAGCCCGTCGGCGGCGACGATCGACGCGTTGGCGCGCGCGTTGCGGCTGACCAAAGCCGAGCATCGCCATCTGACGGAGCTGACGCAAAATGCCGACCGGCGTCCCTTTGTCCGCGAGACCGTTCCGCCGGCGTTGCGTCGCACGGTCGAGCAACTCAACCTGCCGGCCTATGTCACCGGCCGGCGCTGGGACATTCTCGCATGGAATGCTGCTGCCGAAGAAATCTTTGCGTTCAGCCGGCTTGCGGAAGCCGATCGCAACAGCCTGCTCTCGGTGTTGACCAACCCTGCCTCGCGGCGGTTGTTCGACGTGTCATGGGCGGATGAGGCCCGGCGCATCGTCGCCCAGTTCCGTGCGACACATGACCTATGGGCCGGCGATCCCGCCTTCCGCGACCTGCTGGCGCGGCTGCGCGAAGGCTGTCCCGAATTTGCAGGCTGGTGGGAGACCCACGACGTCAGCGGCGTCGCAGCAGGACGGAAATCCTTGATCCATCCCAAGAAGGGCCGGCTCAAACTGGAGTATACTAGTTTCCAAGCCAATGATGACCCGGCGCTGAAGCTCGTCATCTACACGACGGTCTAAGTCTTTTGGGATTTGCGGTATTGCCGCACCTGCAAGCCGACTAGTTTCCGGGAACCAGACCTCTGCTACGCCGTTTTTTCGTTAGACTTTTATCTAACGGTCGAACCGAAGCTTGATGGGAGGCGTCGTAAGCAGTAACGGGGCTGAATTTGGTGGGACTGAGCGGCTGCACAATGGATAGGTGCATCGCACAATGATCAGGCGGTCAACACACAACATTTGGCCTTTATGTCACTCCATCGTGACATATATCATCGAGAAGAGACCGGAAGAGTCTCAGGAACAGGGATGGCCCCTCACGGGGCTCGAGGACGAATATGAAACGTGGAATTCTCGTTCTGCTTTCACTCTCCGTGCTGGTCGCTGTCGCGCTTTTCACCGCGAACAAGTGGGCGATCCGGCATGAGACGATCGCGTTTCACGATCCCGATCGCGACAATCGTCTTGTCGCCGTCCAGATCGCCGTTCGCCGCGATAAGGAAATGCAGGCCAACGCCGGCTTGATCAAACTTCCTGTTGCGGTCCTCAATCACGGCAACACCGTCAAGAACACCGAGTACTCTTTCCTCTCCACCGTGTTCGCCTGGCGCGGTTACCTCGCCGTCAGCCCGCAGCACGACCTGCCGACCGATCCGCCGATGGTGACCAAGGTCGGCGAGCCCTATGTCGGCCGTCTGCCGCAGATTCAGCGCGGCGTGGCCAACATCCATTTCGCCCTCCACGAAATGAAGAAGGCCCAGCCCAACGCCGACTATGAAAAGGTGACGATGGTCGGCCATTCGATGGGCGGCGACATCTCGATGTATTTCGCCAAGCAGTATCCCGACGAGATCAAGAAGGTGGTGACGCTGGATAATCTGCGCGTGCCGTTCCTGACCGACGGCAAGTTCAAGATCCTGTCGTTCCGCTCCAAGGATACGCATTTCAAGCCGGATCCCGGCGTGGTGCCTGACGACGAGCAGTGCGAGCAGGCCGGGATCACCGTCGTGAACACCGGCTTCCAGCACAACGACATGCGGGACACCGGACCTGATGCCGCCAAATCCTCGATCCAGTCGATGCTCGACAAGTTCCTCGACGATTCCGACAAGAGCGGGGAATTGAAGCCTGTGCCGACCAAGGTGCCGGACATTCTGAGCGCCAACCCGGGGCCGGTGCCGCTGTCCGTCCCGTTGGCCAGCAATCCGACGCCGAACAAGCAGGTCACGAACTAGGCGTTGATGGCCGCAAGGCGGCCGGCGGTCTTCTTGCGGCTTGCGTCGCTGTCCGGCGCATTGAACGGCGCCAAGCGCCGTCCCACATAGAGCTTGCTGCTTATACCCGCGAGCGCTCATGGCCGGCGAACCCATCAAACCGAAATCGGAACGCGACGTTGCCGCGGAAAAGGCCGAGGCGGCCAAAGGCGGGCCGTTGCCGCAGACCAAGCCGTCGGCGGCGGACGACATCGCAGCCTTCGTGGCGAAAGCCCGCGCAATGTCGCCGCACCGCCCGGGCGCCAGGGGCAGGCTGGTGTTTGCGCTCGACGCCACCATGAGCCGGCAGCCGACCTGGGACATGGCCTGCGCGCTGCAGGCCGACATGTTTCGTGAGGCGGGCTCGCTCGGCAGCCTCGATATCAGGCTGGTCTATTACCGCGGCTTCCACGAATGCCGCGCCACGGGCTGGATCTCCGATTCCGCGCAACTGGCACGGCTGATGGGCAAGATCGACTGCCAGGGTGGGAACACCCAGATCGGCAAGGTGCTGTCGGAAGCGCGCCGCGAGGCGGTGGCGTCGGGTGTGCGCGCCGTGGTGTTCGTCGGCGACGCCATGGAGGAGGCGGTCGACGATCTCTGCGCCAAAGCCGGCGAGCTCGGACTGCTCAAGGTGCCGGTGTTCATGTTTCAGGAAGGCCACGACCCCACCGCCGAACATGCCTTCCGCGAGATTGCCCGGCTGACCGGCGGCGCATGGTGCAGGTTCGATCCCGGCGCCGCGGCGCAATTGCGCGAGCTGCTGCGCGCCGCCGCAGCCTACGCCGCCGGCGGGCGCGAAGCGCTGCTGCGGCTATCGAAAACCACCAGCGGCGCGGCCGCGCTGATCGGCCAGATGAAGTGATGGCGACTTTAGTCGCGAGCGCGCCAAGCACATGCTTTTCGGCGCCGATGCAGCTATATTAGAGCCATGCCAACCCTGATTGCCGGCGTCGTCGCCGTTGTCGTTCTCTACTTGCTGCTGCAGATGTTTCGTGCGGCCAATCCCGTCTTGCTCGCGCGCGGGATCAAGATCGCCGGTGGCGTCGTGGCGCTGGCGGTCGCAGCCTTCACCGGGCTGCGCGGCGAGCTTGCGGTTGCAATCCCGCTCGGCATCTTCGGCGCCGGCCTGCTCGGTTGGTCGCCGTTCGGGCCTGGCAGTTTCAGCAATATCGGTGCGATCTTCGGCGGCGGCGCGCAGCGTTCTTCGGGACAGGCTTCGCGCGTCCGCTCGCAGTTTCTCGAAATGACGCTCGATCATGACAGCGGCGAACTGTCGGGCCAGATCGTGGATGGACCGAATGCCGGACGCTCGCTCGACGCATTCGATCTGCCGCAGTTGATCGCGATGATACCGGCCTTCGACGCTGAGAGCGTCGCCTTACTTGAAAGCTATCTTGACCGCCGGTTTCCCGCTTGGCGTCAGAACGCGCAAGGCGACACGGCAGGGGGGCAGCGTCGCGCGTCGACGAGTGGAAAAATGACGGATGAGGAGGCCTATCAGATCCTTGGCCTGCAGCCGGGGGCGGGGCGCGACGACATCAGCCGGGCGCACCGCGCCCTCATGAAGAAACTGCATCCCGATCAAGGGGGCTCGACGTACCTCGCTGCCCGAGTAAACGAGGCCAAGGATATTCTTCTTCGCACGCATCTCTAGCACACTCCGGCTTACGCCACCGACGCTACAAAACGAGAGTTGCTACCTGTCTCTGACTGACGCCCCATACCGCCCGCCGTTATCCGGCGTGGTCGATCATCCCTTGCAGGCAAACCTAACCGCAAATTCTTGACGAGAAGTTTTCGCTAGGCCGATTGGGCAAGATCGCGTCAGAGCACGTCGACACCGTGCCTTGAAAGCAACAAAGCCGGCGCTTGTGGCGCCGGCTTTGTCAACTTCGAAGGGAAGTCCGGATCAGTTGCGAACGGTCATGCAGGAAATGTCGGCGCGCTTGAGCGTTTTGCACACCGCTTCGGCGGAATCGCGATCGAGACCGGCGAAGCGGGCGCGGTATAGCGTTTTATTGTCCTTGGACACGATCGTTTCAGTAAAGGGATCGGCCTTGCCGAGCAACGAACTGGCCTTGGTGCGGGCAAGATCGATGCGCTGCTTGGCTTCACTCTCGCTTTCGAGCGCGCCGACCTGGACGATCCAGCCGGTGCGAACCACCGCCGGCGCGGCCGGCTTGGCGGCGTCGTTCTGTTGCACGGCCTGCGGTTGGGCGCGGGGCGCCGGATCGGCATAGGCCATCGCCTGGGTGTGTGGCGAAGCTTGCGGTGGGGCTTGGGTCAGGCTGGATGCAGGCAACACGCCGAGTACGCCATGGCCGGTACCATGGCCGGCCGGCTGCTGCGGCATGGCCGCCCTGAGGGCGTCCCTGGCAGCTTCGGCCCTGGCCTCGGCAGCGTTTGCGACAACGGCGCTGGAGGTCTCGGCGACTTCAGGGCGGGCAGGGATGGCGTTGGTGGCCGGCGGTGCCACTGGCTGCGAGCCGGTGGCTGACGCCAGTTTCATCGGCCCGGCCTTGACCTGAACCGTCTTGACCTTGACCGGCTTCATCGGCTCTGCCGAGCCCGGAATTGCTGATATCGACTGGCTCTGGATGACGCCGCTGGTCAATGGCGCGGGCTCGGGCCGTGCTTGCGGCTCGAACTTGTTCTGCTCGACCTTGGCCGGCGGAGGTAGGGCAGCTGCGGCCGCGGCCATCAGCGACGGCTTTGCCGGCGCGATCGAGCGGGTCGTTGGCATGGCTGCCGGTTCGGCGGAAGCGAGAGTGCTGCCGGGCTGAGCTGCTTCGGCCGGACGCGAAGCGGTCCCGGCGTCGGCCACATCGACGGCGCCGTCGGCGGCATTGCGCTCGGTGATCGCGGCCACGGTACGCTTGGTCGCGCCTTTCTCCAGGTTCTCGGCCAGCAGGTTGCGCATGGTGGCGTCACGCGAACCGCCGCTGCGGCCGCCCAGCACTACGCCGACGAGGTGGCGGTTGCCGCGGCGCATCGAACTCACGAGGTTGAAGCCGGAGGCGCGGGTGTAGCCGGTCTTGATGCCGTCGACGCCTTCGACATTGCCGAGCAGGCGATTGTGGTTGCGGATCGACTGGCCGCGATAATTGAAAACGGTGGTCGCGAAATAACGGTAGTAGCGTGGATAGCGATCCTGGATCGCGCGGCCGAGCGTGGCCTGATCGCGCGCCGTGGTCAGCTG
>Ga0268266_10006880_pt1 | contig 10351 bp, 8 predicted proteins | sample KBSS13metaG_FD_190356 | JGI IMG/M metagenome (GOLD analysis project Ga0268266, IMG submission 190356) | Switchgrass rhizosphere microbial communities from Kellogg Biological Station, Michigan, USA - KBS S1-3 metaG (SPAdes) (version 2) | ecosystem: Host-associated > Plants > Roots > Rhizosphere >... | reverse complement strand
GCTTCAGCGGGGCCATACCGTCGCTACTCACCAACGAATCCGGCTTCGGACGGTTGGCGCTCTTGCGCTTGGTCGGCGTCTTGGCGGCGGTTTTCTTCTTGTCGCCCTTGGCGTCGGTCTTTTTCTTCTTCACGCCAACAGCTTTGCCCGAGGCCTTGACCTTTTTCGGCCCGCCGTAGGTGCCCTTGACTTCCTTGATGGTACGGCGCTCGAAGCTCTGCTTGAGGTAGCGCTCGATGCTCGACATCAGGTTCCAGTCGCCGTGGCAGATCAGCGAGATCGCCAGACCGTCGTTACCGGCACGACCGGTACGACCGATACGGTGCACATATTCGTCGCCGCTGCGTGGCATGTCGAAGTTGATCACCAGATCCAGACCATCAACGTCCAGACCACGGGCCGCAACGTCGGTGGCCACGAGGATCTTCACGCCGCCCTGCTTCAGACGGTCGATCGCCAGTTTGCGATCCTTCTGGTCTTTCTCGCCGTGCAGCACGAACGCTTTGTATTCCTGAGCCACGAGGCGACCGTAGATGCGGTCGGCCATGGCGCGGGTGTTGGTGAAGACGATGGCCTTCTGGTAGGTCTCGTTGGCCAGCAGCCAGTTCACAATCTGCTCTTTGTGCTGATTGTGGTCGGCGGTGATGATTTGCTGACGGGTGGTCGAGTTCAGCTGGCTGACCGCGTTGAGCTGCAGGTGCTCTGGGTTGTTCAGCACCTTGCCGATCATGTCGCGCAGGCCGGAACCGCCGGTGGTGGCGGAGAACAGCATGGTCTGCTGACGGTTCGGGCATTCGTCGACCAGACGCTGCACGTCTTCGGCGAAACCCATGTCGAGCATGCGGTCGGCTTCGTCAAGCACCAGCACTTCGACTTCTTTGAGGTCGAGGTTGCCGGCGTTGAGTTGCTCGATCATCCGGCCCGGGGTGCCGATGAGGATGTCCGGCACTTTGCGCAGCATCGCGGCCTGGACCTTGAAGTCTTCACCGCCGGTGATCAGGCCGGACTTGATGAAGGTGAACTGCGAAAAGCGTTCAACTTCCTTCAGGGTCTGCTGGGCCAGTTCACGGGTCGGCAGCAGGATCAGCGTCTTGATGCTGACGCGAACCTTGGCCGGGCCGATCAGGCGATTGAGGATTGGCAGAACGAAAGCGGCGGTTTTGCCGCTACCGGTTTGCGCCGTCACCCGCAGATCACGCCCTTGGAGCGCCAGCGGGATGGCCGCGGCTTGCACAGGCGTTGGCTCGACAAATTTCAGCTCGGCCACAGCTTTAAGCAGGCGTTCGTGCAGGGCGAATTGGGAAAACACGGGTGCTACCTCGAAGATATGCAAAAAAACAGCTGCATAGGTTACCGGTTTCGAGCGCTCAGGCCGAGTTTCTTTATACAAACGGACGTAATCAGTGGCTTTTTTGTTGCTCGATTTGTCTCCAACGGTAATACACGGCGTCTTAAATGCTCTAATCGCCCATCGCTTCCTACAGAAGAATCGTTACTCATATGGATTTCAAACAGCTCTGGCTCAAAGCCCAGGACCTCTGGGGCACCCTGGAACAGCATCCATTTCTGCAAGCCGGCCTGGCGCTGATGCTGCTGTTGGTCATCGCGCTAGTACTCGGACGAGTGGCGCGTTACCTGATCTTGCACGCCAGCCGCATGCTTGGCCGCCAGCCGGCGCTGCACTGGATCAATGATTTTCGCCACAACAAGGTGTTTCAGCGCCTGGCGCAGATGACGCCGTCGCTGGTGATCCAGTTCGGTCTGCATCTGGTGCCGGAACTGAGCAAAACCGCGATGACCTTTCTCGGGAACGTGGCGTTGTCGTTCACCATTCTGTTCCTGCTGCTCTCGGTCAGCGCCCTGCTCAATGCTCTGCTCGACATCTACGCACGCACCGAACATGCACGCACGCGCTCGATCAAGGGCTACGTGCAACTGGCGAAAATGGTCTTGTACGTGTTTGGCGCGATCATCATCGTCGCAACGCTGATCGACCGTTCGCCGCTGTTGCTGCTGTCCGGTCTGGGTGCGATGTCGGCGGTGATTCTGTTGGTCTACAAGGACACGCTGCTCTCATTCGTCGCCAGCGTGCAGTTGACCAGCAACGACATGTTGCGCGTCGGTGACTGGATCGAAATGCCACAAGTCGGTGCCGACGGTGATGTGGTCGATATCACTCTGCACACGGTCAAGGTGCAGAATTTCGACAAGACCATCGTCTCGATCCCGACCTGGCGCCTGATGTCCGAGTCGTTCAGAAACTGGCGCGGCATGCAGCAATCCGGCGGCCGGCGGATCAAGCGCAGTCTGTTCATCGATGCCAGCGGCGTGCGTTTCATCCGCGATGACGAAGAAGAAAAGCTCACCCAGGTGCACCTGCTGACTGACTACATGAGCCGCAAGAAAGCCGAGCTCAAGGCGTGGAACGAGGCGCAGGGCAATGTCGCGGCGATGTCGGCGAACCGCCGGCGGATGACCAATATCGGTACGTTCCGCGCCTATGCGCTGGCGTATCTGAAGAGTCATCCGGAGATTCAGCCAAACATGACCTGCATGGTCCGGCAGATGCAAACCACCGCGCAGGGGATTCCGCTGGAAATCTACTGTTTCACCAGCACCACGGCGTGGGCCGATTACGAGCGGATTCAGGGGGATATTTTCGATTATCTGCTGGCGGTGCTGCCGGAGTTTGGGCTGAGTCTTTATCAGCAGCCGAGTGGCGGGGATTTGCGCTCTGGCCTGCTGCCGGCGGTGCTCGGCGCGGCCAGCATTCCCGAACCACAGAAACACCTCATGTAACCCCACCGATCAAAACTGTAGGAGTGAGCCTGCTCGCGATAGCGGTGTATCAGTCAATATGGATTTGTCTGACACACCGCTATCGCGAGCAGGCTCACTCCTACAGGGGTTATGCGGTGGCTGGGGATTTGCGGATGCCCAGTCGGCTGATCCATACGGCAGCGAGGATGACGCTGCCGCCAAGGAGCAACCGCCCCAGTTCCTCATGCTGATTCCAGATCAGCAAATTCAGCAGCAGCCCCACCGGCACATGCAGGTTGTTCATCACCGCCAGCGTGCCACCGTTGACCATGCACGCGCCCTTGTTCCACCAGTACATGCCCAACGCGGTCGAGACCAGGCCGAGGAACAGCAACACGCCCCACTGCAGCGGCGCTTCCGGGAGGAAGTTGGCTTTGCCGAACATCAGAAATGCCGGCAGCACCACCGCCAGCGCGCCGAGGTAGAAGAAGCCGAAACGCCGATAGTGCGGCAGATCGCTCGGGTGTTTCGCCACCAGATGCTTGTACATCACCTGCCCTGCCGCGTAGGTGAAGTTGGCCAGTTGCAGCAGCAAGAAGCCCATGAAGAAATCCGGATTGATGCTGTCGAAACGAATCACCGCCGCCCCGCCCACCGCCACCAGCGCGGCGATCAGCGCCCACGGATTGAAGCGCCGATTCAGCGCGTCTTCGATCAGGGTCACGTGCAACGGCGTGAGGATGGTGAACAGCAACACTTCCGGTACCGTCAGCACACGGAAACTCAGGTACAGACAGACATAGGTCACACCGAACTGCAGCGCGCCGATCACCAGCATGCCGCGCATGAATGAAGGTTCGACCGAGCGCCAGCGGGTCAATGGAATGAACACCAGCCCGGCCAGCACCACACGCACCAGCACCGCGAAGTAACTGTCGACATGACCGGCCAGGTATTCACCGATCAGACTGAAGGAAAACGCCTGGATCAGCGTGACAAAAAGTAGATAGCCCATGCTCGCCTCGAAATCGAATGGCGGCGACGATAGCGGTTTTCTGGTCTCACTGCGAATAGCCGGAAATACAAATTTCCCTTGTGGGAGCGAGCCTGCTCGCGAAGGCAGAGTGTCAGACGGCAGATACTTGTCTGATACACCGCTTTCGCGAGCAGGCTCGCTCCCACCAGGAGTTTTGCGTCGTTCAAAAAATACAGGCAAAAAAAAGCCCGATCTCGCTAATGCGTTCAATCGGGCTACAGCACTCAGGAGCAACAAGTGCAAAGGGAGGTTCGATGCGCGTAGAGCCTTGAAGGGGTTGCGCCAGGTCACTTAAACAATCGGCGATTATCTGGGGATTAACCTGTCAAGCGACCTGGGACAGCTTGGCGTTGGCCTGATTCAAGCCCTTCTCCTGGAAGTCGCCACCGAGGTTCATGCCTTCCGCGTGAATGAACGTCACGTCGTTGATGCCGATGAAACCCATGACCTGACGCAGGTACGGTTCCTGATGATCCGCCGGGCCGCCGGCGTAGATGCCGCCGCGAGCGGTGAGCACGTAGGCACGTTTGCCGCTGAGCAGGCCTTGCGGGCCGGTTTCGGTGTACTTGAAGGTCACGCCGGCACGCAGCACGTGGTCGAGCCAGGCCTTGAGGGTGCTCGGGATGGCGAAGTTGTACATCGGCGCGGCCATCACCAGCACGTCGGCAGCAAGCAATTCATCAGTCAGTTCGTTGGAGCGGTCCAGCGAAGCTTGCTCGTTGGCGTTGCGTTGCTCGGCAGGTTTCATCCAGCCGCCCAACAGATTGATGTCCAGGTGTGGCACCGGGTTCACGGCGAGGTCACGCACGGTGATCTGATCGGCCGGATGCGCCGCTTTCCACTGACTGATGAAGGTCTGGGTCAGTTGACGGGATACCGAGTCTTGCTGGCGGGCGCTGCTTTCGATGATCAGAACGCGGGACATGGTGTGTAGCCTCCATCCGAGAATGTTGTAGGTCGATGGAGTGAAGGTTAAACAGAGTCGAATCGATGAAAAAGCGCAAATAATTGCTGCAAAGCATCGAATAATTCGTTTAGATGCTGAACCATGCTCCTGTAGGAGTGAGCCTGCTCGCGATAGCGGCGTGTCAGGCGATATTGATTTATCTGGGACACCGCTATCGCGAGCAGGCTCACTCCTACAGGAGGCGACTGTTATTTCGGGGTGCAGGTCAGTTTGATGCGCAGCTTGATGATCTCGCGGGTGAACTTGGCCGTGGCGTTTTTATGTTTGCCGGCCGGTACATCGATCGTGCGCGTGCGTGGTGCTTCCGGGCCATTGCTGAACACCGCTTTGCACGTTGCATCGACATCACCATAGTTGGCCACCCGAATCGAGCCGATGTCGTTATCGGTGTCGAAGGTCTCGTAATCGATCTTCATGCCGTTGAGTTCTTTCTGCACATCAATCGGGTACGCGAAAGCAGTCAACGGAAGCAGCGCCAGCAGCACACAACAGAATTTTTTCATTCGGCAGTCTCCATGAGGGACGGCCAGCTTAGGACAAGAGGAGCTATTGATGAAAGCGCCCCGCGTGACCCTTGATCAATGGCGAACATTGCAGGCCGTGGTCGACCACGGCGGATTCGCCCAGGCCGCCGAGGCCTTGCACCGTTCGCAATCGTCGGTGAGTTACACCGTCGCCCGCATGCAGGACCAGCTCGGCGTGCCGTTGCTGCGCATCGACGGGCGCAAAGCCGTGCTCACCGAAGCCGGTGGCGTATTGCTGCGCCGTTCGCGGCAACTGGTGAAACAGGCCAGTCAACTGGAAGACCTCGCCCACCACATGGAGCAAGGCTGGGAAGCTGAAGTCCGTCTGGTGGTCGACGCTGCTTACCCGAGTGCGCGCATCGTCCGCGCGTTGACCGCGTTCATGCCGCAGAGTCGCGGCTGCCGCGTGCGTCTGCGTGAGGAGGTATTGTCGGGGGTCGAGGAAGTGCTGCTCGAAGGCGTGGCCGATCTGGCCATCACCGGTCTGAGCATTCCCGGTTACCTTGGTGCGGAACTGAGCGACGTCGAATTCGTCGCCGTTGCTCATCCCGATCACCCGCTGCATCGGCTCAATCGCGAGCTGAGCTTTCAGGATCTGGAAACCCAGATGCAAGTGGTGATTCGCGACTCCGGCCGCCAGCAGCCGCGTGATGTCGGCTGGCTCGGCGCCGAACAGCGCTGGACCGTCGGCAGCCTCGCCACGGCCGCCACGTTCGTCAGCAGCGGACTTGGTTTTGCCTGGCTGCCACGGCATATGATCGAGCGTGAACTGAAAGATGGTTCGCTCAAGCTGCTACCGTTGGACAGGGGCGGCAACCGCAACTCGAGCTTCTATCTGTATTCGAACAAGGACAAACCCTTGGGCCCGGCCACGCAAATCCTAATCGAACTGCTGCGCACCTTCGACACTTTGCCGCTGGACGCACCGTTCGCCGCCCCTGAACAAGCCTGACACGGAGTTCACCGATGGCGTATTTCGAGCACGATGGTTGCAACCTGCACTACGAGGAATATGGCCACGGCACGCCGTTGCTGCTGGTTCACGGGCTCGGCTCGAGCACACTGGACTGGGAAATGCAGATCCCGGCACTGGCCGCGCATTACCGGGTGATCGTTCCGGATATTCGCGGCCACGGTCGCTCGGACAAACCGCGCGAGCGCTACAGCATCGCCGGTTTCAGCGCCGATGCTGTAGCGCTTATCGAGCACTTGAACCTCGGCCCGGTGCATTACGTCGGGCTGTCGATGGGTGGCATGATCGGCTTCCAGTTCGGCGTCGATCAGCCTCATCTGCTCAAGAGTCTGACCATCGTCAACAGCGCCCCCGAAGTCAAAATCCGCAGCCGCGACGATTACTGGCAGTGGTTCAAACGCTGGAGCCTGATGCGCGTACTCAGCCTCGCGACCATCGGCAAAGCCCTTGGCGGCAAACTTTTTCCGAAACCGGAACAGGCCGATCTGCGGCAGAAAATGGCTGAGCGCTGGGCAAAAAACGACAAACGTGCTTATCTCGCCAGCTTCGATGCGATTGTTGGCTGGGGCGTTCAGGAACGACTTTCCCGGGTGACCTGTCCAACGCTCGTCATCAGCGCCGACCGTGACTACACACCGGTGGTGTTGAAAGAAACCTATGTAAAACTGCTGCCGAATGCGCGGCTGGTGGTGATTGCCGATTCGCGCCACGCCACCCCGCTCGATCAACCCGAACGCTTCAATCAAACGCTGCTGGAGTTCCTCGCCGCAGCCGAAATTCAATCTCAGGATCACTGACCCATGCTGAAAAAACTCGCCCTCGCCGCTGGTACTGTGCTGTTTGCCGCCAACCTGATGGCTGCCACGCCGGCCAAAGCACCGCACGTGCTGCTGGAAACCACCAACGGCCAGATCGAAATCGAGCTGGACCCGGTCAAGGCGCCGATCAGTACCAAGAACTTTCTGGATTACGTGAACAGCGGCTTCTACAACAACACGATTTTCCACCGCGTGATCCCGGGCTTTATGGTTCAGGGCGGCGGTTTCACTCAACAGATGCAGCAAAAAGAAACCAAGGCCCCTATCAAGAACGAACACAAAAACGGTCTGGCTAACGTTCGTGGCACCTTGTCCATGGCTCGCACTTCCGTACCTGATTCGGCGACCAGCCAGTTCTTCATCAACGTCAAGGACAACGACTTCCTCGACCAGGGCGACGGCTACGCAGTATTCGGCAAAGTGGTCAAAGGCATGGACGTGGTCGACATCATCGTCAACTCGCCGACCACCACCAAAAGCGGCATGAAAGACGTACCTGCCGACCCTGTATTCATCAAGTCGGCCAAAGTCATCGACTAAGCTGTACAGGGCGTATCGAGCGGCGCTGGATTAACCCCACGCCGCTCACACCGATAAAAGGAGAGCCCGTGCTCCGGGCGGTTATCTGATGCTCTATCGCCGTTTCGAACAACTGATCGACATATTCCGTGAAGCCCCGACGGCGTCTCCGCCGGACCGCGTTCTCCCCTTCTATACCTATTACCTCAAGCAGGTCTGGCCAAGTTTCGCCGCCCTGCTCGTCGTTGGCCTGTTCGCCGCATTGATCGAAGTGGCGCTGTTCAGTTACCTGAGCCGCATCATCGACCTGGCCCAAGGCACACCGAACCCGAATTTCTTCAGCGACCATGCCCTTGAACTGACGTGGATGCTGGTGGTTGCCCTGGTGCTGCGACCGATCTTCTTCGGCCTGCATGACTTGCTGGTGCACCAGACGTTAAGTCCCGGCATGACCAGCATGATCCGCTGGCAGAACCACAGCTACGTGCTCAAACAGAGCCTGAATTTCTTCCAGAACGACTTTGCCGGGCGCATCGCCCAGCGAATCATGCAGACCGGCAACTCGCTGCGTGACTCGGCAGTGCAGGCAGTGGACGCGCTGTGGCACGTGGTGATCTACGCGATCAGCTCGCTGGTGTTGTTCGCCGAGGCCGACTGGCGCCTGATGATCCCGCTGCTGACATGGATCGTTGCCTACATCGGCGCGCTCTATTATTTCGTACCTCGGGTGAAAGACCGCTCGGTGGAAGCCTCCGATGCGCGTTCAAAACTGATGGGGCGCATCGTCGATGGCTACACCAACATCGCCACGCTGAAGCTGTTCGCCCACACCAATTTCGAACAGCACTACGCCAAGGAAGCCATCGAAGAACAGACCGTCAAAGCGCGGATGGCCGGCCGCGTCGTCACCAGCATGGACGTGGTAATTACCGCCATGAACGGCTTGCTGATCGTCGGCACTACTGCGTTGGCCTTGTGGCTGTGGACACAGTCGTTGATTACCGTTGGCGCGATTGCCCTGGCGACCGGCCTGGTGATCCGCATCGTCAACATGTCCGGCTGGATCATGTGGGTAGTCACCGGCATTTTCGAGAACATCGGCATGGTCCAGGACGGTCTGCGCACCATTTCGCAACCGGTCAGCGTCACCGATCACGAGCAGGCCAAACCGCTGGACGTGGCCCGTGGCGAAGTGCGTTTCGAGCACGTGGATTTTCACTACGGCAAGAAGCGCGGGATCATCGGCGACCTCAATCTGAACATCAAACCGGGCGAAAAAATCGGTTTGATCGGGCCATCAGGTGCCGGCAAATCAACGTTGGTCAACCTGCTGCTGCGCCTGTACGACGTCGAAGGCGGACGGATTATGATCGACGGCCAGAACATCGCCGAAGTCGGTCAGGAAAGCCTGCGCGCGCGGATCGGCATGATCACCCAGGACACCTCGCTGCTGCACCGCTCGATCCGCGACAATTTGTTGTACGGCAAACCGGATGCGACCGATGCAGAGCTGTGGGATGCGGTGCACAAGGCTCGCGCCGATGAGTTCATTCCGCTGCTGTCGGACGCTGAGGGCCGCACCGGTTTCGATGCGCATGTCGGTGAGCGTGGAGTGAAATTGTCCGGTGGTCAGCGTCAGCGCATTGCGATTGCGCGGGTGCTGCTCAAGGACGCGCCGATTTTGATCATGGACGAAGCGACCTCGGCGCTGGATTCGGAAGTCGAGGCGGCGATTCAGGAAAGCCTGGAAACGTTGATGCAGGGGAAAACCGTGATCGCGATTGCGCACCGGCTCTCGACCATTGCCCGTATGGATCGGCTGGTAGTGCTGGAGAACGGCAAGATTGCCGAGAGCGGCACCCATGCCGAATTGCTTACCCATCGCGGGTTGTATGCACGGCTTTGGGCGCACCAGACCGGAGGGTTTGTCGGCATCGACTGACCCCTCCAAGATCGTTCCCACGCTCTGCGTGGGAATGCAGCCCGTGACGCTCCGCGTCACTGGACGCGGAGCGTCCCTTGAAGCATTCCCACGTAGAGCGTGGGAACGATCACCGCCACAGCCCGCCAACCACGGGCGCTGGCGGTTTTTTGTGGCCGCTGGAAATCCGTTAAAACCCTGCTGTACTCAGCCAAGGTTCCGGAATGGAGCCTGTCGTAAGTCTGCAAGGATGCACAACTCGATGCAGTCTCGATAGCAGGGCTATCAAGGACGCCTCTCATGTCTCTGTTCAAACGTTCAGTCACTGAGTTGTTGGGTACGTTCTGGTTGATATTGGGTGGTTGCGGCAGCGCGGTGATCGCCGCGTCTTCACCGCTGGGAATCGGGGTGCTGGGGGTGGCCCTGGCGTTTGGTCTGACGGTGCTGACCATGGCGTTTGCCATCGGCCACATCAGCGGCTGTCATCTCAACCCGGCCGTCTCGGTCGGTCTGTTCGTTGGCGGTCGGTTTCCGGCCAAGGAGTTGCCCGCTTACATCATTGCCCAAGTGCTCGGTGCGATTCTCGCGGCGGCGCTGATCGCCCACATCGCCAGCGGCAAAGAGGGTTTCGATATCGCCGCTGGCCTGGCGTCCAACGGTTATGGTGAGCATTCACCGGGCAAGTACTCGATGGCAGCGGGATTTGTCACTGAGCTCGTGATGACCGCGATGTTTGTGATCATCATCCTCGGCGCCACCGATAAACGCGCACCACCCGGGCTGGCGCCGATCGCCATCGGCCTGGGCCTGACGTTGATCCACCTGATCTCGAT
>Ga0268266_10006878_pt1 | contig 10351 bp, 8 predicted proteins | sample KBSS13metaG_FD_190356 | JGI IMG/M metagenome (GOLD analysis project Ga0268266, IMG submission 190356) | Switchgrass rhizosphere microbial communities from Kellogg Biological Station, Michigan, USA - KBS S1-3 metaG (SPAdes) (version 2) | ecosystem: Host-associated > Plants > Roots > Rhizosphere >... | reverse complement strand
GTAGGGCCCGGGATAGCTGTTCATCATCAGATTGGGCTGGCACTCGACATTGAGCGTCAGATTGTGTTTGCGCAGGCCGGGTCGCAGGCTCATCACCACCTGTTCGGTGAGATCGCCGAGGTCGAAGGAGCGCTGGTCGGAATAGTTGCGGTCGGCGGCGACCTGCTTGAACGACTGGATCAGCTCGGCGGCGCGATTGAGGTTGGCGACCAGTTGCGACGACGCATCGCGGCTGGTCTCGAGAAAATCGTTCAGGCTGGAGCGCCGCAGTTCGCCGCGGGCGACCTCGGCCGTAAAGTTCGACGTCTTGCGCTCCAGAGCGGAGGCGACCGTCAGGCTGATGCCGACGGGGTTGTTGACCTCGTGGGCGACGCCGGCCACCAGCCGTCCCAACGCAGCAAGTTTTTCTGCCTCGATCAGCGAGTTCTGCGTCTCGCGCAAGTTCCGCAGCGCCCCCTCCGCCGCATCCTTGGCCTTGCGCATCTCGAATTCGACGCGCTTGCGCTCACCGATGTCGAGCGCAACGGTCACGATGTTCTCAATCTCGCCGGAGGCATCCAGGATCGGCAGCTTGTTGACCAGCCATTGCCGCATCTGGCCGGATGCATCCTTGTATTCCTCCTCGTAGAAGCCGAGTTCCTTGCCAACCGCCAGCACCCGCTTGTCGGGCTCACTGGTCTTTTCGGCGCCGTAGCGCGACATCAGCTCGGCGGTGGTGCGGCCGATCGCGTACCCCGGCTCGACCCCGAAAATGCCCGCCATATAGCGGTTCATCAGGACGTAGCGAAGCTCCTTGTCCTTGACGTTGATGACCGCAGGCACGGTATCGATCACCATTTGCAGCAGGCGGCGGCCTTCGGCGATCGCATCCTCGGCGCGCTTCTGGTCGGTGATGTCGCGCACCGTTCCCTCGTAGCGGACGAGAACGCCGGCCTCGTTGTGCACGGCGCTCGCGCTGTCGGAGAGCCACAGCACCGTGTCGTTGCGCGTGCGAACCTGGTACTCATACTCACGGATCATGCCGTCGCGCTGCATCAACCGCTCGTATTCCGCCCGCGCCTCGGGATGGATATAGACCGTACTTGCGATGTCGCCGATGCCGTTGATCAGATCCTGCGGCGTCGAATAGCCCATCATCCGCGCCAGCGCCGGGTTGGCGTTGAGCAGCGAACCGCCGGGCGTCGTGACGTAGATTCCATCGACCGAGGACTCGAACAGCTTACGGTAACTTTCCTCGGCAAGCCGCTGTTCGGCAAGCGCCCGCACCGCCGCCTCGCGCGCTGCATCGGCATCGACCAGCGTCTGCCGGAACACCTCGGCCGCGCGGGCAATGTCGCCGATCTCGTTGTCGACATCCGTCGCCGGGATCGAGGCGCTCTTTTCACCGCCTGCCACCGCGCGGATTGAGTTTGCGATCGCGGCGAGCGGCCGCACGGTGCGGCGAACCACCAGCAGCGAGGCAAAAAGCCCGATCAGAACGCCCGCGGTTCCCAGCACGATGCTCTGCCACTTCGCTTCCGAGAGCGTCCGCGCAAAATCGCGGGCGAGGACCCGGCCCCGCCTCTCGCTGACTTCGCGCAACAATTCCGTGACGCGCTGGATCAGGCGGCCCTCCGCACTCAGCACTTCCTTGTCGATGTCGGAGATCTGCCGTTCCCGGATCGAGATGCCGATGATGGCTTCGGCATAGGCATTGACCGCGGCATGCAGCTTCGGATCCGCGATCGTCATCGAGCGCATGTTTTGCGCGGCCTGTTCGGCAGCCGACGGGTTGTGCGCCAGCAACGCCGCGGCGATCCGGCTCTGGGTCTGAGACAAGGTCGACGCGGTCTGGGGATCGGCCGCCTCGGCAACCGCAGTATCGAATTTTTCGCGCAATGGCGGCAACGCGACGATCATTTCGGCCCGGCGGTTGATCAGCGCGGAAATCCGCTCGATGCCGCTACGATAGGTCGCCAGGCGCTCGGTGACGCCGTCGATCATGTCCTGCTGTTCGGGAGCGAGCTCCAGCCGCGTCTTCTTCAGGACGTCGCCGAGCGCGGTCGCGGCCTCCCCGACCTGGAGCGATTGGCTGCCGGGATCCGTGACGAAATCCCGCGCGGCAAGCCGCAATTCGTTCATGCGGTGGTCGATGTCCTCGGCCAGATCGCGGACGCTCTGCAGCCGCTGAAGCTCGGCAAAGGTCGAATCGATGTGGCGGATGGCGATGACGCTGGCGGTCGACGTGATGATGATCACCGCCAGCACCAGCATGAAGCTGCCGAATGTCAGTTGGCCGATCGAAAGCGAGAACGATCGCGGCGGCGGCGAATTCGGCGGCGTTTCAGCGGTCATGTTGGTCGGGGCCGGCTCCTGTCGGGCGCAATATACGATGTATTTCGGGCCGTGGGGAACATGCGGTCCGATGGTTAATGGCGGTAAATAGGCCGGATTCCACGGGGCGCCGAACCGACCCGCGACCGCTTCAAACCTGGACCGCTCCCGGCCTCAGCGCCCGCGCCAAATCCGACGGCATCATGCCGAACATGTCGCGAAATGCGCTGGAAAAATGTGACGAACTGGCAAAGCCGGCGGCGTGGGCCGCTTCCGTCAGGGAGGCGCCCTCGCCGCTGGCGCGAACCGCCGCGCCCATCCGGTTCCAGATGCGGTAGCGCCGCAACGGCACCCCGGTCTCCGCCTTGAACAGATGGAGAAAACGCGACGGCGACAGGCCGGCCCGCGCCGCCAGGGTCGTGAGCCGGTGGGCCCGCTGTGGTTCGTCCCGCATATGCCGCAGTGCTGCGGCGATGCGCGCGCTGGTTTTCCCGCGCGTCCCCACACCCAGCAGTTCGCCGAGCGATGCACGTCCATCCTGCGGCGCGATCCGGCTTTCGGCCAGGCCGGTCATGATTTCAATCACTCCGCGCTCTTCCCTGAGGTCGAAGGCGGCCCGCGGCGTTGTGTTCGTCATCCGCGCGATCAACGCCTCGAGGTCGCGCCCCAACGGATCGACATAGAGGAATGCCATCCGGCCCCGTTCGATACGCAAATGGTGCAGGCTGTTGGGCAGGATCAGCACGCTGCGGGCTGCGCGATAATCCGTCGCGCGATCCGCCGGATCGTCAGCGACTTCCAGCGGCGCGTCCAGGCCGACGGCAAGGACAGCGGTCGCATTCCGGTGCGGCGTCAGCCCGAAGGCCGGGCCCAGATACAGCACCCGGGCGCCCCACCCGATCAGTTTCGCTGCCGCCATTGCGTGCATAGCCAGTTCTTGAAAGCCCGGATTGTCCGGCGGATCTAACGTCAGGAATGCAACGATCCCTAGGATTGACAATGATGGCAAATAACCGGTCCGAAATCGAGCACCAGGCCGCGATTGAGCGTACACAACTGGCCGTTGGCCGCTACGCGAGCGCTTGGCTCGCGGGCGATCGTGCAGCACTTGCCGCCTGTTATCATGACGACTTCACACTGCATTATTTCGGCCGCAACCCGCTGGCCGGCGACCACACCGGCAAGGCCGCCGCGCTCGGCGTCCTGGCCGAAGTCACGCGTCGCACCAATCGCAAGTTGCTCGCCATCGTCGACGTCATGGCCGGACCTGAGCGCGGTGCGCTGCTGGTTCGCGAGCGCTTCGAGCGCGACGGCAGGACGGCCGAGGTCGAGCGCTTGCTGGTGTACGCCGTGCACGACGGACTGCTTTCCGAATGCTGGGTCTACGACCAGGACCAGGCGCAGGTCGATGCCTTTCTGGCGTAAAACCCGTTCAGACAGCCTCCCCGATCGGTTTCGCCTTTCGCGCTGGAATCGTCATCGCGGCGACACCGACGACGACGCAGGCAAGGCCGATCCAGGCGGACGAACTCAACTGCTCGCCGAGGAAAACCACGCCCACCGCAACGCCGATCGGCACGCGCAGATAGGCCTGCGCGGTGGCGCCGATCGATCCCAGCGTCTGGATTAGGCGGAAATAGATCACGAAGGCGAGCGCGGTCGAGAACACCGCGAGCGCTGCCAGCGCCAGCAACGAATTTACTGAAGGTGCCAGCGTCCACGGTCGCTCCATCACCAGGCTCGCCGGGATCAGGATCGCCGCGCCACAGAGCAGCGAGCCCGCCGCCGGCGCCATCGGATCGAGATCCTTGAAGCTGCGCCCGAAGATCGCCGCGCCCGCGTAGCAGATGGCGGCGAGCAGCATGACGATCTGCGCGGCCAGTTGCTCGCCCAGTCCCGCCAGCGCCTGCATGCCGACGATCAGGCAGATGCCCGCCATGCCCGAGACGACGCCGAGCAGCTTGCGTGACGTCACCGCCTCGTGGCGCGTGACGGCGACCGTCAGGATGAACGTGAATATCGGCGCAGTCGAATTGAGGATGGTGGCGACGCCGGCGTCCAGCGCCTGCGTGCCCCAGGCCACCAGCGTCCACGGAATGACGCTGTTGAGGCAGGCCTGGAACAGGAAGCGGCGCCAATTCGCGGCATCCACCGGCAATTTCATCCCGCGCCAGTGCATGATCACGACGAGCAGCAGCCCGGCGATCAGGGTGCGCCCCGCAATCAGCGTCACCGGCGGGATCGTCGCCACAGCGACCTTCAGGAACGTGTAGGACGCGCCCCACAGCGTCGCGAGCGCCAGCAGCAGCGCCAGTTCGCTCGCGATCCCCTGTCTCGGTTGCAGCTCGCCCATGTCCGTGACCCCGGTCTTGTCCATGTCAGGACCGGACATTACAGGCTGCGGGCACTGCGATACTTCGCCATCCACCTAAGTGTCGATGCAATCTTCAGCCGACCGAGCCGACCTCGAACACGTCGCCGTCGTAACCGGCTTCGAGGGGAATGCGAAGCTGGCGGCCGCCATTGTTCCGGGTCATGACAGGCGTCACGGTGACGACGGATTTACCTCTGGAGTCGTCGAGCGCCGCCTTCACGCTTGGCTGCTTGCCGAGCTTGATCAGGTTGCGCGTGGTCGGGAACGGCAGCTTGAAGCGCCCGGTCTCGCCGCCTTCGAGCGCCTCGCGCGGCGAGACCCAGATCGAATCGGTGGATTCCTTGCCGTCATGGGCGCCGACCTGTTCCGGCGGCGCGGCGGCGAGGAAGAACCAGGTGTCGAACCGTTTTGGCATGCCTTCCGGCGTGATCCAGTGCGCATAGGGCACGAGTTCGTCGAGCGCCAGCACCATGCCGTTATCGGCCAGCACCTTGAGGAAGCTGATCTTGCTGTCGCAGAGGTCGGCGCGATGCGCCGCCTCGATATCGCTGGCGCGCCTGGCATCGACCAGCGCCTTCGAGCCCTTCGGCCGCGCCAAAAGGATGCCGCTTTCCTCAAAAGTTTCGCGGATCGCAGCGATGCGGAAGCTCAGCGTGGCCTCGTCCAACCCCTCGCCGCCCGAGTAAAGCTCTGGCGTCGCGATAATCTCCTTGTCGCCCTTGTCGACACTGCCGCCGGGAAACACCAGCGCGCCGGAATTGAAGTCGATCTCATAATGGCGAACCATCATGAAGACTTCGATCTCTTCGCGGCTCCTGCCGCCTGCGCTGTCGCGAAGCAGCAGGATGGTGGATGCGGGACGCGGGGCGACGGCTTCGGCCATAACACCTAACTCCTCGGGACCTCATCCTGAGGAGCGGCCCTTGGGCCGCGTCTCGAAGGATGATTGGCACGATCGGGGCCTCATGGTTCGAGACGGCGCTTCGCGCCTCCTCACCATGAGGGACTTCTAGCCTGCCGCGCTGGATTGCGGTTGCAGATTGGCGCGGCGGTCGACGCGCGCTACCCGCGACAAGAGATAATCGACCTCGGCCTTTGCGGTCGCCGTAATCGTCGCGCCGGGCTTGCGCTGCGCGCTGGACGAGATGATGCCGCGCTTCTGCAGTACGTATTTGCGCACCGACAGACCCGCGCCGGGCTGCTGCTCGTAGCGGATCAGCGGCAGATGGGCGTCGAACAGATCGTGCGCCGCATCGCGCTTGCCGGCCTTTTGCAGCTTGACGACATCGATCAGCAATTCCGGGAAGGCGTAGCCGGTCATGGCGCCGTCGGCGCCGCGCTCCATCTCGAAATCGAGGAACAAGCCGCCGTTGCCAACGAGAATCGACATCGGCTTCAGCGAGCCGTCTTTCTGATAGCCGCGCAGCGTCGAAATCTTCTCCAGGCCCGGCCAATCCTCGTGCTTGAGCATCACGCAGGACGGGCTATCCATCACGATCTTGCGGATCACGGCGGGCGTGAAGACGACGTTGAGCGTCAGCGGATAGTCCTGCAGCACCCAGGGAATCTCGTCGCCGATCGCTTCCTGCGCCTGCTTGAAATAGCCCGTGATCTGGTCATCGGTGCGCAGATGCGGCGGCGGCGCGATCATGACGCCCGCAGCGCCGGCATCCATCGAGGCCTTGGCCAGCGAGCGCATCGAGGCAAATCCCGGCGCCGAGACGCCGACGATGATCTGCATGTTCTTGGCCCGCTTGACGAAGCGTACCGCCACCTGCTCGGCCTCGGCTGCGTCGAGTTTCGGCGCCTCGCCCAGAATGCCGAGCACGGTGACGCCGTCGCAGCCGACTTCGGCGTAGAAATCGGTCAGCCGGTCGATCGATTTCTCGTCGATACGGCCGTCATCGTGGAACGGCGTCGGCGCGATCGCAAAAGTGCCGGCGGCCTGGGCGGTAAGCTTGGTCATTGAGTGTCTATCCTTTTTCGTCATTCCGGGCTGGTCCGAAGGACCAGACCACAGATGCGCAATTGCGCATCGGGGAATCTCGAGGTTCCGGGTTCGCTACGCGCCCCGGAACGACATCTACTTGAATCGCCGCGCCGACTTCTTGATATCCTCCTCGGAGAAGAAGATTTCCTTGGCGTGGGTCACGATATCCTCGGCCTTCCACCCCGTAAACGGCGGCGTCCAGCCTTCCATTTCCATCATCCGCATCTCGCGGACCCCGCGGGGGCCGGAAACGCCGAGCACCTTGCCGGTCTGGTCGCCCGACAAGTCGCTGACCATGTATAGCACGGCCGGCGCGATGCCGTCCGGGCCGAGCGCCGCGCCGGGGTTCTCCTTATAGCGCGGCAGGTCGGCGGTCATGCGGGTCAGCGCGCCCGGGGCCAGCGTCCAGATCCGGATGTTGTATTTGCGGCCCTCGATCGCCAGCACGTTCGACAGTCCCCAGATACCGCCCTTGGCGGCGCCATAATTGGTCTGGCCGAAATTGCCGATCAGGCCCGAGGTCGAGGACGTGTTGACGATAACGCCGCCGCCGTTCTCACGCATCCATTTGAATACCGGCTGGGTGCAGCAGAAGGTGCCTTTGAGATGCACCCTGATCACCCGGTCCCAGTTGGCTTCCTTGGCCTTGGCAAAGGTCTCGTCGAGCAGGATGCCGGCATTGTTGACCAGGATGTCGGCCCGGCCGAAATTCTTGATGGCGTCGTCGAATACCGACTGCCCGCCGTCGATGGTCGAAATGTCGGAACCGTTGGCGACGGCACGGCCGCCCTCTTCCTTGATCGCGTTGACCACTTTCTGCGCCATCGACACGTCGGCGCCGGAACCGTCGCGGGGACCGCCGAGGTCATTGACCACGACCGCCGCGCCCTCGCGCGCGAACAGCTTTGCGTAGGCCTCACCGAGCCCGCCGCCTGCGCCGGTGATGATGGCAACCTTGCCCTCGAGTAGTCCCATGGTTTTGCTCCCGTTGTTCTTTCTTCCTTACCTCGCCCCGCTTGCGGGGAGAGGTCGGATCGCCCTTGCGATCCGGGTGAGGGGGTACAGGTCTCACTATTTTCACGACTCGCGGTGAGAGCCCCTCACCCCAGCCCTCTCCCCGCAAGAGCGGGGCGAGGGAGCGCACCGCCTAACCCAGCACCGTTTTCCCGCTCTTGATTACGGTGACGCCCCTCGCCTTCACCTTGGCTTCGAACGAGACGACATTGCCGTCCTTCCAAAGCTCCATCGTCACGGTCTCGCCGGGGAAGACCGGCGACGAGAACCGCGCGACGTGCTGTTTGAAGGCGGACGGATCGTAGTCGGCATAGGTCTGCAATACGCCGCGGCAGGTGATGCCGTAGGTGCACATGCCGTGCAGGATCGGCTTCGGGAAACCGGCCTTCCTGGCAAACTCCGGATCGGAGTGCAGCGGGTTGCGGTCGCCGCAGAGGCGATAGACCAGCGCCTGGTCCGGACGCGTCATGATGTCGACGATCCTGTCGGGCGCCCTGCTCGGCACCTTGTGCGGTTCGGGCTGGCCTTCGGATGGGCCGCCAAAGCCGCCGTCACCGCGCGCAAAACGTGAAGCCACCAGCGTGGCGAGCTTCTCGCCGCTCTCGTCCTTCAGCACGGTCTGGTGCCGGATCACGGCGCCCTTGTCCTTGCCCTTATCGAAGACGTCGAGCACGGTCGAGTCGGCCGTGATCCTGGCCGCGCCCGGCAGCGGCTTGTGGAAGGTGATGTCACGCTCGCCGTCGACCACCATCACGCGGTTGAGATTCATCTCGCCGGGCCCTGAGCCCCACGCAGCCACCGAGGCGAAGGTCGGCACGACCTTGAGGGGACGCGGGGTGAAGGTGCCTTCGTTGACGTAGGCGAGTTCGTTCTCGTCCATCGGGTCGGCGCCCATGCCGATCCCGTAGGCGTAGAGCATCACCTCGCGGTCGGTATAGGCGTATTTCTGGCCGAGATTTTTCAGAGCCATGAGCTGTTCGTAGTTGATTGGCATTTCGTTTCTCTCCCGAACCTTCGCCGGCGCCCGTTACAGCGCCCTCTCCCCTTGTGGGAGAGGGCTACACCGAAGCCGGCAACAAACTCATTTGGGTGAGGGGTTGCTTCCGCGAACACAGCACGTGTGGATAGAACCCCTCATCCGGCGCTTCGCGCCACCTTCTCCCACAAGGGGAGAAGGGAAGAATGCATCAGGCCGCCGTGAAGAACGGTAGCGGCGCGCCATCAGTCGGCTTCCACACCACTTTCACCTTCTGGCCGATCTTGAGCTTCTCCAGATCGCAATCGACGATGTTGGTCTGCAGCGACGGGCCTTCCTTCAGCGTGACATAGGCGATCGCGTACGGTCCGGTCGCCGACTTGCGCATCAGGCTGTAGGTGTAGATCGTAGCCTCGCCCGAGCTCTCTTCCCACACGGTCTTGTCGGAGAAGCAGAACGGGCAGATCGAGCGCGGGAAGTAATGCGGCTCACCGCAGGCAGTGCAGCGCTTGATCATGAACTTGCCGGCCTTGGCCGCTTCCCAGAACGGCGCGGTCTCGGGATTGGTCACCGGCGTCGGATATTTTTTTGCTTCAGCCATCACACGCGCTCCAGAATGCAGGTTGAGGCGGCGTGACGCACGCCGAGAAGTCCGCCGGTGCCGTGGGCGATGGCGAGATCGCAATTCGGCACCTGCACCTTCGGATGGGCTTCGCCGCGCAGTTGGCGGACAGCCTCGAGGATCTTGGTCATGCCGCCGCGGTTGACCGGGTGGTTGCTGCAGAGGCCGCCGCCATCGGTGTTGAACGGCAGCTTGCCGACGCCCGAGATCAGATTGCCGTCGGAGACGAACTTGCCGCCCTCGCCTTTCTTGCAGAAGCCGAGGTCCTCGAGCTGCATCAGCACCGTGATGGTGAAGCTGTCATAGATCGAGGCATACTTCATATCCTTCGGCGTTACGCCGGCCTCTTCGAACGCGCGCGGGCCGGACCAGACGCCGGCGGAATAAGTGAGGTCGAGATCCTTGCCGCCGCGCGGGCCCTTCATCGCTTCGCCATGGCCGATCAGCCGCACCAGCGGCTTCTTCAGGCTCTTGGCGATTTCCGGCGTGGTCACGATCAGCGCGCCGCCGCCGTCGGTGACGACGCAGCAATCCATGCGGTGCAGCGGGTCCGAGATCATCGGCGAGTTCAAGACGTCCTCGACGGTGACGACCTCTTTCAGCATCGCGTGCGGGTTGTACTGGGCGTGATGGGAGGCCGCGACCTTGATCCAGGCGAGCTGTTCGCTGGTGGTGCCATAGTCGTGCATGTGGCGCATGGCACACATGCCATAGGCATTGTGGGTGGTCGCCCCATAGGCCGCCTCGAAATCGACCTCTGCGCCGGCCGCGCGCGGCGGCATCGGGCCGGTGCGCGGCTTGCCCGCCAGGGTGATCAGCGCGATCGAGCATTTGCCGGCCGCGATCGCCTCAGCCGCGTGACCGACATGGATCAAATAGGAACAACCGCCGGTATCGGTGGAATCCATGTGGCGAACCTTGAGGCCAAGGTAGTCGACCATCGGCCAAAGGCCGCCGGGGGCGTCGCCGGCGCAGAAATAGCCATCGATATCGGCCTTGGTGAGCCCGGCATCCTCGATCGCGCCCTTGGCGACCTCGGCATGCAACTGCGCGGTTGATTTG
>Ga0268266_10006877_pt1 | contig 10351 bp, 8 predicted proteins | sample KBSS13metaG_FD_190356 | JGI IMG/M metagenome (GOLD analysis project Ga0268266, IMG submission 190356) | Switchgrass rhizosphere microbial communities from Kellogg Biological Station, Michigan, USA - KBS S1-3 metaG (SPAdes) (version 2) | ecosystem: Host-associated > Plants > Roots > Rhizosphere >... | reverse complement strand
CATCCCACCGCGATGCCGGCCAACATCAAGGTACGGCGTGCGTGATCCTCATCCACTCCATAGATGGCGTGCACCGCCTCGAGATGCAACGCGCAGGAGAACCAGACCAGGTCATGCTCCATCGCATAACGCGCGGCCGCCTTTCTGCGCGGATCGTTGTCGCAAAACTGCCGGGCGCGCTCGGTCGCGGGCGGCAGTGTGTCGCACCCGAAACACAACATCGCGTTGATGTAGTCGGCCTGCACGACGGGATCCGCGGCATCGCCGAAATGCTTCTTGAACAACCGCGACACCAACCGATCAACTTCCAACACTGCGGCGGCGACTTCCGGCACGCGCGCCTCATCCACGAACTTGGCGCGGCTGTCGAGCGACAGCGCCATTCTCACCCAGGCATTGAACACGGCCGGCCGCTGCTCGCGGCGCAGGAATTTGCGCAGCAGCCCCGGCTCCGTCGTGCCGTTGCCGAAGTGATAGCGTCCGTTCGTTTCGGGGTGGTAGATGTCCCAATACTGCGTATACGCATCCAGTTCGTGAAACCAGGCCGCATACCGATTTGAAGCCTCAACCAGTGCCCCCATAGCGGGCTTCATGCCCGCCTCCCGATTGACCATCGCTACCCCGGACGCCATCGATAACATTTGTAAAATCCTCCGCGTACAGCAAAGGCCTGTTATCAGCCCGGGGTTTATCGCACCTACTAACGTCTGGACAGCTTCTCGCGCACGCCGCTGGCGGACAGCAGGCGTCGCATCGGCTCACCGATCAGCTCATAAGCTGCGGAGTGCGAGCGCTGCAGGGCGCTGGTGCTGGGCAGGAACTGAAAAACGCCGCTCTCACGAGCGGCCAACACGCCGACGGGCGCCGGCAGGACAATGAATCCGGCGCCGGCAAATTCCTGCACAGCTCGCCACTCGTGGGCACTGCTCGTCACCAGAATGATTTTCTTGACGCCGGCGGGGAACAGGAGTTTCGCGGACCATTGTGCATTCTCGAAGGTGTCGCGCGAATTGCCCTCGATCCACTGCGGCGTCACCCCCAGGTTGCGGGTGAGCGTCTGCGCCATTGAAGCGATCTCGGACTTCTCGCCGCTGATGGCCACAGGCAGCGAATAGGTTCGTGCCAGATAGGCCGCGAGCGTGAGGCGCTCCAGCAGAATCGAGTCCGCCATCGGACCTCGGTATTCAGGCGCATACGCACGGTGCTCGCCGCCGCCGATGACCACGACTGCCTGCGCCTCCACGGGCTTGGTTGGATCCAGTGCCGGATATTTCTCGGCCCATTGCGTGAGACGATCCGCCACGATCGGCGTGCACAGCAGCCACAGCGATCCAAAACCAACAATAAACAGTCCCCAGCCCATGCGCCGTTGCCGCCGGATGAGCCACGCTCCGACGAGAGTCAGCAGCAGAAGCGAGGTGGGTGGGAGAATGAGCTCGCGGGCGAGGATCTTCAGGACGAACACGACAGTTCCACCAACTCCTCACTGACCTTCCACAACCGCTCGCCCACGGCATCCGTCACAGCTTCGGGCCGAGTCTGCAGCTGCGCGAGATGACATTTGACGTAGTAACCGCCCGATAGACCTGCGACCTCGGGCGAGGTCGCGAGATACACACTCGTCTTTGCGCCCTCTTCGACCGAGATGCCGCCCCGGACCATCACAATCAGCTTCCAACCGAGCCGCGCCACCGCGTTGGTCTGGCCGATGCCGGTTGCAATCAGACCCGGATGCAGGGAGTTGGCCGTGACATTGGAGCCCGCGAGGCGCGCGGCGAGCGTGCGGGTGAACAGGATGTTGGCGAGCTTCGAGCGCCCATAGGTGCGCATCACGCGGTACTCGCGCTCGCTCATCAGATCATCGAAGTCGATTTCCTGATTGCGGTGCGCACGCGAAGCCACGTTGACGATCCGCGCGGGACCCGACTTCTTCAACGTGTCGAGCAGCAGGTTGGTCAGGAGAAACGGCGCGAGATGATTGACTGCGAACGTCGTCTCGTAGCCGTCCGCCGTCACCGAGCGCGCAAGATTTCCGCAACCGGCGTTGTTTATCAACACGTCGAGGCGCGGCACAGAGGCCACAACCTCGGCGGCCAGACTCTTCACCTGCCGCAGTGACGCAAAGTCAGCCTGGAAAAAACGCACCGCCGCACCACGGCCCGCAATTGCGGCGGCGGCCTTTACGGCATCGACGGCCGCGGCACCCTTGCGCGGGTCGCGCCCGTGGATCAACACCGAATGCCCCATCCGGGCCAGGTCCTTGGCAGTCTGGAGGCCGATTCCACCGGTGGCCCCCGTCACCAACACCGTGAGCATCAGTCCCTCAGTCGCGCGCGCAGCCGGGCAATCTCCAGGTCATTCAACCCTATCCTCGCCAGGTACTCACGGATTCCGCCCTCGCGCTCCAGGTAGGCAAGCATGTTATGGACGCCCTCCTCCGGGCAGCGCACATTCTCCAGCACGTCCTGCGGGTCAACGTCCTTGTAGCGAACCAGGTAAGCGTTGCCCAACATCTGGCTGCTTTCCGCATAGTCCGCCGCGATCGACTCCGGCCTGACGTCCGCAAGGGTCAACATCAAGGCCGCAATCAGCCCGGTCCGATCCTTCCCCGCCACGCAATGAAACAACAACGGCCCGGCGCTCGCAGAGGCAATGACCCTGAGCACATCCCGCAACTGCGGCCGCACCTGCTCCAGGACCACGCACTTCCAACGCTCCTTCTCACACCCCCCGGCCAACTCCCGCCATTGCGTCGGCGAAGCGGCCAGCAGCGAGGAATGAACATAACGAACCTGCGGCGCATGGGCACCCAGGGGGCTCGGATTGAGCGCGATCTCCTCCGCCCAGCGCAGGTCGACCACGGTTTCGACCCCGTAAGCGGCCAACGCCTGTATCCCGGCGGGGGTGAGTTGAGCCAGGTCATCCGATCTCAACAGTGAGCGCCAGCGGGTCTGACCCCCGTCTACAGTTGGATAACCTCCCAGTTCGCGTGCATTCAGCAACGCAGGGAAGGCGAGCAATCGTTCTGAGTTGTGCATCACGGGAGGGTTATCTATGCTGTAGGACAATAGCTAGAGCGGCAGCTAGTCGCCACCAGAACTACAAAAGGGAGTATTCATGCGGTCGTTCGCATTGTGGGCAGTATTCCTCATTCCAGCAATCCTGAGCGTTCCGGCCCCTACCCGGGCCGCGCCTCTGGAAACCTATGGGCGCCTGCCCAGCCTCGAGGACGTCGCCCTGTCGCCGAGCGGCCGGCGCATCGCCTTCGTCCGTACGAAGGAAAATATGCGCGTCATTGCGATCGCAGACTTTCCGAACACTTTGCTGGCCCGGATGGGCATGGGCGAAGTGAAGCTACGCCGCCTGCAATGGGCCGATGACGATCATCTGATGATCATCACCTCGACCACCGGTGTGCCGTGGGGAATGATCGGCAAGGACGTCGAGATGCAGCAGCTGTCCATCTACGAAGTGAGCAGCAAAAAACTCCGCACCTACCCGGAGCCGGCTGACAGGGACATCAAAACCATCAACACCATTGTCCGCGCGCCGATGGTCCGGCACGTCGGCAATGACACCTTCGTGTTTTTGACCGGCCTGTGGGTGGGCGACTCGGTCAATCTCGCGTTGTTCAGGGTCAACCTGACCAACCACATCCAGAAGATCGTGCGCCAGGGAGGCGATGCCACTCGCGGCTGGCTCGTGGATGAAGCCGGCGAGGTCGTCGCCGAGGAAAACTACTACGAGCAGGGCCAGCGCTGGCAGATGAAGCTGCATCACGATGGCCACTGGTTCGAAGCCGAATCCCAACGTGCGCCCATCGATATCCCGGACATGGTCGGCTTCGGCCCGCAGGGCGATGCGGTGTTGGTATCCACCCTGGACAAAGGCGAGCCTGTGTGGGAGCTGCTCTCCCTGCAGGATGGCAAGCTCGGTCCGCCCATTGAAGGCGGCGACGATCTCAACGATGCGCTCGAAGACCCCGTCACACACCGGATGATCGGCGGAGTCAGCATCGAGGATCAATCCAAATACGTATTCTTCAAACCGGACATGAAGAGCCGCTGGCATTCGATCGAGAATGCCTTCGAAGGCGAACGCGTCGACCTCATATCGACGTCCGCCGACATGATGCAGTTTGTCGTCCGCGTGGACGGTCCAAAGGGTTACCGTTACGAGCTGATCAACATGAACACCGCCCGCGCCGTCCCGCTGGGCTTCGTGTACGAGGGCCTGCAGGACTCGCTGCCGACAACGAGAATCAACTACAAAGCCGCCGATGGCCTCGATATCCCGGCTTATCTGACGCTGCCGGCCGGCAAGCCGGCCACGAAGCTGCCATTGATTGTGCTTCCGCACGGCGGCCCGGGCTCCCGCGACACCGCCGACTTCGACTGGTGGACCCAGGCACTCGCGTCGCAGGGATATGCAGTTTTGCGACCCAACTACCGGGGATCTACCACGACCCAGTCGTTCCAGAACGCAGGCTACGGTGAGTGGGGCCGCAAGATGCAGACCGACTTGTCGGATGGCGTTCGCTATCTCGCCAAACAAGGGACAATCGATCCGGCACGTGTTTGTATCGTCGGAGCAAGCTACGGCGGTTATGCCGCGCTCGCGGGCGTGACATTGGATCCGGGCATCTACCGCTGCGCGGTCTCCGTCGCGGGCGTTTCGGATCTGAAACGGATGCTGGTGTGGGAAAAGTCGAAAGAATACGGCGGCGACCACACGGCCACCCGGTTCTGGAACCGGTACATGGGCGTCAAGGGACCGGACGATCCCGTGTTGGACACCATCTCGCCCATCAAGCACGTCGATCGGGTCAACGTGCCCGTCCTTCTGATTCACGGCAAGGACGACACGATCGTGGATTATGAGCAGAGCGAGGTCATGTTGAAGGCCTTGAAAAAGGCCAACAAGCCGGTGGAGCTGGTGACCTTGAAGAAGGAAGACCATTGGCTGTCGCGCAGCGAGACCCGATTGCTGATGCTTCAGACGTCTATGGCGTTCTTGAAGGCGAACAACCCGCCCGATTGATTAGAATGGCTGGACATGGAAGTCTGGAAACAACGATGGCTGATGGGGGTATTGCTGCTGATCGCAGCGGCAACGCCGTGTCACGCCGCCGCGCCGCTGGAGGCATACGGCCACCTTCCGACCCTGGAGGATGTGGTCCTCTCCCCTGACGGCAAGGAGCTGGCCTTCGTGCGCACCGTCGCCGACCAGCGCTTCCTGGCGGTCATGTCCCTGGCCGACCGCAAGTTGCTGGGCTCCGCCCGCATCGGCGAAACCAAGCTGCGCTCCATTCATTGGGCGGACAACGATCATCTGTTGATCTATACGTCGGCCACCGGGATGCCGATGGGGCTCATCGGGGAGGACCGCGAGTGGTACCTGCTCACGGTCTACACGGTCAGCAAGCGCAAGCTGACCCCCTACCCCCAGCATATCGATTCGCTACGGATCATGCCGCACGTCGTCACCGGCCGGGTCATGGTCCGGCACCTCGGCAACGACACGATCCTCTACATTCCCGGCTACTACATCGACCAAAAGACGCTGCCCGCCCTCTTCAAAGTCAACCTCACCACGGGGATGGAAACCGCCGCTCGCCAGGGATCGGACTACACGCGCGACTGGATTGTCGATGACGCAGGCGACATCGTTGCCGAGACCGACTACCGCGAGCGGGATCAACAGTGGCAGCTCAGGATTCGCCAGCACGGGCATCTCGTCGACGCGCTGTCCCGCCACGCCCCCATCGACACGCCCGCCGTGTTGGGATTCGGCCCTGAAGGCGACTCGCTGTTGATATCGGAGGTGGAGGAAGGCACCGCGGTCTGGCGGCTGCTGTCGCTTGCAGATGCCAAGCTCGGACCGCCGATGGCCGAGCGGGCCAGCCTCACCGAGCCGATCGAGGATCCGCAGACCCATCGGATGATCGGCGGCGCCCGGCTCGAAGATTCCATCAAGTACGAGTTCTTCGAGAGTGCGCTGCAGAGTCGCTGGCACTCCGTGCTGAACGCCTTCGAAGGCGAACGGGTACGGCTCACGTCAGCCTCGGCCGATCTGATGCTGTTTGTAGTCAGGGTTGATGGACCCGCGAATGGATTCGAATATCAGTTGGTCGACATGAACACGGCTCGTGCCTTGCCGGTCGGCAAGGTGTATGACGACATCAGCGAGTCCCTCGAGACCAAACGCATCAACTATGCCGCTGCTGACGGCTTCAAGATTCCTGCCTACCTGACATTGCCCTCGGGTAAGCCGCCGACCAGACTACCGCTGATCGTTTTTCCGCACGGCGGCCCTGCCGCGCGCGATACGGCCGATTTCGATTGGTGGGCACAGGCCATGGCCTCCCGCGGCTACGCCGTGTTGCAACCCCAGTACCGTGGCTCCGCGCTCGGACACAAATTTGTTGAGGCAGGGTTTGGCGAATGGGGTCGGAAGATGCAGACGGACCTGTCGGACGGAGTCCGGTATTTGGACAAGGAAGGAATAATCGACCCGCAACGCGTCTGCATCGTCGGGGGCAGTTACGGCGGCTATGCCGCGCTCGCCGGCGTGACACTCGACCCCGGCGTTTACCGGTGCGCGGTGTCTGTTGCCGGCATCTCGGACCTGCGGCGGTTCCTGCTGTGGGTCAACAGCCGCGACCGCGCAGGGGCCCACATTTCCCAGCGTTACTGGGACCGGTTCATGGGGGTGGAGAACTACAGGGACCTCAACCTCGATGCCATTTCGCCCATCAAACACATCAACGCCGTCAACGTCCCGGTGTTGCTGATCCACGGCCGCGACGACACGGTCGTCCCGTTCGAGCAGAGCGACGTCATGCTCTCGGCTATGAAAAAAGCCGGCAAGAACGTAGAGTTGGTCACGCTGAAGAAAGAAGATCACTGGCTCTCACGCAGCGAAACGCGCCTGCAAATGCTGAGGGCGCTGGTCGGCTTCGTCGAAGCCAACAACCCGCCCAACTGAGAAGTACTGCCGACTAATTGCGCCGCCCGATCAGTGGTGGAAAATATTGCTGTGCCCCGTCTGACTATAGTCAGCTCGTATCAGGTGCAGACGGCAGTGGCGAAGCACGACTCCAAAACATCGTTGTCATTCAGTCTGAGGATGCGAGTCGACTGGCATTCGTTGGGACTCCTGATCGCGGGGATCATTGCGCTCGCGCAAGGTCGGTCGACCCCCCACACGTCCACCCCGAGCACAACCTACAATGCCGTCAAAACCGTCCTGACCGTGCATCTCGCTGACTCGAGTACCGTCATCCTGAACAAGGGCAGCCAGTTGAAGGTGCGATTGACAGCGGGAGCCCGGGACATCGAGCTCCCGCAGGGAGAAGCCGTCTTTCGAGTCTCACCCGACCCGGCACGGCCGTTTCGGGTTGCCGCCGGCACTCATGTGTCAGTTCAGGCAATCGGCACTGCATTTCTGGTCAGCCAGAGCGACCCTGACCACACGGAAGTACTGGTCACGCAGGGCCGGGTTGCCGTGTCCAGCGAAGCGGGCGTCCCAACAGAAGTCGACGCCGGAGCCGGCCTGCAAATTCAACACGGTACCCCATCCAGCCTCGATCTCGCGGCCGATGGGCTCGATGCGCGGCTCGAGTGGGCCAACCCCCTGGCCGTGCACAAAATCCGCGACCTCGCCGACATTGTGCGCACGCTGAATGAGTTCAACGACACCCAGTTGGTGATCGCGGACTCCCGGATCGCGTCGCTTCGTATCGACGGCAGCATTCTCTCCCTCACCGAGCCGGAAGCGTTTGCAGACTCACTGCGGGACCTCTTCAACATCCGGGCTCGCACCGATCGCGACAAAACGGGCCGGACAGTGATCCGACTCTACGGAAAAGAACGGGCGCCGAAACACCGCTGATGTACAGCTAACCGGCGAACAGCCCCTCACCACTGGCGATGGCGTGCTCGGCCATCAGGAAGGCGGCGGCGTTCCAGGATTGGCCCGGCATGCCGCGCGGCGCGAGCGTTCGCCCGTGCAGCCATTCGGTGAAGGCCCAATTGCTGACTTCACACGCCCGCGCAATCCCAACCAACCCCTCCTGCGCTTGCCGCACCCGCCCGGCCGCTGCGAGGGCAGCGACCCAGAATCCGCCGACCATCGGCCAGATGCCCCCGTTGTGGTACTGCCAAACCTGGTTCTGCCGATGGCGCGCCATGTACGGCCGCCACAGCGAGCTCTTGTGTCTGATCGGATGAGTCACGGCGCGGACGGGATAGGGGTCGCCCACGCGGGCCCGGACGAGCGCATCCAATGTTCTACGCGTTGCACGCTCATCGGCCAGCCCCATCAACACCGCCAGCACGTTTCCAAACACATCCCCTTCATCGCCCCAGAACGAGAAGTTGACGAAGCTCAGATACAAGTCCCGGTCGCGTCCCTTTTGCAACACGTATTCATTCAGCAGGCGCGCGCGCCGATACTCGGCCAGCTTCGCGGAGAACGGGTGAAACAACCCGTTGAAGTTCTCGTAGGTCGCTTCGATGTGGGGCACACCGAACAACCGCTTCACGAGATGCCACAGCGCGTTGGTATAGAGCACAAACCCCGACCGCGGCATGATGTCAGCCCAGTCGCTGGCCTCATTCTGCTGTAGCAGAAAGAAACGCTGGTGCTCCTGGGCCAACAGCCACTGCAGTGCCAACTGGATCTTGCGCGCGTAACGTCGAAGCAGGCCGCGGGGCTTGCCCCGCCGATCTAAAACCGCCAGCGCAATCAACCACCACAGCGTCGAGTCGATACACCCGAGATACCAGAAGTCCGCTTCTTGCTTGTGGAGGTCCACGAACTTGGCGATCTGGCCATTGGGCGCCTGGTGCTCGGCCAGGGTGTGCAGGCCGGTCACGGCCGCCCGCTCCAACAGTTTGTCTCCGGAGACGGCCATTCCGAGCGCGCACACCGCCGCGTCCCGCCCGAAGATAGCCGTGTACCCACGCTGCTCCGCGCGGTCGCCAGGCGTCGCGGCCAGAATCCCACCCTCCGTCAAATTCCGCTTCAAGAGCGCAATCGACCGTTCGTGGCAGGTATACAGCAGTGACTTCGTGTCCCAATGCTCGCTGAGTCTGTTCATGCTGGCATCATAGTGCCTATGGACATTTCCCATCTCATTCAGAGCGCCCTGGCGCCTGTGTTCCTTCTGTCGGGCGTCGGTGTGACCTTGAGCGTCATGACCGGCCGACTGGCAAGGGCGGTTGATCGTGCCCGGCACCTGGAAGAGTTACTGACGCGTCATCCGGCGGATGCGCGGCAGATTCACGAAGACCTTGTGGTACTCGCACGGCGAACCCGTTGCATCAATGCAGCGATCACCATGTGCGGCTGCTCGGCGGTATTGATCGCGCTGGTCGTTATTACACTGTTTGCTAACGCGTTCTTCGGGTCAGGGTTCGCGGGCACCATTGCACTACTGTTCGTCGGCGCGATGATTTTCATCACGGGCGCTTACGTCGCGTTTCTCGTCGAAGTCCACCTGGCCACCCGGAGCCTGCGCATCGGGCCCACAAAGTAAAATTGCGTAAAATCGGCAATTTTGCGAGGTTTCCTGCACAGGCGCCGGCGGTAGCATGTCCCGCATGCGACGCCAAACAACACCCCGCACCTGGATCGGCACTGAAGCCCAAGTTGTGCGACACGTCCGCGTCTGCGGCGACGGCCACCTCGCTACTGCAACGCGCATCGAGCTAGAGCGGCAGGGCATCCACCGCGACTCTGACTCTCTCCTCCCATCCCTGCGCCCCGCGCTCATCATCGCCTGCGCCGACAGCGAGGCCGATGACTCCTTCAACGATGCTGCACAGCAAGCCCTCGAGGACGGATCACCCCTCCTGCTCTGCTGCCTCGCCGGCCCCGTAGTCCGCATAGGCCCCCTCATCGAGCCCTGCATCTTCGCCCCCGCGTGGACCCAAGCAGAACCCGATCCAACGTCAGCTTCACCGAACGAGGCACCGCGTTTCTCGGGCTCACCTGCACCGGCCTCGCGCTTACCGCAGGCGACCCCAGACTTACCGTCGCCGGCGTCACCGCCCTCGCGACCGGCCACGCCAACGTCGACCTCCGCGGCGCCCCCACAACCGGCCACGCCAACGTCGACCTCCCCGGCGTCACCACGACCGGCCACGCCAACGTCGATCTCCGCGGCGTCACCACGACCGGCCACGCCAACGTCGATCTCCGCGGCGTCACCACGACCAGCCACGCCAACGTCGACTTCCGCGGCGCCCCCACAACCGGCCACGCCAACGTCGACCTCTGCAGCGCCCCCACAACCGGCCACGCCAACGTGGACCTCCGCGGCGCCACCACGACCAGCCACGCCCAC
>Ga0268266_10006875_pt1 | contig 10353 bp, 9 predicted proteins | sample KBSS13metaG_FD_190356 | JGI IMG/M metagenome (GOLD analysis project Ga0268266, IMG submission 190356) | Switchgrass rhizosphere microbial communities from Kellogg Biological Station, Michigan, USA - KBS S1-3 metaG (SPAdes) (version 2) | ecosystem: Host-associated > Plants > Roots > Rhizosphere >... | reverse complement strand
CAGAGATGACATTGATAGCAATACTGGCCGCCTTCATCTACGGTGTACTGAGAGCGTTGTGGTATCCATCCCTGCGACAATCAGCGGAGGATGCATGGGATGCCAGTGCCAGAGAATCAGGCCATTTTCTTGAAACCCTTAACGGGATCCTGAGCCTGAGAATCAACGGCGTTACTGCACACCGTGAAGCAGCATGGCTGAACCTTAATGTCGCCCGCAGAAATACGCAGTTACGCCAGAGCCGCCTGCTGATGTGCTATGACATTGCGCATACTCTGACCGGCAGTATGGTATCGGTGGCAATCTTGTGGAAAGGAGCGGATGAAGTGCTGAACGGGACCTTTACCGTCGGTATGCTTGTTGCCTATTTGTCTTACCAGATGCGTTTTTCTTCCAGTATCAGCAGCCTGACAGACAAGTTTTTTGCCTGGCGTATGCTCGATGTTTATAACGAGCGTCTGGCTGACATTGTGCTCACCCCGACAGAAGGCCATCAGCCACCACCCGCTCAGGAATATGGCAGCCCATTAACCATGCAATCGGCTTTTCGAGACAGTGCCACCGAAAATTCAGCCCTCCCGCTGTCACTAACGCATATCATTTTCAGCCATAAAGGCAGCAATAAGCCATTGCTCCACGGGATATCGCTGACGCTTCATCCTGGCGAAGTCGTCGCCATCACTGGCAAATCCGGATGCGGTAAATCGACGCTGGTAAAGCTTATTCTGGGGATTTATATTCCAGATGAAGGAACGATCAGAACATTTGGCATTCCACATTCACACCCGGATTACTACCGGATGCGCCGGCGCATTGGTACCGTCTTGCAGGATGATCATCTTTTCCGTGGTTCCATTGCCGATAACATCATCTTTTTCAGTGATGACCGAAACACTGAACGAATGATTCAGTGTGCCCGCCTTGCCCAGATTGACAGTGATGTCATGGCAATGCCAATGGGATATCAGACATTAATAGGTGAAACCGGCGGAGGGCTTTCCGGAGGCCAGAAACAGCGTATTCTGCTGGCAAGAGCACTGTACAAGAAACCGGGATTTTTGTTACTGGACGAAGCGACGAGTCATCTTGATGTTGAGTGTGAAATACAGATAAGTCAGACGCTACGCAAGCTGGGTCTGCCTGTTCTTCTTATTGCCCATCGTCCGGAAACCATAGCATCTGCAGACAGGGTTCTTTATCTGTCTGAAGGGGCCTTAACGGAACTGCGGCACCCGTGCATAATCGAAGAGGGGGATGAGATCTATTCATCTTAATGAAGGAGTGGGACAAAAATTACCTCAATGTAAAATGCCGGTACCCCGCTAAACTCCAAACCACCCCCTGATTCAGAAGGGGGTAACCAGCTGGATCACTTTAGAGGAGTTTTGGCTGAGTAACCATATCCTGCTATGTGCGCGGTCAGAACCTACATGGTTATTATCTTGTTAACTTAATTACTTAATAAGATTCTGAATTCAGGTCAGGTTCAGACGATCGAGGGCCGTGCGCAGGCGTGCTTCGCCACGGCGATCGTACTGCTGGGTGGTGGTGACGCTGGCGTGATAGATACTACGTTTGCCACACATTATGGGAATATAGGAAAGTGCTATTTACTTCTTGAAAATTATCAAATGGCTTTGAAGCTTGTATGCTCATCTTATGAGGCATTTACGTTAGGTTCGTTGAGTTATCAAGACTTACATAATATTGGTTATGCTGCAAAGTGGCTAAGTGAAATATATCGAATTATAGAGCCTACAAATGTTATGAGTTTGTACTTTATTCTATACGCAAGGAATTTATGGCGGAACGACATGCCTATTGAAGCAAATAAAATTGATGCCTATACATCGTCCTTGCCAACGAGCGCTGCTAATGAATCGATAATTAGTCTAGAAGCATGGCAGATACAAAAACACTGTAATGACTTCGTTACAAACACTCTTTCAAGTAAAATAAATTTATAAAGTGCTGTCTAAATCTATTTACGCCTTTAGGGGCGCGAAATTTTAAAATTTACGATGCCCTACCTCATATTACCATTAACTACACCTTCACCAGTAATGATTAACTGGTGAAGGTCAACAATCGTAGCCATATTACTGTTACAGCATATGTCAAAGCTAAGTCCAGAGGTCCGGGGCAGGGCAAAGCTCAAATGTCCGCTCTGTGCCAGAAGCGGACATTTCTCGCTGTTAGGTGCAGGAAAAATCGTGTTTTTAGGCTTAGGAAAAGGCATATGGGTATGCCGAATCTGAAAGCCTAAATCCTGATAGTTTTTCTCCAGTTGCCGCCACTAAACTAATTACAATTCCTGAGCCGTTGGTCTGAAAATAATTTCACTTACACCAACATCTTCTGGTTCATTAATTGCGAAGGCTACCATGCGTGCAAAGGTTTCTGCTGGCACGCCAATATTTTCAACGTAATCCTGGTTTGCAGCCTTAACATCTTTATCCGTTATATGCTCCAGCAGTTCTGTTTTAACAGCACCGGGGGAGACTAACGTGACGCGAATGTTATGTGCCGCCATTTCCTGGCGCAAACCATCGGTTAATGCACGAACAGCAAATTTTGTCGCCGAATAGACAGCAGAACTCGGGAAGACAAGGTGTGCAGCAACAGATGCGGTGTTAATGATATGACCTGTTTTTTGTGATTTCATATAAGGCAGCACCGCAGCAATCCCGTGTAGAACCCCGCGCAGATTGACATCAATCATCTGATTCCACTCATCGACATTTCCCTGTTCAAGGCGGGAAAGTGGCATCAGGCCGGCATTATTGATAAGAACATCTACACGACCGAATTTGTTGACCGCAGTCTCAATGAGGTTGTTTACGTCATCAAGTTTCGTCACATCGGTTGCGACGGCGATGGCTTCTTTATTCTGCTTTTGGAGCTCACTCGCAATGGCCTCTATGCGGTCTATTCTCCGCGCAGCCATCACAACCTTTGCTCCTTTTTCAGCAAGATAACGTGCAGCCGCTTCACCCATACCGCTTGATGCGCCCGTGATTACAATTACTTTGGCTATGATGTTATCTGTCATTTTTACTATTCCTGAATAGGAGATGGGCTGTTGTCACCACTATCAGACTGAGATCAGGTTCAATCTCTTCAGACTTCAGTGACACATTCCTGAACAGGGATAATCTTAGCAGTAGAGCATTAATTCGATAATGCGTATAAATTTATATTGATTATGAGTACAGCTCATTAATTGGAGTTAGGTTACGGGTAGTTCGTGTGAGCAGGGGGATCTGCAGCCGTTATTCCCGCGTCGATATTGCCTGGCTGAGAGCCGGTTGCGCCCCCACTGGTTGAGCCTTCGCACGGGTTAAACTCCCTTCGCGGGTGACGGTAATGAAATAAAGGAGGTCATTCAGATTACGTTTCATCAGTGAAATACTCGCAAAACATAACTATAGCTTATAAGCCCATTAAGCAATCATTAGCTAGTCAGCATACATCTATCGTGTAGAATTTCCAGTAAGAGAGGAGTCCGGAGATAAGCATACGGTTCTGAACCCATTTGATAAATTGACTTCTTTTTAAAATCTTATCTAAAATAATCATTGATGCTGCACCTGAAAGGTGCAGCACATTTGCGGGAGAGAATCTGGATGAAAAAAATATTATTCCTGTTATTTGTTATCATCACGAGCTTTTTATTCCCGGCTCGTGCCAGTAATTCTTTGCAACCAGACAAGGAAGAAGCCGTGACCATTAAAATGACTATCAATCAGCAAACTTTTTACGTTGAACTTAAGAATAATCCAGCCGCAAAGGCATTTATTGAACAGCTTCCCCTGACTCTAACGATGGAGGAACTTAACGGGAACGAGAAATTTGCTGATCTGCCCCGTCCCTTACCGACCCGCCAGGTCAAACCTGGAACCATTAATCAGGGCGATCTCATGTTATATGGCCATCGTACCCTGGTACTTTTTTATGAGACCTTTCAGACAAACTACGGATACACACCCGTTGGCAGAATAATAGCGCCAGAAAATCTTGGTAAACTAGCAGATGAAAAAGAAGTAATAGCAACGTTTACCACAGATAAAAAAGGTTGATCTGTATTATCAAACACTGAATCTGGATTACCTATAGACGCAAATGCTGGCAGACGATGGCTATCAGTGGTTTGTTGAGCAGGGCGACTTAACCCGCGATAACGGGCAGACATTCCGCGAGGTGATTCTGTCGCGCGGGAGCAGTAGTGATTGAGCTGAACTTTACCGCCAGTGGCGTGGGCACGATCCGAGGATTGAATCGATGCTGGAGAATCGCGGGTTGAGTGCGTAGCGCTGATTCAGATCAGCCACAAAACCGGGCGTGAGGCCCGGTTTTTGTTTGATTATGTCTTACCCACAATTTTAATTATTTATGCCGTGTAAAAGGTATAAATATTGCTGATGCCGTATGAAACATTTTAATAATGGCCGAATGTGATGCAATTCGTAATGACCATTAATGTGGGATGAGATATAACATGTTTTGAAAAATTAACATTCTCATAACGTCATTAAGGTTAAGCAAATGAAGCAGGTTGGTATTGTTGGTTGGCGAGGAATGGTGGGCTCTGTTTTGTTACAAAGAATGGTCGAAGAGAACGACTTCGACAATATTTCCGCGCATTTTTACAGTACTTCCAGGGCAGGTGCCGCTGGTCCCGTCATTGGTGGCATCAACCACACACTCAAAGATGCTAATTCTATTAGCGCCCTGGCCGAAATGGATATCATCATAACCTGTCAGGGCGGGGATTATACCAAAGCAATTTATCCTGCGTTGATTAGCCATGGCTGGCAAGGCTACTGGATTGATGCGGCCTCAGCGCTACGGATGGATGAAAAAGCCTGCATTATTCTCGACCCAGTTAACCGCACAAATATCGATCGTGCCATCAAAGAGGGAATTAAACTTTTTGTTGGGGGCAACTGTTCCATTACGCTGAGTCTTATGGGGCTGTCAGGATTAATTAAAGCTGACCTGATAGAATGGATGAGTGTGATGACCTATCAGTCTGCATCCGGAGCGGGTGCTAAATATGTCCGGGAGTTAATTGCTCAAAGCGCTTATATCAGTAAACATTTATCTGCTGGTGAGCTGGAATCCTCAGGTTCAGTGCTTCCTTTAGTCAATAAAGTGAGTGAATTAATTAACAGTGCTAACATGCCCATCCAGAATTTCGGCGCGCCTTTAATGGGCAGTATTATTCCATGGATTGACAGCGATTTAGGGGATGGTAATAGCAGAGAAGAATGGAAGGGTGAGGCAGAAACGAACAAAATTCTTGGTCTCTCTCCGGGTACGATTGCAGTAAATGGCTTGTGTATTCGGGTCGGTGTGATCCGTTGCCATAGTGCTGCAATAACCCTGAAGCTCAAGCGTGAAGTCAGCGAAGAAGAATTTGCAGAGCTTGTGACGCATTCCCATCCATGGGTTAACTATGTGCCCAATAATAAGGATGACAGTGTCAGTAAATTGACTCCCGCTAACATTAGCGGTTCGCTGCAGGTGGGTATTGGCCGTTATAAGAAAATGTCGCTTAACAATGACCCTATTTACTCGGTTCTGACGGTCGGCGATCAGCTGTTGTGGGGCGCTGCGGAACCCTTGCGACGGATGTTGAATATTCTGTCTGGCAAAGTCTAATCACGCTCACACGGCCGTGGCGCGCTGCGCGTAAGGCGTGGGTTTAACGAGAAGCTGGAGACTTAACTCCAGCCTCAAGGAATGGTTTCAATCTGAGGCCGTTTCGCCTGGGGCTTCCTTTAATGATTCGATACTTATCTCTGAGTCATTAGTTTCGAGTAGCTGGGTTAATAAAATCAGGTTATTGAATTCGTTCAGTAACATTTCAGCGTCGGATTTGAGCGGCGTATCTGCTGCTTCAAGCGCTGCGTTGATCGCTTTTCTGACATTCTCGAGCATTTCGTTCATACCGCCATTTTTACCAATGGTCAGTAACAACGCGCCTATCAACAAAGACTGCGCTTCTACTTTGGCCGCCAGCTCTTTAGCTTCAGCGTCCATTTTGGAAATTTTTGCGATAACACTGAGTATCAAGTTTTTCATAATGCCCCCTTATTTTCTTTGCGAGATTAACTCCTTAATAAATTTTGAGCGAGGTTTATTTTATGGCGACAGCAATTGTCTTTGTTGATGAAGCAGGGCACGGTGCCAGCAGTGATCAACACCGTGCGCTTCCTGTTAACGGAAGAAGTCTGCCAGGGCCTCACTCAGGGCCTGAGGTTGTTCATCGGGAATGAAATGACCGCAATGAGCAAGCGTAATGCCACTCACCGTCTCTGCAAACTGGCGAAGCGGGGCAGCCATATCGGCAATCGAACCCTGATCGGCACTGACGGCCAGCAGCGGCACCCGAAGTTTTTGCGTTTCAGCCAGAGTCCGGTTCTGAACAGCGGAGACCGCCGCTTCTCTGTAAGGGGCCAGCCCGGCACGCAGCGCCCCGTTTTGCTGCATCAGGCGGACATACCGGGCGATATCCGCATCGCTAAAGGCCCTCGGACTGGCAGTTTTTCGCCGCAGGAACCATTCGAGGTAAATCTCTTCACGCCCGCTAATTAAGGCTTCCGGCAGGTCGGGGAGAAGATGAAACGCGAAGTGCCAGGTTTTCCAGGCTTTTTCTGGCGTCGCGGGCAGGGCGTCCGGCAAAGTAATACCCGGGATACCGGCATCAAGCAGAGCCAGCTTGATTACCTGCTGTTCATAACGCAGGGCATACGGCCAGGCAACCCATGCACCTACATCGTGGGCGGCCAGGTAATGTCTTGTGATCCCAAGTGCCTGCACCAGCCCAAAAACCGAACTGGCAAGCGTAAGGGTATCGTAGCCAGACTGTGGCTTATCGGAGTCGCCCTGGCCCGGGAGGTCGAGTGCGATGATATCGTAACGATCGGCTAAAAGAGCCATCACCTTATGCCAGGCAAACCCGCTTTGCGGGAAGCCTGCAAGCAGCACGATTGTTTCACCTTGCGTCTGTCCGCCTCTGACATAGTGCAGGCGAACCCCATCGACCGTTGAGTAATAGTGCGCAAAACCGGGCAAGCCCGCGACAGGCTGCGACCACGGAAGGGGGATTGAATTCTCAGACATGACTACCTCCAGCTATTTAGGAAATGATCATTTCCTTTATGGGTAAATTTTTTAGGCGAGTAGCGCCATCACCGTCTCTACCAGCCGTTCGCGTGCCGGTAATTCTCCGGCTTTGCCCGCCACACGCATGCCCAGGACCAGGCACAGCAGAATGCCGCTCAACGCCTGTGCGTCGTGACGTGAATTAACTGAACCGTCCTGCATACCCTGTTCGATCAGCTGGAGGATCGCGTGCTGATTTCGCGCAAGCGCGCTCTGCACCAGCCCGGCAATTTCGCCGTCAAACTGGCTGAGTTCAAGGGTGCTGCCGACCACCAGGCAGCCGCGGCGCCCTTCGACAGCGCTGGCCGATTCAAGATAAAAGTTCAGCAGCTCGGCTATTTTGGCCCGGCCATTAGGTTGTTGCGCAAGACGCTCGCACAATGATTGATTGCGCAGGGAGGTATAACGCGCGAATACCTGCAGGAACAGGCCACGTTTATCGTGAAAGGCTTTATAAATACTGCCCGCAGTGAGCTGCATCGCGTCGCTCAGGTCACTAATCGACGCGCTGTGGTAACCCTTTTCTCTGAATACCGGCATCGCCAGATCCAGGGCCGCATCAAGATCAAACTGCCGCGGACGTCCGCGCTCGCGTGCGTTCTGTAGCTTCTCAGACATTGTGCTCATCATTTAGGAAACAATCGATTCCTAAATACTCCCATAAATGGGCGTATCTGGAAAGCGTGAAGTTCTATAAAAAGAGTTTGCCGCGGCAGAAGAGTGGAGTGGTCATTTTAGCTTCAACACGCTCCGGTATACTGCATCGTGATTTTAACAGGGCGTCGAACGTACAGGCCGTCGCTAACAGAGCCAGCCAATATGCAAAAGGCAGGAAGTATGTCTCTTCGTTCACTGCGGGCGTTGTGCCTGACAAGTTTTTTCATTGCTGATGTTCGCGATGGCCTCGGGCCCTTTCTCGGCATCTTCCTGACGGAACGTCACTGGACCCCGGATGATATCGGCATCCTGATGACCGCCGGGGGGCTGGCGGGATTACTGGCAACGCTGCCGGCGGGATTTATTACGGATACCTCCCGCAATAAGCGTTCGGTTCTGGCACTGCTTTGTATCGCCATTACGCTGAGTACGCTGCTGCTCTGGTTTAGTCAGCAGAGCGGCGTCGTCGCCGTCTCGCAAATTATCACCGGTATCTGCGCGGCGTTTGTGGGGCCACTGATTGCGGGTATTACGCTGGGTCTGACGGGCCCGAACGGGTTTAGCGCGCAGATGGGGAAGAACGAGGCGTTCAACCACGCCGGCAATTTCCTGACGGCGGTGATTGCGGGCGGCATTGCCTGGTTCTGGGGCGTCGGGGGCATTTTCCTGCTGATGACCTGTACGACGCTTCTGACGTTGTGCGCGCTGCTTGCCATTCGTCATACAGACATCGACAACGATGCGGCGCGAGGGTTGACCTCTTCAGCCCGTCAACCGGTCCCCGGCGTCGCGGTGCTGATTAAAAACCGGGCGCTGTTGATAACCGGGCTGACGCTGCTGCTGTTCCATCTGGCCAATGCCGCACTGCTGCCGATGCTGAGCATGAGGGTTGCTGCGGCACCGGCAACCATCAATCCCGGATTATTTGCGGCGGCCACCGTCATCATTTCTCAGGCGGTGATGATCCCCGTCGCCATTGGGGTGGCAGGCCGAATTGAGCGCTACGGTTACTGGCGTTTCATCATGCTGGCCCTGCTGATCATGCCCGTTCGGGCGGCGCTGGCAGCCTCCACAGACGCCCCGTTGATGATGATCCCGGTACAAATTCTTGATGGTCTGGCCGCGGGGATCCTGGGCGTTGTCGTGCCGTCGTTTATCGTGGTGCTGTTGCGCGGGAGTGGGCACGTGAATGCCGGGCAGAGCGTGGTCATGCTGATGCAGGGTGTCGGGGCAGCAATGAGCCCGGCGTTAACCGGCACGATTGCCGGTCATTACTCTTTTGCGACGGCCTTTAGCGTGCTCAGCGCCATTGCGCTGCTGGCTGTCCTGCTCTGGTGGCGCTTTGCTCACCGGTGCTGGAAACCAGACCGGGCGTAGCTGGCCGGGCAGGGCAGAACCGCACCCGGCACACGGGTTTACACGATAGCGTTAGGGCACTCTTCACCCTTTTCCAGCTGCTGCAAGTTCCCCAGCGTGGTTTCTGAAATGCTGATCAGCGCTTCGGCAGTCAGAAACGCCTGGTGTCCGGTGAACAGGACGTTATGGCAGGCAGACAGACGGCGGAATACGTCGTCCTGGATCACGTCATTAGATTTGTCTTCAAAGAACAGATCGCGCTCATTCTCATACACGTCCATCCCCAGCGCGCCAATCTTCTGGGTCTTCAGCGCTTCAATAGCGGCCTGGGAATCAATCAACCCGCCGCGGCTGGTGTTGATGATCATCACGCCATCTTTCATCTGGTCAAACGCCGCCTGGTTGAGCAGGTGGTAGTTTTCCGGCGTCAGCGGACAGTGCAGGGAGATAACGTCAGACTGTGAAAACAGCGTCGGCAGGTCGACATATTCCACGCCCAGATCCAGCGCGGCAGCGCTTGGGTAAGGATCAAACGCCAGCAGACGCATACCAAACCCTTTCAGAATGCGCAGGGCGGCGACGCCAATCTTACCGGTACCGATTACGCCCGCGGTTTTACCGTACATGGTAAAGCCGGTCAGTCCTTCCAGAGAGAAGTTGGCGTCACGGGTACGCTGATAAGCACGGTGAATACGACGGTTCAGCGACATCATCATACCGATGGCATGTTCTGCGACCGCTTCCGGAGAATATGCCGGGACGCGGACCACCTTCAGCCCCAGCTCTTTTGCGGCATCAAGATCCACGTTGTTGAAGCCAGCGCAGCGCAGGGCGATATATTTCACGCCCTGTTTTTTCAACTCTTCCAGCACCGGACGGCTGCCATCATCATTCACAAAAATGCAAACGCCTTCACAGCCGTGCGCCGTTTTGGCGGTTTTTTCGGACAGCAGAAAGTCGAAAAATTCAAGCTCAAACCCGTAAGCCTCGTTAACATGTTGCAGATACTTTTTGTCGTACTGCTTTGTGCTATATACCGCGAGTTTCATAAGACTTTCTCCAGTGATTTTGCATTCACGTTAGCATGATTGAAATTATCTTACAATTTCTGAAATATTATTGAATTCAATAAGTTCTATCAATTATTTTAGAGCATCTATCCTTAAATTT
>Ga0268266_10006874_pt1 | contig 10353 bp, 4 predicted proteins | sample KBSS13metaG_FD_190356 | JGI IMG/M metagenome (GOLD analysis project Ga0268266, IMG submission 190356) | Switchgrass rhizosphere microbial communities from Kellogg Biological Station, Michigan, USA - KBS S1-3 metaG (SPAdes) (version 2) | ecosystem: Host-associated > Plants > Roots > Rhizosphere >... | reverse complement strand
GAACGAGCTCATCGTCGGCGCGGATCAGCTCTCTCAATGGACCAGCGCGGTCGGCGCCGGTTTCACGCAGCGCGTGAGCACCTCGCACGGGCACGTCCTCGAGGATCGCATCGTCACGAGCCTCGGTGCATACACCGCCGATGCGACTCAGGGCGCCAGCGGCTTCTGGACGATGATTGGCGCGACCTTCCGCGTTGCCGGTAGCGGGGGAGGCGGGGGAGGCGGTGATACGACGGCGCCAACAGTTCCTGCTGGACTCACGGCGACGGCTGCATCGAGCTCTCAGATCAACCTGACATGGACCGCATCGACTGACAACGTTGCGGTGACGGGCTACCGTGTGGAGCGCTGTCAGGGTGCGGGCTGCTCGTCCTTCATCCAGGTCGGCACGCCGACGACGAACTCGTTCAACGACACGGGGCTGTCGGCATCGACGAGCTACACCTATCGGGTCAGGGCGCAGGATGCCGTGCCGAATCTCAGTGGGTATTCCAGCACTGCGACCGCCACCACCTCCGCGAGTGGCGACACTCAGGCCCCGACCGCGCCGAGCGGACTCACGGCGACGGTCGTTTCCTCGAGCCAGATCAATCTCAGCTGGACAGCCTCGACTGACAACGTCGGGGTGACCGGCTATCGCGTCGAGCGTTGCGTGGGCGGATCTGGGTGCTCGCCGTTCAGTCAGATCGGTAGTCCCACCGCCACGACGTTCAGTGACACGGGACTCAGCGCCTCGACGACGTACAGCTATCGGGTGCGGGCGGCAGACGCCGTGCCTAATCTCTCGAATTACTCCAATGTGGCGACTGCGGCGACATCGGCGCCGGGAGATACGCAAGCCCCGACAACGCCAGCCGGGCTCAGCATCGTGGCGGCCTCGAGCGTAGAGGTCGACCTTGTCTGGGGCGCTTCGACCGACAACGTCGGTGTGTCGGGATATCTCGTCGAGCGGTGCCAGGGAGCAGGCTGCTCGAGCTGGGGATCTGTTGCAACCCCAGCTGGCTTGCGACTCAACAACGCATCGCTGACGCCTGCGACGAGCTACAGCTACCGCGTGAGTGCGCGAGATGCGGCTGGAAACACGAGCCTTCCCTCGGCACCGGTCACATATCTGACGCCCGCCAACACGCCGGACTGCGGTCCCTGATTCTCAGCAAGGAGAGGGCGACTGTGGTGAATCACGCACACTGGTCTCAGGTCCGGGCGATGGCACGTTCACCCGACAACGGCCGGCTCGGCATCGGCCTGCTGGGTCTGCTCGCCTCGATCGCGATCCACGCAGTGCTGATACAGGCCGTGGTCTGGGAAAACCGCGGGTCTACACATTCAGCGCCAGTCCATGAGGGTCTGGGCGCCAATGCGTTCGGCGCGGCCGACCAGGCGATCACCACATTGTTCTTTGTTGAAGACTCCTCGGCCTCCGCAACTCGCGACGACTCGCTGGAAGAACTTGCCTCCGCCGGCAAGATCCTGCAGAGCCTGAGAGTGACGGTCCTGAGCCCCGACCGTTCCATCGACAGCGCGCTGCGCGATAGCGAAGCGAACGACGAGTCACCTGCGACTGATGAGCCGTCTACCGGCGATCGCGAGGCACGGGCGGCTCTCTTCGGTCGCTATCTGGGCCAGGTTCAGGCGAGAGTCGAGCGCGGGTGGTTGCGGCCCCGAACGGCCATCGGCGACGACTCCTTCGAATGCCGGGTGCAGGTCACGCAGACCCGGACCGGCTACGTACTCGAAATCACCCTGCAACGCTGCAATGGATCGACCCGCTGGCAGCAGTCCCTGGTGCAAGCGATCGAGCGTGCTTCCCCGCTGCCCCTGCCGCCGGACCCGTCTCTGTTGACCGGATCCATCCTCCTGAGCTTCTCGGCGCAGGAATACGCGCAGGGCAGCGAACCGCAACTTTACGAGCCCGATTCGCCGCAAACCACTGCTGCGACGGTTCCATTGAATAACTACTTGTCTGAAGGACGCTGACATGTCCCGCGTGCTGTTACAGCTGAGTACCGTCGCGATTGGTGCAGGTTTTGTTGCCTCGGCTGCGCAGGCAGCGGCAGGGCGCATTCCGGGCAGCTTCAACGTCTCGGACACGGGCAGCGCGACGTACACGATCCCGGTCGAAGTCCCGCCCGGCGCGCGGGGCCTGCAGCCCCGTCTTTCGATCAACTACAACAGCACGGCCGGAACGGGGACGTTGGGTGTGGGCTGGTATGTCGCCGGTCTTTCGTCCATCACTCGGTGCAATCACACCTTTGCGCAGGACGCCGGCGCTCCTGCAAGTGTTGCACTTACCACGGCCGACGCCTTCTGCCTGGACGGACAACGACTGCGCATTACGAGCGCCGGCGGGCTGCCGACGTATGGACAGGACGGTACGACCTACCAGACCGAGCTCGCGAATTTCTCGAACGTCACTGCACATGTCACGACGCCCGCGAACGGACCTGACTACTTCACCGTGCAGGGCAAGGATGGACTGATCTACGAATACGGAAACGGCGGCACCACGAATGCTCGTGTCGTTGCGACCAACACGACGATCGCAACGGCGTGGCTGCTGAACAAGGTCATCGACCGCAAGAACAACAACAGCATGGTCATCACGTATCTGGCGCCGAGCGCAACGCTGTCCGGCACCACCATACCCTCGACCATCTCCTGGGTGCCGGTGTCTGCGGCGGCTTCGACGTACAGCTACGCGCTCACTTATCACTATTCGCCCACTTCCGAGGTGTTGACCGCGGCCTACGTGGCGGGAACGCCGATCCTCAACCAGGATTTGCTGACCGACATCACCATCGCGAACAGCGCGGGTACCACGATTCGCAAGTACGCCTTCTCGTACACCGCCTCCTCGACGACGGGTCGATCGACGCTCACGCAGGTGAGGGAGTGCGCGGATTCGGCCGAGTCGAATTGCCTGCGAGCGACCAACATCGCTTATCAGCAGGGCACGCCTGGGCTCTCGGCGACGCCGGTCAGCCTGACCACCACGGCGAGCCTGCCGGTGACTCGATTCGACTTCAACGCTGACGGTTTCGACGATCTGCTGACCACGAACGGCGGCTCCACCTATATTGCATTCGGATCGGCCGGAGGTTACGGCGCCTCGTCCGCCGCCGGCATTCCCACACCCGTCGCGGAAGGCGACATCTGGGGAGTCGGTCGCGATTCGGTCATCGCGAACAACGGCGGAACGCTTTACGCCTACACTTGGGATGACGCCAGCGGCGCCTTTCAAGGGGTATCGACAGGGGTCGTTGCGCCCGCGGCGTTGAACAACATCCATCTCGTCGATGTGAACGGAGACGGCAAGGCCGATCTCGTTGTGGCGACCAACCGAAGCTCGACGAGCCTCGGCGTGACGACGTATTCGCTCGACATCACCACGTACCTCAATACCGGCTCTGGAAGCACTCTGAGCTTCGGCGCGCCGAACGCAGTGGGGCAGCACAGTTGCCAGAACTGCAATATCACGGCGTTCGGCCCGTCTTCTTCGGTCACCGGGCGCCTGAAAACCTGGGACTTCGACGGCGACGGCCGCGGTGACCTGCTGATGTGGGTCCAGCAGATCGTCGGGACCACGATCCACGACAATCTCTACAGGTTGCAGGCCAACGGGGTGAACTTCACGCCCGTCACGGAGGCGCTGACCACAGGAGGCAGTCCACCCGGCGCTCCGACGGTCGTCAACTGGAACAACGACGCCTGCTCGGACATCAGCTGGCTGGGTTTTCGAATTTCCGGTTGCGGCGGTTCCTCAGCCACGGCCATCGCGGTCCCGGGGACACCCGTGGTGGCGATGGACTGGAACGGGGACGGCCGAATGGATCTCGTGGTCGGCAACGGCAGCACCCTCGGCGTGTATCTGTCTACCGGTACCGGATTGAGCAGCCTCCAGACGACGTCCATTCCGTACTCCTCCAACTGTCTTTACTGGGCGGCCGATATCGACGGCGATGGCCAGGATGACCTGCTTTGCTGGAATGTCGGCGGCAGCGCCAACACCGTCTCGTACTATCTCCACAACTCGCCGGGGCTGGCACCCGATCTCGTCACCTCGATCACCGACGGATACGACATCAATTTCAGCCCGACGTATGTCTCGACTGCGCGCGGGAGCTACTCAAAAGGTTCTTCGCCAAGTTACCCGGAGCAGTATGTCGCCGCGCCGTTCAACATCGTGAGCCAGGTGGCCGCCTCCGATGGCGTAGGCGGGACGTACACGCGTACCTTTTCCTATAGCGGCGCGCGCGCCGACGCTCGAGGACGCGGATTCGAGGGTCTCCTCTCGAAGACGAGCAGCGATAGCCGCGCGGCGAGCCTCGTGGCGACGCGCAGCTTTCAGACAGCGTTCCCTTTCACGGGCATGCTCTCGTCGAGCGTGACGTATCAGCATGACGGCACGACGAAAGTGGAAGAGGCGACCTACACGGATATCAGAAACGATCTCAGCACTGTCGCCGGGAACGAGCGTACGTTCGCTTACCCGCAAACGATCGTTACGCAGCGGTACGAGGTCGGCTCTTCGAAGAACGGTCTTCCAATCACTACAACCACCGTTTCCAACACTCTCGATAACTATGGCAACGCGACCCATGTCAGCACCACCGTCAAGGACGTCGATGCGGGCTCGCCCTATTTCAATCAGCAGTGGAGCACGACGAGAGACGTCACGATATCGCCCAGTGACGGCTCGAACTGGTGCCTCTCACTACCCACGCAGGTTTTGGTGACGAACGCGGCGCCGGGCGTTGCGAACATCGTCCGGACTCAGGCCTTCACTCCGGACTACGTGCTGTGCCATCAGACACAGCAGGTCACGGAGCCGAGCAGTGGGACGTATGCGGTCACGCAAGCCTACGTCTATGACGACTTCGACAATGTGAAGACCGTAACGACGACTGGCGCCGGCATGGCCGCGCGGGTCTCTTCGACCGACTGGGGAACGACCGGGCAGTTCCCGATGACAGCCACCAACGCTCTGAGCCAGCTCACGACATTCCACTACGATCTCAATGTCGGAAAGATGGACAGCGTGCTCGATCCGAACGGGGTGTCCAGGAGCTGGCATTACGATCCGTTTGGACGCCGGGATCGCGAGAATCGCGCCGACGGGACTTTCACAACCTGGAGCTATGACGATTGCGCGGCCCTTACCGAGGGATGCGCGATCGGCAGCCATGCGTTGGCGATCCTCGAGACGCAATACGATTCCACGAGCACCTTCCTGACCAATGGCAGAACCTGGTTCGATCAGCTGGATCGTCCGCTGATCTCGATCAAGCGGCAACTCTCGGGCGCCTATGACCGCAACGAAGTTCAATATGACAATCTGGGTCGAGTGTCTCAGGCCTACATGCCTTGCACCTGGAGTGCGTTGACGACGCATTGCTCGTACGCGACGACCAACGCCTACGATGCTCTGGGGCGACTGACGCAAAGCAGCCGGCCGCGCAGCGCGACTGACGCGACGTCTCAGAGCACGCTGATCGTCTACGCCGGCCGAACGACGACCACGACAGACGCCGAAGGTAAGATCAGCACTCAAATTGCTACTGTCGCGGGAACGGTCGGTCGGATTCAGGATCACGACGGCTACGCGCAGAACTTCACCTATGACGCGTTTGGCAGCCTTCTCGGCGTGGCCGATAGCGGCGGCAATACACTGTTCTCCGCCGCCTACGACTATGGGATCGGCCCCTTCCAGCGAGATGCAACGGATGCCGATCTCGACGTGTCCACGGTGAGCGGTCAGCACCGCCACTTCAACTACGACGCGCTCGGCGAGCTGACCAGCTGGTCCGACGCGAAAGGGCAGAGCTTCTCGCAGACGTACGACGCGCTTTCGCGCCCCCTCGTTCGCGCCGAGCCGGATCTCACTACCGCATGGACGTGGGACTTCAACTCGGGTCACACCCGGCAGTTCATCGGCAAGCTGATCGATGTTTCGGCCGCGTCCTCGTCGGGCACGTACGCCGAGGCGTACACCTACGATGGCATCGGCCGTCTCTCCAACAGAGCTTTCACCATTCCTGCCGACGGTGGCTACAGCTATGACTACGCGTATAGCGCTGTGACAGGCCTGCTCGATACGCTCACCTATCCGGTGAGCACGGCGTCGCATCGCCTGAAGCTGCAATATGGCTACCAGAATGGAGTCCTGCAGAGCGTCTCGGATTTCGACACGCCGTCGACGGTCTACTGGGCGGCGAACGCCGCCAACGCTCGAGGGCAGGTTACGCAGGAAACCCTTGGCAACGGAGTGGTTACAACTCGCGCCTTCGATGACGTCACGGGCTGGATGAGCACGGTGCAGAGCGGAACGGCCGGTGGCTGGCAATACCAGAACGATCAATACCTGTTCGACCGTGTCGGCAACGTCACACAGCGTCAGAACAACAACGCCACGCTCACTGAGTCTTTCCTCTACGACAACGTATATCGCTTGCAGTCTTCGACTCTGCAAGGCTCGCCAAATCTCGCGCTGACTTACTATGCGAACGGCAACGTCAAGACGCGAAGCGATGTCGCAAGTGGTGCGACCTGGACATACGACGCATCCCGGGTGCATGCGGTCACTCAGGCAGGCAGCAGCGCATACACCTATAGCTATGACGCGAATGGCAATGCTCAAAGTCGCGATGGTCTGACCGTAAACTGGACCAGCTACAATCACCCAAGCCTGATCAACGGCATCAATCAGTACGACGGCAGCGTCGAGTCCGTATCGTTCGCGTACGACCAGAATCACCTGCGATGGCGCGCGGTCTACTCTGGCAGCACGGGTCTTGAAACGACCTACATGATCGGCGACCTGATGGAGAAGGTCGTTACCGTCGGCGCCGCTGACTATCGACATTACATCTATGCCAACGGGACGAAGATTGCGGTTTACAGCCGTACCGATGCAGGCGTCAATACGACGCACTACTTGCGTGAAGACAATCAGGGTGGCATTGCCGCGATCCTGACCTACAACGACAGCACACACGAGATCGACGCGCTCAAGGAGAGCTTCACGGCGTTTGGCAATCGACGCAGCACCTGCACCTGGTCGGGCAATCCGACGGCGGGGAATATCGCGCAGACGAACAGCGTCACCCGGCACGGCTACACGTGGCAAACTGCGCTCGGAGCCATGGGCTTGAACGACATGAACGGACGCATTCAGGATGCGATCACGGGGCGCTTCCTGTCGCCGGATCCGTACGTCAGCGATCCCTCGATGACGCAGGGCTACAATCGATACAGTTACGTGAACAACAATCCAATGAGTTTCACGGATCCCACTGGGTTCGCTCAGGCGCCGAAGAACCTGCGTCCCAGAGACGGGGCCTTCGATGCTGAAGTCCCGTATACGAGTGACGGCGGCACGGACCCGGATGGCACCCAGTACGTGGACCTCACCGGCCACAGACCTCATGACGAGCTCACTCAGATTCCAGACTTCAGCTCGTGGGACTCGGCTTTCGATCCGGACGGGCTGGCGGCACAACTCGATCAGCTGGCGAGCATGCGGATACGACGGCCGTTCTGGATGGACGCTGTCCATCCGTATACGCCGCCGCCGCGCAAACAGGTGACGGTGCAAGCGACGCAACAGAATCCGCAAGAGATCAAGAGCTGCTGGGCCGCCGGTATCAACTTTGAATTTTCGACGATCAACCCGGTTACCTCTGGTGGCGGCGGGTCATACGGCGTGAATCTCGAGTGGACAGCGGGCCATGGCCTGGCGATCTATACGTATGGGACGCCGCAGAACACGTCATCGCAGGGGTTCTTGATCGGCCCGAGCGTTTCCCTGAATGCAGCGAAGGGCAAGGGAGGCTGGACTGGATTGTTCGACAGTGTGGCCGGCAGTTATGGTCCGGCAACGGGCGGGGCATTCTGGTCCACACCCGGCGCAGATGATCCCGGATACTTCGGCGTGAACCTGGGTTTCGGTAAGGGACCCCCTGGGATAGGGGCTACAACCACCAATTACACAGAGCGCGCGCGGCTGACTCATCCGGCGCCGAACAACTGTACGGAGCCGCAGTAATGATCGAAGAATTGTCCACATGGCAATGGGTGGTCCTCATGTGGTTCATGTGCTCGGTGCTGGTGGAAGTGCTGAGCACCCTGATGTTCTCCGTCTGGTTGCGTCGGCGAAATGTCGAACTGATATTTGGGATGATAGGAATCCCGGGCTACCTCGAATATCAGTATGCCCAATGGTGCCGGGCCAATAGTCGACCTTCGAGAGCATGGCTGGCCGTGCGGGGGCTCCTGATGGTTAACGTGATCCTGTCCCTGGTAGTCGCGTTTCCCCTTTTCGTCGGCGGGTGATCTCAGTCCGGCGGCGGCCGAACTGGCGGCGGAACGGAAGGGTCCGGTCGCTTGGACGGCGAATCCTCCGCAGTCCCCGTCTCCTCGAAACATCGTTCCGATTTCGTTTGGTCCGGCCCGGGGATGGGCTGCTTGTCCGTGCTCATGGCACGGCAAACACGCAACACTTCATATGAGCGTCTCCGATGCGAGAGTGATACCAGCGTGCACGCCGCCCACGCGATTCGCTATCAGAACCCTCTGAAGGACTGGGCGTCGCCGTCCTACAACTGATCGTGTAGTAGATACGCAAAGCTATCGAACAGCCGATCGCGCGCCGGCCGGCGCCGCCAGTCTTCGAGGCTCCATTCGCGACAGAACTTCAGGTCACGCTCGAAAGCCTGTTTGAGGTCGCGCGCAACGGCACGGTCGAGCAGGCCGACGCCGATCTCTTCGTTGAGCGCGAGCGAGCGGGCGTCGAAGTTGGTCGAGCCCACGTGCGCCCAGACGCCGTCGATCACCACGATCTTCTGATGAATCAGCGTGCGATCGTATTCGTAAACCTTCACGCCCGCCTCGAGCAGTCGGCGATACAAATGACATCCGGCACGTCGTACGAAGGGGCTGTCCGTGTGCTTGCCGGGCATCATGAGATGCACGCGCACGCCGCGCCGAACCAGCATGGCGAAAAGTTCGCACACGCCTGGATTGGGCGCGAAGTACGGATTCTGAATCAGCACCTCCTTGCGCGCGCACCCCATCGCGACGGTGTAGAGCATGGCAACCGAGGAGACGGCGTCGCCCGATGCGCTGCTGACGACGTGTGCCGGCGTGTCGCCCACAGGCTCGAGCTTGGGAAAACTATCGCCGGAGACCGGTAGTGAGTGGGTTTCTTCTACCCAGTTCTGTGCGAAGACGGTCTGCAGTCCGTGAACCACGGGCCCCTCCAGCCGCAGCGCCGTGTCTCTCCAGTGCTCCGGATCTTCGCCATCGCCGAGCCACTGGTCGGAGACACCGTGACCGAACGTGTAAGCGATTCGCCCGTCGATCACGAGCAACTTGCGATGCGTGCGGCTGTTCAACCGTCCGAGGTTCCACCATCGGGGTGCGCAGTACTCCGCCATTTGCACGCCGCTCTCGCACAGCGTGCGCCGTGCGTGCTCGCTGCCTTTGGCGCCCCCGACCGCATCCTTCAACACGCGCACGTGGACGCCGGCGCGGGCCTGTTTGGCGAGCGCCTGCACGAAGAGGGTTTCGACCTTGCCTTCGCACCAGACAAAGGTTTCGAGATGGATGCTTTGGGTGGCCGCGGCGATATCGGCCAGCATCGCCTCCAACGCCGCGCCATTCTGATGGACGCTCGCTCGGTTGCCATCGTAAACCGTGCTCTCCGTCAGCCCCGCGAGCATGGGCAGCGCATCCTGGATCTGCGGGAACTCCTCGAGGCGCAGTTTCAGAAATGGGGTGCCGCGCCCGCGCGACAACACGAATGCCAGCCCCATGGACAGGGCGGTCGCGGCCACGGCCAGAATGATCGCGCTGAGGTGTTCCACGGGCCCGCACGTACGAGGTTTGTTTCCAAATGCGACGTTGGCCGGGAAGTTCCGGCAGCACGCTGCTCAGCGAGCCATTTAGTTATGGCTACGCTTCATCGTTCGACTTCCCGCACGCGAAGCGCTTCACCGGACTGGGATCCGTCCCGACACATCGAAGTCGCGCAGGAAATCATCGAACATGCGATTCATTTCCCGATGCAGCGCTCGGTTCGCGGCCTCCCACAGCAGCGCCATATGCCGGTGCGGCGTCAACAGCCACGCTAACGTCTCGGCAGCTTCGCGGTTTTCACCCTGCGAACAGCGCCGCAGGCCGGGCTCTTGAAACTGAAAACTGCGATTCCTATTTTCGGGACCGGAAAACCCCGCAGGCGTTTGAGGATCGCCTGCCTGACTCGGAGGCCTTTAAGATGAAAGCGCTCACGTTCTCGAACCGTAATCCGCTGTCCAACGGCAACGCCGCTCATTCAATCACCCCCGGATCATTGGG
>Ga0268266_10006873_pt1 | contig 10354 bp, 9 predicted proteins | sample KBSS13metaG_FD_190356 | JGI IMG/M metagenome (GOLD analysis project Ga0268266, IMG submission 190356) | Switchgrass rhizosphere microbial communities from Kellogg Biological Station, Michigan, USA - KBS S1-3 metaG (SPAdes) (version 2) | ecosystem: Host-associated > Plants > Roots > Rhizosphere >... | reverse complement strand
AAGAAATGGTCGATCCAGCAGGAGGCGCCCGAGGCCCCGCTCTACGACCCGGACGAGCTCTACGGTATCATCCCGGACGACATCAAAAAGGGCTTCGACATGCGCGAGGTCATCGCCCGCATCGTCGACGGCAGCCGCTTCCACGAGTACCAGCCGGCCTATGGCAACACGCTGGTCTGCGGCTATGCCTATATCTGGGGCTATAAGGTCGGAATCCTGGCCAATAACGGCATCCTGTTCAACGACAGCACTTTGAAGGGCACGCACTTCATCGAGTTGTGCAACCAGAACAACACGCCGCTCCTGTTCCTGCAGAACATCACCGGCTTCATGATCGGCACCGACTATGAGCGCGCCGGCATCACCAAGGATGGCGCCAAGATGATCATGGCGCAGGTCGGCAGCCATGTGCCGAAATTCACCGTGATGTGCCACGCCTCGTTCGGTGCCGGCAATTACGGCATGTGCGGCCGTGCCTATGACGGGCGTTTCCTGTTCTCCTGGCCGAACCACCAGATCGGCGTCATGGGCGGCGAGCAGGCCGCCAACACGCTGGCCGAGGTGAAGCTGATGCAGCTGAAGCGCAACGGCCAGGAAGTGAACGAGGAAATCCTCAACGAGGTCCGCAGCCAGACGCTGAAGGCCTACGAGACGCAAACCAGCGCCTATTATTCGACCTCCGAATTGTGGGACGATGGCATCCTCGATCCGGTGGATACGCGCAATGCGCTCGGCATGGCGATCTCCGCCGCTCTCAACGCGCCGCTGGACGACAAAGGCTACGGCGTCTTCAGGATGTAATGATGGACGGTAATTTCCGCCTCGAAGGCAAGGACGAGTATCCGCACCAGCCGGATGCCTCGCCCAACTTCAACGAGAGCGTCTATACAAACGCCTTCGACAGCAAGACCCGCATGGGCGGCTGGGCGCGCATCGGCAACCGGGTGAATGAGGGCTATGCCGAACTGTCGGTCGTTCTCTATCTGCCCGACGGCCGGGTCGCCTGCCAGTTCGGCCGCCCGGCGATCACCGCCAACGACAAGTTCGTCGCCGACGGCCTGTCGGTCGAGGTGGTGGAGCCGCTGAAGCGCATCACCATGCGCTATGACGGCGAGCTGATGCTGCTCGACGACCCGGAGGTGCTGCGCAACCCGAAGCTGCTGGGCACGGCCAAGCGCGTGCCGGGCAGCCTGGTGTTCGAGACGACCGGCATCTCCCCCCTCCATGGCGGCGAGCCGACCTCGCCGACCCAGGAGACGATGTATGGCCGCGACTTCTCGCTGAACCATTTCAACCAGCACACCAAGGTGGCCGGGCTGATCCGGGTCGGCGACGAGCAGTGGGACTTCACCGACGCCCGCGGCTGGCGCGACCATAGCTGGGGCCCGCGCTATTGGCAGGCGATCTATTGGTACCGCCTGTTCCTGTGCAGCTTCGACAGCGGCCGGGCCTTCATGCTGCTCAAGATCACCGACAAGGCCGGCAAATCCCGCCGCGTCGGCGTGCTGCTGGTCGACGGCCAGTATGAGGACATCCTGGACATGGATGTCTCGACCGAATGGTCGGACAAGCAAGACCCCGTGAAGGTCACGCTCGGCGTCCGCACCGCCAACCGGCGCGAAGTGATCGAGGGGGAGGTCGTCACCCTGGCCCCTCTGCGCAACCGCCGCCACGCGGGCGACGAGGTGCTGATCTCGCGCATCGCCGAGGGCTTCACCCGCTTCACCTGGAACGGCGAAATCGGCTACGGCATGACCGAATATATCGAGCGGATCGAGGACGGAAAGCTGGTGGGCTTCCCCCTCTGATGTCGGACGAAGTCGACGATATCCGCCGCGCGGTGCGGCGGCGCTTCGGCAACGATGCCGAGATCGGCAATGTCGTCATCCCGACGCTGGGCGGGGTCAACCGGACCGTCCTGTTCGACATGACCGAGGGGGGCAGGACGCGCCGGCTGGTCTCGCGCCAGGAGACCTACTCGGTCGAGGACAACCCGTTCCTGCCGGCCAGCCAGCAATTCAAGGTCATGCGGGTCGCCTTCGCCGAGGGCGTGCCGGTGCCCGAGCCGGTGTTCGAGTATGATGCGGCCGACGGCATGGGCAACGGCTTCGTCACCGCCTTCGTCGCCGGCGAGACGATGCCCCAGCGCATCTTCCGCGCCGCCGACGGCGACGCGCGGCTGAAGATCGCGACCGACCTGGCGGCCCTGCTTGCCAAGCTGCACGCGATCGATGTCGCCAAGGTGCCGTTCCTGGAGGGCATCCCCGACAGCGTCGATATCATCGGCAACTATCTGCGCCTGTTCGACAGCTACGCCGAGGCCCATCCGGCGATCGAGCTCGGCTTTCGCTGGCTCGAGCGCAACCGCCCGACATCCGGCCGGCGGCGGCTGGTGCATGGCGATTTCCGCACCGGCAATTTCATGGTCGGGCCGGAGGGCGTGCGCGCCGCGCTGGACTGGGAATGCGCCCATATCGGCCAGCCGATGGAGGATTTCGGCTGGCTCTGCGTCCGCTCCTGGCGCTTCGGCCAGATCGAGCTGCCCATCGGCGGCTTCGCCCCGCGCGCGCCGGTCTATGCCGCTTACGAGGCGGCGGGCGGCGACAGGATCGATCCCGACACGGTGCGCTTCTGGGAGATCTTCGGGCTGGTGCGCTGGGCGATCTATAACGTCATGCAGGCCTATGCCCATGTCGAGCGCGGCCGGCGCGGTGTTGCCTTTGCCGCGATGGGGCGCAATACCAGCCTGGTCGAGTACGAGCTGCTGATGACGCTCGCCGGCAAATACAGTTAGGGAAGCAGGCGATGAGCCAGGATCGTCCGTCGATCAACGACATATTGCTGACCGTCCAGAAATTCCTGGACGACACCGGCCCGACCCTGTCGGGCGAGGCCAAGTACCACGCCCAGGTCTCGTCCTACCTGCTCGGCATCTGCGAGCGCGAGCTGCGCCTGGCCGGCGATTACGACCGCAAGGAGGCGGCCCAGCTTTCCGAGTTCCTCGGTTCCGGTAAGCCGCTCGCGGATATGACCGCCGCGCTGTGCGAAAATATCCGCGCGGGAAAGTACGACAAGAACTGGGACCAGGTGCTGAACATGGTCCTGGAGCAGACAATCGATAAGGTGAAGGTCGTGAAGCCGGGCCATCTGGCGCCGATGCACCGCGACCCTGCTTAGGTTTATTCGTCATTCCCGCGAAGGCGAGAATCCAGAATTTGTTATCCGCAGATTTCGCAGATTAACGCAGATTTAAGTCAGGATATCGCCTTCGGCGGCAAAAGCCGCGCAGCGAAAAATAATCTGCGTAATCTGCGTAATCTGCGGATAAATTCTTAGTCTTAATTCCGGCTTCCCGCCTTCGAGGGAATGACGGGTTGGCAAAAAGGGGAAAGAAATGTCTGACGTCCGGATCAGATTCTCGGTCGAAAACCGGGTTGCGCGCCTCACGCTGGCCAACCCGGCCGGCAAGAATGTGATGGACCTGCAATTCTGTCATGAGCTGGGGCAGGCGGCGATCGCCTGCGAGACCAATCCGGACATCAAGGTCATCCTGATCGAGGCTGAGGGCGATGTTTTCAGCATGGGCGGCGACATCAACAGCTTCGTCGCCAACAAGGATCGCATCCACGCCCACATCCTGGACATGGCGACCCAGATCCATATCGGCGTCGCCAGCCTGCGCCGCGCGGCGGCCCCTGTGATCGCGGCGGTCAACGGCATGGCGGCGGGTGGGGCCTTCAGCCTGCTTGCCGGCTGCGACGTCGTCATCGCCAAGCGGTCGGCCAAATTCAACCCGGCTTTCACCCGGACCGGCCTGACCCCCGATGCCGGCGGCACCTATTTCTTTCCGCGTGTCGCCGGCTTTCGCAAGGCGTTCTGGATCATGGCCACCAACCCGACCCTGACGGCGGAGCAGGCGGCCGAGATCGACCTGGTGACCCAGGTGGTCGACGACGAGACATTCCGTGACGAGGTCGAAGCGCTGGTGCGCAAGTTCGCCGACGCCCCGAACGGCGCGCTGTCGGGCCTGAAGGCGCTGTTCCGCGCCAGCCTGACCAACACCCTGGACGATCAGCTCAGCCTGGAAGCCCGCTCCATCGCCGGCCGCTGCGCCGATCCGGAGACGATGGAGCGGCTGATCGGGTTCTTGAACAAGAGCAAATAGGGCTGTTACCTACCCAACCGGCCGTCAGCCGCCGCGCGCCAGCTCGAAAAGCGCATCGCGGTGCGCGGTCGTGCGCAGCGCCCTGCGGCCCCGGCGACCGAAAAGGACCCCGCCCAGCGCGATGACCATCCATGTGCCGTGGAACAGAAATCCCGCCGCCAGCACATATCCGCCTGCGATCGGTCCGATCGTTGCGTGGTGCAGGAATTCATCGAAGCTCGCGACCGGGACCGGGTGGATCAAAAGCTTGCCGACATAGGAGGTCACCTGGATCAGGAAGATCCAGCCGTAGTTCCGCCGCAGCCTTCGCCCGACAGCGTCGAGGAACGAGATGTGAAGATGGGGGTGAAGATAGTCGTGGGAGAGCGTCTGGTTCCATCCGTTATCGACCCGAACGCCCTCGCCGCGCAGGATCGGTCCGAAGAACTGAATCTCGAGAATATGCGCGCGGACCCGCCAGAAATCGAAGAAGCGATAGCGCCGCGCCTCGACGGACAGGAAGAGCGCGACGAGCAGGCCTACGAGAACCAGAGGCAATGCCGACGCCTCGGCGCTGCTGTAGGTGAGCGAGAGCGCGAGACCCGTCGCGACGACCGCCCAGTTGGTGGTCGCGTCCAGCCGCGTGCGCCAGACCGTGCTGCGATAAACCTCACCCCGATAGAGATGTGCGAGGGCGCCGACCTCAGCCGCACCGAAGACCGGTACCGTGCTGGCGTGGAGCTCGTCCATGGCCGATCCTCCCCTGTCCGAATGCATTTAATATATTGGGTGTCGCAGCACCTGCCGCGGCGCCTGCATCCGCCCGTAATGAAAGCGCATGCGTGGATTTTGTCCAGGAGCCAGTGAGCCGACCCGGAGACGATGGAACGGCTGATCGGGTTCCTGAACAAGAGCAAATAGGGCCTCTGGCGAGACGGCCTCGCGCGCCGGCACGTCTTCTATGGGCCATCCATCCTGAGGACCCTGTCGGTCGGTGCGAAATAGATCCGGCCGTCGAGGTGATTGTCGCCTGCGACGTCGACTTCGATGAGCAATTGGTGATTGTTCTCGAACATGTCCCGGGCTTCGCTGATTGCAATGCCGCGTACTTTGCCGTCAGGGATATTCAGCTTTGCCAGGGCAATCCGGCTCAATCCGGGAAGCCGCGTCAGTAATTTCTCATCGACGAGCCTGAGATCGAAGAGCCAATCGTCTTCATAGGGCAGGCCGTGCCATTTTCCCGGCATTGCAATTGGATCTCCGAAGGTCCGGAACGAATATCCGTCATAGTGCAGCTCCGTGATCATGGCCGGTTTGATTGGGCTCCGCACCTCGGCGACCTCTTGGTCCGGCGCCAGGGTGATTTTCATCACGCTGGCGTTGGGCCCCAGCTGCTGCCGTAGCGCGTCCAGAAACTGAGTGATTTTTGCCGGCGCCATCATATCGTGTGGTTTCTCCTGGCCGCGCGGCCCGCTGATCTGAAGCGGCTTGGCCGAATTGTCGAGCACGATCGAGGCGGACGGGCCGCTCGGCGGCTGAAGATCGAACTCCCACTCGATTCCCGGATTGGTAAAGCCGCGGGCGCGTTGATGGATTTCAAGCAGCGCGATTTTGGCGTCGGCCATGTTCAATTGATCCCGCGCAGCCTGTGTCAGGCGGCCGAGCGATCCCCAATCGACATCCTCGATTGAAAAAAGCGAATCGGGCTGACCGAATATGCCCGACGACAGGCTGGGATCGTCGAAGGCCTCCCGCCTTACGCCGTTGATGTTGCCGTCATACCAATTGACGACCTTCCGCCCGTCCGGGCTCGGCACCTCGAAGCGGATGCTTTTGGCATAGACCAGCATTTTCGAGATGCGCCGCTGGTTTCCGAGAGCCCCGCCGATCTCATGCACGATATCCAGCAGCGGCTTCCCGCCCTGATAGAGATCCAGCGCCTGCGCCCTCAGCGTTCCATCGAGATTGACGCCGGTCAGCTTGCCCGCCGGGTCCGCGAAGGCCTCCGCCGATTCATGCGGACTTTTGATCTCGATGCGCCAGCCCAGCGGACCGGCCCGCTCATAGGGCAGGAAAATATGGGATCGCGAGATGTGCATCGTCTCGACCGTGGCGTTTTCCTCCAGCGCCACGCGATCGATCGATGCCTTGGCGACATCGCCGACAACCTTGAAGTCGACCTCCTTGAGGTCAAAAGTCCGCTGGTCGACCGGGACATCCATTCGGCTTGTCTGGTTCGGCGTCGGACCGCTGACATGTATCCAATCGACCAGGCCGCGTAGCGCGTGCAGGTGCCAAACCTCCCAGCTGTCGGTCGCCTTCGGTTGGGTCTTGCTTTGCACTTCCAGGGCCAGGCCCTTCGGCGTCACGTCGATGGAAACCGCTTTGGCCGATCCATCCGTCGCCCGCTGGAACGCCGCGATTTGCTGTGCGGCCTCACCCGGCAAGAACGGGCTGACATCGTAGACTGCCCCGCCCCCGAAATACGCAACGAAAGGTAGGGCTACAACGATCGCACTGCTGATCCAGGCAACAATCTTCCGGCGTGTCATGGCTTCCTCCGGACACGTTACGCGCCGGGCGCATCGTGTAGATCAGTCCAGACCGACGCCGGCCGGCCGTGATATCGACGTGACGGCTGATCGGGTTTTTGAACAAGAGCAAGTAGACCTGCGATCGCGAATTACATTGTAAACTCACAGACGGGGATGACCGCTAGCGCCCCAAGTCGGTCGCTAACCTTCGCGGCGATGCAAACTCAAAGCGGACATTCTGATCGCGGCTCCTGCCTTCAACTGAGCGCCAGGAGCGGACATCTCGCTTTAAGAAATACAATGGCCGGATGGGGGAATTTCTGCCAGTCCGGTTTAGGAAAGCGCCGCCTGTGCGTCGAGCGTGATTACGGGATGTTCGAACGCGATCAGACACCCCAGCACTTACTGAGGTCCAGCTCGGCACGGATTGCGACTAAAGACAGGACCGGACTTAGGGACACGTTTTTCAGACTCATTCTTGCCTGTCTAGGCCTATAAGTGAGCTCCCGCTCTCAGCGGTGGGCTCTAAGGGGTGATCGCCGACCCCATCCACGTTCGACAGGCCGATGATAGTTGTTCACCACCTCAATCAGTCACGTTCACAAAGGGTGTTATGGCTACTCGAGGAACTCGAGCTTCCGTATGAGATCGCGTATTACGAACGCGATAACCGTAATATGGCACCGGAAGCGCTTCGCGAGATCCACCCGCTGGGTAAATCGCCAGTTATCCGAGACGATGGGCGTGTAGTTGCCGAGTCTGGGGCGATTATTGACTATATTGTCCGTCGGCACGGCGGCGGTCGCTTGAGACCTCCTGAATCGGACGGCCTCTACGAAGACTACGTTTACTGGTTACATTATGCCGAGGGGTCAGCCGTTACCCCGTTCATAATCATGCCGATCGCACAGAGCTTCGGCAAAATGGCCACTCCGCTTCGCCGGCGCGTGGATTGGGAAATGGCCCTCAATCTGAGGTTCATCGACCAGAGTTTATCGAACAGGCCCTATCTTTTGGGCGACGATCTTACGGCGGCCGACATTCAGATGAGTTTTGTCGGAGAGTTAGCGGCTGCGAGCGCAAACATCAGCGAATACCCAAATATCGACCGATGGGTAAGGCGCTTCCAGGACCGCACAGCCTACAAAGCCGCGATCAAAAAGGGCGGCTATTACAAATTCCAGCGCTGAACCGCTGAGTCAAACGACGGTTTGTGGCGAAAGGGGCAGGCTTGACGCTCGCTCCTTTTACGGAGGGGTTGATCGTTTAGCGGGAACCGCGATCGCCTATCACGCTTAAAGCTAGATAAGGTGGCTCTGAAAATGACCTTGATCCACTCTGAATTGGATAGGAAACGGCTGATGGTGCCGATTTCATCCCCTCAGATATCGTCATCGGATCTCGACGGCCTGATGCGGGCGCTCGACATTGAACTCGTCGCGCTGACGGAGATTCTCGTACCCCGGGGATACCGCGCGGAATTGGGAAGAACCGATGCCCCGGCGATCCACTACAACCTGTCCGGATCGGGCCGAGTTTCGGTCAACGGCGGCCCGTTTCATCCCTTACGACCCCATCTTCTGATAATCGTCCCGCCGAAAACGCCCTTCACCATAGAGGTGGATGGTGATGGGCCAGCACTTCGATTGATCGGTCAGGATTGCTGGAAGCGGGATGACGAGAACAAAATCCTGCGCATTTCGGTGCCGAATGAGATGGGCGAAGTCACGCAGATCTGCGGCTTCTTCAACGCGTCCTTCGGTCCGGTCGTCGGCCTGTTCCGCGATCTGGCGGTGCCGGTTGTCGAACAGTTCGAGCCCGACGACAAAGTCGATCAAAAGCTCCGCGAAGCTATGTCCGAACTCCTGACTCAAGAAATCGGGGCCGGCGCGATGACCGCAGCTTTGCTGAAGCAGGTCATCATCGCACTGATCCGACGCTCAATCGGATCTTCCAGCAGTTGGGCCGAACGGTTCGCGATTTTGCGAGATCGACAGATAACCCGCGCGTTCGCTGACATGGTGGCGCGACCGGGCGCCGCCCATACCGTCGCCAGCCTGGCTGATCATGCGAGCCTCAGCCGGTCCGCGTTCATGTCGCGTTTCGTCGCCGTCCTCGGACTGTCTCCGATGGCCGTTTAGCGGGCCTTGCGGATGAGACAGGCCGCGTCCGATCTGAAAACAACCTCCAATTCCGTCGATGTGATCGCACGCGGCGCGGGCTACGAAAGTCGGTCTAGCTTCGTCCGCGCCTTCAAAAAGGCCTATGGCCAGGACCCTACTGAATATCGCGCGACCGGCGGCCGACCGCGCGAGCTACTTGCGGAAGTTTAGAACCTCGATCGCTCTGGCGGTCTTCATAGGCCAGACATGTTCTTGAGGCAGGCGTCCGCCAAGAAAGGTCCAAGTTCTGCACCTGCCGGAGGACGATACTGGAGGCAAATTTATGTCGCTGGAAACGCAACTCGCCGCACTCAAGACCTCAGCCCAGGTGCCTGATCCCGCGGCAATTTCCGAACTGCTGGCCACAGAGGCCCGATCCCGACCGCTCAAAGTGGGCGATCGTGCGCCAACCTTCACGCTCCGTGCCTATGAAGGCTTCTTAGTATCAACGGGTGACTCCCTGAATCTCGGACCGCTCGTGATAACCTTCTACCGTGGGCTTTGGTGCCCCTACTGCCAGAGCGATCTGCAGAGTTTCGATGAGGCGTTCGACCGCATCAGAGATCTCGGTGCATCGTTCCTCGCGATCTCGCGCTCTCGAGAGCCCGGTTTGGACATGCCTGCGGACCATGGCCTGCACCTCAGATTTCCAATTTTGGAGGATGTCACGGGTAACGTCGCGGTGCAGTTCGGCATTCGCTGGTCTCCCGATGATATCCAATTGATCGAGGAGGCATTCGGTCTCGACATGGGAAATTTCCGCGCCTTTGAACCTTGGATCACGCCAATGCAGGCAAGGTTCGTCGTCGACCGGGATGGCATAATCGCGCGCTCTGAGATCGCGTTCGACTACCGGCAAAAATCAGATCCGACCGACCTCATGTCTATTCTGACGGACCTACGGCGTCAGCGATAATCGGTGTGCGCCGCGCCGTGTGGTCGTAATGCATCGAGAATGATGCTCGACCGCTGGTTAGCCGGCGCTGGTGGCCGACATAAACGTCGCCCATCGTCCAGGACCGATCACAACAAGCACACCTGTCGATAAGCGGAGCCCCGCTCCAGAACACAGGCTCCGTCGATTCTGGGAGACGACTTTCGGACTCGCTGCACAGGGCGCGCAGCTAAGGTCCGGATCATCGCCGGCCGGTATTCGAGGAGAGCCTCATGCCGGTCAGCGGCGCAGGTGTCACCACACACAAGGAGGTGGACTATGAAGGCAATCGTTGTGACGGACCAGGCGGCGGGAACCGCCGGGATGAAGCTGGCCGAGCGGCCTGACCCGCCGGCAGCGATAAACGACGTCATCGTTCAGATTCATGCGGCGGGATTCGTCCCGACCGAGATGGAGTGGCCCTCGACCTGGACCGATCGCCGCGATCGTGACCGAACCCCGTCGATCCCCGGCCACGATCTGGCCGGAGTGGTCAGCGCTCTCGGCTACGGCACGACAGGGCTGTCGGTAGGACAGCGGGTGTTCGGCCTCGCCGACTGGCATCGCGACGGCACCCTGG
>Ga0268266_10006868_pt1 | contig 10361 bp, 9 predicted proteins | sample KBSS13metaG_FD_190356 | JGI IMG/M metagenome (GOLD analysis project Ga0268266, IMG submission 190356) | Switchgrass rhizosphere microbial communities from Kellogg Biological Station, Michigan, USA - KBS S1-3 metaG (SPAdes) (version 2) | ecosystem: Host-associated > Plants > Roots > Rhizosphere >... | reverse complement strand
TGGAGAAGGTGATGATCTTCTCGGGCGTTTCGTGGGCGACGTCCTCGATGTCCATGCCGCCTTCGGTCGAGGCCACGACCGAGACCCGGCTCGTTTCGCGGTCGACCAGCAGCGACAGGTAGAATTCCTTGGCGATCGCGGCGCCTTCCTCGATGTAGAGGCGGTTCACCTGCTTGCCGCGCGGACCGGTCTGGTGGGTCACCAGCACCCGGCCGAGCATCTCCTCGGCGTTGGCGCGCACCTCATCCACCGACTTGACCACCCGCACACCGCCCTTGGCGTCCGCGCCCAAGCCCTCGAACCGGCCCTTGCCGCGGCCGCCCGCATGGATCTGGGATTTCACGACGAAGACCGGGCCGCGCAGCTGCTCGGCGGCCTTGACGGCTTCGTCCACGGTGAACGCAGGAAATCCGCGCGGAACGGCGACGCCGAACTCCCGGAGAACGGCTTTGGCTTGGTGTTCGTGTATGTTCATGAGGTCTTGGGGCGCTTGCCTATGAGCCTCGCCGCCTTGGCGAGTGGCGCGCGTTATAGGCGCCACGCCTGGGGCTGGCAACCGCACCAGGAGTGGTTTTCGGGCGGTATCGCACAAGCTTCACGAACGCGATCCGACCGCCTCGTCGAACGGCGCCGCTCAAGCAGGCGCCCGCCGCGACGAACGGCCGGACTGACCAAAATCGAGGCGCCTGCAGGTCAAGCGGCTTGACGCTAGCGGACCGTCTCCACCGCCGCGGTGGCGCGCCGTTCGAGCTTGTTCCAACCCACCCGCACGCCGTCGATGGCGGCGCGGATGGACTTGACCACCACATAGTACATCAGCTGCCGGTAGCCGAAGCGCTGGACCGGCATCCACACCAGGTCGCCCCAGGGCGCCTTGCGCTCCAGCGCCATGCCGAGCGCGCCGGCCGAGAGGTCCAGGAAGATGAAGGCGGCCCAGTAGAAGATCGGCCGCGCCAGGTCGTCGGGCGACCATTCGAGGGGGTGGAAGGCCCAGCTGTACAGCCCCCAGACCGCGCTCCAGACGATCGCCAGATCGACCAGCGGGGCGAGCGCCGTGAGGAAGATCTGGAACAGCCAGATCTGCGGCAGTGCGACGAAACCCAGCACGGGGCGGGCGGGGTTGAACAGAGCCGCGCGATGCTTCCAGAGGCATTGCAGCGTTCCGAAGGACCACCGGAAGCGCTGCTTCAGCAGGCCTGCGACCGTCTCCGGCGCCTCGGTGTAGGCGCGCGCGTCGGGGTCGAACTCCACGCGCCAGCCGGCCCGCTGGACCGCGATGGTGAGGTCCTGGTCTTCGGCGAGGGTGTCGGATGGATAGCCACCGAGCGCTTCGAGCGCGGCGCGGCGCCAGGCCCCGACGGCGCCAGGCACGACGGTGACCGCCCCAAGGGCCGCCAGCGCCCGACGTTCCAGATTCTGGGCGGTGACGTACTCCAGCGCCTGCCAGCGGGTGATGAGGTTGCCGCGGTTGCCCACCACCGCCGCCCCGGCGACGGCGCCCACTTGCGGGTCGGCGAACCAGCGGACCAGCCTGGGAACGGTGTCGGGCGGAAACAGGGTGTCGGCGTCGAGCGCCACGACCACCTCGCCCCGCGCCTCGGTCAGGCCGCGGTTCAGCGCGCGCGCCTTGCCGCCGTTCTCGAACCGCCGCAGCCGAACCCGCGGATCGCCCGCGAAGGCCTCGGCCACCACCCGCGACGTCCCGTCCGCCGAACCGTCGTCGAGCACCAGAACCTCGAGTTTCGGCCAGTCAGAGGCGAGGATGCGGCGCACCGACTCGACGATCACCTTCTCCTCGTTGAAGCAGGGGATCAGCACCGAGACCAGCGGACCGTCGCGCGGGTCGGCGAGCGGCGGCGTGCGGCGCTCGCACTTCGCCCGGTGGACCAGGGCCAGCACGGCCAGGAAGACGAGCCGCATCACGCCTAGCGCGATGGCGGTGACGAACAGCGCGCCCAGCGCGATCTCCAGCCCGTGCACGAAGCCGAAGCCGATGCGGTCGAGCATCAGCTCCGCCGAACCGCGCGCCGCCGGCGGCATCGCCTGCTGGGGCGTCATGCCGACCAGCTGGGCCACCGTGACCAGCCGATAACCATGGGCGCGGATCTGGTCGATCAGCGCCGGCAGGGCCTTGACGGTGCGGCTTCGGTCGCCGCCGGAATCGTGCAGCAGGACGATCTGGCCCGGCCGGTGAGCGTCCTGCAGGCGCGCGATCGTCGTGTCGATGATGTACTGCGGGTCGGGCTTCTTCCAGTCGTCCGGGTCGATCCGCAGACCCACGCTCATGTAGCCCTCTCGTTGCGCGGCCAGGAGCGGGGCGACCTCGCGCGGCGTGGAAGGCTCGGCGTCGCCGAAGTAGGGGGGCCGGAACAGCCGCATCGAGCGGCCAGTGATGGTCTCGAACAGACGTTGGGTGGCGTTCAGCTCGACCACGGTCTGGGCGGCCGGAATCTCGGCGATGTTCGGGTGCGTCCAGGTGTGGCCGCCCACATCGTGGCCCTCGCGCACCTCGCGCGCCACCAGGCCGGGCTCGTGCGACATGTTCTGGCCGATGACGAAGAAGGTCGCCGGCGCGTGCTTGGCCTTCAGGATGTCGAGGATCTCGGGCGTCCAGCGCTTGTCGGGCCCGTCGTCGAAGGTGAGCGCCACGTAGCCGGGACGCCAGCCGAACCGCTGGACGACGTAGGAGGTGGGGAGCTGGTCGTAGAGCTCGCCGGAGATCAGGCCGGTATCGTGGTCGAACTCCAGCTCGCGGTGTCCGGGCCTCGGGATCTGGGCGACGTGCAGCACCTCCCCCGACCCGTCGAAGTCGACGTCCTGGCCCGGCTGCAGGGTCTCGAGACCGGCGGCGCTCACCTGACCGTAGGCGTGACGAAACACCTTCCAGACCAGTTGATCCTCGCCGCCCATGCGCCACAGGGCGTAGCCCATCGGCAGGAAGGAGTCGGCGAAGCGCACCTGATTGAAGGCGGTGGCGGCGTCCAGGTACCAGACCTGGTGGCGTCGGCCGTTCTCGTCGGCGTAGCCGTAGTTCGGGTTGAGCCCCACGTCGTCCATCTGCGGCTTGGCGTCCGAATCGTACGCGGTCTGGGTGGCCTCCATGAAGGTCACCGCGTCGGCCGAGCCGGGCTGGCCCTTGGCCGCCGGCATCCAGTCGTAGCCATAGGCGCCCAGCGCCACCACGGTCCGCGCCGGGTCGAGCTGCGCCATGTCACGCTCCAGCCAGGTCTCGTACCAGTCCTGGCCCGCCGGCGGCCCCGGATCGCCGCCGCCGTAGTGTTCGTCGTAGGCCATCAGCACGACGGAATCGGCCGCGGCCTGGAGCCGCCGCAGGGGCCACTTCTCGTCGAACGGAGCGGTGACCCAGACCTCCCGGCCGATCGGCTTCAACGCCGCCCGCGCCGCGGCGAGGAAGGCGGGGTAGCGCTGGACCGAGGCCGGCGAGAGGTTCTCGAGGTCGAAGACATAACCGGCGAAGCCGCGCTGCTGGGCCTGGTCGACGAGGGTCTCGAAGAGAACCCGCTGCGCCGCAGGGTCGGCGATCAGCGCGTCCGCCGCCGCGCCGTCCCAGACGCCGTCCTTGGCGTTGAACACGCCGGGCACGATCGAGGGCGGGCGCTTGGCCTGGGCGATGATCGCCCTGGCCTGGGGATCGGAGGTGATGTTGACCTTGCCGCGGACCCCGTCCAGCTGCACCCACTGCGGCGAGACCACGTCCAGTTCGTTCACGTGGTCGGCCAGCGACTCGCGCGAGCTGGCGTCCCAGGAGACGTAGAAGCCGATCGAAAGCGGCGCGTGCGTCCCGGCCGCCGCAGCAGCGTGCGGATGAGCGAGCTTCGTCCAGCGCCGCTTGCCGTGAATCTTGTGCGGGGTCTCCACGTGCAGGGCTTGCAGGCTCCGCGGGTCGCGCAACGCCAGGCTGGGCAGTCGCGGCGCAATGGCAAGGGTGGCGAAGAAGGCCGCGGCGATGAGCGCGCCCAACGAGATGAGCAGGCCGGCGGTCAGCCGCGTGCGCTTTGCGCGGCGGCCTGTCGGGTCATGAAAGACCAAATCGTCCATCAGCGGATCGGAATCCTGCGCCTTCGATTGGCGCATGCGCGCCGAAAATGTCGGAATATAGGAGGCGCTGCGCTGCGCCGACATCTCAAGTCGGCCGCTGATAGCGCCGGGGCGGGCGCGTTCAAAGCCACGCTATGGCGTTAACGGCCGGATTATGCCTGAATCATGGCGGGAGAGCGTGAGACGGGGGAAGAGATTCGGCGAGTGCATCGCCGGACCGGCTTCCGTCATGCTTCGAGGGGACCCTTGGATTTGGGACCCGTCATGCCGCTCGACCCCTCCACAGAGCTCGATCCGCTGGTCAGCCGCCCGCGGCGAACGCCGCCGGGACTGATGATGGCCGGCCTCGCGCTGGCCTGTGCGCTCGGCGGCGGCCTGGGGTTGTGGGCCCGGCCCAGCGGCGAGGACGTGGGGTCGCGCGCGCATGCGGATCGCCAAGCTCCGCCACGGCCCGAGCCGCCGCGGCAGATCGAGATCCGGGTGGACCATCCGCCGCGGCCCGCCGAGCCCTTCGCCGCGCAGCCCGCGCCGCAAGCAACGGGTTCGGCGACGGCGAACGCCGCGCCGCCGGATCTGGATTCGCCCTCCGATCTCATCGCGCCCCGGCCTGCGCCACAGGGGCTCGTGCGGGTGCATGCCGTCGAGCCTGAACGGCTGTCACGCGCGCGGGACGCGCAGGTCCTGCAGGCGCTCGACGACTCGCGACGCCGGGCGAAGGCCTTGGCCGCGGCGCATGAGGCCGAGGCCAAGGCCGCTCGCGCGGCCGAGGAGGCGCGCAAGGCGCAGAAGGCCCGGGCCGCCCGAGAAGCCAAGGAGGCCCGCGCCGAGGCGCAGGCCGCCGCCGCCCGAAAAGCGCGGCGCGAGCAGGCGCGGCTCGCCGAAGCGGCGCAGTTCAAGTCGCGCGTCAAGTCGCGCGCCGCGCACGAACGCCGCGTGGCGGAGCGCGAGGCCGCCGAACAGCGGGCCGAACGCAAGGCGGCCGCGGCGCGGGAGGCCAAGCTCGCCGACGCCCGGCAGGCGGCCCGCGCCCTGACTGAACGGCGGCGCCTCGCCGAGCAGGCGCGAAGGGCGCCCAAACCCGCCGCGACCAAGGCCAGCGCCACCACGACGGCCCAGGCGAAGACCGCGCGCTCGGGGCTGAAGTGCGCCTCGCCCGATCCCGGGGCGGCGTTGACCTGCTCCGATCCGTCGCTGACCGCCGCGGAACGCCAGCTCGTTCGCGCCTATCGTCAGGCCGAGGCGGCCGGCGTTCCGTCGGACAAGCTCGAGCGGCAGCAGAAGCGCTGGCTGGCCGCTCGCGCGAATGCGGCCCTGAAGGCCCCGTGGGCGGTGCACGACATCTATCTGGCGCGCATCGCCGAGCTGCAGGACCAGACCCGCCAGGCGTCCCGCGGCGAATGACCCCGAAGGTCGCTTGGCCAGCTTGGCCTTTGCAACCCGAGCCGAAAGCCGCGGATTAGGCCGAGCGGGGATGCGTCAGCGAGGCTCCAATGCCCAACGACACCAAGGGAGACCCCTGGTCGGGCGTCACCTATCGCGGATTTTCCGGGGGGCCGAGCCCCGCCCCTTCGCCGGCGAGGCGCTTCGCCACCCGGCCGCTCATGATCGGCGGCGTGGCGGCCGCGCTCGTCCTCGGCGTCGGATTCGGCCTGCTGATGCGTCCGGAACTGATCGGATCGAAGCCGCCCGCCTCGGTGGCGCCCGCGACGCCTCCGGCCGCGGCCGATCTCCCGGCCTCCGCTTCGCCGTCCGCGCCGATGGTGATTCAGCACGCCGAGGCGCCCGCACCCGAGCCCATTCCCCGCGCGCCTGGCAAGCTGCAGACGCTTCCGCCGGAAATGGCCGCCGCCGCGAAGGCCGAGCCTCGGGCTCCTGCCGTGGCGATCACGCCGGCGCCGCAGCCCGCCGCGATCACGCCGCCCGCTCCGGCCGAGACCGCCGACCAGCGCCCCGCTCCGCGGTATCGCGCCAGCTTCGACTGCGGGACGGCGCGGCCTGGCGCCGAGGAGATGGTGTGCTCTGACGCCGCCCTCGCCGCAGCCGACCGGCAGATGGCGGGGGCCTACCGGCGGGCGCTGGGCTCCGGGGTCGACCCCAATGACCTGCGCCAGGAGCAGCGGGACTGGGTGGCCATCCGCGAGGACGCCGCCCGCCATTCCCGCCACGCGCTAGCCGACGTCTACGACCAGCGCATCGGCGAACTCAACGAGATCGCCGACAGCGCGCCGTCCCAATAGATTTCCTCTCCCGCAAGCGGGAAAGGAAGATCCCCATCGCGAGGCGTCCTAGCCCAGCATATCCTTGACGGTGTCGCGCTCGCCGACCAGCTCGTCGTTGGTGAGGGCGATCTTCGACTTGGCGAAGTCGTCCATCTCGTAACTGGTGATGGCCTCGTACTGGCCAGGCGCCGTGGTCTTAACGGGCATGCCGGCCCAGACGCCTTGGGCGAAGCCGTAGCGGCCTTCCGAGTTCACCGCCACCGAGTGGATGGCGCCCGGCGTGGAGAGGTCGCGGACGTGGTCGATAAGGGCGTTGGCCGCCGAAGCCGCCGAGCTCTGGCCGCGGGCGTCGATGATGGCGGCGCCGCGCTTGCCGACCGCCGGCAGGTACTCGTTCTTCAGCCAGGCCTCGTCGCCGATCGCTTGCGCCGCGGCCTTGCCGCCGATCTTGGCGTGGGTGAAGTCGGCGAACATCGTCGGCGAGTGGTTGCCGTAGATGAACAGCTCGCTGACCTCGTTGATTGAGACTCCAGCCTTCTTGGCCAGTTGCGCACGGCCGCGGTTCTCGTCCAGCCGCACCATGGCGGTGAAGCGGTCGGGCGACAGCCGCTTGGCCTGGCTGGCGGCGATCATGCAGTTGGTGTTGCAGGGGTTGCCGACCACCGCCACGCGGGCGTTGTCCGCCGCGACGGCGTCGATCGCCTTGCCCTGGGCGATGAAGATCTTGCCGTTGTCCTTCAGGAGGTCGGCGCGTTCCATGCCCGGGCCGCGCGGCTTGGAGCCGACCAGCAGGGCCCAGTTCACGTCCTTGAAGGCGACGTTGGCGTCATCGGTCAGCACCATGTCCTGCAGCAGCGGGAAGGCGCAGTCCTCAAGCTCCATCGCCACGCCCTTCAGCGCCTTCTGGGCGCCTTCGGTCGGGATCTCAAGCAGCTGCAGGATCACCGGCTGGTCGGCGCCCAGCATGGCGCCCGAGGCGATGCGGAAGAGAAGGGCGTAACCGATGTTTCCGGCGGCGCCGGTCACCGCAACGCGGATCGGCTTCTTGGTCGCCATGGTGCTGCTCCATAAGCTGAAATTGAGGGTGGCCGCCGATTGCGGTTCGGCGGTCCCCTAGCCCAGGCGGGGCCATGCTGCAATGCCGCAAGGCGCAAGCGCTTGGCGTCCGCCTGCAACCATGCTGAGAACGGCTGATGTTCGAGCTTGATCCGGCTTTCCCGGCGACGTCAGAGGCGCTTGGCGACCTGGCGCTCTGCCACGCGCGGCTGCAGGCCGACGCTCGCTTCGCCTGGGTCGTGCTGATCCCCCGCGTCGGCGGCGCCCGCGAATTGGAGGCGCTGACCCACGATCAGCGCAGCCAGCTGATGGCCGAGGTGGTCCACGCAGGCGAGGCGGTGCGGGCCGTCGGCGCCGCGCTCGGCCGGCCGGTCGCCAAGCTGAACGTCGGCCAGCTCGGCAACCTCACGCCGCAGCTCCACGTGCACGTGGTCGGCCGCCGGCCCGACGACGACGCCTGGCCCGGCCCGGTCTGGGGGTGCGGAACGGCTGAGCCCTATGCGCCGGGCGCGCTGGCTGATGCGGTCGAGGCGGCGAGGACGGCGCTGGACCTCTGACCCGTCGCTGGATTACGGCCCCGGCGCCTTGCGCATGGCGATTTCCGTCACCTTGGTCCCCTGCTTCAGCTCACCCTTCAGGTTGGGGCGCAGGCTGAGCGTGACGGGGGTCTGGCCGGCGGGGGTGAAGCGCATCACCAGGCCGGTGGACGTTCGCAGGACCTGGTCGAGGACGCCGGAGCCGGCGGGGTCGCGCCGGCGGCGCAGGTCGCGCCAGGCGCCTTCCACGTGGTCGCGCTTGTCCACCAGCTGCAGGCTGTAGAGGTCGCCCTCGCTCGTGCCGACCAGCCAGCCGCCGTCGAGCGGTCCCTGGAAATGCTCCGCCGAGGCGGCGGAGGAGAGGACGCGGGAATCGTAGGTCAGATCCGGAACGCTGGGCGGCGGCTCCGGCAGCTTGCGGGGGTCCTCGACGTGCGGCCCGACCGAAAGCGGGACCGGCTTGGGCTGGGCGAACGCCGTCCCGCCTGCACTCACCAGAAACACTCCCGTCACCGCGGCGACGAACTTGCGCATGCGCTCACCCTTCCAGGGCGGAGATCGCCTCGGCGATGGCGATCAGCCGCTCGGCCTCGGCGAGGTGGAGCCGCTCCACCATCTTGCCCTCCACCTTCAGAACGCCTTTGCCGGCGTTTTCGGGCTCGGCGAACGCCTGTGCCACCGTCCGCGCCCAGGCCACGGCCTCGGGCGACGGGGTGAACGCCCGGTTGGTCGCCTCCAGCTGGCTCGGATGGATCAGGCTCTTGCCGTCCATGCCAAGCTCGACCCCCTGCGCGCACTCCCGCGTCAGCCCGTCCAGATCGGCGATGTTGTTGTAGACTCCGTCGAGAATGTCGATCCCATGGGCGTGCGCCGCCAGCACCGCCAGTGAGAGCGACGGCAGCAAGGGAGCCCGGTCCGCGCCTGGCCGGCAGCGCATCTCCTTGGCCAGGTCGTTCGCCCCCATGATCCAGACATCGGTCCGGCAGGCGGCGGCGGCGCGGCCCAGCGCGTCCAGCTGGAAAATCGCCGCCCCGGTCTCGATCATCGCCCAGAGCCGCGTCTCGCCGGCCAGTTGCGCCGCACAGGCGGCGAGGTCCTCGGGCGCGGTCACCTTGGGGATCAGGACCGCATCCGCGCCGGCCGCGGCCGCGGCGCCCAGGTCCGCCGCTCCCCAAGGCGTGTCGCGCCCATTGACCCGGATGACCACTTCGCGCCCGCCGAAGCCGCCGGCGCGAACCGCCTCGACCGCCAGATGCCGCGCCTCGACCTTGGCGTCCGGCGCCACCGCGTCCTCGAGATCCAGGATGACGACGTCGCACGGCAGCGCGCGGGCCTTCTCGATCGCGCGGGCGTTCGAGGCCGGCATGTAGAGGGCGCTGCGGCGCGGGCGATGAGCGGTCATGCGGGCGTTGACTCCAGCGAGACGAGACGTGGCGGACCGCCCCTCTTAGCGGTTAAACTGGTTCCATGAACGCCCGATATGACGCCGCCGCCCGCAATGTGCTCGGCCGCGAGCTCAGCCCCTGCTCGACGTCGCCTATGACCGGCTTTTTCCGCAACGGCTGCTGCGAGACAAGCCATGAGGACGTCGGCATGCACACCGTCTGCGCGGTGATGACGGCCGAGTTCCTGGCCTACTCCAGGTCGGTGGGCAACGACCTCTCCACTCCGCGCCCGGAATTCGGCTTTGCGGGCCTCAAGCCCGGCGACCGCTGGTGCCTGTGCGCGCCGCGCTGGAAGGAGGCGCTGGACGCCGGCGCCGCCCCCCAGGTGGTGCTCGACGCGACCCACGAAGAAACGCTGGCGATCGTCCCCCTGGGCGTCCTCAAGGACCACGCCGTCGAGGCGTAAAAGTGCGTGGGGGCGCCGTCAGCGAAGCTGATTGAGGGGGCGTTCGGCAGATGCGAGGACCCGATCCTACAACGGGTACGCCGCTTCCAGCCGGTAGTGCGCGCCGTCGCTGGCCAGGAAGCTGGAGTAGAGGCCGAAGCGGTCGACGCGGATCGGCGGTGACTTGAGCAGGTTGTTCGCCTGGATCCAGCGAGCGACCTTGTCCGGGTCGGGCCGTCGCAGATAGGCGAGCGTGACGTGCGGCCGGTACTGGCGCCGCTCGGGCTTGAGCCCGGCGCGACGGGCGGCGCTCTCGCAGCTCTTGGCCAGCCGCGTCAGCGGCTCGCTGTCGGCCACGCCGGCCCAGATGGCATGAATGTCCTGGCCCTCGCCGAAGGCGCCTGCGCCCTGCAGGACGATGTCGAAACCGCCGCCGCCGACGCCGGAGAGCTCGCCGTCGAGATCGCGGGCCATGTCCTCGCGCACCTCGCCGAAGAAGCGAAGCGTGAGGTGCAGTTGGTCGGGGGTCCTCCAGCGCGCGCCCTCCAGGCCGGTCTGGCGCCGCACGAGGCCCTCGGCGATGTCGTCGGGAACGGGGACGGCGGCGAACAGGCGGATCATGCTTCAACCCCTAAACCCTGGCGGGCGCCGCCGTCACGGG
>Ga0268266_10006867_pt1 | contig 10362 bp, 9 predicted proteins | sample KBSS13metaG_FD_190356 | JGI IMG/M metagenome (GOLD analysis project Ga0268266, IMG submission 190356) | Switchgrass rhizosphere microbial communities from Kellogg Biological Station, Michigan, USA - KBS S1-3 metaG (SPAdes) (version 2) | ecosystem: Host-associated > Plants > Roots > Rhizosphere >... | reverse complement strand
TGGGAGTTCGCTTCGACGCTGGTCGGCGACATGCTCGGCGTGCCGGTCGTGCGCGTCGGGCTCGCGATCGGCTCGGTCGAGGAGCACGCCGACGGCCTCGTGGCGCCGGTCCTCGACGAGCTGCGCACGGCGCACGGCCTCGAGCCGGACCCCGACGGCCGCGCGCTGCGGGCGACCCCGTACCTCACGATGGTGCCCGACCTGCTGGAGGGCCTCGCGGCGCCCGCCCCGGCGTCCACGCACCGGTTCCGGTCGCCCGTGCGCGACGACGGGCTCGCGTTGCCCGCCGACTGGTGGCCCGGCCTCGACGACGCGCCCCTCGTGTACGCGTCCTTCGGCTCGGTGGCCAGCGGCGCGGGGCTGCCGTACTTCCCGGCGCTCTACCGCGGGACGATCGACGCGCTCGCGCCGCTCGACGCGCGGATCCTGCTCACGGTCGGCGAGGGTCGCGACCTCTCCGAGCTCGGCGCGCTGCCGGACAACGTCCGGGTGGAGTCATGGGTGCCCCAGGAGACGGTGCTCTCGCACGCGTCGGTGGTCGTCACCCACGGCGGCTACGGCTCGATGCTCGGCGCGCTCGCGCACGGCGTCCCCTCCGTCGGGGTGCCGCTCTTCAGCTTCGACCAGTGGGAGAACGCGGCCGTCGTGGCCCGGGCCGGAGCGGGCATCACGCTCGACGGCGATGCGGGCGAGCGCCGGCTGCTCGCGATGCCGCCTGCGGACGTGACCGACGCGCTGGCGCCGGCGGTCCGGCGGGTCCTGGCCGAGGGGTCCTACGCGACGAGCGCGGGCCGGATCGCGGACGCGATGGCGCTGCTGCCGACGGCCGACGCCGCGCTCGACGTCATCCAGGCGACGGCTCAGACGGCCGCGGTCTGACCCGGCGCGAGGAGCACCAGCACCTCGGAGAGCCCCGCCTCGTCGAACGCGTGGCGCAGCTCCTCGGGGGGCGCCGAGAAGTGCGCCCATCCCTCCTGGTGCACCGGGATCACGGCGCGCGAGCCGAGGACGCGCGCGGCCTGGGCCGCCTCCACGCTGCCCAGCGTCAGCAGCGCGCCGTCGAAGCGCCCCTCGAGGCAGGCACCGCCCGCGAAGAGCACGGCCAGCTCCATGACGCCGAGGCGCTCGACGATCGCCTCGACGACGGGGACGGACGCGTTGTCGCCTGAGACGTAGACCCGCGGCAGCCCGTCCGCCTCCAGCACGAACCCGATGACGGGACCCGTGAGGTGGTCGGTTCCGTCCGGCCCGTGCTGGGCGGGGACGGCCGTGACGGTGATCGCACCGACCTCGGTGACGGCCCACGGCTCCAGGCCGGTCGCGCCGCCGCCGAGGCGCTCGGCGCCGGCCGTGGTCGTGATGACCGTTCCCGCGCGGGGGAGGTACGCGCGGCCCGACTCGTCGAGGTTGTCGGGGTGGTGGTCGTGCGAGATCAGGACGACGTCGACGTCGCCGATCTGGTCGGCCGTGATGGCGGGCCCCTCGGTCTTCTGCAGCGTCGGCGCGTCGCCGCGGCCGTACGTCCTCGGCGCGTCGTCGAACGTCGGGTCCGTGAGCAGCCGGAGGCCGCCGTACTCCAGCAGAGCGGTCGGTCCGCCGACGAGGGTGACGGTGAGGTCGGGCATGGGCGGAGCCTACGTCCGCGCGCCCGTCAGGCTGCGATGAGCTCCCGCGTGCCCGGATGGGCCCGCAGGCGGGCGAGCGCGTGCTCCTCGATGCGGCGCACGCGCGCCTGCGAGGTGCCGAGCGCCCTGGCGGTCTCGGCGACGGAGTGGTCGGTGTTGCCGTCCAGCCCGTAGCGCAGCGTCACGACCTTGCGCCCGTGGTCGGGCAGCGCGTCCAGCAGCTCGGGGACGCCCTCGCGCAGGCCCGCGCGGGTCACGTCCTCCAGCGGGTCGTGCTCGTCGGCCGGCAGGTCGTCCTCGAGACCGTCGTCGCCCGTGAGCGACGAGGTCGGGGGCGCCCCGCGCAGCGCTCCGAGGATCGCTCCCCGGATCCACCACATGGCGTAGGTCGAGAAGCGGTGCCCGCGATCGGGGTCGAAGCGCTCGACCGCCTGCATGAGCCCGAGCACGCCCTCCTGCACCAGGTCCACGTGCGGGATGGGCGAGTCGGGCGGCCGCAGGCGGCGAGCGACATGTGCGACGAGGGCGACGTTGGCCTCGACCATCTGGTTGCGAGCGCCGCGGTCGCCCTCGCGCACGAGCAGCGCCAATCGCTGCTCCTCCGCTGCTGTGAGTGGCGCTGCAGGGTCCATCCCGGAGCCCAATCTGGGGCATGCCGCTCAACGCGGTCTAAGGCGCACCTGAGCGCAGCCTGAGCGGCGTCAGGCCGCGAGGCGCAGCTCGGGCTCGGCGACGCCCACGAGGCGCTCGAGCGCGTCGACGCAGCGTGCGTCGAAGTGCGTGCCGGCCTCGGCCCGCAGGAGCCCGAGGGCGCGCGCGGCGGGCCAGGCCTCGCGGTACACGCGGGGGGAGACCAGTGCGTCGAAGACGTCGGCGACCGCGAGGATCCGCGTCTCGAGGTCCAGCTCCTCCCCGAGCAGTGCGTCGGGGTACCCGCTGCCGTCCAGGCGCTCATGGTGCCCGCGGACCATCCGGCGGATGCGGGCGGAGTAGCCGAGATCGGCGAGCAGCTCGTCGCCGTCGCCGGGATGGCGGCGGATGATCGCGAACTCCTCGTCGTCCAGCGCGCCCGGCTTGCCGAGGATCGCGTCGGGGACGGCGAGCTTGCCCATGTCGTGCAGGAGGCCACCGAGGGCCAGCTCGCGCAGGCGCCCCGGGGCGAGCCCGAGCTCGTCGCCGATGGCGACCGCGAGCTCCGCGACGCGGCGCGTGTGCTCCTCGGTCGAGCGGTCCTTGCGCTCCAGGCGCACCATGAGCGCGCGGACGCGCGGGCCGAGGAACGCCTCCTGGGAGGCGACGAGCTCCGCCGCGGCGAGGTCGCCGACGACCGGGCGCGACGGGCGTCCGCGCCGGAGGTCGAGCGCGATCGAGACGCCGACGAGCGCGACGCCGAGGAGCTCGAGCGCGTGGCCGGTCCACCAGGCCCAGCTGCCGGGCTGGAGCATGAGCGCCGGGTACAGCGCGAACCCCAGCCACACGATCCCGACGACGACGACCAGGTCCGAGGCCCGGCGCGTCAGCGTGAAGGTACGGACGGCGCGCACGGCGACGAGCAGGTAGAAGCACAGGCCGGCGGCCATGAACGCCACCGCCGTGTCGCTGCCGGCCTGCGGCAGCTGCGGGACGATGCCGGGATGGGCGAACGCGGCGGCGCCGGCGATCGCGATGCAGGCGAGGAAGACCGAGACCGCGATGGCGGGGAGGAGCACGTCGTCGCTGCGCCTGAGCGCGGGCAGCGCGGCGAGGGCGAGCATCGCGCCGCCCACCGGGAGCGCCGCGCCGCCGGCGAGAGCGATGATCCCGTTGGGCCCCATGAAGACGCCGGGCGTGGCGAGCCCGTGGATGACGAGCAGGAGCGTCATGGCGCCGAACGCCCCGCCCGAGATGAGCGAGCGGGCGTCGCGGCTGCGCACGCCCGCGATCGCCAGCGCGATGCAGGCGAACGCCGCGATCGACGAGCCGACGGCCATGATCACGAGGTGGCCGACGCCCGACACGGGCGCCTCGCCGCCGCGCGTGAGCGCGTGGAGGGCAGCTGCGGGCACGGCGGCGCTGCCTGCGATGAGGAACAGGTGTGACCCGAGACGGCTGCGGAGAAGCCAGTCCACGTCCCGGTGATCGGCGGCGGGCGGCCGCTCTTGACGTCCCGTGGTCAGAATGTGGACGTCCGTCACCGCCCTGGAGGAGAGCATGACCGAGACCGCCGTCGAGCCCGCTGCCGCTGAGATCGCCGATTGGCTCGGGCGCTTCGAGCAGGCGCTGGCCGACGGCGACGCCGTCGCCGCATCCGAGCTGTTCGGCGACGAGAGCTTCTGGCGCGACCTCGTCGCCTTCACCTGGAACCTCAAGACGCTCGAGGGCCCTGCGGAGATCCGGGCGATGCTCGAGTCCCAGCTCCCGCACGTGCGCCCGACGGCCTGGCGCACGACGGACCCGCCCTCGGAGGCCGACGGCATCACCGAGGCGTGGATCGCGTTCGAGACCGCGGTCGGCCGGGGCACGGGCATCCTGCGGCTGCGCGACGGCAAGGCGTGGACGCTGCTCACCGCGCTCGGCGAGCTCAAGGGCCACGAGGAGCCCAAGGGCGACAACCGCCCGCCCGGTGCGATCCACGGCGCGCACCCCGACCGCCTCAGCTGGCTCGAGATGCGCGAGCGCGAGGCGCGCGAGCTCGGCCACGAGGTGCAGCCCGAGGTCGTCATCGTCGGCGGCGGACAGGGCGGCATCGCGCTCGGCGCGCGGCTGCGCCAGCTCGGCGTCCCCACGATCATCGTCGAGCGCAACGAGCGTCCCGGCGACTCCTGGCGCAAGCGCTACAAGTCGCTGTGCCTGCACGACCCGGTCTGGTACGACCACATGCCGTACCTCAAGTTCCCCGAGAACTGGCCCGTGTTCTCGCCGAAGGACAAGATCGGCGACTGGCTCGAGATGTACACGCGGGTCATGGAGCTCAACTACTGGGGCTCGACGGAGGCGAAGTCCGCGACGTACGACCCCGAGGCCGGGGAGTGGCGCCTCGTCGTCGAGCACGACGGGGCGGAGCTCACGCTGCGGCCGAAGCAGCTCGTCATGGCGACGGGCATGTCCGGCAAGCCCAACGTGCCCGAGATCCCGGGCATGGACGACTTCAGGGGCGACCAGCACCACTCCTCCCAGCACCCCGGGCCCGACGCCTATCGGGGCAAGCGCTGCGTCGTCATCGGCTCGAACAACTCCGCGCACGACATCTGCGCTGCGCTGTGGGAGGCGGGCGCCGCCGAGGTGACGATGGTGCAGCGCTCCTCGACGCACATCGTCCGCTCCGAATCGCTCATGGGCCTCGGCCTGCGCGCGCTGTACTCCGAGGAGGCTGTCGCCAACGGCATGACGACGGAGCGCGCCGACACGGTGTTCGCGTCGATGCCCTACCGGATCATGCACGAGGCCCAGATCCCGCTGTACGCGCAGATCCGCGAGCAGGACCGCGAGCTGTACGACCGCCTCGAGCGGGCCGGCTTCCTGCTCGACTTCGGCGACGACGAGTCCGGTCTGTTCATGAAGTACCTGCGCCGCGGGTCCGGCTACTACATCGACGTCGGCGCGTCCGAGCTCGTGGCCGACGGCGCCATCAAGCTCATGGTGGGCACCGTGGACCACCTCACCCGGGACGCGGTCGTCATGGCCGACGGCACGGAGCTGCCTGCGGACCTCGTCGTCTACGCCACCGGCTACGGCTCGATGAACGGCTGGGTGGCCGACCTCATCTCGCAGGACGTCGCCGACAAGGTCGGCAAGGTCTGGGGGCTCGGTTCGGACACGACGATGGACCCGGGGCCGTGGGAGGGCGAGCAGCGCAACATGTGGAAGCCCACCCAGCAGCCCGGGCTCTGGATGCACGGCGGGAACCTCGCGCAGTCGCGCCACTACTCGCTGCACCTCGCGCTGCAGCTCAAGGCGCGCGCAGAAGGGATCGACACGCCGGTCTACGGGCTGCAGGAGGTGCACCACCTGAGCTGACCGGCGCAGAGGACTCGCGCGTCGTTTATCCCCCCATGACGTGCCCCGCTACACCATGAGGGCACACATGTTCACGCCCCCGACGTTCGAGAGCCTCCTCCCGTGACCGATCCAGACCATCTGTGGTCCGGCAACTGGCGCGACCGCCGGCGTGAGCCGGCCGAGCGCCCGACTGTCGCCAACCGCCCCCTGCGCCCGGACGACGAGCCGACCCTCATCCACGAGCGCGCGGCGTCCGGCGGCCGGCCCCCGCAGAAGCCCCGCTCGCCCCTTCTGCCCGCGCTCGCCGGCGGTGCGATCTCCGCCGTCATCGTCTCCGCGGTCCTGCTCGGCAGCGGACTCGTGGGCGGCAACGACAACACCTCGAGCAACGCCAACGCGACCATCCCCACCGCGCTGCCCGCCGCCCCCAAGGGCGCGGCCGCGTCGCCGCCCGCCAACGGCACCGTCGGCGCCATCTACGCCGCGGCGAGCAAGGGCGTCGTCTCGATCCAGTCCAGCGACGGCACCGGGACCGGCTTCGTCGTCGACAGCGACGGGACGATCGTCTCCAACTCGCACGTCGTCGGCAACGACAAGAAGGTGAAGATCCGCTTCGGCGACACCGGCCGTCCGATCACCGCCGACGTCCTCGGCAGCGACCCGTCCGTCGACATCGCCGTCCTGCACGTCGACCCGGCCGCCGCCGGCAAGCTGTACCCGCTCGCGCTCGCCGACTCCGACCAGGTCAAGGTCGGCGACACCGCGATCGCGATCGGCAACCCGCTCGGCCTCGATCGCACCGCGACGACCGGCATCGTCTCCGGCCTCGGCCGCGAGATCCGCGCGCCCAACGGCTTCCAGATCGACAAGGTCATCCAGACCGACGCGCCGATCAACCCCGGCAACTCCGGCGGCCCGCTGCTCGACAGCCGCGGCCGCGTCATCGGCGTCAACTCGCAGATCGCGACCGCCGGCGCGGGCACCGGCAACATCGGCATCGGCTTCGCGGTGCCCGCCAACGCGGTCCGCACCGTCGTCCCGCAGCTCAAGACCGGCCATGGCGTGCAGCACGCCTACCTGGGCGTGAGCACGTCCCCGACGGCGACCGGCAACGGCGCGGAGGTCGGCGACGTCACGCCGAGCTCCCCCGCGCAGCGCGCCGGCGCCGAGATCGGCGACCTCGTCACCGAGGTCGACGGCCAGGCGATCGCCAAGCCGGAGGACATCGCGACCGCGATCGCCGACAACAAGCCGGGCGACCAGATCACGATGAAGGTCCGGCGCAACGGCCAGGAGCGCACGCTCAACGTGACGCTCAGCGACCGGCCTGCGACCGCCCCCTCCGCGACGAACCCGTAGGACGGATGAGCTTCCAGGCACCCCTCTTCCTGGCCGGGCTCGTGCTCGTGCCGCTGGTGATCTGGGCGTACATCGCCCACGCCCGCGGCCGGGCGCGCGCCGCCGAGGCGTTCGCGCTCGCGCCGGTCCAGCCTTCGGTGGTGCGCAAGCGCCCGGGCTGGCGCCGACACGTGCCGATGGCGGCGTACGCGCTCGCGCTGGTGGCGCTCGTCGTCGCCCTCGCGCGGCCGCAGACGACGCAGGCGGTGCCGGACGAGCGCGCGTCGATCATGCTCGTGACCGACATCTCGGGCTCGATGCAGGCGACCGACGTGAAGCCGTCGCGGCTCGTCGCGGCACGCGACGCAGCGGAGGACTTCCTGGGAGCCGTGCCGCGCAACATCCGCGTCGGCGCGATGGCGTTCAACCAGCGCCCGCGGGTGCTGAGCACGCCGACGACCGACCGCGAGGCCGTCCGCGCGGCGCTGCGCCGGCTGGAGCCCAGTGGCGGTACGGCCACGGGCGACGCCCTGACGGCGGCGCTCGGGATCCTCCAGCGCCAGCGCAGCGCGGACGGCAGCGACAAGCCGCCGCCGGCCGCCATCGTCCTGCTGTCCGACGGCACGTCGGTGCGCGGCGCAGACCCGGTCGCGGTCGCCCGGAAGGCCGCCGACCAGAAGGTCCCGATCTACACGATCGCGCTCGGGACCGACCAGGGCACCATCCAGGCGCCCGGGGCGAACGGGCAGACGGAGACCAAGAGCGTCCCGCCCGACAAGCAGGCGATGCAGCAGGTGGCGCAGATCAGCGGCGGCAAGACGTTCGAGGTCTCCGACGCCGACGCCCTGTCCGCCGTCTACGAGAAGCTCGGCTCGCAGGTCGGGACGAAGATGGAGGAGCGCCAGGTGACCGCCTGGTGGGCCGGGGGCGCCGTCGCGCTGCTGGCGGTGGGTGCCGCGCTGTCGCTGGCCTGGTTCGGCCGGCTGCCGTGACGGCTCCTTGAGGAGCCGTTGAGGGTCGGGCGATTCACTGTCGTCCGTGGCACTCCTCCGTCGCACACTGCCGATCGCCGTGCTGCTCCTGGGCTGCGCGCTGCTGGGCGCCGGGATCGCCGGCGTCGCCCGGGTCGACACGCCGCTGCGCGCGGCGGTCACCGAGCAGCAGCAGAACGCCCCGGTGCCTCAGGGCGTCGACGTCACGTGGAAGCACCGCCACGGGCACGGCGACTGCCCGCCCACGGATCCCGCCCGAACCTGACGCTCACGTCCAGGCCGCCGTCCGGCCGCGGCTCGATGACGAGGGTCGCGCCGTGGGCGTCGGCGACCGCCTGGACGATCGAGAGGCCGAGGCCCGCACCGGGCGCGTCCCCGTGACGGCCGAGGCGCTCGAAGGGCGCCGTGAGCCGGTCGATGTGCTCCGGCGCGACGACCGGCCCGCTGTTGCGCACGGCGACGACTGCGTCGTCCCCGTCGGTGCCGGTGGCGACGTCCACCCAGCCGCCCGGGACGTTGTGGCGGACGCCGTTCTCCACGAGGTTGGCCACGAGCCGCTCCACGAGTGCCCTGTCGCCGGTCGTGTGCGCGGCGTCTCCCGCCACGCGGACGGCGATGTCGCGCGAGCGCGCCTCCGTGCTCGTCTGGCGCGCGACGCGGCGCGCGATCTCCGCGAGCTCCAGCGGCTCCGGGCGCAGTAGCCCCGGCTGGCTGCGCGCGAGCAGCATCAGCCCGTCGAGCAGCGCCTCGGTGCGCACGACGGACTCCGACACCGCGACGGCGACCTCGCGCAGCTCCTCGACGTCCGGCTCCGGGTTCGCGAGCGCCACGTCAGCCTCGGTGCGGATCACCGCCAGCGGGGTGCGCAGCTCGTGGCTCGCGTTGGCCAGGAACCGGCGCTGCGCGTCGAACGCGTCGGCGAGGCGGTCGAGCATGGCGTCGAGCGTCTCGCCGAGCTCGCGCAGCTCGTCGGGCGGCCCGGCGGGCGCGAGCCGCTCGCCCAGGCGCTCCTCGGAGATCCGGCGGGCGAAGCGCGTCATCTCCTCGACCGGCGCGAGCGCCCGCTGCGCCAGGAGCCAGCCCACCGCACCCGCGACGAGCAGCGTGCCGGCGAGCGCGACGACGTACCAGGCGGCGAGGGCGCTGACCGCGCTGCTCGCGGCCTCGGCCGAGAGGGTGCGGCGCAGGTGGCGCGCCATGAGCCACAGGCTGACCCCGAGCAGCAGCGCGCCGCAGACCCCGAAGAGGCCGGCGTACAGCAGCGTGAGTCGGGTCTTGACGCTCAGAGTCGGTCGTTCAGAGGCGGTAGCCGGCGCCGGGCACCGTGACGATCGCCTGCGGCTCGCCCAGCTTGCGCCGCAGCGTCATGACGACCATGCGCACGGAGTTCGTCAGCGGATCGACCTGCTCGTCCCATGCGCGCTCGAGCAGCTCCTCGGGGGAGACGACCGCCCCGTCGGCCTCCATGAGCACCTCGAGGACCGTGTGCTCCTTCGGCGACAGCGCGATGAGCTCGCCGTCGCGGCGGACCTCGTGCCGCGCGGGGTCCAGCGTGATGTCGTGGCGCTCGAGCACCGGCGGGCGGGACGGGCCGGCCCGGCGGCCGAGCGCGCGGACGCGCGCGACGAGCTCCGCGAACGCGAACGGCTTCGGGAGGTAGTCGTCCGCCCCCAGGGCCAGGCCCTCCACGCGGTCCTCGACGCCGCTCGCCGCCGTCAGCATGAGCACCCGGGTCTCCGGCCGCTCGACGGTGAGCGCCCGGCAGACATCGTCGCCGTGCATCTCCGGGAGGTCGCGGTCGAGGATGACGACGTCGTAGCGCGTGACGCGGGCCTTGAGCAGCGCCTCGGCGCCGTCGGAGGCGATGTCGACGGCGAGCCCCTCGCGGCGCAGGCCGCGTGCGACGGCACCTGCGACGCGCGGCTGGTCCTCGGCGATGAGCACCCGCATGGGCGCAGACGCTACCTTGCGCCGCCTGGGTCAAAGCGGGGAGGCGGATGCATGGCGGTTCGCTTGGACGGGCGCGTGGCGCTCGTGACGGGGGCAGGCGGAGGGCTCGGGCGGCGGCACGCGCTGACGCTCGCCGGCCTCGGCGCCAAGGTCGTCGTCAACGACGTCGGCGGCACGGTCCACGGCGAGAACGGCGACGCCGCGCCCGCGGACCGCGTCGTGTCGGAGATCGAGGCGCTGGGCGGCGAGGCGGTGGCCCACCACGAGAGCATCGCCGAGCCGGCCGGGGCGCAGTCGCTCGTCGCGCTGGCCGTCGAGCGCTTCGGCAGGGTCGACGCCCTCGTCAACAACGCCGGGATCCTCCGTGACAAGACGTTCGCGAAGGTCTCGCTGGAGGACTTCGAGGCGGTCCTCGCCGTGCACCTCATGGGCACCGTGTACTGCACCCACGCGGCGTGGCCCGTGATGCTGGAGCAGGG
>Ga0268266_10006866_pt1 | contig 10362 bp, 11 predicted proteins | sample KBSS13metaG_FD_190356 | JGI IMG/M metagenome (GOLD analysis project Ga0268266, IMG submission 190356) | Switchgrass rhizosphere microbial communities from Kellogg Biological Station, Michigan, USA - KBS S1-3 metaG (SPAdes) (version 2) | ecosystem: Host-associated > Plants > Roots > Rhizosphere... | reverse complement strand
CGGAACCCAACCCAGCCCAACCGGACGTCCGCTTTGGGGTGGAAGAAAGTAAGCGACGAATGACTTGGATGGGGCGAGACCAGGCGAGCAGCCCGAGCGCAACTTGCGAGCATCGACACAGGAGAATCAGAAAAGGGTACTTCGTTCGACCGCGAAACTGATAGCCGCATGCGCCGCTGACTCTGGTGCCGTCGCATATTGCCTGCAAATCGGCTGCCATGCTCGAAGACAGACCCTTGGTGACCACTGCGTCGGGAATGCCCCACAGCGGAAAAGGCGGTCGGCCGGAGCCGGTGACCGCTGACGTCCTACACGAGCTGCCACCCCTCGACACCGTCGTCGATACCAAGGTATTGGCGACACCATCGTTCAATACCATCGCCTCTAGCTCGATCGCATTTTTGAATAAGGGACATTCTCAGCTGTCCTCTCTGACGAGGGTGTCATCATGACCATCTATAAGACCTTGTGTTTCTATGATATGCGCGGCGATCTCACCCGGTGGCTTTTGGCCAAGCCGCGCACCTACGGTGAAGCGCGTGGGATGGGTATCGCCACCGGTCCGACGTGGGATGCGGCATTGCTCGATGGCATGCTGACGATCGAAGGCGTCAACAGCGAAGACGTCGTCGATGGCGTTGCGCTTCCCGACCCCGATGCACGCCTGCTCATCGGCCCCAAGGGTTACGCCGTGTTGCACGCGTTGACCTCTGAGAAAATGGAAATGCCGTTGGCAGCCTAAGCAACCGCCCAGGTGGGGCAATCGCCAGCCCAAATTCGACTTCACGGCGGACTGTTCGGCCACGCTCCGTTATGCTGTAACGGTCGGCAATTAGGCCGGTAGGACCTCAGGCAGCCGACGAAGTCATAATCCGCTAACAACCGAGCCGCCGGCCCATGACCCATTAGAGAACGATGTCGGTCAGAAGCGGCCATTTGCCGTCCGTGGGTATCAATGAGGCGACAAACCGCGCCCACGTCGATCAAAGCAAGTCGCGAGATGACGACGGTCGGATACGCCGTCCACGGCGCGGGATCATTGGGATTTCGCCGCAAAGCGACACCAAAGTGTCATAGACCACCGCGCCGAGAGTGGCGCATCATGCCCGGTGCGAAAGGATCGGGCATGGAGAATGAGCTCCGCTGCACCGTTGATGCGCTTCCCGGATTGGTGTGGACGGCGCTCCCCAATGGGGACATCGATTTCGTTAACCAGCGCTGGTGCGAATATACTGGCCTTTGCGTTCACGAAGTCTGCGGTCAGGGGTGGCAGACTGCCGTTCACCCAGAGGATTTGCCTGGGCTACTCCAGAGCTGGAGATCGATTCTGGCTTCCTGCGGCACCGGTGAAATGAAAGCGCGCCTGCGGCGTTTCGACGGAGAGTACCATTGGTTCATCTTTCGCACCCACCCAACGACCGATGGGTCTGGGCGCGTGGTCAAATGGTACGGAATCAACTCCGATATAGAGGGGCGGTCGCGGCCCCAGGCCATGCTGGCTGTTGAGATGCGCCTGCTCGAAATGGTTGCGGCGGGTCAACCGCTTCCCGGTATTCTAGAGGCAGTTTGCCGGCTCTTCGAGGAGACCATTTGCGACTGCTCCTGCAGCATTCTGCTGGTCCAACCCGATGGACTGAAATTCCTCCGTGGAGCGGCACCCAGCCTTCCCTCCGAATATACCCAGTTCTTCGACGGTGCGGTCATCGACGCCATCTGGGGACCATGCTCGCTGGCGGTGACCGAGAAGACCCAGGTGATCGCGTCGGATGTTCATTCGGACACGCGGTGGAAAGCGTCTGCATGGCCTGAACTGATGTCGAAGATTGGCATGCGGAGCTGTTGGTGCACTCCGATTCTATCAGGCGATCAGAAGGTTCAGGGTGTCCTTGCCATTAATCGGCGAGACTCCCGACATCCGGCCCCGGTGCAGCAAGAGTTCATTGAGCAGGTGACCCATATAGCGAGCATCGCGATCGAACGCGCCCAAAGAGATACTGCCCTAAAGCGCAACGAAGCATTTCTGAAGGAAGCACAGCGCCTCAGTTCGACCGGCGGGTTTTCCTGGAGCGTCGCGACGAACGAGATTACCTGGTCGGACGAGGTCTATCGCATTTTCGGGATCGAGCCGGGCGGCCCATTGATGCCCGAGACAACCGATTTGCGGGTCCATCCGGACGACCTCCCGTTCATCTATGAAAAGGTGAACCGGGCAAGACTCGACGGGAAGGATTTCGATGTCGACTACCGGCTGGTGATGCCGGATGGATCGACCAAAAACCTGCACACGGTCTTTCACAGGACTCAAGATCCCGATGGAGAAGTGGAGTTCGTCGGCGCTATTCAAGATGTGACCGAGCGCAGGCGCTCCGAAGACGCACTCGGCGAGCTCCGAACCGAGCTTGCACACGTGGCCAGGGTTACGACCCTGGGCGCGCTGACGGCGTCGATTGCGCATGAGGTCAACCAGCCGCTCTCGGGCATCATGACAAACGCCAGCACCTGCCTTCGCATGCTGGCGGCCGATCCGCCCAACATCGATGGCGCCCGCGAAACTGCGCGTCGGACGATCCGCGATGCCAATCGTGCCTCAGAGGTCATCACGCGATTGCGTGCGCTCTTTTCCAAGAAAGGCGCGAGCAGCGAGCGAGTGAACCTGAATGATGCAGCACAAGAAGTGATCGCTCTCTCGCTGAACGAACTTCAGAGGAAGGGGGTGACCGTGCGCACCGAATTTGCCGGCGATCTTCCGCCTATCACAGGTGATCGCGTCCAACTTCAGCAGGTCATCCTCAATCTGATCCTGAACGCCGCCGACGCAATGAGCAGCGTTGAAGGTCGTCCCAGGCTTTTAGTGGTCAAAACCGAACAAGATCACGAAAGCGGCGTGCGCGTCGCCGTGCGAGATACTGGCATGGGCTTCGATCCGGAACATGCGGGAAGGTTGTTCGAAGCTTTCTATACGACCAAGAGCGGCGGCATGGGGATTGGGCTGTCCGTCAGTCGCTCGATCGTCGAAAGCCATCAAGGCCGACTTTGGGCAGAGGCGAATCAGGGGCCGGGAGCAACCTTTTTGTTTTCCATTCCACGCCGCCCCGAAGAGGAAGGTGGCGACGCCGAAGATCCCCTCGTCCGGGCCGCGCCGGATGAAGCCGCGCAAGCAGCAATCACTATGGGCAATCGATGATGGTTAAAGGCTCCCTCGTGTCTGTGGTCGACGATGATGAGTCGGTGCGTGAGTCGCTGCCCGACTTGCTGAGAGAGTTCGGCTATGACGCCGAGGCGTTTTCGTCGGCGGAGGAGTTCCTGGCATCCCAATCCATCTCCAGAACCAGATGTCTCATCCTCGACATCGCGATGCCAGGGATGTCCGGACCCGATCTCCAGCAGAAATTGGCGCTTCGCGGGGAGAAGATTCCCATCGTCTTCATTACCGCTCAAGCGGACGCGACCACCCGTTCGCGCGTACTTCAGCAGGGCGCCGTGCAGTGCCTGCTCAAGCCGTTCAGCGACACGGCTCTGTTCAACGCGCTCACTGCCGCAATGCACGCAACCTGATCGCTGCGGTCATGCTTGCACCCGGGGGGAAATGGGAGATACTAGCGAGCGGACTTGACCACAAGTCGAGGTCATTCCCCATGGCGCAAGCCACACCGATCGTGTTCATCGTCGACGACGACATCTCAGTGCGCGAATCACTGGAGCTGCTGATCAGCTCTGCTGGATGGAAACCGGAAATGTTCTCGTCAGCAGAGGAATTCCTTCGTTACCCACGAGCTGTTACGCCAAGCTGCCTTGTACTTGACGTCAATCTTCCCGATCTTAATGGCCTTGACCTGCAGCAGCGCGTTGCCACCGATCGGGACGACTTGCCAATCATCTTTATCACGGGTTTCGGCGATGTCCCGATGTCGGTCCGGGCAATGAAAGCAGGCGCCGCGGAATTCCTGACCAAGCCATTCAGCGATGAAGTCCTTTTGGACGCCATCCGGAGCGCCTTGGTGCGGAGCCAAGCTGCACTTGAGCACGAAGCCGAACTGCGTTCGCTCCGGGAACGTTACGCGGCGCTCAGCCGCCGTGAGCGGGAAGTCATGGCGCTGGTTGTCTCAGGTCTGTTGAACAAACAGGTGGGCGGCGAGCTTGGCATCAGCGAGATCACGGTGAAAGCGCACCGTGGCAGGGTGATGGAGAAGATGAAGGCCGGTTCGCTTCCGGAACTCGTGAACATGAATGCGCGGCTCGGCTTAACCCATTAGCCGCGACGGCCGGACGCTCCGATGAAGGCGCCTCCTGTGCTTCAATTCCCCCTATACAAAGGTATCGCCGATACCATCGTCCAATAGGTTGGTCTTCAAGCTTCTGATGTGATGGACCGGCGTCCTTCAGATCGCTTTCGCGAGTTGGGACGCCCCTTCGCATGCCGCGTCGCGGCCTGGACCTTGGAGGCAGACACCATGTCCCTGGAGCACTTCACACTTTCGGATACCTATCCGTTCGCACAAGCCGAGCCTTCGAGCAACCTTTTTCAACCGATCAATGTGCCTGAGCACCGGGTAACCCGCCCCTGGGCGCAAAGCTCCAAAACCGGCTCGTCAAAAGCCGCTGACGAAGCAAGCCGCTTGATCGACGACCTAAGCCGGGCGTTGGAAAGCGACTTCATAACCGCGACGAGCACGGCGGCTCGCCTGGCGGCGCTTCTCGCAAGCAAATACGCCTACGATTCTCGCTCGGCTCCCGAGCGCGGCGCATTGGCTCCGTGGCAAAAACGCAAGATCTTGCGTTCGATCGAAGAGAGTCTCGGCGGCGCGATTACGATTAAGTGCCTCGCGAATCTCGTTTCACTCAGTGCCAGCCACTTCAGCCGCGCATTCAAGCGAACCTTCGGCGATCCTCCGCATATCTATATCACCAAGAGACGGGTCGCGCGGGCGAGAATATTGATGCTGACAACGTCAGAAAGCTTGAGCCAGATTGCACTTGCCTGCGGGCTGGCTGACCAGTCGCATTTCTGCCGGCGCTTTCGGCAGATTACCGGCATGACACCCGCCACATGGCGGCGGCGGTGTACCACCGAACCGCAATCCATCTAACCGGCGGACGGCCATCCATGAGATGTTCTTTGCGCGCCAATCTGGGGGAGCGCACTTCGGTTGGCCGCTCGCCTCTGCTCTCCTGTGTCCAGTGTCGCGCTGAGCGGCGACTGCCGAAACAAACCATCTCGCCGCTGTATCCGCAGCGTTGTCACAGCCTGAGGCCACTTGCGCGGAGAGCGGCTCTCGCACGACTGGCCGGCGGTGCCGACGCCGTCGTTGATACCAAGGTATTGGCGACACCATCGTTCAATACCATCGCCTCTAGCTCGATCGCATTTTTGAATAAGGGACATTCTAGCTGTCCTCTCTGACAAAGGGTGTCATCATGACCATCTACAAAACCCTGCGTTTCGATGATACGCGCGGCGATCTCATCCGGTGGCTTTTGGCCAAGCCGCGCACGTACAATAGCGAAGACGTCGTCGATGGCGTTACGCTTCCCGACCCCGATGCACGCGGAAGCTCGACTTACCCGTTCGGCCGGTCGCCATGACCGCGCAGACGATTGCGTTCGGTCCGTTCCGCCTCCTTCCGGCGCAGCAGCTGCTACTGGAGCACGAGGCGCCAGTCCGGCTTGGCAGTCGGGCATTTGAGATCCTGGCGGCACTGGTCGAGCGCGCCGGCGAGGTGGTCGGCAAGAACGAGCTCATTGCGCGTGTCTGGCCGAATATCTTCGTCGGCGAGAGTACGCTCCGCGTGCATGTCGCAGGCCTGCGGCGGGCGCTGGGGGATGGGCAGCCGGGGCGACGCTACCTGACCAACATTCCCGGCCGCGGCTATTCCTTCGTGGCGCCGCTCAACCTCTCGCAGCCGGAAAGGCCGCCGACCGTCCGTACGCAGGGTCCGGCGCCGGCTCACAATCTGCCGCTCTCAAAATCGAGGGTTGTCGGCCGAGCGAAAGCGATCGATGCGTTGCGCGACCAGCTGTCCAGGGAGCGGTTCGTGACGATCGTGGGCGCGGGCGGAATCGGCAAGACGACCGTTGCGCTAGCTGTGGCCGAAGCACTCCTGCCCGGCTACGAAGATGGGGTCCGGGTCGTCGATCTGGCGCCGGTCGACGATCCTCAGTTCGCACCTGGCGCGCTGGGCGTCACACTGGGCATTGCGGTGCATCCGGGCAATGCAATGACCCGGCTGGTTGACTTGGTCAAAGACAAACGGATGCTGATCGTGCTCGACAGTTGCGAGCACGTGATCGAGGCGGCTGCTTCCTTGGCTGAGCAGCTTCTCGCGGGAAGTCCGGGGTTGCGTATCCTAGCTACCAGCCGGGAGCCGCTCCGGGCAAACGGCGAACGCGTACACCGTTTGCCACCGCTGGACGTTCCGACTAACGGGTCCGAGCCCACAGTCGTGAATGCGCTAGCGTCCTCCGCTGTCCAACTATTCGTGGAACGCGCGGCTGCGATCGTCGACGGGTTCGAGCTTGGCGATGCCGACGCTGCTATCGTGTCCGAAATTTGCCGGAAGCTGGGCGGAAACGCTCTGGCCATAGAGCTTGCCGCCGCCCGCGTGGATGCTTTTGGCATTCGACAGCTCGCGGTTTTGCTCGACGACCAATTCCGCGTATTGAACCTAGGGAAACGTACCGCCCAGCCGCGACATCAAAGCCTGGCCGCAACGCTGGACTGGAGCTACGAGTTCCTGCCGGAAATGGAACGCGTCATCTTACGTCGCCTATCCGTCTTCGCCGACGTCTTTACGCTCGATGCCGCGCTGGCCGTGATTGGAGAATCCGAAGTGGACGCGGTCGACGGTATCGCCAATCTGGTCTCCAAGTCGCTGCTTTCGACGGATTTTAGTGGAACAACGGTTCTGTACCGGATGCTCGATACTACGCGCGCTTATGCAAGACAAAAACTGATCGAAACGGCGGGTTCGATGCCTGTGCGCGACGCCACGCCCTTTATCACCGCGACCGCAACGCCGGGGTTCGCGGCGATCGCTTAATCGGGTATGCCCAGCTACGGCAACATCGTGCAATTCCCCGCATGCGGGTTATTTCTGATCGCGACCGGAGCGCTAGCACTACTCTCGTGGGCGTCGCCCATCACCTAGCCGGGAGCAGGTCGTGACACCACCATTTCGACTGATCCAGCCACGCCGTCTGGATGGCGCGTCGGCCGCGGAAACTAGATGAAAGGGATTTGCTATGGATGCCCAAACCGGCGTGTTGCCGGTAAGCGTGCCAAGCCTTCATCCTGAACCCATATGCGACGCTGGATGCGGACGCGTCGGAAGTAATCGACGAGCAGCGATTCGCGCAGGCGCGAGCAACCGCCAGACTGGCTTGCCAACCCGACCTTCACGGACGGTTACACTAAATCTGCGATGTCGCGGTCCTCACCGGATGGCTACCGTATCTGTGTAAGTTGATCGGTTACGCAGATAGCATGATCGGGAGTCGACTCCGGGTATAAACATGCCGCGTGTTTCCACCGATGAGGATTTCTGCGGTTATCATCTTTGAATATATCAGGCCCAGTTCGCTCCGAATATCGGCGTCTATTCATACAGCTGGCGATACGATCATCCAATAAATAGACCCGATCCTGCTTATCTGTGTATCGACACAGAGCAAATTGGTCGGATCATCCGTTATATTTGCTCGGATTGGACCGGCGCTGCTGGAAGTAATGGCGTGAGCGCAAGGACCAAAGCGGACAAATGCTATGAAGAGGAGATCAAGATGAGCGACACAGACAGGATGATGATCGAAATGGCGGTGGAAACCAACCCGATGGCCATCGCCGAGGCCGAGGGGCACCTGAAGAAGGGGCTGATGATCCTGAGCCAGGAGATCGGTCTGACCGCGACCGGGAATATTGTCACCGGCATCCTGGATCGGCTGGAAGGCGAGTTGCCGGGCCGCCGGCTGCATTGAAGAACGATCGCCGCCCCTATCGGCGATGACGGCCTTTGTCGATAGACGCCGGGCTTTGAGGAGGAGCCAACATGAGCATACAGAGTATCCTGGATCGCAACGGTGACTGCCTAGCCAAACTTCGCTACGAGGCGAGCGGCAAGCAGGCGGCCGATCTGCTGCGCGAGCGTAGTGCCGGGGCACTGGTCGTTACCGAGGGGCAAGCGATCGTCGGCGTTATTTCCGAGCGAGACATTGTGATCGCGCTATCGTGGTTGGGGGAATCGGCAGTTTACATACCGGTTGGCGCGGTCGCGAATCGTAACATGGTGGCTATCGGCCCCGACGTCGGACTAAAAACCGCCATGAGCCTCATGAAGCGATACCGCGTGCGGCATTTGTTGGTCGTCAAGGATGGAACGCTGGTCGGACTGGTCAGTATCGGCGACGTTGTTAACCATTGCCTGGACGAGCTAGGGTTTGAGGCGGGTGTTCTACGAGATACCCATTTCGCCACCCACTAGGCGCTCCACCGAAAGTCGAGCCTCTCACAGCCTGTCGCCGTGCGGTATGGCAAACAACCTGGCATTGTCCCCTTTATAAATCTTAATTTCTGAACGACCGAGCTTAGCCGCCTCATAGCATCGGCCGGCGAGATAAGCGAACGTTCGCTTCTGACACGTTGTAGGCGGCGGTGGAACGACGGACTTGCCGCGGTAGCTGCCTCATAGGCGCCCAGTCGCAGCGTTCGCTTTTCTCGGCTGTCCGCTACCCGGAACCCGACCGTCGGCAAACGGCCCATATCAGCCGATTGGCGAATGTCCGTTAACCGGCCTTAGCATCCAAAAGCGGACCGTCCGGAATCCCCCCAATGGCGGACATTGGCTGTGGGAAACCAGATGATCCGCCTGAGTGGCCTTCCAAGACCTACACCGTTGACGGTGACTGCATGCCATCGATGAGGAATGCCAACAACGGCTGGACAAGCGATCTCTCGGCTGTCTCGTCTCCGAGCACGACGATCTCGGTCATTGGCAGAGGCGGCCAGTGGGCCGGTGGCTTGAGAATCTGCATGCCGTCCTGAATGAAGGATCTTCCCAGGGCGGTGATTCCAAGCCCGCCGGCGACTGCTGCCTGGACGCCCATAAGGCTGGTGACAGTGCACGCGGTTACCCAGTCCTGTCGTGCGGTATCGAGTGTCGTAAACATCAACTCGCGATACGTGCAAGGCGGCTTCAATAGAACGAGCGGCAACGGCCGATTCAAATCCAGTCGAAAATCTGATGCAGCAAACCACACCATCGGTTCGCGCCATATAATCCGGCCTCGATCTCGGAACTGCTTCGTTGCAATCACGAGATCCAATTCGCCCCTATCGAACTCAGCTAACAGTTCTTGCGTGAGGCTCGTGTTTACATCCAGCTGAACACCCGGATACAGCCGGAGAAACCGTGTCAGAAGACGCGACAATTGCAGGGGAACGAAGTCTTCGCAGATTCCGATACGCAGGCGGCCTGATGCACGCGGTATCTGAAGCGACCGCACGACGTCATCATTGAGGTCCAAAAGGCGGCGGGCTCCCACTAGGAGCTGTCCTCCTGGACCCGTGAGGGATAGCGACCGGCTCGTCCGTTCGAACACCGGATGGCCAATGAGTTCTTCCAGTCGCCGGATCTTTTGACTGACTGCGGATTGCGAACGGCCGACGACATCCGCTGCGGCTGTAAAGCTTCCAGCGTCGCTAACAGCAACGAATGCACGGAGAAGATCCAGGTCGAGATCGGGCATGTCTCATCCATAAGATATTCTACTGGGTCTATTTAAATTATGCGCTTTTCTGAATGCTGCCAAGCGCCAATAGTTCAACCCGCTGCCGCGAAATGCGGTGCCCGGCCGAGACAGCCGGATCACGAGGTGCTTGATTAAAGGAGCAACGATGTATTCGGTCAGGATCGATCGATCATGTGGGAAGCCTGCGGTACATCCAACGCTTAAAGCGAGCGGTGCCGGTCGATGAGTGCGCACCTCAAAGTATTAAACGTGAGAAGCCGCGCGGTGATAGTGCCGCTTCGCCGGCCGGTGATTGCGGATATTGGCCGGTTCGACCGCTGGCCGCTCGTGCTCGTTGACGTGGAGACGAGTGGCGGCATCGTGGGAAGCAGCTACGTCGCGCCATACCGGGCGTCCGCCGTGCCGTCAGTAATGGCGGAAATCAGCGATCTCGCCGGAACGTTGAAGGACACACCGGTCGCTCCGGTGGAGATGTTCGATGGAGCCATGAGGCGCCTCAATGTCATCGGGACGTCGGGTGTATCCACCATTGCGATTTCTGCCCTCGACATGGCGTTGTGGGACGCACGCTCGAAGGCTGCTGGATTGCCGCTGGCGACCTTTCTTGGCGGCAATCCAGCA
>Ga0268266_10006864_pt1 | contig 10363 bp, 7 predicted proteins | sample KBSS13metaG_FD_190356 | JGI IMG/M metagenome (GOLD analysis project Ga0268266, IMG submission 190356) | Switchgrass rhizosphere microbial communities from Kellogg Biological Station, Michigan, USA - KBS S1-3 metaG (SPAdes) (version 2) | ecosystem: Host-associated > Plants > Roots > Rhizosphere >... | reverse complement strand
GAATGCTTATTGACTGGTGCTTTCGGCTCTCGTACTCTTCCCATGCAACTGTACTTATCTTCCTCAGGAGCTCCATTTAGCATGCGCATCCTTCGGAACATGTTCCTGGCCGCCGCACTGTTTTCCACCCTTCCGCTTGCTCTCACCGCGCAAAAGGCTTCTACGGCGAAGCCGGCTGCTACAGCAGCCACGACGTCTGACAAGGTCGACATTAACACCGCCACCGCTGACCAGTTGAAAGCAGTTCCCGGTATTGGGGACGCTTACTCGAAGCGCATTATCGATGGACGTCCCTACACGGCGAAGAATCAGCTTGTCTCCCGGGGCATTCTGCCGCAGGGTGTCTACGACAAGATCAAGGATCAGATTATCGCCAATAAGAAGAAGTAAGCGCAGACGCCGAGATTTCTGCCTGGGAACAAGGGCTGGTGCTACTATGCACCCAGCCCTTTTCTTATGCTGCTGCGATCTGCACCTCTTCAGTACGTGCTTCTGGCGCTTGTGGCGGTACTGGCGTTTACGCATGTTTATCTGGGCGGATTAAACAACTATCAGAGTCTTGCCTACGGGCATCTTCGCTCCAGGCTTCCTTTCAGCGATAGTTACCATGGGCCCTTTGCTGCCCAGGTGACATCCGAGGGAAAAGCCGCTGGTCTTGCAGATGGGGATGCCGTACTTTCCGTCAATCAACGTGCCTACACAGGGAACATCGTTCTCCTTGAGGAAGTGCGCAATAGCCGCCCCGGTCAGCTGCTGACGGTTATTCGTCGGCATGCCGAGTCCTCTCCGACAACGGCTTTGATTACCCTTCGTGCTGAACGCAATACTCGGGCCTCGGCGGTTGCGTGGGTGCTCCACTTAGCTTTTCTGTTTATTGCGTTGCTTTGTCTGCTGCTTGGAATTTATGTAGTGTTTGCTCGACCTCACAGCTTGAACGCGTGGCTCATTCTCGGCATCCTTGCTTATTTCGATCCTTTGTTTATCGATGCTGCGCAACTCAAAAGCCAGCTGAGGCTGGTTGCACAGATATGGAGCAATCTCGCGCAGACAGCCATGCCTCTGTGCCTGATGTTTTTTAGTGTCTATTTTCCAGACCGGTCTGTCATTGACATCCGTTATCCGTGGATCAAGTGGGTGATAGCGATTCCAGCCCTGGCGTTTCTTCCGGCAGACTTTCTCTATATCTACGGACATGGATATAACTATGCGGTTTCGGCGTGGCTGGATCCCTGGTTCTACCGAATCGCAGTTATTGAGGATGTATTCGCCACGCTGGCCATATCTTCCTTCTTCGTCTATCTGGCTCCCAAGCTTGCTCGGAGCACCGGAGATGCACGACGGCGTCTTCGTATTCTCTACTTCGGTACCTTCCTCGGTCTTACTCCGTCGTTTGTACTTTTCGTCATCTCGTTGATTCACAGGACAGATTTTGGCCAGGACATCAGCAACTGGATCATGGTTCCTGTACTGGCTATTCTCCTGTTTTTCCCACTGTCGCTTGCTTATGTCGTCGTGGTTCAGCGCGCTATGGACCTTCGTATCCTCATCCGTCAGGGGACCAAGTACTTTTTCGCTCGCGGCACGATTGTGGCGATAACCGTTTTACTTGCTGCCTGGATGGCCCACAGGATAAGCGTCTTTCAGGCGCATGCCGGTCATCGTCGTCCTATAGACGTCATTCGCATCTTCATTGTTGTCGGCTTTTTCTTTGTCTTTCGTTTCATCGTATCCAAGCGTCTCCAACAGCGTATCGACCAACGTTTTTTCCGCGAAGCTTATTCGACCGAGCAGATTCTCTCAGAGCTTTCGGAAGAGGCGCGTAATTTCACCGAGGTCACTCCACTGTTGAATGCGATTACACAAAGAATCGGAGACACGCTTCATATCGATCAAATCGCAGTCTTCCTCCGCTCTGGAGAGAGCTATCGGCTGCAACTCGCAACGGGGATTCCGGCAACACCGATGATGTCTCCGATGCTCGGATCCTTGGCCTTGGCGGCAAGCTCTGCCACGATTACAAACCTTGCGCGAGGGCGTACCCCGGCGATGGTTTACCGCGATGATCCGTCGGGCTGGCTGGTAGAAGCCTCTGATGCGGAGCGAAATGCTTTGAATGACCTTTCTACGGAGCTGTTAGTTCCACTTCCAGGCCGTAAGCGGTTGGCCGGAGTGATTGCTCTGGGACCGAAACGTTCGGAGGAGCCGTACTCCCGCACGGATCGGCAGCTGCTGCAATCGGTAGGAACGCAGGCGGGTCTGGCGATTGAGAATGCAGAACTCTTTGAGCATTTGTCCACGGAGATTGCGCAGCGTGAGCGGGTATCGCGGGAGATCGAGATCGCGCGGGAGGTGCAGGAACGTCTTTTCCCCCAGAGTTTTCCTGAGATTGCAGGCATCGATCTTGCCGGATACTGTCGGCCCGCGCAGGTTGTTGGAGGCGACTATTACGATTTCTTCGCTTTGCCTCCACGGTCGGATTCCAAGTGCGACACGAGACTCGCGCTTGCATTAGGAGATATCTCTGGCAAAGGCATCTCTGCTGCTCTGCTGATGGCGAGTCTACGCGCCAGTTTGCGGAGTGCAGCGCAACTGCAGGTCGGAGATCCTGCTGCTCTGATGGGACACGTCAATCGCCTTGTCTACGAGGCATCGACGGCAAATCGTTATGCCACGTTTTTCTATGCAGAGTTTGATCCGGACACTCGAGATCTGACCTATGTCAACGCGGGGCACAATCCTCCTGTCGTTCTCCGCAGAGGAGAAAGGATCGCGCTAGAGGCTACTGGCATCGTGATCGGGCTTTTGCCGGAGGCACCGTATACAGGTGCAAATTTGCAATTGCATTCGGGAGATGTGTTCATCGCATTTACCGATGGAATCTCAGAGGCGATGAACTCCGCCGAGGAAGAATGGGGAGAGGACGAGATGATTGTTGCTGCTCGAACCCTGATGGATGACCCCGGATGCGCTGTAACCGCGCAGCGACTGATCGACTGCATCTTTACCGCTGCGGATCGGTTTACGGCAGGAGCGCTTCAGCATGATGACATGACGCTGCTGGTAGGCATGATTCACTGACTGTGCGCAGCTACTTCAGCTCCATGACTGCGATTCTTCCATCGGATTCAAAACTTCCTCCGGTTGCAGTCTTCGCTGTCAGCAAAGGATTCGTGGGTGTGACATATGCGGCGCTAGAGTAGTTGCCGGCCGCATCGAAGCTCTGAAGAAGGTAATCGCGCTCCTTATCGATCTCGGGATCGATCTTGTGGGTTACCCCGCCTGTCCTTTGGTCTTTTTCAAAGCCGATGTCGTGGGTAGCCGAACCAACCCACAGAGGATGGCCGCCGATGGTCTTGTCGGATTGCCATACGCGAAGATGATGACGTTCCGCAGCCACAAGCAGGGGATCCGCACGAGAAAAGGACATATCCTGAGGACGGCCGAAAAGATAGAGGGTGCTCATGGGCATCTCGGTATAGGCTTCGTGGGTCAGGGTCTTCAGAAGTCCGTTGAGGATGGCTTCCTGTACGTTTTTATCTACAGCAACCCAGCCGGCTGCCTTAAAGGCCGCCTGAACTTGCTCCGCCGTCCCGACGAGAGCGAAGTTGACCATGTCTCCCGGATTTCCCTCTCCATCGGCAACGTCGGACACGCGGCGCGGGATATCGGCGAAGACAGTAGGAGTAACGATAGAGCTTATAGGCGTAGCAGGTGTCGTAGGAGTCCCGGCCTTCGGTGCAGCGGTAAATTTTATGTTGACCGTGTAGTCGCCGGTGAATGTCAGATCGCTACTCGCATTTACACGCAGGTACAGTTCACCAGTCGTCGGCATAGGAATTTTGCCTGATGATCCAATCGAAAACGGAACCGAAGCGCCTATATCACTGACCCTGCCGACAAGTGCTCCAGTCTTGGCCGAGTTCAGTGGAAACTGACGGATCAGGTCCTTCCATCCGCGGTCCACTCCATCCGGAGTTGCTTTGCGGCCATCAGCCATTGTGATTTCGCCACTGTTGGTGAAGTCGGCAATCTCGCCAGCAGCTACGATCGCGCCTGTATCAAGCCATTCGGAATCCTTCAATGTGAACTTGTAGCTTTGCTTGTGTGCTGCGACGGCAGAGGCGCCTTTCACCTGTCTATCGCGCATGCTGACAATGGCTTCCACCTTTGGCCCAACGGTAGGAGAGACCGTCGCCCCGGGAGGGGGCACCGGAGAGGCTGGTGTGGTGATAGGGGGCTGAGGAGGAATAGAAGGTGAATTCTGGTTTGGTGGTTGCAGAGAACTGGATGGAGAAACAGAATCGGTCTGAGCTAGAGCGGGGATAACTCCTCCGACCAAGTAACCTGATATCACAAGGGAAGTTATGAACAGAAAACCTCTCCCTCGTCTCCCGTATCGTTTAAAGTGATTCATACGAATTCCTGACTTAGAGATGCTCAACCCGACCCTAAGACTTTTGTCGCTTCCTTCTTTTACTAGAAAAGCGTTCCGCTGGATCGCTACGGGGATGTGTATCGTTTTCTTGTCTGGGTGCCAGGGAATGCTCTTCAGTCCCAGTCGATCCCAGGTGCGTATCATTGACGTTTCTCCCGATGCCCCGGAGATCGATGTCTATCAAAACTCTTCGGCAATTGCCTATCGACTTGCCTTTGGCACCATTACGTCTTATGTTCCCATCGACCCAGGAGCCTATACGACGACGGCCACGATCTCTGGTACCAGACAGACCCTTGCTTCTTCCAAAGCGACTTTTGCAACTGCCGGACAGTATACGGTTTTAATCGGAAACTTCTCAGCGGGCTTGCAGCAGGCAATGTTCAAGGATCAGAATAAGCCGGCGCCCCCGGGACAGATTGCTCTGAGGTTTATTAATCAGACCACCCGCGTGAATGCCGTGGATATTTATGTTGTGCCTTCAGGTCAGAAGATCAGTCGCGTGAAGCCAGTTGCGACCAATAGCCGCTTCGGCATCAATGCTGGATACATCAATGTTCCAGCTGGTACCTACACATTGATTATGGAACCTGCAGGTACGACCCCAACCAGTGACACGGAGGCAGCATATTCCGGAGCACAGATTACGTACGCATCTGGTTCAGCAAGCACTGTCGTTCTGGTCGATCAGCCGAATCTCTCCTCAGGACCAGGCCTGCAAGTAATTCTCGCACCGGACTACGTCCCATCTACTTCGACGGACTCAAACGAATCCTTTCGCTAGACGATGGATGAAAGTTTGCGGCAACAAAAATCCGCTCGAGAAACTCTCGAGCGGATTTTTGTTGAGTTGATTTCTATCAGTAACGATACTGCTCGGCTTTGTAAGGGCCTTCGACAGCGACACCCAGATAATCCGCCTGCTTCTTCGAGAGGGTGGTCAGCTTGACGCCGATCTTCTCGAGGTGGAGACGAGCGACCTCTTCGTCAAGCTTCTTGGGAAGAATGTAAACACCGACCTTGTAGGAGTCCTTGTTCTTCCAGAGATCGAGAGCGGCGAGTGTCTGGTTGGAGAAGCTATTCGACATGACGAAGCTGGGATGGCCTGTGGCGCAACCAAGGTTGACCAGGCGGCCTTCAGCCAGCACGAAGATGCTGTTTCCTGCGGGGAAGGTGTACTTGTCGACCTGGGGCTTGATGTTGAGCCGGGTCACTCCCTTGGCCTCGTTGAGCGCATCCATCTGGATCTCGTTGTCGAAGTGTCCGATGTTGCAGACGATGGCCTGATCCTTCATAGCCTGCATATGCTCGAAGGTGATGATGTCGAGGTTGCCGGTGCAGGTGACGTAGATGTCGCCGCGGCCCAGGGTTTCTTCAAGAGTGGTGACCTCGTAGCCTTCCATGGCAGCCTGTAGAGCGTTGATGGGGTCGATCTCGGTGACGATGACGCGAGCGCCGAGGCCACGCAGCGAAGCCGCAGAGCCCTTGCCTACATCGCCGTAGCCGCAGATGACAGCCGTCTTGCCCGCGACCATAACGTCAGTGGCACGCTTGATGCCATCGACCAGCGATTCGCGGCAACCGTAGAGATTGTCGAACTTCGACTTGGTCACCGAATCGTTGACGTTGATTGCGGGAACGAGCAGCTTGCCTTGTTCCATCATCTTATAGAGGCGGTGAACACCGGTGGTGGTCTCCTCGGCGACGCCCTTCCACTCTTTGGCGATCTTCTGGAAGTGGGTGGAGTCCTCGGCGTTGATCTTCTTCAGCAGGTTCTTGATGACCTGCTCTTCCTGGTTACCGGAGGGAGTGTTGACCCAGCCATCGCCCTTTTCGAGCTCGACGCCCTTGTGGATAAGCAGGGTGACGTCGCCACCATCGTCGATGACAATTTGAGGGCCGAGACCGCCCTTGTGACGGAGCGCCTGATCGGTGCACCACCAATACTCCTCGAGAGTCTCACCCTTCCAGGCGAAGACGGGAATGCCCGCAGCCGCAATAGCCGCTGCGGCGTGATCCTGCGTGGAAAAGATGTTGCAGCTTGCCCAGCGCACATCGGCGCCCAGGGCGACGAGCGTCTCGATCAGCACGGCCGTCTGGATCGTCATGTGCAGCGAGCCGGTTACGCGTACGCCAGCCAAAGGCTTCGACGGAGCGTACTTGTTACGGATCGACATCAGACCGGGCATCTCCTGCTCGGCTATATCGATCTCCTTGCGCCCGAACTCCGCCAGCGCCAGATCCGCAACCTTGTACTCGGTCGCTACAGACGCTTTCTCGATAGTTGCTGTCGCCATGAAAGGCACCTCATTTTCCGGGATAAGTATTTGAAAGATTCAGCGATATTGCTTATCTAAGGATACCATTCGGGTCTTGAAATTCTGGGGAAATGGAGTGCGATGAGGGTGTTATCCAGAGGATATTCCCAGGCTCGTCCAGAGGGCCTAAACTTCTGGGCGGAAACGGTGCATTCTCTAGATAACGAGCGAGATAGAGAGTCTGTATGCAGGCCCGCCGCATCGCCTGATGATTGATGCGGCGAGCCTGAGTACCTAGGAGAGACGTGCCACTTTTTTCTCTGTTTCTAACAGTTTTCGCTTGCGCTCCGTCCCCCAGCGGTAGCCGGTGAGCGAACCGTTCTTCCCAATCACGCGATGGCAGGGAACAATCACAGCGACGGGATTGGCTGCGCAGGCAGCCGCGACCGCTCGGGTTGCTGTAGGTGATCCCAAATCTGAAGCCAGTTGCGAGTAGCTGCGAGTTTCCCCCCGCGGAATCTGTTGCAGCGCATGCCACACGCGCTGCTGAAACGCGGTTGCGCGGACATCCAGTGGGAAGGTAGCTGCTGTAGGATGTTCGCTCATCTGTCGGGCAATAAACCTGACTGCGTCGGCAAGCCACCCACTCTCCGATGCTTCAGGAATGACGTCTGCATTCGGAAAGCCCTGCCGCAGATTCTTGAGCAAATCTTTGTCCTCTTCGCCAAAAGCGATAGTGCAGATTCCTTTTTCGGTTGTAGCAACTAACATCCTCCCGAGAGGGCTTTCCGCGATTGTGTAACGAATCGCAATTCCATGAGCTCCCCTCTTCATCTCGCGGGGCGTCATACCCAGCCGCGCACCGCTGTTCTCGTAAAGTCTGCTGCTCGATCCAAAACCTGCATCGTAAATTGCATCTGTGACTCGCATATTCGACTCCCTTATGGTTTTGTGGAAGGTCTTCAGGCGTTGCTGTCTCGTGTATTGAGCGGGGCTGACCCCGAAGATGCGCCTGAAGGCACGATGAAGTGTGAGGCGGTTGGTCCCGGCGACCTTCGCCAGCTCAGAGGTTGTGACGCGTTCGCCTGCATGCTCTTTGAGATAGCGCGCAGCCCGGTCCACGGCGGCAGCCTGAGGATCAGGTGCTGGTGTAGTTCTCTCCGGATGACAACGGCGACACGGCCTGAAGCCCGCTTGGATAGCCTCCGTCAGGGTAGGAAAGAACTGTACGTTGCTTCTTGCAGGTCTCCTGCTTGGGCAGGTCGGCCTACATACAATGCCAGTTGACCGGACGGCATAAAAGAATCTTCCGTCCGCGCTGGCATCACGCTCCAGAACCTGCTGCCATTGCCGGCCGGAGAGGATATCGGTGATCTTTCCTGCGGACATCGTCATGCCAGTATCTTCCTTCAATTGGCATAGACACTACACTCCGTTTTGTTCGTTCAAAGTAAAAAGGTCTTTGGTTGGTTCGTTTCGATGGCCGGGTTGACTGTCCCTATCGATGGGACTGGTAGAGGTACGATCGCCCCCGATGCATCCACCTCATTACTCTCTACCCAGAAGTGGATCAGATTCGCCATACCGAAGCTGGTGGTAATTGCGACATCGGTGGCATCCCGACCTGTGGCAACCAGCAGCCTCCCAAGTCTGGGAACATTATGGCGGGCATCCATGGTCCACCATCGTCCTCCCAGGTAAACCTCATACCATGCACTAAAATCGCCAAGTCCTCCATAAGGCACCCGGATATCCCCAAGATAGCCCGTTACGTATCGCGCAGGAATATTCATCGCCCGAGTGAGCGTGATGGCAAGGTGCTGAAAATCACGACAGACGCCAATTCTTTCGGTGAAAACATCCAGAGCAGTCTTCGTGGGGCGTGCTGCTTTGTAATCGAACTGCACGTGATCATGAACCCAATCTCGAATGGTTACGGCGCGTTGCCAACCTTCGGACGTGCCGCCGAAAAGCTCGCCGGCGATCGGTGACATTCTGTCGACTTCACAGTACCGGCTGCTAAGCAGAAACTGCAGAATCTCATCAGGAAGTTCTTCAATTGGATGCTGGGGCGCTTGTTCGCCAGCTTCGTGAGCGTTTTCATCGATGAGAACAAGGCTATTTCCAGTTAGTTTCAATACGCCGTCGGGGGCACTGAAGCGCTGACATCGATTCCCGAATCCATCGAAATAAGTGCGGATCGGCAATTCCCGACTGGTCGTGGAACCGATATGTTCAACCTTCAATGACTCCACGTTCTGCAGTGACGGGTCGAGTGACGGATGCAGACGAAGCATCGCAATCATCGTCAACGGTGCAGGGAGCTGAAACTGGATATCGTATTCGGACCGAATCAGCATAGGAGTCAGATTCGGATGGATGCGCAAGGATTGCGCTCCAGTTGTGTGGCTGAGGACGGAGCTGAGACACAGGAGAGCTTTGCAAAGCAGAAAAATCGGTGCAAGCATTTGCAGGCTTGCACCGATCTTTATGGATTGAAATAAGTTACTTGGCTGCTGAGAGCGTCTGCGCCTGCTCCTTGATAGCCTCGGCCTTGTCCGTGCGCTCCCAGGCAAATCCCTTGCCGGAGCGACCGAAGTGACCGTAAGCGGCCGTCTCCTTGAAGATCGGCTGACGCAGATTCAGGCTCTCGATGATGCCCTTCGGTGTCAGCGAGAAGTTCTTGCGAACCACCTCTTCCAACTTCGTCTCATCGACTTTGCCGGTTCCAAAGGTATCCACGAGCACGCTTACCGGCTCGGCGACACCGATCGCGTAGGCCAGCTGCACCTCGCAGCGGTCAGCAAGACCGGCTGCGACGATGTTCTTGGCTACATATCGTGCCATGTAGGCGGCCGAGCGATCCACCTTGGTCGCGTCCTTGCCGCTGAAGGCTCCGCCGCCGTGACGTCCCATGCCGCCGTAGGTGTCGACGATGATCTTGCGACCGGTCAGGCCAGTGTCGCCCATCGGTCCACCGACGACGAAACGTCCGGTCGGATTGATGTGGTATTTGGTGTGTTCATCCAAAAGGTCGGCGGGAATCACAGCCTGAATTACGTTCTTCAAAATGTCAGAGCGCAACTCTTCGTTGCTGACAGTCTCCGCATGCTGGGTTGAGATGACGACCGCGTCGACCCGAACCGGCTTGTGATTGGCGTCATACTCCACCGTAACCTGGCTCTTACCATCGGGACGAAGGTAAGACATGCTGCCATTCTTACGAACCTCGCTCAGCTTCTGGGCCAGACGATGCGCTAGCGAGATGGGAGTGGGCATCAGCTCGGGAGTCTCGTTGGTCGCATATCCGAACATCATTCCCTGATCGCCGGCTCCGCCTGTATCGACACCCATGGCGATATCGCCTGACTGCTTGTTGATCGTCGAGATTACTGCGCAGGTATTCGAGTCGAATCCATAGAGCGCGTTGTCGTAGCCGATTGCCGCGACTGTTCCACGCACCAGGCTCTGGAAGTCGACGTAGGCCTTGGTCGTGATCTCACCGGCAATGACCACCAGACCTGTACAGGTCAGAGTCTCGCACGCTACACGGCTGTAGGGATCCTGTGCGAGACAGGCATCGAGAATTGCGTCGGAGATCTGGTCGGCGATTTTGTCGGGATGACCTTCAGTGACAGATTCACTGGTAAAGAGGAAGCGTTCGCGTGTA
>Ga0268266_10006861_pt1 | contig 10365 bp, 6 predicted proteins | sample KBSS13metaG_FD_190356 | JGI IMG/M metagenome (GOLD analysis project Ga0268266, IMG submission 190356) | Switchgrass rhizosphere microbial communities from Kellogg Biological Station, Michigan, USA - KBS S1-3 metaG (SPAdes) (version 2) | ecosystem: Host-associated > Plants > Roots > Rhizosphere >... | reverse complement strand
GGGAGGCTGGCAGTACAACGGCATCATCTCCTGGCAAACCGGCGCTCACTGGGAACCCTGGACACAGAGTAACGGCGGAGCCCCGGTTGACTCGGTCGGAGTTCTAACCGGCGATCCGGACAACCCCTTCTCACCGGGCTGTACACAAGGCCAGATTGATAGTGGCGCTTGCATCAATATCGGCGGCGATTACAACCTGGATGGCGTCCGCAACGATCGACCCAATGTGGCAGCCAACAATTTCGACCCAGGTCACGATGGCTGGGCGAATGGATGGGGTAGCGGATTCCGGTATCCCATTCCAGGTGACCCTACTAGCCAAAGCAGCGCGAACGGTTTCTTTTCCGCGCCCTGCCTTGGATGCGTCGGAAACATGGGACGGAACACTTTCGTGGGCCCGAGCTACGTTTCCTGGGAGACTTCTCTGTTCAAGAACATGAAGATCACGGAGAAGGTCAATCTGCAGTTCCGTGCGGAAGCATTCAACGTGCTCAACCACGCGAACTTCCAGTTACCGGGAGCGGGCGGAGCAACGAACTACCGCACCAATTCTGGATCGTTTGGTCAGGCCGGAGGCACCTTCAACCCGCGCAACCTTCAGTTTGGGCTGAAGATTCGGTTCTAGATTAAGACTCTCCTTGTCACGGGGTCTGTTCCCGCAAGGGCACAGACCCCTTAGTTGTTTGGCGGGCTACATGCGAACCCTCTTCCCTTCCGCTCTGCTCCGAATTGTATTTCTGGTCCTTATTTGCAGCACAATCTCTCCATATGCCACGGCGCAGGCGCCGGGTGCCACAGTGATGGGTCAGGTGCGGATCACCCCGGGAAACCAGGTTTCAAAGCCTATCCTCGTCACTCTGAAAGGACGCGGGACCTTAGTTGGGCAGTCCTATACCGACGATGAAGGGCGCTTCTATTTCAACGGCCTGCCGGGGAATATTTATCACCTCGAGATCAACGAGGAAGGATTCATGCCGGTGAATGAAACGATTGTGAGCGACCCAGACACCGCTCCAACGCGCATGGTCAACATTTACCTCGTTCCTAAGAACAGCACAAAACCGGGCAGCGACAGTCCAGTCGCGAGCGAGAATCCATATCTAACTAGCGAAGCAGAATACGGCAAGATCTATCCCGCGGAAGCAGTTAAGGAATTCAAGGCCGGCAAGAAGGCAGACCAGAAAGGCAAGGTTGACGACGCGATCGGCCATTATGAAAAAGCGATCTCTCTGGCGCCCGCTTTCTTCATGGCACGTAACAACCTGGGGACACTTTACCTCAGCAGAGCTAACTACGCGGCAGCGCAAGAACAGTTCGAAAAGGTAATCGGAATCAATCCGAATGACGCGAGCGCGTACTTCAATCTCGCCAACCTGAATTTATTGCAGAATAAGTTCGAGGACGCCCTTCGCTTTACTGAGAAGGGCCTCTCGAAGCAGCCAAGTTCTGCATTCGGTAATTTTTTGAAGGGCTCAATTTATGCGCGAGTAGGCAGTAAGCAAGAGGCGGAGAACGCGCTGCGACGATCGCTTGAACTCGATCCTCAAATGGCGCAAACCTATCTCGCGCTGGTGAATTTGTTCATGCAGGAAAAACGTAATGGGGATGCGATCGCTGAGCTCAAAACTTTTCTAAAGGAATTTCCTGATCACCAGTTTGCGCCAAAAGCAAGACAAGTACTGAAAAGGCTCGAAACCTCGAGCGCTGCGAACTAGGGGGAACTCGCAACAGGGACCAGGCGACATAGCTTGCTCTCTAGCCGACATGCTTCGGCGTATTCCTTGTTTGCAGCAGCGTCACGTCCCAATCTTTTATAAGCAAAACCCAGATTAAGATGCGCCTCAGCGTAAGAAGGATCGATTTTTAGCGCTCTTTGGTACGTGGCAACCGCTTTCTGTAAGCGATTTGTTCTGCTGTAGGCAATTCCCAAGAAATTGAACAGCGGCGCTTCATTCAGCCCAAGTTCGGCGGCCTTACCTAAGTGCTCGGCTGCCTGCGCGTAGTTTTTCTGCTGGAACTGGAGCATGCCCAAATCGCGCCGGACAGGGGCGAAATTGGGCTGAATTTCAATTGCCTTTTCGTAAGCCTTCACCGCGGCCACTTTGTCTGTCTGCGATTCGAGGTGGCCGAGTTCGTACCATACTCGATAGTTTTGAGAATTGAATTTCAGGGCCTGATCGAGCCACTGTCGAGCTTCCAGCGGATTGCCCAAGTTGATCAAGGCCCGTGCGAGCCCGGCCATGGCTTGATCGAAATTCGGGTTTAGTTCAAGACACCGTTTGAGCTCGGCAGCCGCTTCTTCCCAGTTTTTGCGACGAAGTGCTGTTTCCCCCAACAGAAACGGGACTATATACATGTTGGGATCTTTCTCGCGGACTGTCGCGAGTAAGGCTTTTGCCTTGTCATCGTCTCCGATCTGAAAGGCATCGGTCGCCTTCAGAATTGCATTGAACTCCCACAGCCGATCTTTTGGATCGGGCAGGCCCGCGGCTAGGGCCTCGGTGGAGACTGGCGAATGGTAGGCCATGTAGCCGAGGGCACGCAGTTTCTCCGCCGCATCCGGGCTTAGTTTTGCATCTTGCGTGGCTGCTGCCTTCGCAAACGGATTTGTATTCAACCGCTGTTGCAATTTTTCTTTCAGAACCGCGACGGTGGCAGTCTGCTGCCCGGCAAGATTTGTTTTCTCATCTGGGTCAGCAACAACGTCGTATAACTCTGGATGCGGAGCCTCGATGTAGTGATAGCGACTCGTTTCCAGCGAATGCAATGGACTCCACCCAAAAGAACTGAACGGATAGAAGGTTTCCGAGTAGGCGGAATTCTCCGCCGCCTTCTTATCGAATAGGCTGGGCACCTGGAATTGTTTCTCGATGTCATCTCTAATCCCCGCCAATCCCAGCAGAGTCGGCGCGACGGCAACTGTTTCTACGGCTGTCGTAACTCGACCGGCGCGAATGCCGCGCCCGGCGGACGGTTTCACGATCAGGGGAATATGGACCGTCGAGTTGTAGATAAAAAAACCGTGTTCCTGTTCTCCGTGCTCACCAAGCGATTCACCATGATCGCTCAGAATCATGATGAGACTCTGCTGATAAATCTGCGACTGTTTGAGGAATTGGATGAGCTTGCCTAACTCATGGTCCGCGTATGCAATCTCTCCGTCGTAAGGCCTACCGCGATACTGCGAGCGGAATGGTTCGGGCGGATCATAAGGACTGTGCGGGTCATACAAATGGAGCCACAAGAAAAAAGGACGCTTTGAAGTTTTCTTGATCCACGCAATCGCATGCGCGATACTCTCGTTCGCGCGGCGGTCTACGAGTCCGATGTCTTTCTGTTGAAAAGTCTGCGCTGAAAATGCGTCGTCGTAGTGATCGAAACCCCGACCCAAGCCCCAGCTACGATCAAGAACAAAGGCGCTTACGATCGCTCCGGTCGCGTAACCTTGTTGTTTGAATGCTTGAGCGACCGACCGAAATTGGGGACCCAAGGGCTGTCCCGTGAAGTCTTGAACGCCGTTTTGAAAGGGATAAGTGCCCGTAAGAATCGCTGCATGGGATGGCCACGTCAGGGGAACCTGCGAAATGGCACGCTCAAAAACAACCCCCTCTCGCGCTAAACCGTCCAGCGTCGGGGTGGCTACGTCTTTTGCGCCATAACATCCAAGCCGGTCGGCGCGAACAGTATCGATGGTGATCAGGATGACGCTGGGTTTTGCCGGACGACTCGAAACTTGCGCAACGGTAGCGAATGAAGCGGCGAGTAAAAACGCTATTACCGGCGTTGCGGCGAAACGCATCGAACTTAGCGAACGTTGGAAGCTCCCGGATGTTGAAAGGGACTTGTCGGTGTTTTTCGAACGCCATTTACCGTGAGGTGGAATCAGGCTCATCGTTGAATCAGCGATTCTGAAGTTGCTTTGCTTTTTGCAATTCCACTTCCGCTTCTGCCGTCATGCCCTTTGCGGTAAGGGCGCGAGCGAGTGAAGCGTGGTTTCTAGGATTCTCAGGTACAAGCTCAATCGCTCGCTTCAAGTGCAGGATGGCCTCATCATTCTGACCTGCGTACAGAAGCACCTCGCCGAGAGCTCCCTGCCCTTCCGCGTAGTCGGGATAGATTGTTACCGACTGGCGAAGCGCCGCTAGGCTTTCGGGGATTTGTTTCTTTTGCAAGTAAGCTACACCCAAGTTAAACGCAGCTGAGAAGTTGGTAGCATCCAGTTCGAGAGCGCGCTTCAAAGCGGCGATTGCTCCATCGAAGTCTCCCACCCTGGCATTGGCCAACCCGAGGTAGAAGATTGCCAGCGTGTAGTCAGGACTCGACTGAACGACGCTGGTAAATTCTTTTCGCGCGTCTTCAAAGCGCTGCAGCCTGTAGTAGCTGAGCCCAAGCAGATATCGAGGCGCCAAGGCATTTGGTTCTACCTTAAGGGCGGAATTCAATTTGTCTGCGGATTCCTGTAAGCGACCGTGTTGCGCATCGGAAATGGCCTCGGAAATCAACTCGTAGAGTTCGATCCGGTCTTTCGGATCGGGTAGTTCTTTATTGCTTACGGTGGGATCACCACCTCCCGAGAAGCCCGCATACCCCAGGGATTTAAGGCGCTCCATCAGGGCGGGATCGAGTCCCGTCTTTTGAGCTAACTCCTGGCTCGCCGTGTAGGACCGAACCAAACCGTTCAACTTGCTGCGCATCTCCTCGCCCACTGCCTTTTTTTGCGGCAACAGATTTTGTGTTTCGCCAGGATCTTTCTTCAAGTCATAGAGTTCGGGGCGAGGCGCATCGATGAAATGATAATTTGCGGTTTGCGCTCCACGGAGCTCGCTCCAGTTAAAGTGCAATCGCGGCAGGAAGGTTTCCGAATACAAGCTGCGATCCTCGGCTTCAGCCTTGCCGGTCATGAGGGGCAGCAGGCTCTGCCCTTGCATTTTTGGTGGCGACGCTAAATCAAGCGCGGCTAAAACTGTAGGCATCAAATCCGCGAGGCAGACTGGAGTGGGTACCAGCTTCGCGGCAGGCCGTGCCGGCAAATGAAACATAAGTGGTACATGGAGGGTTGAGTTGTAGATGAAGAAGCCGTGTGTTTTTTCTCCGTGCTCGCCCAACCCTTCGCCATGATCACCGCTCAGCACGATGAGCGTGTTGTCATAGAGGCGTTTTTCTTTCAGGAAGCTTATCAAACGTCCAACTTGTGCGTCCGCAAAAGCAATCTCGCCGTCGTACGGGTGCGACGCATATTCCTTGTCGTAGGGCGGCGGTGGACGATACGGGTGATGCGGATCGTAGAGATGCATCCAGAGAAAAAACTTCTTCTGATAATTTTTCGATAGCCAGTCCAGCGTCACGTCCGCCACTACATTCCCCGGACGTTCCATTTCCTCAAGATTTGACTCTTGCAGGCGATTGAAATCGAAGTGGTCGTAGTAAAAGTCGAATCCTTGGTTTAGGCCGAACCGTGAGTCGAGAACGGCAGAGCCTATCACAGCTCCTGTGGTGTAACCGTTTTCCTTTAGCACAGTAGCCAACGTGGGTTGTTTCGAGCTAAGCACGTTTCCGCTGAAATCGTGCATTCCGCTTAGCGGCGGATATGTACCCGTGAACATCGCGCTGTGCGAGGGGAGCGTGACTGGCACGGGCGTGTAAGCATGTTCGAATCGGACCCCATCTGCTGCGAGCGCATCGATATTCGGCGTGCGGACGTCCTTATATCCGTAACAGCCCAAATGATCGGCGCGGAGGGTATCAATGGTGATGACCACAACATTGGGAGCACTTCGGTCGGCAGGCTTGTCACCGGCGAAGAGTTGCATCACGAGCGCGGCAAGGACCGTCACTAGTGAGAGCAAGGTGCTGCGGGAGAATGGCATTGAGTATGAAAATTATAGCCCATCGAAAGCAGGCATCCCGCCGACAGAAGCTGAGAATCTGAGCTATTCTAGATGTCCTTAATCATGCGCAAACTTGCCTTGTCTGCCCTTTTTTTGGGGCTGGCGATTGCTTACGCTAGCGGCCAGACCACGCGACCCGTTGCCCCGAAATCTTTATTGCCCGACGTCTACCTGATCACCATTGACACCCTGCGGCCGGATCACGTTAGAGCGTACGGGTATGACAAGATTGAAACTCCGGCCCTCGACGCCTTGGCCCAGGACGGCATTCGTTTCACACGAGCTTTCACGCCCAGCCCAATTACGAATACTTCACACACGACGATCCTGACTGGACTACTGCCGAGCGTTCACGGCGTAACGGATTTTGCTATTCCTTTGGCTCCGAACCATGCCACGTGGGCGGAACTACTCAAGCAGAAGAAATACAAGACCGCGGCATTCATTGGAGCGGTGATTCTGGACAGTAAAACATTAGCTCCGGGACTCGACCGCGGCTTTGATTTCTACGACAACTTCCCAGCCAATGCCCCGACCAAATCCCGCTGGGGTCGCGTGGAGCGCCGAGGCGGTGAGGTTGTACAACATGCGGAAAAGTGGCTCAGTGCAAACCGCGCAGGTCCGCACTTTGTTTGGGTACATCTTTATGACCCACACGATCCGTATGAGGCGCCTGACCCCTTTGGGCAAACCTACAAGGACCGACCTTATGACGGAGAGGTTGCATACGCAGACTCTGTGGTCGCCGATTTCGTTGCGTATTTGAAAAAGAATGGACTGTATCAAAACTCGATCATCGTCGTCGTTGGCGACCACGGCGAGGGTCTTGGCGAGCATGGCGAAGAAACCCACGGCATATTTTTGTACGACTCGACAACACATGTGCCCCTGATCGTAAAACTTCCCAAGGCAAACAAGTCCCAAGTCGTGGAAGCGCAAGTTCGCACTACGGATATCTTGCCTACGATTTTGGATCTCCTCGCCATTGAGGCACCAGCGGAGTTGAGTGGCAGTTCCTTGCAGGCTTACATCTCGAAGGCGGGCGGGGCTGATCGAGTTGCATTTGGGGAGACGGACTATCCGCTGCGGTTCGGTTGGGCGCCGTTGCGATCAGTTCGCACCGACGGCGTTAAGTACATTGAAGCACCCAAACCGGAACTGTACGATCTGAAAACGGATACGGACGAACTTAAAAACGTCTACTCTGCGGCCGACTCAAGGGTCGCAAAATTGAAAACAATGCTTGCGGATCAAAAAGGTAAGACGGGCGGGAACCTCCCTCCAGAAGCAGCACAGCTTCCCGATCCCAAAGACAAAATTGAGGAACAGAACCTTCTGCATCGCGCGATGCTTGCGTCTGACGACAACCGTCCTGCCGACGCACGGGCGGCGTTAGAAAAAGTTGTTGAGCTCGATCCAAAGTCTCCGACAGCTTTACGCCAATTGGGTGAACTCGAACTTCAGGCGGGCAATTACGCAAAATCGGCCAGCTACCTGAAGCGTTCGCTCCAAATTCGCACCGATGACTCCACAGCGGCTTACCAACTCGGCCAGGCGCTTGAAAAGACTGGGGACTTTGGGGGCGCGCGCGACGCACTCGAAAGCAGTCTCAAGGTGATGCCCGGTCAACTGCCGGCGCGAATTTTGTTAGGGAACGTTTACATCAACCTGAAGGATGCGAAAGCTGCGCAGGACCAGTTCGAAGCGGCGCTTCTCGTCGATGCGAACAGTGTCGATGCGCAAGTCGGCTTAAGCAGGGCATTTTTGGCAGAAGGAAACAGTGCGGAAGCCCTGCGCCAGTTAGAGCCGCTGACTCGAACACAAGCAAACAATCCCGACGTTTTTGAGGCAATTTCTCAAGCCTACAAAGCCGCAGGGAAAAATGCAGAGGCCGAGCAAGCGGCAAATCGTGCGCAGGCCTTGAGGTCGAAAAAGCCGGGGGCTTAAAAACATCCGCACTGGAGGTAAGTCGTAGATGAAGTATCGATTCGCGTCAGGCTGTGCGCTTCTTATGGAGGACATCGCATTGCAATACCACTCTCGAACCGTGTCAGTAGTGTTCCTTGTTCTTTCCACTCTCATTTTGGCCGGATGCCCAGGACGCACCAGCATCGAAAAGATCAACCGCGATCCGGGACGGTACGTGAGTCGAGAGGTTACGATTGCCGGCCATGTCACCAATTCATTTGGAGCTCTCGGAAGTGGTGTGTATCAAGTTGACGACGGCACAGGTCAGATGTGGGTATTCAGTCAGAACTTCGGCGTGCCGTCCAACGGAGCCAAGATTGCCGTCACCGGAACAGTAGGTCAGGGCTTCAGTTTTGGTGGCAGAAGCTTTGCAATCATCCTCAGGCAAACGAAGCATCGATACTAAGCCGCAAAAAAAATCCCGGATAGCCACCAGTGGCTGTCCGGGACGATGGATCCGCAGCGGTGCCGAACCCGTCGTTATAGAGAGAAGAGACGCGTGAAAGACGTATGAGCCGGGCATTTTCCTAACAACTGATGAACGATTTGTTATACAACCCTGCGATTACCGGCGAATAAGCCGATCCAGCCTGCAAATGTCTGATTTTGTTACAAAAAAAGGGGGCTCTGGCCCCAAAGCCCCTAATTCACAGAGTAGACCTCTCAACAAAATGTTACAGACAACAAATTTCATCCAAATTTATGCGTCCCCAGTTATGGTGATCCGATAGCGCATGAGATACTTTTTGTTCGAGTTATGATTGCAAGGCCGGAGTCTCATCTGCCCCGGCCCCTCCCCCCGCGCCGCTCGAAATGAATCGCCGGTTCGCGGGTTTTGCTAAATGTGACGAACAGTGATGCGGGTTTGCTAACAGGGAAACTCTCGCGAGAAATTTATTTTTCGCGCATCAGGAAAGTTGTTTGGCGGGTGTATAAACGAGAGCTCGCTTCAGATTTGGAACGTAGAAGAGCAAGCGAGAAAAGGTCGATTTGTCATGAGTGAGGGGTACAGGCTCAACGTTTCTGATGTGCTCGGACTTGAAGAAGTCCAGCGCAACAGGAATGCTCAGCGCCTAGAGGAAGTCGTTGTGGAGCTCTATGCAACGATGCGAAATCCCCTTTTGAGTTACGCATATCACGTAGCCTGCTCCAGCGGAGATGCGGAAGACCTGGTCCAAATCGCCTTTCTCAAACTGTATGACCAGTTGCGAAGTCGCGCACCAATCGAGAACGTGCGTAGCTGGCTCTACAGAGTCGTGCATAACGCAGCAATTGATCAGTTGCGTCATCAAGGCAAGCAAGAATCGCTTGTCACAGAGTGGTTACAGGAAAACACCGCGACATCAACATCAGCGGAAGACGATCTGATATTGCGGCAGCGGATTGCTCAATCGCTCTCGCTTCTAAACGAACGTGAGCGTCATTGTCTTCTCTTGCGGGCGGATGGGTTGAGTTACAAAGAGATTTCCGACGTGTTGTCAATTAGCGTCAAAGCCGTAAGCGTGTATCTGGTGAGAGGCTTGAAAAAGATCGGGGGGCGCGATGAATCGCGTGCCTGATCCGACCCAGCTAATTCCGCCGCACCTCCAGGACGCGGAGTTGATCGCCCATCTTGATGGCGAACTGGCGCGTTCCGATCGCCAACGAGTGCGCTCGCATCTCGAAAGTTGTTGGGACTGTCGCACTCGACTTGGCAGTTTGCAAGCAAGCATCGAAAAGCTCATCGAACTTCGCAAGACTCTGAAATTCCCCTCCGCCTACGGCACCGATGAAATGCGCATAGAGCAGTTTCGCAGTCGCCTCATGCGTCATGCTGCTGAGGCATCTGCGGGCGTCTCCTGGTGGCGCCGTGCGTTCGAGACTGTTTCTCTGTCATTATCAACACCTCTCCAGTGGCTAACTCACTACCGACAACCTGCGTTGGCGATTTTCGTGGCCGCTTGCCTGCTCGTCACGATGTTTACCGACGTCTGGACTCCCAAGGTGTCAGCGGAAACGGTACTGGCCCGAGTGCAAGAATACGATTCAGCTCACCAGGCGAGCGGAGACCGCATTCTTCGGTCCTCCATACAGATCGAAAAGATTGAGCCAAAGCGCGATCGACGCCGAGCGGTCGAAAAGTTGACGATATTGCGCGATGCGTCGGCCGGACCGACCGTAATTGAGACTGAAGGAGCTGCTGGTACAAGTCGACTGGTCCTGAACCGATCGAGTCTGGGTGATGCGCTGCCGCGAGCGCTGATGGGCGCCCCAGACCTGGCAATACCCGTCGTTCAGTTCCTGGCTGCCGCGCATTGGATACCTGACCTGTCCAGCAGCGAGTTCCGCAAGATTTTGCTTGATAGGGGATCCGACCAAAGCTCTGCCAAACGCGTCGGCGGGTTGTTCGAGCTGCACTTCCCTTTCGCTGCTGGACATTCATCAACAATCAGCGAAGCGGTATTTGTAGTTGACGCGCGCGATTATGCACCCGTTCGTATGAGCCTGTTTGCAGCTGAGGCGGGCAATC
>Ga0268266_10006859_pt1 | contig 10367 bp, 9 predicted proteins | sample KBSS13metaG_FD_190356 | JGI IMG/M metagenome (GOLD analysis project Ga0268266, IMG submission 190356) | Switchgrass rhizosphere microbial communities from Kellogg Biological Station, Michigan, USA - KBS S1-3 metaG (SPAdes) (version 2) | ecosystem: Host-associated > Plants > Roots > Rhizosphere >... | reverse complement strand
GCCCTTGCCCAGATTGTCGAACGCCGCCACCACGCGGGCCTGCGCCGCCTTTTCATTGCCGAAGACATAGAGGGTCAGGCTGTTGCTGCCGGAAAGGATTTCCGCATCCAGGGTCTTGACCGCGGCGGCATCCTCCAGCGACGCGATCCTGACCAGCGGCCGGTCGGGATAAGCCTTGACCAGCGCGGCATGGATGTCGCGCGGCGTGGGCTTGGCTGGCAATGCCCAGAGCTGCAACGGCACTTCCACCAGCATGCCGCGATAGAAGCGTCCCACGCTGGGTTCGAACAAGGGCGGATGCGCCAGGCCGGAATGCTTTTTCATCTCCGGAATGTGCTTGTGGCTGAGGTTCAGGCCGTAGATTCGTGATACCGCCTCGGTATAGTCGGCCGAACTTTTGTCCTCGAACTCCGCAATCATGCTCTTGCCGCCGCCGGAATAGCCGGAGACGCCATTGGCGGTGAGTGGAAAGTCCGCCGGAATCAGGCCGGCGCGCACCAGGGGCCGCGCGATGGCGAGGAAGCCCGTGGCCCAGCAGCCGGGATTGCTCACCCGTTTGGCGGCGGCGATCCGTTGATACCCGTCGGGTTCCAACTCGGCGAAACCGTACGTCCAGCCCTCCGCCACCCGGTGGGCGGTAGAGGCATCGATCACCCGCGTTTGAGGATTGTCGATCAGGGAGACCGCTTCGCGTGCCGCCTCATCCGGCAGGCAGAGTATCACCAGATCGGCCGAATTCAGCGCCCCCTTCCGGGCGGCCGGATCCTTGCGCTCGGCATCGGACAGGGTGATCAGCGACAGGCCGGCGCGGCCGGCCAGGCGTTCGCGTATCTCCAGGCCCGTGGTGCCGGCGGCCCCGTCGATGAAGATTTTCGCCTGTTTGCTCATCCCTGTTTGCTCGTCCTGCATCCCTGCCAACATTGACACAGAGGCAATGTCGTCTTTAGCTCATTTTGCCCCGTGAGGGGCGCGTTCCGGTTCTGCATCGGGCGCGGGGCCAACCTGGCTCGCGGACAGGCGACATACGCCAAAGGCGCGGCCGAAAACAGGGGCGTGGCATGGATTTCCAGGCGATTTTCGACAACTTCCGCAACACCGTCACCGACCATTATTTCGACATGAACGGCCGGGTCGGCCGGTCCCAGTACTGGTATTTTGTGGCTGCGTATATCGCCTTCTCCATAGCTGCCGGCCTTCTGAGCCTGGTCACGTTCCTGCCGCTGCGCGAAATCTATTTCCTGGCGATGCTGTTTCCGACCGCTGGCCTCACCGCGCGGCGGCTGCAGGACTCAGGGCGCGACGGCAAGCTGGTATGGATCTTCATCATCGCCGGGTTCGTATCGCAGATATGCTCGCTGGTGGCGGCGCTGAGCTTCTATGCCCTGGGCTTCCTCTCGTTCCTGCTGTTCGGGCCGTCGTTGATCCTGGTCAACCTGGCGCTTCTGGTCGCCTGTGTTGTGTTGATCTATTTCTGCTGCCTGCCCGGGGACGCGGGCGACAATGCCTATGGCCCCCCACCGCCGGTATTTGATCCGTCAACACGCGTTTCACCATCGCCGTAGGCGATGGTGAATGAAAAGGTCCAGTGGACCTTTTCAAGCGTGTCGACGCCGCGAGCTTAAGCGAGCGGCCCGGGACATAAACGCCGATCCATGTGGAACATTCCCATCGCCATAGGCGATGGTGAATGAAAGATTTAGGCGGCACTATACCTTTGCAGGGGGCGCTACGTACTTTCCCCTAGGCGCTGCTTAACGTCCCATAAGCACAGTCCGCGCATGCTCACGGCCAAGATTCAACGCTGCCTCCGAAAAAAGGCGGTGACATCGGCTGGTGGCACCAAAAAGTGCTATGTGGGTAATGCGCGCAAAGATCATCCTGAGACTGGCCGCCATTTTCGTACCGGCACTGGTCTCCACATTTCCGGCATTCGCCGCAGACGATGTGTCACTGGCTGACCTGAAGGCCGCCACGCGGTCGCTGGGTTTTCTGCAGAATCTTCCCCGCGAGAGCACGCTTGCCATCGGCATCGTCTATGCCTCCGGTTCGGCCGCCAGCAAATCGCTCGGCCAGCAGACCGCCGAGCGCCTGCGCGGCCTGCCCGGCCCGAACAATTCCAGCCTGAAGATCGAATTGATCGCCACGGGCGACCTGGCGGGCAACACGTCTCACCTTGACGCCCTCTATTTGGTGCCGGGCGCGACCGGCAGCGCCGCGATGATCGCCGATGTCGCGCGGCGTCGCCACCTGCTGGTGATGTCCAACGATCCGGCCTGCCTGGATCAGCGCTGCTGCATGCTGATGGTGCGCGACACCGGCCGGGTCGAGATCGTCCTGGATTCCACACTCACGCAGGCGGCCGGCATCACCTTCTCTTCGGTATTCGCAATGATGGTAAAGCACAAATGAGCCCGGTTTCCCGTTTCCGCATCGGTAGGCGGCGGTCCGTTTTGCGCTGCTGTCTTGCGATCCTGCCTCTCGCATTTCCCGGTAGCAGCGCGTTCGCGCAGACCGTCGACTATGGCGCGCTGGAACAGTTGTTCGGCGAACCCGTCACCACCAGCGCCACCGGCCAGCCGCAGCGCGCCACCGAGGCGCCGGCCGCGATGGAAATCGTCTCCGCCACCCAGATCCGCCGCTCCGGCGCCGTGGACTTGCCCGGCGTGCTGAAACAGGTACCCGGCGTCGATGTGCTGCAATGGGCAAGCGACAATGCCGATGTCAGTGTGCGCGGCTATGATCAGGCCTTTTCCTCGCGCCTGCTGGTGCTGGTGGATGGCCGCCAGGTCTATGCCGATCATTATGGTTATACGCCCTGGGCGGCGGTGCCTGTCGAGCTTTCCACTATCCGCCAGATCGAAGTGGTCAAAGGCCCCAACACCGCCCTGTTCGGCGCCAACGCGGCCAGCGGCGTCATCAACATCATCACCTACAACCCGCTTTATGATGACGTGAATACGCTTTCCGTCACCGGCGGCACGCAAGGCACGATCCAAGGTTCAGCAACCGCCACGGTGAAAGACAGCGGCCGGTGGGCGGTGCGGCTTTCCGGCGGCGCCGGCCTGGACAACGACTTTTCCACGCCCGTTCCCGTCTATAACGGACCGTTGCAGCGCAACCAGAACAGCCATGCGGAGATCAATCTCAATGGCATCGTGCAGCTTGGCTCGCACACCCAGCTTGGCCTGGAAGCCACCCACTCCCAAACAATCACAAATGGCGTGGATGTCTCCTATTCGCTGGCCCGCACCGTCCATCTCACCTCGTCCCTCAAGGGCCAGCTGACCGCCGAAACCGATTTCGGCCTGATCCAGGCGGTCGCCTATACCAACTGGATCGCGCAGGACAGCATCAACAATCTCGGCATTCCGTTCGATTTCGACAACCAGAGCACTGTCGTTCAACTCCAGGATGTTTGGCGCATCGGAACCGATCATGTGGTTCGGGCGGCCTTCGAATTCCGTCACAATGAAGTGAGCACCACCCCGGACAATGGCGGCCGCGTGTTCTATGACACGCCGTCTTTCAGCGGCATGTGGAACTGGGCCATTTCGCCTGCCTTGTCCTGGACCAATGCGATCCGCCTGGACTTCCTCAGTCTGGGCCGTTCCGGAACAGCGCCGGCCGGCTATCCCTTCCCCAACTCGGCCTGGAATCGCACCATCTCCGAATGGGGTTTCAACAGCGGCCTGGTCTGGAAGGCCGGCGAGGACGATACGGTGCGCCTCCTGGCCAGCCGCGGCATTGAATTGCCAAACCTCGCCCTGCTGGGCAGCGTCGTGCTGGAAACACCCTTCTTCAACTCAACGGGTAATCCCAATCTCAACGCCTCCGCTGTGATGAATTATGAAGCCGATTGGGATCATCAGATCGACGCGATCGGCGGCTTCCTGCGGACCGCATTCTTTGTGCAGAAGACGACCAGCATCATTTCGCTCAATGGCGGGTTCTTTCCCGGTCCGCCGTTCTACAATCTGCCCATCAATATCGGCAGTTCCGACGCGGTCGGCGCGGAAATCTCCCTCGGCGGCCGGATTGCCCAGGACTGGCATTGGGGCGCCAGCTACCGCTTTGAGACCATCAAGGACAAGTTCATTCCCCTTGCCCAGAACGGCGCCGATTTCACCGACTTCCAGCATGTGACCCCGAAACATCAAATCAAAGCCAATCTCGGCTGGGCGCGCGATAGCTGGGAAACCGACATGGCGGCCTATTACCAATCCGCCACCCAGGGCCTGATTCCGACCATGACCGGCACGGGTCTGTCGCCCATCCACGACTATTTCAACGCCGACGCCCGCATCGGCTATCGCATCAACGACAACCTGACGGTGGCGGTCTCCGGCCAGAATCTTCTGCAATCGCGTCAGGTCCAGACCTCCGGCCCGGCGATCGAGCGTCGGGTCTTCCTGAATCTATCGGCAGGCTTCTGACGTGGATTTTTTCTGGCAAATTACCATCGTCGAATTCCTGCTCAATGTCGCGATCTTCGCGGCGGCGGTGATCGCCTATGGTCCGCTTTTCAACTTGGCGGAACGCCTGCCGCCACGATTCAAATTTTCGCGGGGTCCGCTGATCGGAGGACTGTTCGGTTTGGCCACGGCCGTGGCGCTGCTTCTGCCTGTGCATATGGGCGGCGGCGCCTCGGCGGGAACCCAGACGATCCTTTTGGCCCTCACTGCGCCGGTGGCTGGGCTTGCCGCAGGCATCACGGCGATCATCATCGCGGTGGGCGCCGTTCTGTTTTCCCTGTTCACCGGGGGGGATCTGGGCGGCCCAGCGATCCTCGCCTGCATCACGGCCGGCGTGATCGGGCTGTTTTTCCGGACGGCGTCGGATTATTGCCACGCCCGCTGGAAACGCCCCTTCGGCTATGTCCATCTGCCGCTGCTGGGCATGGCGGCCGCGTTGGGCGGGCTGGGCGATCTGGGCTTTTCTTCCGGGCGCGAAGCGGTGGCGAATTCCGCCGTGGCGGCGATCATAGCCGGCATCAGCGCCGCCGTGATCCTGGGCACCTTGCTGCTGCATGAGATGCGCCGACACCTGGCGGAAAACGAATTGAAGGCCAGCCAGATCCGGCTGGCGCAGCAGGCGCAAATCCTGGCCACGGCCCGCGACGCCGCCGAGAACGCCAACCGCGCCAAAAGCGAATTCCTGGCCAATATGAGCCATGAGATCCGCACCCCCATGAACGGCATCATCGGCATGACAGGCCTGTTGCTGGACACACCGCTGGAGGAAGAGCAGAAGAAATTCGCCACCGTGGTGCGTGAATCCGCCGACGCCCTGCTCGCCATCGTCAACGACATTCTGGACATTTCCAAACTCGAGGCCGGAAAACTGGACATCGAAGTCATCGACTTCGACCTGGTTTCCACCGTCGAGAATGCGATGGACCTGATGGCGGGCAAGGCCCGGGAAAAAGGCATCGACCTGGGCATCTACATCGATCCGGCGCTTCAGGGCGCCTATCGCGGCGATCCCACCCGCATCCGCCAGGTCCTGCTGAACCTGCTCAGCAACGCGGTCAAGTTCACCGAAAAGGGCGGCGTATCGGTCCAGGTCTTCCTGCGCCCCGAAGAGGCACAGCCCGGCCTGCCCACCAAGCGGCCTATCCGCTTTGAGGTGTCCGATTCCGGCATCGGCATGCCGGGAAGCGTGCGCGAGAAACTGTTTCAGAAATTCTCCCAGGCCGATGGCTCGATCACCCGCCGCTATGGCGGCACCGGCCTGGGGCTCGCCATCTGCAAGCATCTGGTTGAACTGATGGGTGGCGATATCGGGGTTTCCAGTGAAGTCGGAACCGGATCAACCTTCTGGTTCCAGCTTCCGCTGGAGCATTCCAGCGCCATCCTGCAGGACGCCAAAACCCTGCCCAACCGGATCAAGCATCTCAATGTGCTGATCGTGGATGACGTCGAGATGAATTTGGAGATCATCGGCCGCCAGCTCAGCGCCTATGGCATGAAGATTCATGGGGTCAATGACGGCTTTGCGGCGATCGCGGAACTGGAACGGTCCTGGCACCGGGGCCGTCCCTACGACCTTGTGTTCCTCGATCAGATGATGCCGGGCCTTTCGGGCGAGGGACTTGCGGAGCGGCTTCGGGCGATGCCGGCCTTTGCGGAAACCAAGCTCGTGCTGGTCTCCTCGGCGGGATCGCACGGCCTGAGCAGATCCGCCGCCGAATTGCTGGATGCGGTGCTGGAAAAACCCCTGCGCCAGCAGGACCTGCTCGATTGTCTGCGCAAGCTGTTTGTGGGGCGCGGCGCCGATACTATCCCGATGGAGGAAGCCGTCCCCGCGCCGGCCCGCAAGCCGCTGCCGTCCACCGCGCCGCTGAACATCCTTCTGGTCGAGGATAACCGGATCAACCAGCAATTCGCGCTCGCCCTGCTGAACAAGGCCGGTCACACCGTCACCGTGGCGGACAATGGCCATAAGGCGGTGGATGCGGTGCGCAAGCATGAATACGACGTGGTGCTGATGGACATCCAGATGCCGGAATTGGACGGCATAGAAGCGACCAAGCAGATACGCGCGCTGCCGCCCCCCGCCTGCAATGCCTATATCATCGCGATGACGGCCAATGCCATGACCGGGGCGCGCGAAGAATACCTCTCTGCAGGCATGAACGATTATGTTTCCAAGCCCATCGACGCGCGGGTCCTGCTGGCACGGCTGGCGCGACTGCCCGCGCGGGTGCCGGCGCCGGCCGAGACACGGATTGTCGCCAGCACGAGCCCGATCGAGGCTGAGAAGCTGGACGAGCTGGTGCGCTATCTTCCCATCTCCGGCGTCATCGATCTGGTCACTCTGTTCACCGCCGAATCCAATGGCCATGCGATGCGGATCAAGAATTACCTCGCGGAGGAAGACTATCAGAGCATCGCCCGCGAGGCGCATATCCTGGTCAGCACGGCCGGCAATATCGGCGCCATGCAACTCAGCGCCACCGCGCGCCGTGTCGAGCACGCCTGCAAGAACGGCCAACGCGACGGTTTCGGCCGGCTGATCGGCGAATTGGATCGCGGGATCAGCGGCGCCAATGCAGCCTTTACGCAGTGGATCGCGGAAAACCAGGACACCTCGCAGCGCCGCGTGAGCTAGCGGCGGCGGTTTGATGCCCTAGGGTTTGGCGCAGCCGGGCAAAGGCGTGTCGAAGCTGTAGGCTTCACCGTCATAGGTGACCACCAGCTTTCCCCGCTGGCAGGCCGCGACGGGGCCGGCGTCCCACACGCTCCAATAGATCAGGCCCTTGCCTTGGGTGTTCTGTTTCACGTTGGCGTCGGAAGCGGCCATCAGTCCGACCAGCGTCGGAGGGATAGCATCGCTGGGAATCTCTTTCAGCGGCTGGCCGTCACCGCCGCTCAGCTGCACGCCCTGGACCCGGTCCCAGCTCACCGATCCGCCCGCTGCCTGGCGGCTGTGGACGATGGAAATCACCACATACTTGTCCAAGATCTGTTTGAGCGCCGGGGACGAGACCACGGGCGACGCCATCCAGCTGAGGATCACGCGCCCTTCTGTGCCCTTGTTGTGGGTGATGGTGACATAATCCGACGTGAGCTGGTCCGGCGTGGGATTCCACAACCTGGCGGTGGCAGGCGCGGCCATGACCAGCAAGGCCAAGGCAACGGCATAGGTGCGCATGACGCCTCCTTGAGATAGCGAGTTCCCACCATGCACCTCGCCTCCCCCCGGCGACAAGCAGGCGCAAAGAAAAACGGCGCGGATTGCTCCGCGCCGTCTCTTTTTTTTCGAAAGCGTAATTAACGCTTGGAGAACTGGAACGAACGGCGCGCCTTCGGCCGGCCGTACTTCTTGCGCTCCACCGCGCGCGGGTCGCGGGTGAGGAAGCCGCCCGGCTTCAGAACGGGGCGCAAGGAGGGTTCGTAATTCACCAGGGCGCGGGAGATGCCGTGACGCACCGCACCCGCCTGGCCCGACAGGCCGCCGCCATTGACGGTGACGACGACATCGAACTGGCCGTCGCGATTGGTCGCGATCAGCGGCTGGCGCAGGATCATGCGCAGAACCGGACGGGCGAAATAGACCGTTTCGTCGCGGCCATTGACCGTGATCTTGCCGGTGCCCGGCTTGATCCAGACACGGGCGACTGATTCCTTGCGGCGGCCGGTGGCATAGGCGCGGCCCTGGGCGTCGCGCTTGTCGCCGGTCTTGGAGGCGTCGTCGGCCTGGGGCTGCCTGGCCTTGATCAGCGTGGTTTTGAGTTCCGTGAACTTGTTGTCTTCGGCCATCGGTTAGGCTGCCTTCGTTGTATTCTGGGTTTTGTACTGGGTGTTCTTGGGATTCATCTTGGCGACGTCCAGCGGTTCAGCCTGCTGGGCTTCATGCGGATGGTCGGGACCAGGATAGACGCGCAGGTTCGCCATCTGGCGGCGGCCCAGCGGTCCGCGCGGCACCATGCGCTCGACGGCCTTTTCCAGCACGCGTTCGGGGAACTTGCCCGCCATGATGGCGCCGGCGGTGCGTTCCTTGATGCCACCGATATAACCGGTGTGGTGGTAATAGACCTTCTTCTTCAGCTTCTGGCCGGTCAGCAACACCTTGGCGGCGTTGATCACGATGACATTGTCACCGCAATCCATGTGCGGGGTGTAGGTCGGCTTGTGCTTGCCGCGCAGGCGCATGGCGATGATCGAGGCGAGCCGGCCGACAACCAGGCCGGTGGCGTCGATCACGATCCACTTCTTTTCGATCTCACTGGCTTTCGCCGAGTAGGTTTTCATGTGCGTTTTCCGTGATTTGACGGGCGCATGTACGGCATGGCCCGGGCAAGGTCAACCAAAATATCGGAAATTAATGGTTTTTATGGATGCGGTATCTGGATACCGTGCGCAACCTTGCCCCAGGGCTCGCGAATGCTAGGCTTTCCGTGGGGTAATCGAGGGCTGGGACATGGGACTTCAGGGCGCGGTCAGATCCTGTCTGCGCAAGTACGGCGATTTCAACGGCCGGGCGCCGCGATCGGAATATTGGCATTGGAGCCTTTTCATCGCGCTATTGATGCTCGCGGGATTTTTGGCTTTGGCGCTATTGGACGCGATTCTGGGAGACCGGGTTGGAACTGCACTGATCGCAGTGGTGGCGATAATCGCGGGATTGGGTGTACTCGTGCCCAGCATCGCCGTCACCGTGCGGCGGTTGCATGACACCAACAGCTCTGGTTGGTGGTATCTCCTGTCTTTCATTCCTTACATAGGCGGCTTGATCCTGTTCGTCTGGTTTTGCATCAAAGGGACGCCCGGCGAAAACCGCTTCGGTCCCGACCCGTTGCAGCCGGACATATCGGAAGTGTTCAGCTGATCCCATCGGAACGGCGCCAAGCCATCGATCATGCAAATGAGGAATGGCATGTGAGACGTCAGTGCCTTTGTAACGGCATTGTTCCGTCTTCGGGCTGGCCCTACATTCCTTGCCATGAACGCATCCCCGCCCCTGCTTCTCAGCGCCCAGACCGGCGGCATCTTGCGCCTGGTCCTCAACCGGCCCCAGGCCCGCAATGCCCTGTCGTCGGAACTGATGGGCGCGATCCTGGCTGTGCTGGAAGGCGCGGCCGCCGACAATGCCACCCGCGTGATCGTGATCGCCGCCGAAGGGCCGGTCTTTTCCTCCGGCCATGACCTGAAGGAAATGGCGCGGCACCGCGCCGATGGCGATGCCGGACGAGAGGCTTATGCCGGTCTGTTCACCCAATGCTCGAAGATGATGCAGGCCATTGTGCGCCATCCCAAGCCGGTGATCGCGCAGGTCCAGGGCGTGGCGACCGCCGCCGGCTGCCAGCTGGTGGCGAGCTGCGACCTGGCGGTGGCCTCGACCTCCGCACGCTTCGCCACGCCCGGGGTGGATATCGGGCTGTTCTGCTCGACCCCCATGGTGGCCCTGTCCCGCAACGTCTCGCGCAAGGCGGCGATGGAGATGCTGCTGACCGGCGAGATGGTCGACGGCGACCAGGCCGTGCGCATCGGCCTGATCAACAAGGTGGTGGCGCCGGAGATCCTGGAAAGCGAGACCATGATTCTCGCCAACAAGATCGCCTCCAAGCCACGCCAGACCCTGAAGATCGGGAAAGAGGCCTTCTATCGCCAGATCGAGATGCCGCTGGGCGAGGCCTATGATTATGCGAGCAAGGTGATGACCGAAAATATGCTGGAGGCGGAAGCCTGTGAAGGGATCGGCGCGTTCCTTGAAAAGCGCGAGCCGAGGTGGCCCGCATGACTGTCCTGCCCACCTATCCCGACAGTCTGATCAAATCCATCCTGCGCAGCGTCAAGACCATTGCGATGGTGGGGGCGAGCGCCAACGACATCCGGCCCTCCTATTTCGCCATGATGTATCTGCTC
>Ga0268266_10006856_pt1 | contig 10372 bp, 8 predicted proteins | sample KBSS13metaG_FD_190356 | JGI IMG/M metagenome (GOLD analysis project Ga0268266, IMG submission 190356) | Switchgrass rhizosphere microbial communities from Kellogg Biological Station, Michigan, USA - KBS S1-3 metaG (SPAdes) (version 2) | ecosystem: Host-associated > Plants > Roots > Rhizosphere >... | reverse complement strand
CACCCGGAACATCTATAGTGCTGAGGGCTACATCATCTACATACATGGTGCTGCTATCTACTGCTGCTATAGAGCCGTAGGGATCGCTGCTGAAGAAGAACATGCGCAACTGTGTAGGATTGGCAGCGGTAGCATAAGCAATATCAACAGAGACTCTTGTCCACGTATTTATGGCAGAATTGATGACAACATACCCCCAGCCTACTAAAGAATCGTTGCCGCCTGCACCTGCGCCTGGTATCAAATGCTCTACCACGATGCTGCCATTATCGAGGCCTTTAGGTAAATACTTAATCCATGCGGTAAGCACTTTATAATGAGTAGTAGTAGCTAAGCCACCAGTATAGTATAGCGCTGCATACGGATCGGCAGAGCTAAACTTTGCAGAGTTGAACTCGGGTTGAGAATTGGTAAGGACACCCGGGGCTACGCCAAAAGTACCGAGAGCACCACCAGCGCCCTGTACACGACTCATAACCTTAGCAGAATGACTGCCACCATGAGCATCTGAGCTTTGAGTTACCTGTATATTGAATTTGCCGCCGGCGTCTACAACAGGTCCCACGGTAAATATGAGGGAGTCAGTAGTAAACCAGCCTTTGGGATTCATAATAGTGTCGGAGCCTAAGCCAGTTGTATAGGTGCGCCATGTTTCCATATCGCCATAAATGCTTTGAGCATAGGCACCGGTACATATAGCGGAAATAATGGCAAGTGTAAATAACTTTTTCATAGATTTTGTTTTGTATTTGATAAAAGTATTAATTCAGTGATTCAAGCGTTGCTTTTATTTTTTCAAAGTCCGGTACCTCAGAGGCGTTTTCCAGCACCTCGGCATAGCGTACAATTCCTTCTTTGTCTATAACAAATGCAGAGCGTTTAGATACTCCTTTCCAGCCGAATGCAAAGGTGTCATACAAAGAGCCATAAGCTGCAGAAGCGTCTTTGTTGAAATCACTCAATAACGGGAAATTAAGATGCTGATCTTCTTTAAACCTATTGAGCGTATGCAGCGAATCGACGGAGATACCATATACCTGTGCATTAAGGCCATTATACATATTTATATTGTCGCGTACGGAGCAAAGCTCTGCTGTGCATGTGCTTGTAAAGGCAAAAGGGAAAAATAACAACACTACATTTTTGCCTTTCTGGTCACTTAATTTTACTTCGTTTCTTGCATTGTCTCTTAATGCAAAGTCTGGAGCCTGTTGTCCTACTTGTATAGCCATGGTGATATTTTTTGTAAAAGTAAAGCCTGTGGATTTATGCACAAAAAAAGTGCCGAAATCAAGAAATAAAAAAAATCCGCCGTGATTAATATGGCGGATTATAGAAAGTTGATTATTGTATTAATCTTCGCTCACTGCAAGTGTATAGGTTTGCGGAGCCTGCTGTGTAATGGTATAAGCACCACCTCCCTTTACGGGTTTGTATATAGATGTATCAAAACCATTGGCAAATAGAAAGTAATTGCCATTTTTCAGGTTTGTGAAAACTGCCTTTTGCATAGTATCCAGGCTGGTACAGGTTGCCGAATCATCATAAATGCCATTAGCCGGTACATCAGTAGCGTCATATTTGATATAAACGATACCGCTTTTCAAATTCCTGGCCACTGCGTGATGTTCCAGCTGAACGGTAAGAGTGGCATTGCCGCCTCTACCTGCATGGTCATTATTGGATTTAGAGCAGCCAATAGTGGCTAGTATGATAATACCAAAGGAGCTAAGTGTGATAAGTGCAGTACGCATGGTTTAATAGTATTTAATTAAATATAGAATTATGGCTGGGCTTCCAGGTAGAACAATTTGGTAGCCGCGGCGCCGTATTTATTAATTTTTGCTAAGATGGTAAGCTGGAGATGCGTGGGTACGGTGCAGGTATCTACCCAATTCTGTGTAATAGTAAACTGATCTTTATTTTCGTCCTGCCCCTGGTGGTACAGTGTGTCGCCTGTGGTTCTGTTCGTAATATAAAGGTCATAGCCAACAAGTGTGCTTATATAACTAACATCAGATACGATGCTTACAGTTTCGCCATTATGGAAAATATGTGATACGTCGGGTGAAGACACATTAATGGTAACCTTTGAAGGGTCTGCGCCTACTACTGAGTCTTTCTGGCAGGAAACAAGACCAATCATAATAAATGAAGAAAGAAGGAAACCGAGTAACGTTTTTTTCATTTGTTTCTATTTTTTAGAATAAGATATACGTTGAAATACACCCATATACCATGAGTATAAAGTTAACGAAAATAAGACTGTAAACTCATAGCTGCAATACCAATACAAGGGCCATATAAAAATTTGCTCTAGGGAAGGAATATACAGTATATAGGTGTATTTATGCTATATGTGTATTTGTTGCGCGGTGAATCGCTTTTTTTAAGCCAGATGTCTAATTTAGCTGCATGAAAAAATTATTGCCGCTTATCTGTATGCTGGCAGGCAACCTGCCGGTGTTTGGCCAATTGAAAGACAATGATTTTAGGAATAGTAATAACCCGCTGTACTGGCAAAACAAGAAGCCTTATGCGGACTATTGGCAACAGGATGTAGACTACGTGCTGACCGGAGAAATAGATGAACAGCGGAATATGATAAAGGGTTCGGAGCTGCTAACGTACTGGAACAATTCACCGGACACACTATATTTCGTTTACTTCCACTTGTTTCAGAATGCCTTTGTGAAAGGCTCTCACCTGCACGACCTGGAAAAACTGAACAAGGTAAAAGCTAAACTGGGGCATTATGAAAAAGAGGGGCAGGGCATAGAACTGGATGGGCTGACTGCGGATAATGTGTGGGTGCCGGTGGAGATAGACAACACGGTAGCTAAGGTGCATTTGGCAAAACCGCTATACCCCGGGCACAAAGTTGTGCTTGCCATGCAATTCAAAACCTATTTTGATGATGGCAGTACACGCCGGCGTATGCAGATGTATGATGCATGGGGGTTTAAACACTATAACGGTACACAATGGTTCCCTAAAATATGTGTATATGACCATAAATTTGGCTGGGACACGTATCAACACCTGAACAAGGAATTTTATGGTGACTTTGGCTCTTATGATGTGAAGCTGAATTTCCCATCGAACTACATAGTAGAGGCTACCGGTATGCTAAGTAATGCTAAAGAAATGCTACCGGATACGCTGCGCAAAAAGCTGGATATAAAGAACTTTGCCCATAAAAAATGGAATGAACCGCCTTCCACTATTATCCCCTATGTAAAGGGCAGCCGCAAAATCTGGTCGTACTATGCGAAGAATGTACATGACTTTGCCTTTACTGCAGACCCCTCTTACCGGATAGGTACTACCTACTGGAACGGTATAGAATGCGTGGCGCTGGTACAGGAGCCTCATGCCGCGGGCTGGCAAAATGCGCCCGAGTATATAGCCAAAATAATAAAAACATTTTCTGAGGATATAGGCATGTATCAATACCCGAAGATGGTGGCGGCAGATGCAAGGGATGGTATGGAATACCCTATGCTAACGCTGGATGGCGGCAGTGAACCCGGATACAGAGGCCTGCTGGTGCATGAGATAGGGCACAATTGGTTTTATGGTATGGTAGGCAGTAACGAAACTTACCGCGCTGCAATGGATGAAGGCTTTACTCAATTCCTAACTTCCTGGGGCTTACGCAGGATAGATGGGGACAACCAGGTGATGGGTGTACCAAGATCGAAATACAGGAGACATTTTGCAGAGCCGGTGAATGTAATTGACCGGAATGTGCTAACTCCGTACACCTATGATGAACTGAACCAGGATGAAGTGCAACTGAATACATGGTCTGACGACTTTAATAATGGTCTTAATCACGGAGGAGGATATAGAGAAGTGTATTTTAAAACAGCCTCAATGCTGTATAACCTGCAATATGTGCTGGGTGATAGCCTGTTTGGAGCTGCAATGAAACACTACTTTGCACAATGGTCATTTGGGCACCCGTATTTTGAAGATTTTAGAAATTCCGTTATCAATTTCACGCATGTGGACCTGAACTGGTTTTTTGATGAGTGGTTTGAGACGACCAAGCAACTGGATTACAGTGTAGCATCTATAAGGAAAATACCGGGACAGGATAGCTTTGCTATACGCCTGCGCAGGACGGGAGATATGCAGATGCCAATAGATCTGACTGTGACAGCAAAAGATGGTAAAAAATATAGCTACTACATTCCTAACGCCTGGGACCAGAAAAAGACCGAGGCTACAGTGCTGCCAAAATGGTATGGCTGGGGAAAATTTATGCCTGTCTATGAGGCGCATGTAAACATTCCATCTGGCATAAGAGATGTACGTATAGATACAAGCTACCGACTGGCAGACAGGGATATGGTGGATAACTACAAGAAGCATGGTTTTAGCTTTAATCCCAGAAATATCTATTCTAAGTTTGATGGCGGATTGGCCAATATTACAGACAGAAGACACTATCGATTATATATACGTCCGGATCTTTGGTGGAACCAGGTAGATGGTATAAAAGCAGGGGTGCATTTTGAAGGAGATTATTTATCTACATTGTATAAAACCGATGCTACGGTGTGGTTTAACACACATCTGTTGCAGGCGAGCCAATATAAATCACGCTCTGGTGAGGGACAGTATGCAAACTATATACCGGTAAACTATACATTCAACTACCTGTCGCCAATAACTCGCAATTATCCTAAGCTGCAATTGCAAATAAACAGTCGTGTGCTGGATGGGTTAAATTATCATCGTCTTGGACTCAACAGGATCATTAATGATAACAATACAGTGCAACTTTATGGCCTAAGCATGTGGCGGCAATTGCAACAAGACTTTGATTACCTGCTGTATCCACAAGAATGGAGCAGTACGATGGCGCATCCTAACTCATCGCTGAATGCTGCGTGGACACATCGTTACAATTATTTTAAAGGCAATGGTACATATACATTTAGTCTGCGCGCCCCAATGTTTACCGGCAGCAATGCTAATTCTTTTAACTATACCTATGGACAGCTGGATGCTGTGAACTATAATTACCTTGGTAAGCTGGCTGTGCGTACCCGCATATTCGGGCGATATGGTACGGGCAATAATATACCTTATGAAAGCGCGTTGTTCCTGGCGGGTGTAAACCCTGAAGGGCTGATGGAAGATAAATATACCCGTAGTGTAGGCTTTGTGCCTGATGACTGGCAGGACATTTCGAGATATGATGTTAACCACTTCCAGGAAGGAGGGGGGCTAAACCTAAGAGCGTATGCAGGATACTTTGCGGCAGATGAACGCAGTGGTAAAAGCTATATAGCCTATAAAGGTCGTAGTGGTGCGTCGGCAAGTGTGGAAGTGGATGTGGCTAATTACTTGCCACTGCATCCTAAATTTACACGCAACTGGCTGCATGCAGATGTATATGGCTTTGCAGATGCAGGCATAATGGAGCTTAGCAAGTACAACACCCCGGACTATTGGAACACACAGCCTGTAGATGGGATGTGGAGCGATATACGTATAGATGCCGGCCTTGGCCTGGCGCTGACCATAAAGAACTGGGGTGTATTTGAAAAAGCAAAACCACTGACATTAAGACTGGATGTGCCATTGTTTATTAATCGTGCACCTTATGGCGACCCGCAGTATAGTAGCATAAGGTATGTAGTGGGCGTAAACAGAACATTCTAAGCGTAAATGATTTTTCTTATTCTTTATCCATTAGATTTGGGATAAGATATTAATGCATGTTCAGCAAGATAAAGAGAAAACTAAGCGGATATTTTACAGACCCTTTGAAAGATACCGAGCCGGCAGCGGCATATGATATGTGGGCATTGCAATATGATGCACAGCCTGATAACCTGATGCTGGCACTGGATGAGGAATTGTTTTCTTCGCTTATAAAAGATGTAAGCTTTGAGGGTAAAGTTGTGGCGGATGTGGGCTGCGGAACTGGCAGACACTGGCAAAAGATATTTGCAAAAGCGCCTAAAGTATTAGTGGGTTATGATGTATCTGAAGGGATGCTGAATAAATTAAAAGCTAAATATCCGCAGTCAGTGACACATCAGTTGACAAATAATCATTTGCAGGGACTTGATGATAATAGCTGTGATGTGATAATGTCTACACTGGCTATAGCACATATAGAAGATATAGAGGATGCACTGAAAGAGTGGAATAGGGTATTGAAGCGGGGAGCGGATATTGTAATTACCGATTATCACCCGGATAATTTACAGAAGGGTGGCGACAGGACTTTTGTGCATGAGGGTAAGCTGGTGGCAGTGAAAAGCTACGTGCATACATTTGAGCAGCTAAGAGCTATTGCTACACAACTGGATTGGGAAGTGCTTTACTTTACAGAACGTGCTATAGATGAAAGCATGCAGCACTGGTACGAAAAGAAGAATGCCCTGCATGTGTTTGAAAAATATAAAGGTTGTGCGATTATATACGGCATGCACCTGAGAAAAAAATGATACTGCGTAATCTACATAGCATTACTGAAGATAGAGTAATCGACGTCCGGATAACTGGTGAAAGGCTAAGTGCAGTTGAGAATGCCGATGCTATGACGGCTGGTGATATGCCAGCTTTGAATTTCAAAGATGCTATTGTATTCCCCGGGCTTATTAACTCGCATGATCATCTTGATTTTAATCTGTTCCCACAGTTAGGCAATCGTATCTATAATAACTATGTAGAATGGAGCCATGATATACAGAAGGTAGATAGGGAGGCGATAGATAAAGTGCTAAAGATTCCTAAGCCGCTTAGAATACGATGGGGCATATATAAAAACCTGCTGAGTGGTGTAACTACAGTGGTAAATCATGGGGCGACGCTGGAGGTGACGAATGATTTGATAAATGTATTTCAAGATTGTTATTCCCTGCATTCTATACTGTTGGAAAAACATTGGAAACGCAGATTGCTAAAGCCATTTAGAAATAGCTGGCCTTTTGCCATACATATAGGGGAGGGTACTGATGATAAAGCAAGGAAGGAGATCGATACTTTCATAAAGTGGAACTTATTTAAGCGAAAAACAATTGGGATACATGGAGTTGCCATGAATGCTGAACAGGCAAGAGCATTTGATGCTTTAGTCTGGTGCCCTGACTCTAATTACTTTCTGCTGGGTAAAACAGCAAATATCGCTGCGCTGAAAAAGAATACATATATACTTTTTGGTACGGACTCAACAGTCTCCGCGAATTGGAATATCTGGGAGCATTTACGCGCGGCAAGAAAGGAGACTGCCCTGAATGACAAAGAGCTTTTTAATGCACTGACAATAGATGCTGCGGCTGTATGGGGCATGGATAGGGCTGGGCGAATTGAGGCGGGCTACGAAGCCGATGTAGTTATTGCAAAAAGAAAGGATGATTTAAGCGGTATGAATACATTTTATGCACTTCAGCCTGCAGATATACTTGCAGTAATAAAAAGCGGGGCAATCAAATTATTTGACGCTTCACTTCAGGAACAGCTGAATGCTGCCGGAGTGGACTTAGGTGGCTATGGCAAAATTTCAATAGATGGTAGTGAGAAGTATGTATGGGGAAACTTACCGCAACTAATAGCTGACGTGAAACAATATAATCCTGAAGCAAATTTCCCTGTAGAATAAACGATATGCCGGAGCAGCAAAAGACATTAGTAATATTAAGCCCCGGCTTCCCTAAGGATGAGGCTGATACTACCTGCCTGCCAACTCAGCAACTATTTGTAAAAAGTTTGCAAGCCCAATATCCTGACCTGAAAATTGTTGTTCTGGCATTTAGATATCCATTTGTGAAAGCTACTTATGAATGGCATGGCATAGAGATAATAAGCCTGAATAATAGGAGAAAAGGCTTTATAAATCATTTGGCGTTGTGGTTGCATATATGGCAATTGTTCAGAAGGTTAAAGACGCAACATAATATAATAGGGCTACTGAGTTTTTGGTGTACGGAATATGCAATGGTTGCAAAGTACTTTGCTATACGTAATAGGCTAAAACATTTTATATGGCTTAAAGGCCAGGATGCGAGAGCGGGAAATCAGTTTGTGCGGCTGATAAAACCCAAAGGTGATGAACTAATTGCTATCTCTGATTTTGTAGTAGATGAGTTTTACAGGAACTATAAGGTAAGACCGCTGCATATAGTGCCTAACGCAATAGATGAATCGCTCTTCATCGGTGAGCAGACGGAAAGAGACATTGATATACTTGGCGTAGGGTCGTTAATCCCCCTGAAACAGTATGATGTTTTTATAGAGGTAGTAAAAGATATTAAGGCTAAGATTCCCGATATAAGTACGGTTATATGTGGAAAAGGCCCTGAGGCAGATAACTTAAAAGAAGCAATAAGAAACCAATTGCTGGATAACCATATTGCAATAATAGGTGAGCAGCCACATAATGAAGTGCTAAAATTGATGCAGCGTTCAAAGATATTGTTGCATCCTTCTTCCTATGAAGGGTTTAGCACGGTATGCCTTGAAGCATTATATGCGGGAATGCATGTTACAAGCTTTCATAAGCCCATGAAAGAGAATATAAAAAACTGGCATGTAGTAAAGGATAAAAATGAGATGGCAGAAAAGGCTATAACGCTCCTGCTGGATCCGGATACCAAATTTGAACGTGTGCGGGTATATGCTATGGAAGATACAGTGAATGCTGTAATGAACTTATTTTATAAGTAATGAATTAAATACCCGGGTAAGGGTGTCGGCAATGGCTTGGAATGAGAGGCATTCATTGAAATGACTACTGATGGCTTGTGACAGTTGCTCCCTGTTTATTTTATTTAATTGCAGAAGTATATTCGTTAGGCTATTCACGTCGCCCGCTTTGTAAAGAAATCCATATTCGCCATCCCTGGTTATTTTTCTAAATGAGGGTATGTCTGTGACAACAGGTATGCAACCGCATGCCATACATTCTATTAGCGCATAACCTGATCCCTCACTATGGCTGCCCGAAATATAAAAGTCAGCGGCACTAAACCAGTAAGGAAGTGCTTCATGTGGTACTTTGCCAATCAAACTTATTGCGTTGGCTAAACGCTCGTTCGATTCTATCGTTGCTGTTACATCTGCTAAAAGTTCTTCTGTCTGATAAATCATATACAGCTTTGCATCAGGATGCTCCACCAGGTATTGCATAAAACCTGCAAGTACAGTCAATGGGTCTTTATTGATATCAAGCCTGCCAACCCATAGGAAATTATTAATACCCTGCATTTTAGTTTTTTCAATGCTTTCCTGTTTAGGTTTTTTTGTGAAATAGGTAGAGGCTTCCAGTACCTCATGGCATTTGGCTTTGTTGTTGATGATTTTGTTATCTATCCATTCCTTTGCATTACCTTCTGAAGTAAAAAGGTATGCGTTGATGAATTTATCGGCCAGTCGTTGAAGGCTTCGTTTTATACCAGTGAATGGTTTTTCTCCATGGTGCTGTACAATTATTTTCGTGTTTCTTTTTAGGATAAACTTTAACGCTAATAATTGTAATGGATGTTTCAGGCCCTGTATCCATACAAGATCAGGTTCTTCTCTTTTTACCAGTCCATTTGTATTAAAAGGTATATACCAGAATTTATTGTTGCTTTTGAGGAAATTGAATTTAATGTTATTTATAGTCTCTGTTCCCTCATGGTTTATGTGGAGATAAACGGATATATCGATGTTGTCTCCAAAGTATTTAACGATATCAAGAGCTTCCTTGTAGCGAAAAAGCGCCTTGTAGGGGTCTGTAAAATTCTTATCAGAATTGTACGAGAGGAAAACGACTTTCATTGCCTTCACGCTATTTATATCGATTTATGTTTTATATTTATTGTGCTTGACATTTCCTCTGGCAATATAAACATGGCGGAGCTAAAAAATAGCATTCCAGCGATTTCCTTTTATGATTTGCATGCCGCGGATTATAATAACCGTATGTCTGCCTCAGACAGTAAAGTGAGGGGAGCGGTAAGAGATTGCTTTATAAAATACACCAACAAGGGTAAAGTACTCGATTTTGGTGGTGGCACAGGTCTGGATTTACCCTGGTTGTGTAAGCAATATGACAAAGTGTTTTTTATCGAGCCATCGGCCGGGATGAGGGCAGAGGCACGCAAGCTTATATTCCCAGGTTGTGCTCCAATTTTTGTTGACGAAAATCTTGATTTTAACGATTGGGAATATCCAAAATTGCCCTTCACTGAAAAGATGGACGGGATACTTGCAAACTTCGCTGTATTTAATTGTATTCAAAATATAGATGTGCTTTTTCATCGGTTATCATTGCTTAGTTTTCCGGGAGCCCACCTCGTGATTAATGTACTAAATACCAGCCCTAAAAAGATGCTGACAACCTATTCAATTAAGTTTGCATTAC
>Ga0268266_10006855_pt1 | contig 10373 bp, 10 predicted proteins | sample KBSS13metaG_FD_190356 | JGI IMG/M metagenome (GOLD analysis project Ga0268266, IMG submission 190356) | Switchgrass rhizosphere microbial communities from Kellogg Biological Station, Michigan, USA - KBS S1-3 metaG (SPAdes) (version 2) | ecosystem: Host-associated > Plants > Roots > Rhizosphere... | reverse complement strand
CCGCCGGACGCCGGCGGACGGACCCGGGCGTCGCCGATCTGCGCGCCCGGCTGCTGTCCCAACTCGGCGTCCAGGAGGACGCCGTGCAACCCGAACCACCACTGGAGCCCTGACGTGATCCCGTCCCAGCACCTGCGCCGCGTAGCGGCGCTCCTCGCCCTGCTCGCCGCGACCCTCGTCGTCGCCGCATGCGGCAGCGACGACGACAGCGCGGGGAGCGCCACGGCCGCATCGAGCTCCGGCGGCGACGTCGCGCTGCGCGTCGCCTACATCGGCACCGCCGGCAAGTTCAACGGCCCCGAGGGCTATGCGTACGACAAGGGCAAGCTGCAGGAGTGGCTGAAGCCCGCGGGGGTGAGCTCGGTGAAGCCCGTCGAGTTCGCCAACGGCCCGCTCGCCACGCAGGCCCTCATCGGCGGCAGCGTCGACATCATCATCGCCGGCGACACCCCGCAGCTCATCGCGAAGTCCCAGGGCGTCCCGGCCCAGGCGATCCTGCAGAACCGCGTCGGCATCAACGCGTGGCTCATCGGCAGGAAGGACGGCCCGAAGACCGTCGCCGACCTCGCGGGCAAGCGCGTCGCCCGCCAGCAGGCGTCCTTCCAGGACCGCTACCTGCAGGGGCTCCTGGAGGACAAGGGGCTGAGCGGCAAGGTGCAGCTCACCGCGATGCTCAACCCGCAGGCGATCGCCGCGCTGCAGAAGGGCGCCCTGGACGCGGCCGCGATCGCGGTCGTGCAGTCCAAGGGCCTCGCCGACCAGGGGTTCCCGGTCCTCGACAAGTCCGACGACCACCCCGAGCTGCAGGGGACCTCGGTCACCACGATCAGCGACTCCTTCGCGAAGAAGCACCCCGACATCGCGAAGGCGTTCGTCGACGCGCACTTCAAGGCGCTCGACCTCGCGAAGTCCGAGGAGGACCCGTACTACGCCTACCAGGCGACCGCGACAGGCGCCCCGGAGGACGTCGTCCGCGCGTGGGATCCGCTCACGAGCTACCCGACGGAGGCGTTCACGCCGGAGGGCACGAAGCAGCTGCAGGGCACGCTGGACTTCCTCGTGGCGCAGAAGCTGGCGAAGCCGTTCACCCTGGCGGACTGGGGCGTAGGGAGCTGAGCCGGGCGGCGATCAGCTCCTCGTCGGCCACGCTCAGCAGGCCCGTCCCGCACGGGGGCGTGACCAGGCTGGTCGCCGCGACCTGACCGGCCGGGGGTCCCAGCGAGTCGACCGCCGCGGCCAAGCGGGCCGCGGCGGCCGGCGCCGCGCCCCAGGCGATCCGCCCGCCGCGCTCGACGACCCGGCGCAGCACCGCGGCGCCGTCCGCCCCGAGGCCGTGGCGGGCGAGATCGAACGACACGACGCCGGGCTCGAGCGCATCGACGAGCGACCAGGGCACCGGGCCGCACACGTGCAGGCCCCACGCGCTCGCGCCGGTCAGCCGCAGCGGGCCCCAGACGTCCGGGTCGGTGACGCGGGCCGACGCGAGGCCCGGCTCGTCGACGAGCAGGATCACGCCGAGGCTCAACTCCTGCAACCGCCGGACCTGGCCTGCCGCGTTGGCCGCCAGCCACGTCGCGATCTCCCGCGCGAGGCCGGCGTCGCCGGGGCCCTCCAGCGCCGTCGCCAATGTCGCGGGACCCGTGACCTGCAGCTTCACGAGCCCGTGGGCGGGCGGCGCGGCGCGGACCGCCGCGACGAACGCGTCCCACGCTGCCGGGCGCTCGCGGTCGCGATCCGGGCTCCAGCCGCAGGCGGGCGGCTCGCCGCCGAGCCACTCGCGGACCATGTCGCCCTCCGCACGCGGGAGCTGCGGGCAGAACGGCACGTCGTAGGCGCGCACGACGTGACGGACGGCGGCCACGGGATCGGCGTGGGGCAGGCTCCCCACGCCGGTCGTGGCGTACGGCGGCAGCGAGACCACTAGCCGCGGCTCGCGGCGACCTCCTGCTCGTACTTCGCCGTCATGTGCGCGACGGCGTCGTTCTGCGTCTTGGACATCTCGCCGTGGGTCGCGGACGCGCGCGCCCGCGCGTCGATCGTCGGCTGTGCGTGGCCCTGGAAGATGGGCATGACGTGCTGGGCGATGAGCTCGTAGGAGCGCTTCGTCGCCTCCGGGTTGGCCCACTCGTGAGCGAGCATGAGGTACGCGCCGAACCCGCCGTTGCTCTGCGTCTGGAGCTTGGAGATCTGCGCGGCCACGTCCTCCCACGTTCCGATCGCGCCGACGCCCGAGGTGTTGACGAAGTCGACCATCTCGCGCTTGGCGTGCTCGCCCTCGATGCCCATCTGCGGGAAGGCGGCGACGCCCTCGAAGTACCGGAACCACTGCTCGATGCCGTGCTCGACGTCCTTGTAGGCCTGCTCGCGGGTCTCCGCGGCGTGCACGAGGCCGACGAGCCGCCAGTCCTTGCGGTCCACCGTCTGCCCGTAGGCCTGCGCGCGCTCCTCGGCGACGCCCCAGTGGTGGCCGAGTGCGTCGAAGCCCTCGGGCGTGAGCGTGGCGCCGACCGACAGCAGCCCCAGCCCGTAGCGGCCCGCGAGCCGCGGGCCCGTCGGCGACGCGACCGCCGCGACGGCGATGTCGAAGTGCGGCTCGGTGTAGGGGCGCAGGTGCAGCCGCGCGTCGTAGAGCTTGTGGGTCGCGGTCTCGGCGGTGACCGGCTCGTCCCCGCGCAGGAGCCGCATGATGATGTCGAGGTTCTGGTCGAGGAGCTCGCGCGTGTCGGTCGGGTTCAGGCCGATCATCGCGGAGTCCGTGGGCAGCGAGCCGGGGCCCAGCCCGAGCATCGTGCGCCCGCGCGTGAGGTGGTCCAGGAGCACCATGCGCTCGGCCACCCACAGCGGGTTGTGGTACGCGACCGACGTGACGCCCGTGCCCAGCCGGATGTGCCGCGTGCGCTCCGCGGCGGTCGCGATGAAGATCTCCGGCGAGGCGATGATCTCGCTGCCTGCCGAGTGGTGCTCGCCGATCCAGGCCTCGTCGTAGCCGAGCCTGTCGAGGTGCGCTATCAGCTCGAGGTCGCGCTGGAACGCCAGGGTCGGGTTCTCGCCGGCCGGATGGAACGGCGCGAGGAACATCCCGAAGCGCAGCCTGCCCATGCCTGTCTCCCCTCGTGGACGGACACGGACGATAGACGGACGACGGCTACTTGATCAGGACCTTCGTGCCGACGGGGACCCGCGGGTACAGGTCCTCGACGTCGGCGACGTGCATCCGGATGCAGCCGTGCGATGCGCGCGAGCCGATCGACCAGTCCTCGGAGGTGCCGTGGATGCCGACGCCGTCGGCGATCCCGAGCCAGCGCGCCTTGAGCGGGTTGTTCGGCGCTCCGCCGGGGATGACCTGGCCCTGGAGGCTCCCGGCCCACGCGGAGTTCGGGACGTGCCAGGCCGGGTTGACCTGCTTGTTCGCGATCGAGTACACGCCCGGCGGCGTGTCGTGGCCGGCCTGGCCGACGGCGATCGGGTAGGACTTCGAGAACTTCAGGTTCTTGAAGACCCGCAGGCGGAAGTTGTCCCGGTCGACGGTGAGGATCGTCCCGTAGACCTTGCCGAGGTCGTTCGCGTTCACGGCAGCCGCGAGGCGCTTCGTGCGCTCCGGGCGCAGGATGCGCGACGCCCGTGGCTGATCGAGCGCCGCGTCGATCTGCGTCGCCAGCGCCGTGGCGTCGATCTCCGCGCCGGCCTTCGCCCGCGTGCGGTAGATGTGGCGGACGGTGATGCGGACCGTCGCGTCGCGCGGCTTCTGGCGCGTCCCGACCGCGACCGACTGGGCGAACGTGCGGACCGGTAGCTTCGCGTGGCTCAGCACCAGGCCGACGTCGGCGGTCTGCCCCGCTGGGAGCTTGCGCCCGGCGTACAGCGCGCGGCGCGCGGTCTTCGAGGCGTCGAAGGTGAGCTTCGCGTCGGCGGCCTTCAGGCGCAGCGTCTTGCCCGGGGCGTGGACGATGACGTCGCGCTGCAGCTTCGTCGTGAGGAGCGCGTCGAGGCGGTCCTTCGCGATCGTCAGCGTCGTGCCGGACAGGTCGACGCCGGCGGCGCTGACGCCGGGAGCGATCGTCTCGCCCGGGCGGGGCGCCTGGGCCGCCGCGGGCGCCGCGACGACGGCCGCCGCGACGAGCGCGACGACGACGGCGGGAAGGGAGCGCACCGGTGCCATGCGGGGGCGCAGGTTAGCTGGCAACGAGCGCGGTCTCGGCAACTTCACCATCATGCGACGGGTGGACATCCCACGCTTCCCGTCCGACCTGCTCGGGCGACTCCGGGCGGATCCGCTACGAGCGCCGGAGACGATCGCGCTCGTCGCGGGCGAGGTGCACGGCCCGGCGGCGGCCGAGTGGGCCCGCGACCTGCGGTCGCGCTACGAGATGAGCGACCGCGACCTCGCCAAGCGGGCGAAGGCGCGCCACGCCGCGCTCGCCCGGTTCGGCGGCGCGGCGACCGGCCTCGGCGGGTTCATCACCTACATCCCCGACCTCGTGTCGCTCCTCTGGATCCAGTCGCGGCTCGTGTTCTACGTCGCCGCGGCCTACGGGCAGGATCCGTGCGCGCCGGCGCGCCCCGCGGAGCTGCTCGTCCTGCGCGACCTCTACCCCGACGTCGAGGACGCCGAGGCCGCGCTCGCGGGCACAGGGCGCCGACTCGCGTACGCGACCCTCGACAAGTCCCTGCGGGGCTCGCGCGACGCCGAGCTGTTCGGCTCGCTGCTGCGGTTCTCCGGCAAGCGCGCCGCGCGGCGGGTCGCAGCGAAGTCCATCCCGGGGTTCGCGGTCGTCTTCAACTCGTGGTCCAACGAGCGCGACACGCGCGCGCTCGCGAACAGGGCGATGGCCTACTACGCCTCGGTGCCGGCCGCGCGGTGATGCGGAAGGGGCGGCGGTTCGATCCGCCCTGCCGTCCGGAGCGGAACGTACGGTCCGCGACACCTTGTTCGTGCGCCAGATGCAGGATGGTTGTGAGGTGGACTGCGTGCTGCTGGTCCGCCGGGCCGAGCGCCGTGGCGGCGCCGACGGCCCCGAGTACGTGCAGCTCCTCGTGGGGGACCGGACGGGCTCGGTGCCCGCCGTCGTGTGGGAGGCGATGCCGGACATCGTGCGCCCCGGCAGCCCGGTCCACATCACGGGGCGCGTCGCCGGGTCGCCGCGCCAGCTCGTCGTCCAGGCCCTGCGCGTCCCCGCGCCCGGCACGTGGCGGGACGAGGACCTGCACGACGGACCCCCGCGCGCTGCCGCGCACATGGAGGAGGACCTCCGGGCGCTGGTCGCCACCGTGCAGGACGCGCACCTCGGCGCGCTGCTGGACCGCTTCTTCGGCGAGGGGTCGGATGCGTGGGCGCGCTACAGCCAGGCGCCGGCCGCGAAGTCCTTCCACCAGGCCTACCGCCACGGGCTCCTCGAGCACTCGCTCACCGTCGCGCAGGCGGTGAGCGCCGTGAGCGCGATCTTCCCCGGGATCGACCGCGACGTCGCCGTCACCGGCGCGCTGCTGCACGACATCGGCAAGCTCGAGGCCTACGCGGCCGACCAGGCCCGCATCGACCTCACCGACGCCGGGCGCCTCCAGGGCGAGATCTCGCTCGGGTACTACGCGGTGCGGCGCGCGATCGAGGAGACCGACGGGTTCCCGCCGCAGCTCGCCGAGGCGCTGCTGCACATCATCCTCGCCCACCACGGGTCGCTCGAGCACGGCTCACCGGTCGTTCCGTGCACGCGCGAGGCGACGCTCGTGCACTTCATCGACAACCTCGGTGGCCGGCTCGGGTCGTTCGACCGGCTCGAGAAGAGCCTCGCTGCGGGCGAGCGCTGGTCGTCGTTCGATCGCGCGCTGGGTGGGACGGCGTACTTCCCGCGGCCTGACGCTAGGCCCGCGGCCGCGTGATCCCGTCGATGATCTCGCCCATCTGACCCGCGGCCTCGAGGATGCGCGAGAGGAACTCGGCCCGGTCCTCCGGGCTCAGCTTCCCCTCGCCTCGCTCGAGCATCCGGGCGAAGCCCTCCACGACGGTCAGCGGCGTCCGCAGGTCGTGCGCGAGCTTGTGCAGCTCCTCCTCGTTCAAGACTCGTCGTTCCTGTCGATCGTGATGTCTCCCCGCTGCAGCGCGATCGCTATGGCGTGTACCCGGTTTCGCGCCTGCAGCTTGCGGATGACGTTGCGGACGTGGGTCCGCACGGTCTCGACCGACACGCCGAGCTGCGCACCGACGTCCTGTGCCGTCCCGCCCTCCGCCATGAGGTGCATGATCTCGCGCTCGCGCGGCGAGAGGTTCGGCAGCCGCGACGTGGCGTGCTCGGACAGCAGCACCCGGTCGAGGCGGGGGTCGACGTACGTCCCGCCGTCGGCGACCCGCTCGACCGCCGACAGCAGCTCGTCGATGGATCCGGCCTTCAGCGCGTAGCCGCGTGCGCCGGAGTCCAGGCCGTCGTAGAGCAGCTCGAAGTCGCTGTCGCCGGTGTAGAGGATCACGCCGAGCCCGGGCGTCCGCTCGAGCAGCTGCCGGGTCAGGTCGATGCCGCTGCCGTCGGGGAGCCGGATGTCCACGATCGCGACGTCGGGCTCGGCGTGATCGACGACGTCGAGCCCCGCGGCGACGTTCGCGGCCGCCGCGACGACCTCCATCCCGCCCTGCCGGAGCAGCACCGCGAGGCCCTCGCGGAGGGCCTCGTGGTCGTCGATGATCACCAACCGGGTCACGGGTGGGCGCGAACCTATCCCGTACCGGCACGTCGTGCGCAAAACACCGCGAAAGCGTGCGTCCGCGCCTCGCCGCGCGCAAAGAAGCCCCCAAAGAGCGGCGGGAACCGGACGCCCGTCGTCCGCGGCGATCTATCGTGGGCGGACTCATGGCGAAGGACACCGAGAAGCTCATCCGGCAGCTGTCGCTCATCTCGTACCTGATGGCCGAGCGCCGCCCCGTCACCGCGTTGGAGATCCGTCGCGACGTCGAGGGCTACAGCGGCATGAACGAGGATGCGTTCGCGCGCCGGTTCTACGCCGACCGCTCCGAGCTCGACTCGCTCGGCATCCAGCTCACGGTGGACCGTCCGCCCGACGCCGTCGCCGAGCAGGAGAACTACTCGCTGCGCCCGGAGGAGTTCCACCTCCCGGCGATCGCGTTCACCGACGGCGAGCTCGCCGCGCTCGGCACCGCGCTGTCGCTGCTCGACGGCGAGTTCGCCTACGCCGAGCCACTGCGTCTCGCACTGCAGCAGCTCTCGTGGGGCCGCCCGAGCCCGCTGAGCCAACCCGAGCAGCAGCCGGTCGCGCTCGGCATCACCGCCTCGGCCGGCGGCCATGAGCTGTCGCAGCGCCTCGCCAAGGTCGAGACCGCGATCTTCCGGGGCAAGACGATCCTCTTCGACTACTACACGATGGAGCGCGACGAGACGGGCACCCGCAAGGTCGACCCGTACCACCTGCTCTTCCAGGGCGGGCAGTTCTACCTCCTCGGGCGGGCGCATGACCGGGGTGCGCTGCGCGTCTTCCGCCTGTCGCGCATCCGCGGCAAGGTCGCGTACGCGACGAAGGCCGAGCACGACTTCCGCCGCCCGACGCGCGAGGAGTTCGACCCGCGCGAGTACGCCAGCCGCGCCGCGTGGCAGTTCGGCGAGACGCAGGGGACCGCCGAGGTGCTCGTGTCCGAGCGCGTCGCCTGGCAGGTCTCGCGCCACTTCGGCCGCTTCGGCGAGATCCGTCCCGGCGACGACGGCGCGGTCGTCTTCGAGACCCCGTACGCGAGCGCCCGGATGCTCGCGTCGTGGGTGCTGCGCCTCGGCGAGCACGTCCAGGTCCTCGGCCCGCCCGAGCTGGAGGACGAGGTGGCCGGGCGCGTCGCGACGCTCGCCTCGCGCCACGCCGACGGCGGCCTGGAGCTGGCCGGGCCGGCCGACCCGCGCGAGCTGCCCGACGCCGAGGCGGACACGGACAGCTCGAGCCGCCGCGGCCAGGGCGACACCGCGATCCGCCCCGAGCGGTTCGCGCGGCTCGTCACGCTCGCGTCCGTGCTCATCGAGGCCGGCCGCCGCGGCGAGCTGCTCGACGCGGCCGAGCTCCAGGAGCGCCTGCAGATCTCCGACCGCGAGCTGCGCGAGGACATCGACGTCCTCAACGTCGTCAGCTTCGGCGGCGGGACCTACGTGCTCTACGCGGAGGTCACCGAGGACGGGCACGTCGAGGTCGACCCCGAGCCCTACGCGGACAACTTCGCGCGCCCCGCGCGGCTGCTGCCCGTCGAGGCCAAGGCGCTCGTCGCCGCGATCGATCTCATCGGCGAGCACCTGCCCGAGGGTGCGCTGACGTCGGCGCGGGAGAAGATCGTGGCCGCGCTGGGCGAGGACCCCACGGAGCACGGCCTGCAGGTCGCGAGCACCAGCGGCGACGACTCCGCCATCGCGCGGGTCGTCAGCGAGGCCATCGCCGCCGGCCGGACGCTGCGGCTGGACTACTACAAGCCCAACGAGGACGAGTTCGTCCAGCGGACGATCGAGCCGTACGCGCTCATGAACGGGCGCGAGGGCTGGTACGTGGCGTCGTTCGATCCCGCGCGCGACGACGTCCGGCACTTCCGCCTGGACCGCATCCGCAACGCGGAGATGACCGAGGACCGCTTCACCCGCCGTCCCGAGGTCGATCCCGCGGCCGACGTCGACGGGTGGCCGCGCACCGGCGAGGTCACGGCGTCGCGCATCGCGCGGGTCTGGGTGTCGCCCGAGCGGGCGCGCTGGGCCCGTGAGGAACGCCGCGTCAACGAGGAGCTCGCCGACGGCTCGGTGATCGTCGAGCTGCCGTTCAAGGGGGTCGACTGGCTCGTGCGCGAGGTGTTGGCCGAGGCGGGCGACGCGGTCGTGCTGGAGCCTGCCGACGCCCGCGAGGCCGTGCTGGGCGCCGTCGAGCGGCTACGCGCCGCCGCGACCGCGCGGTAGCGGCGTTCCTGCCCGACTGGACGGGAGGACTAGGGCGGTTCGACCCGTCCATCCCTATCCTCGGTCGTCGCATGAAGGGGCTCATCCTCAGCGGTGGCAAAGGCACGCGCCTGCGCCCGATCACCCACACGAGCGCGAAGCAGCTCGTCCCGGTCGCCAACAAGCCCGTGCTGTTCTACGGCATCGAGGCCATGGCAGCGGCCGGGATCGGCGAGGTCGGGATCATCATCGCACCGGAGACGGGCGGCGAGATCCGCGAGGCCGCCGGCGACGGCTCGCGGTTCGGGGTGAAGATCACGTACGTCGAGCAGGACGAGCCACTGGGCCTGGCCCACGCCGTCCTGACCGCCGAGCCGTTCCTGGGCGACGACCCGTTCGTCATGTACCTCGGCGACAACCTGCTGCAGGGCGGGATCGTCGACCTCGTGCGCCACTTCGAGACCCGCAAGCCCGACTCGCTCATCCTGCTCACTCCGGTGCCCGACCCGCAGCACTTCGGCGTCGCCGAGCTCGACGGGGACCGCGTCGTCATGCTCCAGGAGAAGCCGCCGGAGCCCAAGACGAACCTCGCGCTCGTCGGCGTCTACATGTTCACGTCGGGGATCCACGACGCGGCACGCGCCATCGAGCCGAGCGCCCGCGGCGAGCTGGAGATCACCGACGCGATCCAGCACCTCGTCGACACCGGCAAGGTCGTCGAGCCGCACATCGTGCAGGGCTGGTGGAAGGACACCGGCCGTCTCGACGACATGCTCGAGGCCAACCGCCTGATCCTCGACCGCATCGAGCCGCGCATCGACGGCGAGCTCGTCGACTCGCAGTGCGACGGGCGCGTGGTCGTGGAGGCCGGCGCCGTCCTCGAGCGCTCGACCGTTCGCGGGCCCGCGATCATCGGCGCTGGGACGCGCCTGGTCGACGCCTACGTCGGCCCCTACACGGCGATCGCCGAGAACTGCCTCATCGAGCGCGCGGAGGTCGAGCACTCGATCCTGCTCGCCGGCTCATCCGTGACGGGGCTCGAGGGACGCATGGAGTCGTCGCTGCTCGGCCGCAACGTGCGCATCGCGCGCGAGGAGGTGCGCCAGCCGCGCGCCTACCGGTTCCTCGTCGGCGACAACTCGGACATCGGGATCCTGTGAGGGTCCTCGTCGCAGGCGCTCGCGGGATGCTCGGCCAGGCCGTGGCGCAGGCGGCCGCCGCGCGCGGCCACGACGTCGACGCCCGCGGCCGCGACGGCCTCGACCTCACCGACGCGGATGCCGTCGAGCGCGCGATGGCGGCCGCACAGCCCGAGGTCGTCGTCAACTGCGCCGCGTGGACCGACGTCGACGGCGCCGAGACCGCGGAGGACGCGGCTTTCGCGATCAACGCCGACGGCGCCGGCAACCTGGCCCGCGCCTGCGCGAGCACCGGCGCCTTCCTCGTCCATGTCTCGACCGACTACGTCTTCGATGG
>Ga0268266_10006854_pt1 | contig 10374 bp, 13 predicted proteins | sample KBSS13metaG_FD_190356 | JGI IMG/M metagenome (GOLD analysis project Ga0268266, IMG submission 190356) | Switchgrass rhizosphere microbial communities from Kellogg Biological Station, Michigan, USA - KBS S1-3 metaG (SPAdes) (version 2) | ecosystem: Host-associated > Plants > Roots > Rhizosphere... | reverse complement strand
AAACAAGCGATGTGGGATGACACAGATCAAAGACACTTCCTCTACGACAAACTCATAGGGATAGAGAGCAAACCCTACGAAACCCCATCTATCATCGACATCCTCAACCGCGAACGCCATGCGAGCATTGCGCCGGGCAGATTTATTATAGACGGGATCCCAGGCAGCAGACATGCCGTCTATGCCCCTATGGATGGGTTTTCAAATCCTACCCCTAACAAAGCGAATGGGTGCCCACAAGCCCGCAGGCGAATTACCGCCCACAACGGCGCTACGGTACTGGAGCTAGACGTAAGCTGGAGAGCTGTGGCCAACCAACTTATAACCGCGAGAGGCTACCCTACATAATATTCTGGATAGCGCCTAAAGCAGTGGCCTAGATCTGAGCGCCCGCATAAAATCATCGTGCTCCACACCAAGCACCAGCACATAAGGATAGTACCGTTCTTATAAGGCCGACTACTTCATGCATGATGACGATAACTGGCGATTGGACCAATGGGTGCTATCAGGTGCCTAGGCCAGTGCAAAAACCTGGTCGTCGCCCCGTATTAGCGTGCTCGGCTTCCCCAACCATCGCGCAGCAAGCTAAATGCTTGGTTGGTAAGCGTTACCGCATGTGTAACTCGCTCCTTTTGGGGGAGTTCTAGAGATTGCTGTCGATTCTCATCAATAAGTGCCTGGATGGTCGTCACAATTTGAGCTGCCATAACGCGTGCCATAAACAGCGCACTCGCCTGCTGTTCACCGGCAAGCACCTTCGCTATCGCTTCTGCCAGCTTATTTTGATTCACTTGCCAATGACGTTTCAACGCATTCATGAGCACCGGACTCTGCGCAATAACCACGCCAAATGTCTCACCGCCCCGGTGCAAGCCAGTCCACTCCGCCTGAGCGTTGAACTGCTCTAGTACATACCGGTGGATGGTATCGAGCGGGGTATCGCCTGCTGCGCGTTCCGCCACAAGCTTGGCAAAATCGGGAAACAAACGGTCACCCAAAAAGAAAAAGATGTCTTCTTTGGCCGGAAAATAATTAAACACCGTCATCTTAGAAACACCGGCCTCATTGGCAATATCCACAATTGATACCGCTTCGAAGCCATGATTCTGAAACAGGCTATGCGCAACCCGTGCAATATGCAGGCGTGTCTGCGCTTTTTTACTTTGGCGAAGGGTAAGAGATTGCTGCATGAGGTTATTATAACATACAATTTTATGTTCATCATATTTTTATGATTGACATAATAATTTTTGCTGTATAGTCTAGAGGTATGACAAAGAAACAAACAATTGCAGTCATGGTGGCGGCACTCGCGACCTTAATGCTCAGCCTTATTGATACAAACATTGTTACTTCGGCTGCGACATCAATTGCACGCGATTTTGGCGGTAAGGCACTCTCACAAATACCTTGGCTCATTACCGCCTACGCCCTGGCCGAGACCATCACCCAGCCCCTCTACGGCAAGCTGACCGACCGTTACGGCGTACGACCTATGATATTATCCGCGCTGGCGCTTTTTACGGCCGGATCGATATTATGCGGGCTCGCGCAGTCTATGCCGGTACTTATTCTATTCCGAGTCTTACAGGGACTCGGCGCCGCCGGTCTGCTCAGCGTCACGTTCATTTTGATCGGACACTTGCGGGCCGAACGACCGGATGAAGCTACTAACGGAAACGCTTTGTCTGGCATCATGCTGGGCCTAGGACTCATCTGTGGGCCGCTGCTGGGTGGCACAATCCTCAACCACGTCACCTGGCGCTGGATCTTCTGGGTTAATATTCCGATAAGTATCGTGTTGTTCCTAGTGCTACTAACCTGTCTGCATTTACCCACGCCCACGCACAAACGCCCCATCGACTGGCTGGCAGCCGGATGGCTAGCAATGACAGCCGCCACACTACAGCTCATCTGCATATGGGGTGGCCACGACTACCGCTGGTTGTCATGGCAGATCATTTCACTTGCCGCACTGGGAGTAGGTAGTGTCATGGCATTTATCTACCGTCAGAATCATTTCAAGGAACCATTCTTTCCGCCATATTTATTACGCCTGCAAACACTGCGTGCACTCACCGTATTGCAGCTGCTAACCGGTATTGGAATGGCAGCGTCTATCATCTATATAACGCTGGACTTTCAGTTGGTGCACGGGAGTTCGCCGCTGCACGCCGGCCTCCAATTGATCCCTATGGCCATCGGCGTAACTGCTGGTGCTGCAGTGGGCGCTGCACTCCTAAAATCCGGACGATCAATTCGTGCCTCCCTCATCATTGGCACGGCCCTGTGCGCCATAACCCTGGGAGGGTTAGCAATATTGCAAACAAGCACACCCCTGCTCATCCTACAGCTGCTCATTGGGGTACTAGGCTTTGGCGTGGGGATTGGCCTGGGCAACGAGCTTATCATCATCCAAAACTCCATACCGCTGCATGACCTAGGGACTGCAACCGCAGGCGTACGGTTTATAGAGACCCTGGGCACATCAGCGGGAGCAGCCGCGTTTGGACTAGTATTTTCCCAAGTACTCAGTAACGCTACCAGTGTGCACGCGACCGCCCGGGCAATCGACATAGTATTTGGACTCGGTGCAGCCGTCATGGCCGTGGCTACCATTACCGCGTTACGGTTGCCACACGCCCTGCCAACCCGCCGCCCACAAACGCCTACGTACCCACACCCTGATTCTTTAGCAGTTTAATAGCATCTCACGATGCGCTTTATGTTGCTATTCCGCTTAGCCAGATATATCACCTCATAGCGGTGGCGAACCCGTGGTCTTCCGCTAAGGCGCCGCATTATCGGGCAGACATTTCAGTTCATCAGCTGCGTTACCCATCGCAGTTTTATTACTCCCGTAAAGACGCGCTTACATCGAGCTTATTAAAATCAGACCACGACACTCTGGTGTACTATAGAGATATGAACCAATCACTTTTAGAGTCCGCTCAAACTATTTTAAAGAAAACCATTTACAGCACCCTTGCCACCTCCGCAGCCGATGGCAGTCCATGGGCTGCGCCTATGTTCACCGTCTACAACCCCGAAACTAAGTCAGTGTATTGGTGTGCGGCGCGAGACAGCCAGCATGCCCAAAACATACGGCACAATGGTGCTATTTTTATCACCGTTTACGACTCAATGGCAGCACCCGGTGAGGGTGCTGGCATCTACCTTAAGGCCACGGCCGCAGAAGTGACCGAACCGCAAGCAATCGCCGAGGCACATGCCATGCTGATAGCCAAGCATCAAGCACCATACTGGAAGCTAGACGATCTACAGGCGCCGTCGCCCATTGCACTCTACGAAGCAAAAGTGGAAGAAGCGTGGGTCAATCAAGACCGAGAAGAGGACGGACACTTCGTTCTGTATCGACATCCGATTACGCTATAAAGTCCCTACCCCGCCAGAACCATCATCATGCAGCTTTGGGAAGTGTATTTCTATAGGGCAGATTTTCCGCCCCGCTCTGTCTTGCCCTAGAATTTCGATATCGTTTAGAGAATGAGCCTATCCAGCAGCTCAAACGTCGGATAGTTCTGGTCGGCAGAACCAAAATGGCCTTCATCCCGGATGATAAGCGTACCGCCAAGATGGTCAAACATCATACGACCCTGCCGGTCATCACAGCCGTAGGGGTCATTGATAGAATTTACAAAATATATATCGCCGACATGTGCCTTGATCTTTTTCCAATCATAGCCTGCCTGCAAAACAGGCTCTTGGCTAGCATTTGGCGGCGTAGCATAACCGGCCACCAGTACGGCCTGCGATACTTTTGAACCAATATGTTCTAAGACGCCAAGCAGCAATGCTGCACCTCCCGAATGCCCTACGAGTATAGTGTGCTCATCGAACGTGTGCCCAGAGAGCACTTTTGGTAGAAAGGTTTCTATTGGCTCATGATTCAGAGTCGGATAGTATGGTGTCTCTACGGTGTACCCCCTAGACTTTAACCTTTCGCCAAGCCAGGCATACCAACAGACATCAGGCCGGCCGTCTGTACCATGGAAAATTATGACATTGTTATTTATCATCTAACTCGCCACCATTTTTTATGGCGTGTGTAAGGGCCATAGCGTGACCGTAGCCGAGGCCGAATTCTTCTTTAAGCCAAGCCATGATTACGCCCGGTTTAGTCTCGGGGCTGTCGTAACCTTTTTCTTTAGCCAAGACAATAAACGCTTGTAAGTTTTTGCCGGTCTTGGTTTCTATGCTTTCTAAGTATGCTGACTCACGGGACATTAGCTATTCCTTTTTTGGAGTTAGTAGCTATAATTTAGTATATTGACAACATGTTGTCAATATACTAAATTACCACTATGGTATCGAACACACAGCCGACAGATCTTTGGAGTAGGTTTGCAATGAGTATTTTTGGCCTCAATGGCTTACTCATGCAAGTCGGCGAGGGAATCGTCCGCCCAATCGGCCAAACCAGTGCCCGATGGCAAGTGCTCGGCCGTGCCTTCGAACCACGAACCGTATCACAGATGGCCCGTGACATGGGACACGCACGCCAGGGCGTGCAACGAGTTGCCGACGTGCTGGTAAAAGAGGGCTTAATCGCCTACAAGCCGCATCCGACCGATCAGCGTACCAAACTGCTGGAGCTAACCCCGCAAGGCATGAAGGTGCTCACCGCCATTCATGCTCGACAGCTAGCATGGTCGGAACAGGTTACAACCAGCCTCAACCAAGAGCAATTAGCCGGCGTTGTTGAGGCACTAGAAAACATCGCCCACATGCTTGATACACAGGTTAGTAAACAATCGAGGAGGTAAACCAACCAAGACCACTAGACACTTCACCATTATAAATAACCATAACTAGGAAAGAAATAACCCATGACACGATATATAGTTCTATACCATGCCCCATTAGCAGTCGCAGAGCGGTTCGCTCAGGCAACACCCGAGGAAGCCGCGAAAGGTTTGCAGATGTGGGTAGACTGGGCACAGAAACTCGGCATTGCACTAGTTGACCCGGGCAAGCCACTGGGCAATGCCCGCAAAGTAACTGCCGAGGGGATTACCAACCTTGACAGTCAGGTTATCGGCATGTCTATCTTGCAGGCGAACTCCATGGATGAAGCTCTGGACATGGTGAAGGATCACCACCACCTGCACTGGGCACCAGACTGTTGGATTGAAGTACTCGAAGAGATGCCGATCCCCGAACTGCAATAATGCCCCTGTTCTCAGTCTAGGACGCGCCTGGTGGGTGGAACCCCGATCCAAGACTTAGCCTTAATTGCCGACAAACTAAAAGAGTAGAAATGTCTTTTGGGCAAGGTGTCTGAACCATATACCGGCTCAACTAGACTGGGTTGCCGGCAGCGCGGCCTGATTACGTTTTCATGGTACAGCGCGTTATAGTAAGTAGTGTCGCCCTAACCTGTTAAGTGCAATTACACACCGTACTTAGTTTTGGCCATACGTGGCGCGGTGTTTTGCGGGACACTCGGGGTTGGTCTGGCTCTCAACATACCTTGTCAAACGAAACATTTATAGCTCACAGAAAGCGGGAGGCACTATGATATCACCAGAAGATCGCATAATCATTCATGAACTTATATCGCTGCACGGACACCTGGTAGACGACGGCCGGCTAGATGAGCTTGGTCAAGTATTCTCTCCCAATGTTGTCTATGATTTACAGGACTTTGGACTCGGCAAGCTTCAGGGCCTTTCTGCTATGCAGGAGTCAGCGCGAGCTATGGGCGACGCTAATCCGGTTGGGCACCATGTTACCAATGTCGTTCTAACTGAAGGCGAGGACGGACACACCGTAAATGCCCGGTCAAAAGGGATTGGTATCAAATCGGATGGATCCTGTGGCAGTGTCGTTTATGAGGACGTCATCAAAAAACAACAAGGGGAGTGGCGAATTACTTACCGGAAAGTTATTGCTCGACGTGCACCACTGGGTGGTAAATAAGAAGCACCCGTTCGCGCAGTGCGTGGCCCTATTATGAAGCACATAAAAGAAATGAGAGAGCACGCCGATTGGCTCAGCCGCGTAGCTACCGGACCAAAACTAGTAGCTCGAACGGTTACTACTACCTGGTAAGGCGATGGATGCTTTTAGCCGAGCCGATGCGCAGCACTTCAATAATGTGCTTGCGCTTCAAACGCGTCTACGGTATTATTTGGTTGTGCAACCAAATAATAAAATAACCAACCAGGTCGACACACCTCAGCGTACTTTTATTGAGCAAGCGCGTCGAGCTCAAATCATCAATGCTGCTATCGAAGTGTTGGCCGAGTTCGGCTATGTAAACACCTCCTTTACCCGGATTGCTAAACAGGCGGGCATTAGCCCAAGTCTTATCTCATATCACTTTAAAAACAAAGAAGAGTTAACGGCTAAGGTCCTTGAATCTATCAGCGAGGATCGCCGCAGCTACGTGCAGAAACAGATTGCCCACCAGACATCAGCGCTCGACAAGTTGCGGATTACACTGGAAGCCGATCTGGCTAATATGGGAACCCATCCGCATCGGTTTCAAGCGATGGTCGAAGTATTGTTTGGCATGCGCGGCGTGAAAGGTTCGATGGTCTACCTGGGCGATCACGATGACCCGGCACTTGTTATCGTGCAAGATATCCTTGAGCTGGGCCAAAAGAACGGCGAGTTTAAGAACTTTGACGTCAAGAGCATGGCAATTATAATTGATGGTGCACGCGACACCTTCTTAGCACAGCTGGCGTTACGTCCGGGTTTTAACTTAGAGGTGTTTTCTAAAACATTAATAACTTTTGCCCTACAGGCAGTCGTTAAGGAGAATCATGTCTAAAACAATCAACCGTCAGCAAAGTGTTCTTATATCCGGCGCTAGTATTACCGGCCCGGCCCTGGCCTATTGGCTGGTGCAGTACGGCTTTAAGGTCACCATTGTAGAGCGAGCGCCAGCGTTGCGTCCGGGTGGTTATGCAGTGGATATTCGCGGGGCAGCAATCGATGTAGTACGCCGTATGGGTATCTTGGATGCTGTCCATGCAGCCGATACCGGCTCGAACGGTCTGTACTTAATCGACGCAAAAGGCGAACCCATCACGCAGATGAACGACGCGGCCACCGGCAACCAACGCGGTGTGGACGTTGAGATACTGCGGGAGGACATTGGAAAAATCCTATACGACCAGAGCAAAGACAAAGTTGAGTACATTTGGGCAGACTCCATTGCCGAGATGACTGAGACAAACGAGGGTGTAGCAGTGACGTTCGAGCACGCTCAAGGCCGGACTTTTGATCTTGTTATCGGGGCCGATGGGCAGCACTCGACAGTTCGGCGCCTAACATTTGGTGACGAATCACAGTTTTCGCATAGCTTGGGCTGCTATATATCAATATCTACTATTCCAAACTTCCTGAAGCTTGATCACCGGCAGGTTGTCTATAACGTACCGGGCAAGACTATCGGTGCCTACAGCGCTCGCAATAACAGCGAAGCCAAGGCTTTGTTCGTGTTTAAATCCGAGCCGCTGCACTATGATTTCCATGATGTAGCCGCCCAGAAGAAGCTGCTAACCGATGCTATTGGCGATGAACCCGGCTGGCAAACGCCTGCCCTGGTGCGCGCTATGCAAAGTTCGCCAGACTTTTACTTTGATTCGATTGCCCAAATCCGTATGGATACTTGGCATAAGGGTCGGATTGCATTGGTAGGCGACGCAGCATATGGCCCGTCACCGGCCTCCGGTCAGGGCACTAGCTTGGCAATAGTCGGTGCCTACGTACTGGCTGGTGAGCTTCAGGCAGCAGCCGGTAATTACGAGCAGGCATTTGCCGCTTACGAGAAAGAAATGCGTCCATTTGTTGAGGCGAGCCAAAAGATTGGCCTCATGGCAGCCGACAGTATGATTGAGAGTTCAGCCTTCAAGTTGCGATTGCGTAATGTAATGGTGCATGTTCCCGGTCTGATGAAATATATTCAGTGGCAAATCAATAACATGGTCAAAAAGGCTGCGAATACACTAGTACTCAAAGACTATCGAGCTCTTTTTGAGCAAAAATAAAAAAGATGAATCATAAGTAGCTGTCTTCTCGTCTGGGATAATTGTTTGGCTGAAGTGATAGCCAAGAGTTCGCCCTTGGCCTTCAGTTCGTGCCAACACACCTGCTTAAAGCCCTCTTCACCTTCATAGAGGCGAACCGTAAAATTGCTATTATCTGCCCGTATATACAGGTCGGCGAGTGCGGGAACGACGCACTGGACAATGGCACGTTGCCTGCGGAGCATATCCTCCTGGTTGGCAATTTGCACCTCAAGCACCCCTGGGTCACTCGCAGTAAAGGTAGCGCCCTATCCGTTAGTCTGACGCATAATCAGGCTTCGTTTCTCTAGCTGATTGACGATGTGGTACAGCGTAGTACGGGCGATATCGGTGCGACGCCTAAGCTCTAGGATAGTACCCTGCCTTTCCAGAATTTGCATGTATACGGTCGCCTCCGTAGTACTCATCCCCAATAAGTGCGGCTGAGATACAATAGTGTCTTTGACGCCCATCGTAGTGGACAGTTTAACAAATTCCATCTTAGAACATAAGTTGTCTGCATGACAACAAGACAACCAGAGGCGTCCCGAGATAGGCTCGACAATGACGAACCAACCCCAGGTGTTGAGCCTACCTATGAAACACTTAGTAGTCCACGCTCACCAATGGAGTATACGCGTACCGTCGATCAGACAGTATTGCGCAACAGGGCTGCCGAATTAGGCAAAAACTAAGCGAAGAAATGGGCGCTGTACGACAGCGATGTATGCAGGAAGTGCAAGCTACAGGGGCTGCAAGCCAGCAGATATCCCGGCTACTCCAGGCCATAGAATCGGACAATGTGCCGGCGATGCGCAAGTTAGGACTCAACATGCAGCTAGTCCCCGGCATTGTTGCTGAGGCGCTTGTAGCGGAGCGCCCCATCGAGTTGCAGACGTTCGATGTGTGCTCAGGCCTAGATCAAAGAGCGCAGCCCGAGACTGCTCTGCGTCTCGATGACGCCGGACACGCCATCAACTCACTATTCCGTTCACTAATGCCACCATGGCGGCTACGCATCGATACTACTGCTCTGCACAGTCCTCGGCACACTACCGATATAATTGCGCGCCTGGATAACTCCCGCTATGGCACCCTGAGCCAGCAGCATGCCGCAGTGCGGTTCCTTCCTCATCCAGCTTATTGCGAGTGGCTCGCGGAGCGGTCCGGCAAGCAGGCAGAGGATATCCAACGGCACGGTTTCACAATCATGACCCTGCATCTACACCTCGAGCAACACTGCTGGCGGCAGCCCTGCTCGATAAAGACCCGCAAGCCTTGCAACTGGCGGTTCTGCCTGCAGAAAGTAAGGAATGCTACGACGAGGCGTATTTGATAAGCCAGCTGGCAGGCGGCCCGGGTGGCAAACTGAGCCACAGTTTATTTTACGAGCCTCGTGTCAGCGGAAACATAGTCCGCTACGCACTTGCACAACAACTACACCGGTCGCTACTTGCTATTTGGGATCGCATTAACGGGACCAAGGAGCCCGAGCACTTCAAGGTGGCTGACTATAATGACCATAATTACGGTGAGGGCGTGCTGAAAAACCAGCAGGAAGCCGGCATTGAAGTCGACATGCCAGGCATCCTACCCGAGGATATTCTCTGCCGGCGACGTATGCTGGACATGCTTAGTACCTACCCCAAGGGCTCCCTTGGCGATATGGTAGACATATATTGCGGACCTGGAAACAGTCTCGTACGTCTGTTCGAACCGTATCTTGCACCGGATGCGACCATAGCGCTCGTTGACCGGTCGCCGGACGCCATCGCCTACCAGCAATGCTGGCAAGCGGGTACGCTGAGCCCGGAAGATGCCAAGATTGCCGACCGCGACGAAATCTTATTTACGACCCACGCTACGGGTGGATACATATATAAGGGTTGTGATGCGCGCGCTCGCGCCAGGGCAAAAGGCCACATTCGCGTCGGTGATAGCCGAGACCTAGCGCCAGAATCGGTGTCTGTCATAACTGATGGCTACGGATCGTGTTCATGCTCCAAGCCACTCATCGACGGCAAACCAGATCCATTACCGCCTACATGGGAGGACTTCGTAGACTCCCAAGAGGCTAAATTTCGGACGTTAAAACCTGGCGGCATAGCTGCTAGTTTTCATATGGTACATCGCCGGAGCTGGGACAGCACCGACGAGAACGGCAACAAAATATCGTTTCCTTCCATATATCTGGAGCCAACCAATGCCGACAATCTCATGAGAGGCATCAAAGAAGCCTATCAAGAAGCCGGTTTTGTAAACGTGCGAGTTGAGGTAGTTGCGGTAGAAGACGCCCACCATGAAGGTGCGGCCATGGCAGTAGTGGTGG
>Ga0268266_10006853_pt1 | contig 10375 bp, 7 predicted proteins | sample KBSS13metaG_FD_190356 | JGI IMG/M metagenome (GOLD analysis project Ga0268266, IMG submission 190356) | Switchgrass rhizosphere microbial communities from Kellogg Biological Station, Michigan, USA - KBS S1-3 metaG (SPAdes) (version 2) | ecosystem: Host-associated > Plants > Roots > Rhizosphere >... | reverse complement strand
CCAACGGTCAGATCGTGCCGCGACCTCCCTGGGGCGCAACGAGCGGCATCCGCGGGATCAACCTCACGAATCAGGCGCCGCCATCCCGTCCATAGCGCTGAAATCCAACGCGCGTGAGCAACCGCTCGTAGTAACGCTCTACATGGGGATAGCCGGGGCGCGTCAATGGGATTGAGTGCCAGCGGCGCAGGGACAGCCCGATAGCGATATCAGCCACCGTAAATCCGTCACCCGCGATATAGGCGCCGGTGCGCCCGAGCTGCGCATCGACAATGCCGACCATGGCCGAGAACTGGCTCATGGACGCCTTGATGGCCTCTGGATCCTGAAACGCCGGGTTCTTGCGCACCAATCCCTGGAATACCACGCGCCAGCTATTGTTGAAATCGGATCCTTGCCAGTCCATCCACTGTTCCACTCGAGATCGAGCGGCGGGTTGCGGTGGCAAAAGGTCCGTGCGACCGCGGCTGGCGGCTAGATAGCGGACGATTGTATTGGATTCCCAGACAATGACACCGCCGTCATTGATGACGGGAACCATTCCAGCGGAATGCAGCGCTTTGAATTGCGGGTCCGATGTGGGACGGTGAGTACCACCCCAGTCTTCCTGATCGAAGGACAGGCCGAGCTCATCGCTGACCCACAGCACCTTGCGGACGTTGATGGACGCCGCATAACCGTAGATTTTCAACATGATGACAAGATAAGGCCCGCGGGTCCGCGGCGCCAGATCAGGCGGTCAACACCTGGTCCAGCAACTGGTTGACCGCCCGCTGCGCCTCCAGAATGGATGAGCGATGATCCATCGCGCCGGCCAGATCAGTATTGGCGAAGGCCACTCTTCCGAACGGTGCGCCGCGCAGTACATCGCGCGGAGCGGGCTGACCGTTCGTCCCAAAAAAGAAGCCCGGCTGCGGGCTCAGATAGGCGTGACCCCATCGATTGAGAATAATGGCGGCGATATCCCGCCGCGCATTGAAGCCGGCGCCGGAGAACATTCGCGTGAATTGCTCGCGGATCAGCCGCTCATATTGCTTGAAGGAGGTACCGAGCATCTGTGCACGGCCGCGCACCCCTTGCTCCCGGGTTGGCAGTCCCGGCGACTGAAACAGCACTTTGAGAGTCAACACAATCGGCGAATCGGGCGACAATGTCGCCGGCACATCGCCGAGCAGCGCTCTGCGATACACATTCAGCTCGGTTCCAAAACCATCGAACCAGCGGCAACCAGTCATTCCCAGCTTTTGGAGGAACCGCCAGTTGCGCACGGCCACATTGACCATGAGACAGGGCGAGCGATGAAATTGCGCATAGGCGTCTACATGTTCGGTTGGCAGATCCTTCACGATGTGCTTTGCCGTCCAGCTTCCACCCGCAATCACCGCGGAGCGTGCCTTCACGCGCTGCAGGCGTCCAGCGCGCCAGTAGACAATCGACAGTGACCCGGCGGATCTTGGATCGCCATCGTGTTTGACCGACACAACTGTGGATGACAACCTGACGCGCGCCGCACAATCTGGCGTGTCCAACAAATCGAATCGCACGCGTCCCCGGTGCACACCTTCGATGCTGTGCTCGCCTTCGATCGCGGCCGGATTCAGAGTCTTGACCATGAGGCGCGCAATTGCCGCGTTGCCGCCGGGAAACATCTGCGCCGACTCAGACTCATCTCCCAGCGGATGCAGCATGTCGAACGCATAGTCCGTATAGGCGGACAGCGCATCCGGGCCCAGGCCGAATGCACCGCCCTCCACAGCAGTGAGATATTTGCGAACCGTCTCCTGCGCGAGCCCATAGCGGTTCATGTAGTGTTGCTCGAGGGTCATGGTATCTAGATGGCGCGAGATCGCATCGCCCTCGAATTTCGGCAACGTATCCGTGACGCCGGAAGTGACGTCGGGAGTGCCGCCGAACCAACGCAACAGCTCGTGGCGATCACGGTCGGACAACGGCGCGCCCTTCAGTTGCGATTTGAGGGGATCCCTGATCCAGATTCCTTCGCGGGCTCCTTGTGCTGACGCAAACCAGAATCCGTACTGCCCGCTGCGCGGATCAGCCGTTTCGTAGGGCGTACGGCCCATCTTGCCGGGTCCCTCCCAGCGCTGGTATTGCAGGCGCGGTGCACTCAGGCCGATGGATTCATAGAAGCGACCAATGACACTATGCGGATACGGCACGAAATAGATTGCCGACCCCTGGTGGGCAATGAGCCGCCGGCCATCGACCTCGAATTCATTGCGCTTGGCCTCACCGCCGAAAATGGGGTGATTCTCGAGAACGAGGACGCTCTTTCGAGCCCCCGACTCCTTCAGAAACGTAACTGCAGCCGCGAGCCCGCTGATGCCACCGCCAACCACAATGCAGTCGTAGGTCTCGCCTGTATCGACAACGTCGCCAGCAGACTTGTCATACACACCGTCGCGCATCTGGTGTCCGGCCAGCATGACTTCGCGAGTGTTGCCATTGGAGTTGGCATAGTCGCCGAGGCCGCCGTAACCGGTGAAGTCGTCCAGACCCTGCGCAGGCGCGCGTTGCGACAGCAGGGCCGCGCCTGATGCGAGTAAGGTTGAACCGAGAAAGTCGCGCCGGGTGATGGACGCATCCATACCGAGCGACGCATCGCCCGGCTGAGAATCGGGGCCTGATTGCGAATTGGGACTGGGCTGAGCTTCGCGGCCCGCGCGCTCATTGTTACGTTCGCTCAAGTGCTCTCGCTTTCGATTGCGCCTTCATTCGAAAGACGCTTGCGTAACGAGCCTACTCTCGCCCGGGGATGACCGGCAACACCACATGCGACGCCCGCGCCGCATCCATATAAACCGTATTGCGCGCCACCCGCCGCTCGAGCCCGGTCCCCTCAGGCGCCCCCGTGTTCGGATTCACATCGAAGTGCGGAAAGTTACTCGACGACACCTCCAGCCGGATCCGATGCCCGCGCTTGAACAGGTTTGAAGTGGGAAAGGCACTCACCTTGATGGCGTAAACCTCCCCGGGTGTCATGAGCGATGGCTCCGACCACGACTGCCGATAGCGGCACCGCAGGATCCCATCCGTGAGGTTCAAGACGTAACCCTGGGGGTAATCGTCACTCGGCGGATAGACATCCAGCAACTTGATGGTGAAATCAGTGTCGACTGCGTCAGAGCTGATCCACAAGTTCGCTTCGATCGCCCCCGTAACCTCAACATCCGCCCCAAGCGGCTCCGTCTCAAACACCAACACATCGGGGCGGACATCCCGCTGATCGAAGCCACCCGGCCGCATCAGAGGCTCGCCGGAGGTGACCGTGCCGCCGCGAGTGGGTACAGGATGATCGGGATTGAAGTCGTAGGACACGGAAGCACCCGGCGGGGCCGGCCGCACGGTCGACAGCCCCCTACCCGCGCTGAGGTAGTACGGAGTCAGCCGCGCGTCCGGAATCGGCCAGTCGGACTCACTGCGCCAGTGGCCCCCGTGATCGAGCCGGCCGTCCGCGGTCTTCCGGCCACTTCCCCCTCCCATCACAAACAAGCGCACGGGCGCTTCACGTCGCCCGCCGGTATCGAATCCCTCGAGATAGCGATCGAACCATTGCAGCCGGCGCAGAAAAATGTCGCCACCGTCAGCGTCCAGGGTCGCCGCGGGCCCGAAATCAACATCCCCGGAATGTGGAGTGGAGCGAGCGCCATGGGTCCACGGTCCCATGATCAGGCGAACGGGACCACGCTTTCGCCGGGACAAGCCGACGTAGTTATCGGTAGCCGTGCGCGAGTATGCATCGTACCAACCTGACAGGTGCACCATCGCCGCGTCGGAGAATTGGGAGTAATACCCTTGCGCGTAAATTCCGAGCCGCTTCCAGAACTCATCGAACTTGCCGTGCTCCCACTGCTCGTACACGTAGCTCTCAACCGGACCCGGCAATTGCTCTCCAGCAACGCCTCGTATGATTGCGCCTGTGCCCTCGGTAAAAGCCCGGATGCGAGCGCCAGGGCGGAGAACTCCCGGCGGGTCAATCTGGATGTGAACATGGGCGGCCCTGCGCTGACGCTTCAGGGCCGCTACCCTAGTCTCCTTTCACAGATCCAACAACTCACTCCAGGAATATGTTCCAGTCCTGGTGAATGATGTAGCGGCGCGAATATTTGACGGTAAAGCACGGGCTCGCGACACCCAGGTTGGTACAGGCCCGGCCTGTGACCTGCTTGTATTCCGGAGTTGCCAGCTCAGTATAGGTCGTAAACGTTGCAGGTCCCGCCACGGGCCGCTGGCACGTCGTATTCGAGGCCAGAACGTAGCTGGTGCCCGGAAAGGTCGGCGCGGTCAGGGGATAGCCGAAATTGCCGCTGCAATTGCCGTTGTTGGGGCCGTCCTGGGCGCCGGGCCAGAAGCCGAAGTTGGCATCGGTGAAGAGAATGACGTCAACAGGGTATTTGATCGGGCCAGCGGGCCCGAAGTCCACCACTCCCGAATCGTAAATGATGTTTCCGCCCTGCCGCACCACCACCCTTTGCAACAGATCGTCGGTGGAATCACCGGTGTCGTCCTCGAATGAGGTGAAGATCTGGCCGCACGGCCGGTATGGAACTCCGGGCTGATACACCTGCCCGACCGTTCCATTGGTGAATGCATCGCAACCCACTCCATTACCGAGGCCGAAGCCGATGATGTTGTCATTCTGCAGCGCCCAGGTGAACGCGGGCCGGCCCATGACAATTCCGCCTCTGGGCAGCGGCACCGGCGGATTGCCGATCATGGCGCAATCAACATTGTTGCCCCGTCCCAAGCAGGGCCAGACATCGGAGCCGTCGGCATTTGCCGTGATCTCCGGGAAGGCTTGCGTCATGTGAGCCTGCAGCCCGATCAGTGCGGGCGGCGGCGATGCGGTGGTTGATTGCAGCAGAGTGTCGGGTTTCCCGCGCACGGATGGCAGAACCAACCGGTGGTGAAATTCCTTCGACACCGCGGCGTCAGCGCCGAGGCCGGTCGCAACCAGCGCGAGCGCCGACAACACGGATGACAGGCCGTACTTCCTCATGGGTGATCCTCCTGATGGATGGGGAACCGTTTCCGGGTGGACCGATTCGTCTTCAGACCTGCCACCATAGTACGAGCCTGGCAATGGGGAAAAAGACCCATCCGCGCCTGCAATCGGACCAAATCGGCCATGACATGCAGGCCGCGTTGTTATAGAGTTTTCCCCGCGGGAGAAGTTCGTGACCGGGGTGACAGTTGCGTACGCTCCAGATTCCAGTCTACGTAGTGATTCCACCACGCCTGCTGCTGCTCGATGTGGCCGGGCCGCTGGAGGTGTTGCGGCGCGCGAATCAATTGCAATCCGAAGCCTGCTTCGATGTGCGCTACATCGGCCCCGCGCCGCTGTTGCGAACGTCAATCAACCTGACCGTGTCAGGGATCGAGCCGCTGCCGCCCACCCTGCCGCGGGGCGCGTGGATCGTGCTCGCCGGCGATGTTGAAAAGATCATGAGCTGGGGCAGTCAGGGCCCGGATAACGCCAGGTCCGACATGGCCGATGAAGCCGATGAGGCCGATGAGGCCGTCATCATCCACTGGCTACGCACGGCGATCCAACCCGACCACAAGCTGATTTCCATCTGCTCAGGCGCGTTGTTTGCCGGCCGCGCCGGCCTGTTGGATGGCCGCGCCTGCACGACCCATCATACCTGCTGTGCCGATCTGGCGAAGCTGGCCCCGCAGGCCAGGGTGCTGGAGGATCGCCTGTATGTGGAAGATGGCAATTGTTATTCCAGCGCCGGGATCACCACGGGCGTCGATCTCATGTTGCACCTGGTCGGCACGCTCATCGGGCAGGTACACGCGGTCGCCGTCGCGCGCTACCTGGTTGTGTATCTGCGCCGTAGCGGTGGCGACCCTCAATTGTCTCCCTGGCTGGACGGGCGCAATCACATGCATCCGGCTGTGCACCGTGTGCAGGACGTGATTGCCTCCGACCCGAAGAAGTCGTGGAGCCTGGGCAAGCTGGCGCGGATGGCCGGTCTCAGTAACCGGCACCTCTCGCGCCTGTTTCATGAGCACGTTGGGATGAGCTTTCTAGATTACAACAACCGGTTGCGTGTCAGCCTGGCCCGGGAGTTGCTGAGCCAGACCCGGCTGGATATGGAACGGGTGGCGGAGCGCGCCGGCTTTTCATCGTCGCGGCAGTTGCGGCGGGCCTGGCGCAGGTTGTATCCGACCGCGCCCCGCAATGCACGCGTAGGACCGCCGGGCTGACGAGAACCCGTAAGCTATTAGACGACCGGCACCTGGCTGATGTTGTTCTTGGGGTCCATCCAGAACGATTCGTTCACGAAGCGGCCGAAGATCTCACGCGGCAGGATGGGGGCGCGCTCGACCGGTTCCACCTTCGGGCGCACAGTGTGCAGCCCGGGCATGCCAACCCGGGCGTCGAACTCGTCCGCATTGTAGGCAATGTGGTCGAAGTCATGTTCGAACCAGGGTTCGCCTATGAATTGATAGACCGCACGCATGGCCGCCGATGGGTTGCGCACCAGGCTTTCATAGGTCAGCAGCAGCAAGTGGCCGGGGGCATACTGGCCATAGAACGCATCCTTGGTGGCCTGGAATGCGAACCCAACCATGCCCCGCGGATCGGTGAGCGCCTCGACGCGTGAGTACACCGTGGTATTGGTGTCGAACCGAAACACCTTGCTGACACCGACCGGTTGCCTGCGCACCAACCGTTCCATGCTGTCCAGCACCCAGGACAACTGCCGCACGCACGCGATAACCCTGGCTTCAGGAAACAGCGTGTCCAGCAACTGCATCCGGCTACACCATAGCCGGCTGGTATCGAAAACGACCCCGGCATCCGCTTGTCCGGCATAGAAGTTCTCAACCAGCCCGCGCAACATTGCAACGCGCTGCTCGTCAGAGACATCGAACGAGAAATCGTTCTTGCTGCTCGCTTCCGCCATCACGACCCCCATGATGTCAGCCAGCGGGCTGGTCATGCCGGCGCGGAAACGCGGGTTCTGATTGAGGATCGCGGCCAGGAGCGTGCTGCCCGAGCGCGGCATTCCGGAGATGAAGTGAAACTTCCGGGCGGACTTCGCAATGGGGGGCTGAGCAGGCATGTGCGGCCTATTCTATCAATGATTGGTCCCGCTCTCGACCGCGACCGGGATGCTCTGGGTTGGAACGTTCCATCCGCGCACTTCGACGAACAGCGGCGCTGGCCGCGCGGCCGATATTGAACTCGGAGCTCCTGAGGACGTAAAGCGCGCGGTCAAGGTCACCGATTCGCCGGGCCACAGAGTGACATCGTTGTCGCTCCACAAAATCGGGACCACAGGCTCGCCGCCGGCGGATTGCTTGATAGTCACGTGCTGGAATAGCGCGACGGCTTTGGAGGACGAGGGTACAGTCAGTGTGACCTGGGCTACGCCCTCCTCTCTGCGCATCGTGGCCCGCGCCTCGCTGGTTGCTGTCGGCAAGGACTGCAATGCGGTCAGGTCCGCGTACCGGGTTACAGGTGTGAGGTACCAGTTCGAATTGGCCCAGTCGAGCTCATCAGTCTGGGTGGACAGCCAATAGACATTGCGGCTGATGGATTGGCTCTTTGCGGATGAGAGCTCGAGCTCAATGAAGTAGGCGCTCGACAGGCCCGCCACCGCAGGCAGCACAGTCAGTTGCCGTGTTCCATTTCCGGGGAGGTCGATGCCCTGCAAGCGCCGCTCGTAGCGCACGCTGCCATCCAGATTGCGTACACGGATACTCGCCTGCAAGCCACGCAGTTTGGTGAGCGTGTGATTGATCACCATGATTGCGCGCGTGTCGTATGTGTATTGGATGTGCACCGGCTCATTGGCGATCCTGGCGCCGAAGTAAGCGCCGGCCGGATTCAGGTAATAATCGTACAGATGCCAGTGGAGCGACGGCCAGGCATTGTTGAGCATCCAGTAAATGACACCGGTCGAGGGTTTGGGCGCATCCATGTGTGCATTGAACGCCTCGAATTGCGCTCGCACGTTGTCGTAGTTATCGAGCTGGGCCTTGTTGACGTAGTCCTCGAGGCTCTTGGGTGCGCCATAGCGCTTGGCCAAGGCAGTATCGAAAGGCGTGAGGGTTGCGAATACCGACCAGGCGGCGGAAGCGTGATACTGCCTCAGATCGGGGTACTTCCACAGCGCTTCCAACTCTTGCGGCGCAAGCATACGAGTCAGGTCATCCAGCAACGGGATGGAGGCGCCCGCGCTGACCTCGGAGTCGAATCCGAACGCGCCTCCCAGCTTGTCGGCATACCAGTATGCCGGGGGAATCCAGGAGTAGGGCCCGGCCATCTTCATGCCGGACGGCCCTGTCTCGGGTGTCCCCTGGGGAACCGCCGCTGCGATGATGGGCAGTGACCAGTCTCGCGCATGCAGCGAATCGACGTACATCTTCGAGATCGGCGGCGGCGGCGCGTTGTCGCTCCCGATCAGAAATCCAATCACCGAGGGGTGATTGCGCAGCAGACGTGCCTCGCTGGCCGTCGAGGCTTCCGCCACCTTCATGTCCGCAGCATCCCACGGCTCACCGCCGGTCTTGGCCCACGCCTCCCATTTGTCACAACACTCCCACCCGGCGAGGATCATGATGCCGTCGCGGTCAGCCAGGTCATAGAAGCGCGCATCTTCCAGCTTGCCCTCGCTGCGAATAGTGTTGAGACCGAGATTGAGGACGTAGCTGAACTCGGCCTCCATGCGCTTGGGGTCGTCGCGCAGGAACATGTCGGGCGCCCACCCCGCGCCGCGAATCAACACAGGCTTGCCGTTGATGACGAACTGAACGTACCCGTCCCGGGTAAGGTGGGAGCTGACACTGCGTATGCCGAACGTCGTACCGGCCTTGTCGGAGCTCGCGCCATCAACGGCAGCATCCATCTCCAGATGATAGAGCGGATGGTCACCGAGCCCGACCGGCCACCAGACTTTGGGACGGTTGAGATTGAGGGCCGTATCGCTCTTGGGGGAAAACAACACTGCCTGCATCTCACCGGGAGCGAGGTGGATTGTTCGCTTCAGTGAAACGCCGGCAACGGCGCCACTGATTGTTGCGTCGTGCGCTGCCGACGCATCGAGATTTCGTGCCTCGACCTTTACTGTCAGCGCGGCGCGCGCGAGATCGGGAAGCGACAGCGTCGACGCTACCTGCGGAAAAAGTAATTGCACCGGCCCCGTCCGGACGATTTCCACGCCCCGCCATGGACCCATGTTGTTGTCCGGCGGTGTCGGATTCCAGTCGACCCACCCCATAGTCAGGTCCGTCCTCGGGTCGCCCGGATGTACGCGCAAGGCGAGTGTATTCACGCCGGCGTGTGTCCAGCGTGTCACATCGATCTCATGTATGGGATAAGCACCGGCGACATCCGTGTGCTCGGCGACCAACTGACCATTCAACCACACATCGGCGCTCGGGATCATGCCGTTGATCCGCAGCAATGTATGTATTCCCTGTGTACCTTCGCCAACAGTAAACTCAGTGCGATACCACCACGGAACTACGAACGCGACTCCGCTGGACTCGGGCTCCGCTGCTGCACGCAGATTGTCGCTGTAAAACACGTTCTCGTACTTGCCGTTCTCCAGCAGTCCCGCCATCACTGTCGCGCGTGCGCTTACGGGGTACCAGCCGTGGGTTGAAAAACCAGTGGCGGAAATTTCGGTGCCGCTTTCCGGCGCCTTGGAGCTGGATTGAATCTCCCAATGGCCAACGGCAGTCACGGACCCGGCTTCACCGGGGGCCCGAGTGGGCGCGAACGAGCTTTGGGCGGCGTCAGTTTCCCGATCGGGTGCGGCGCAGGCGAGCGAAGCACTCGCCAACGCCACGAGCGTGCACAGCACCCTCACCACTGTCCGCGGACACCGACTGAGAACATGCGCTCGGAAAAGAGCGAGTGTCCCGGCTGATCGGGCCACACAAGATAGAACCGCTGGTACTCGTTGGTGAGGTTGGTTCCGTTCACGAACACTTCCGCGTACTTGTTGAATTTGTAAGCAACCGAAGCATCGAGATACCTCTGCGGCGCCTCGTACTCCTCCAGGCCGGTGATGCCGCCCACATTTTCCTGGAACGCCCGCTTGGAGCGATAGTTGTAGGCGAGGCGGGCCTGGAAGTGCTTGTCCTGGTACCACAGAATGAAGTTACCCGACTCTTTGGAGTTGTCCGGGAAAGGAATTTCATCACCGGCCAGGTCCTTTTGTCCCGTCTTGCTGGGCGCATAGGTGAAATTGAACTCCATGCCGGTATTGGCCAGGATCCCCGGCAGGAACGTGAACCCTTGCCGATAGTCGAATTCCGCGCCCTGGATGCTGCTGCCCGAACCCTGGACCGGCTGCAGCACGGCAATGCAATGGGGCCGCACCACTCCGTCCTC
>Ga0268266_10006852_pt1 | contig 10377 bp, 12 predicted proteins | sample KBSS13metaG_FD_190356 | JGI IMG/M metagenome (GOLD analysis project Ga0268266, IMG submission 190356) | Switchgrass rhizosphere microbial communities from Kellogg Biological Station, Michigan, USA - KBS S1-3 metaG (SPAdes) (version 2) | ecosystem: Host-associated > Plants > Roots > Rhizosphere... | reverse complement strand
CAGACTAGGAGCCGGAGCAATTCGCCCGGCTTTACATGAGGCGGCGAAGAAGGCTGCGGATGAGCTCGAGTGAGCCGCCGTAGACGACGTGCGCGGCCCAGTGCTGGAGATGATCGGTTGGGGCGGTATCAGGAGGGGGAGGGGAGAGCTGAAAGGCAGGGACGGCAATCTCGTCGGCTCCGAGAAAGAGGAGAGTGCCGTATCCCGTGTCTCCGCCTGTGGTGACCTCGGGGATGAGCTCGGCGGTGACACCGTAGACCGCTCCCATGAGGGTTCCGAAGGCGTAGTGAACGGCCTGGCCGGCTTTTTTGCGGTCTTCCTGGGGAAGGTCTTTGCCCGCGACGGCCGCGATCTTGCGGGCGACCTTCTCTGTGGAGTCCTCCTGCTGGGCAGCCTCTTCTTCTTTGTGGTGCTGATCGCGTTCGATGGCTTCGGCGGATTCGTGGTGCGCGATGCGAATCTGTTTTTCAGCGACCTTCTTACCGGCGGAGGTGAGCTTCTGAAATTGATCCATAATCAGCGTGGCCGCGAACCCTGCTGCGATGCCGGTGACGACGCCACGAACGACGTTGGGTTTGTGGCGGCGCCGGAAGTATTTTGTGATCACATTGCACCTCGTTTTTGTCGTTTGCAAGTTCTTTACAAGATTGTGATGCGGATTCAGACAAGCGAGTGTGACCATCTCTGTAAGATGGCATCCAACAGCGAAAGGAGAATTCGCAAATGCCAAAGCTTGCACTGTACGTCCCGCTCAAGGCGAAGCCGGGAAAAGAGGCGGAACTGAAGGAGTTTCTAAAGCAGGGCGCGCAAATGGCTGGTCAGGAGGCGGGTACGGTCACTTGGTATGCGCTCGAGGAGGCTCCTGGGCAGTTCAGTATCTTCGACACATTCGAAGATGAGGCCGGACGCGACGCGCATCTGAATGGCCTGATTGCGAAGGCCCTGATGGCGAAGGCGGATGAGTTGCTTGCGGAACCACCGCAGATCAACAAGATTGCGGTTCTGGCGACAAAGGCCAGCTGATCGTAAAAGGGTAGGGTGGACGAGAACGGGACGGGGCTTACTGGCCCTGTCCCGGTGCGATGACGGGCGGCTTCTGCTGAGCGGCCTGAACGTCGCGGAAGACACGCAGAAGATTTTCGCCAAGAAGTTTGTGCATATCGTCGGCGGTGTAGCCCCGAGCCATGAGAGCGGCTGTCACCTTTGGCAGGTCCGCGGCGGAGTCGATTCCTTCGGGCGGTTGTGGGATGCCATCGAAGTCGGTACCGATGCCGACGTGGTCGATGCCGGCGACCTTAATGACGTGATCGAAGTGATCGATGAGGGATTTGAACGGAGCGCGTCCGATGCGTGCGGCGTACTCACGGTCAATCTTGTCGGAGGCCTCGAAGGGAACCGGCAGCCCTTTGGCCTTGTACTGAGCCTCGAGGGCATCCTGTTCCTTCTCACGTTCGGGCTTGGAGGCGTTCCATGCAGCGCGCCATTGCTCATCGATGAATGCCGGGAAGAAGTTGACCATGACGACACCATTATTTTTTGCAACTGCGCGAAGCATGTCGTCGGTCATGTTGCGAGGAGCCTGGGTGATTGCACGAGCAGAGGAGTGCGAAGCGATAACCGGAGCCTTGGTTGTCTCGATGACGTCCCAGAAGGTCTTGTCGGCAACGTGAGAGATATCGACTAACATGCCCAGTCGATTCATCTCGGCGACAACTTGCTTGCCGAAGGGAGTCAGGCCGTTGTGGTGCTGGATGGAAGGATCGTCGATATCGCCTGAGGAGTCAGCCCAGTCGTTGGTGTTGGACCACGTGAGGGTCATGTATCGGACGCCGAGGCGATAGTAATCACGAAGCAGGCCGAGCGAGTTTTCGATGGAGTGGCCACCTTCGATTCCCATCAATACGGCGAACTTTCCCTGCTTGTGCGCGGCGATGATCTGATCGGCGGTGGTGCATAAGGCGAGCTTGTCGGGAGCGCGACGAACCTGCTCGAGGGTGCCGTCAATCAGGTCAAGCGTACGTCGAGCGCTGCTGTGTGCGGGGTACTGGCTGGGATCGACCCAGATGGAGAAGAACTGCGCGTCGAGATTCCCCTTCTTCGCAGATTCGTAGTTGAGCATGCCTCCGTTGAGCGGGTCGGTGAAGTTCCAATGTTCATCGACGAAGCGCTGCGGTGTGTCAGCATGTGTGTCGATCACGATGGAAGAGTTGTGAACGGAGAGCGGATCCTGTGAAGCGTTCATTGTTTCCTTCTGCGACCTTGAGGTTGCCTGTGCCTGTAAGAGATTTCCACTCGTAAGAAACAGACATGCCGTCAGTGCAACCAGAGAGACAAATAGTGGCTTTTCATGGGCTTGAGTCTGAATGCGAGGGCTCATAGAAGTAATGCGATTGTAACAACTCTTCACAGAGCAACCGGAGGGGCGTTGACCGTCATCCGTCTATGGAGAGAGGTGAATGATGGCACAAGGACTGAATTCAACCAAGACGGGCGCACGACCTGCCCATGAGGCGATTGAATCCAACGCCAGCGCGACCGAGATTAGTAAGACTCCTCAGCAGAAGGTCGATGATGAGGCGATGCAGAGTGCGAAGCGCGCGCAGAATCGGATTCATAACAACGAAAACACCACTCCTGGGAACACGATGTTTACGAAATAGGAGAGATCTTTCGTAGCGGCAAATAGTAGCGGCCCCAATTCGAGAGATTGGGGCCGCATTTCTTTTTACTCGGTTTTCCAGATCCTAAATCTTAAAAGGCAGCAGCTCCGGCCTCTGCGACTGCGTGATCCTGGTCCCCGGACCCTCCACTGACGCCGATTGCTCCGACGACTTTTCCATCCTTTTTGAGAGGGATTCCTCCCGCGAAGATCATCACTTTGCCGTCGTTCGATGCGTGAATACCGAAGAACTGATTGCCAGACTGCGAATGGGTTGCAAGGTCTTTGGTGGCGATGTCGAAGGCACGCGAGGTCCAGGCTTTCTTGATAGAGACGTCGATGGAACCAATCCAGGCGTTGTCCATGCGGACGTGCGCTACGAGGTTTCCGCCGGCATCGGCTACGGCAATATTCATAGGCTGACCGATTTCGGCGGCCTTCTTTTCGGCTGCGGCGATGATGCGACGAGCGTCTGCGAGGTTGATACTCATTGTAGGATCTGCTCCTTGGAGGATTACGTCGCGGCTTTGCGCAACGGCCATACGTAGGATACAGGGGATGAGACTACGCCATAAATGATGCGCCCTGGCTATCTTATGTACGCCTGTTTCGTTGTTTCTGAAGGATGGAAATCACAACAAAGGCTATGAAACAGATGGGGATTGCGGGTGCTCCAATGCTTGCGAGGAGCAGAAAGCTAGAGGCGATCGGTCCACCGTCGCCGTGAGGACTACCGCCAGCCAGGCCGAAAAGGAGCAGTCCGGCTATACAAGAGATAAGGGAAAGGTAGATTCCTGCTAACCAAAAACTCGTATCGAATTTCCTGATGATCTTGCGGAAAAGCCAAGCTTCAAGAATACAGAGAAACCCGAAAAAGCAGACAAATTCAGCGGCATGGATTACTACGCGGTGAGCATCTCCATTGTGTGGGCCATAGCCCACAGAATCAGCGACAGAACTCCCAACACGCCTATGGATCTAGCCATTCAGGGGATCCTATCGCGTGAAGAGATCCTTGACCTGCTGGACGAAGACATCGCGGCCCATGTCGCTGATGGCCTCGGTGAGAGGAAGTTCCTTGGGGCAGGCCATGACGCAGTTCTGGGCGAAGCCGCACTCCTGGATCCCACCGTCGCCTGCGAGGGCGCGGAGGCGATCTTCAGCGAGGACAGCTCCGGCGGGATCCATGTTGAAGAGCTTGGCCTGGGCGATGGTGGCGGCTCCTACGAAGTTTGTAGCCGGGTTGAACTGAGGGCAGACTTCCATGCAGCAGCAGCAGGAGATGCAGTTCGAGAGGGGGTAGCGCTGCTCCTGGATCTGCGGAAAGTGGCGGGGGGCCGCGCCGAGATCGTAGGTTCCGTCGATGGGCACCCAGGCTTTGACCTTCTTCAGGTTTTCGAAGAGGACGGACCGGTCAACAGCGAGATCGCGCACGATGGGAAATTTGGAGAGGGGCGCGAGACTGATGGTCTGGTCTTTATTGGGGCCGGTGAGCTTGTCGACCAGTGCGGAGCAGGCCATCGCCGCCTTGCCATTGATGAGCATGGCGCAGGAGCCGCAGATCTCCTCGAGGCAGTTGGAGTCGTAGGTGACGGGCGTGGTGGTCTTGCCGGTGACGTCGACCGGATTGAGCGCGATCTCGCCGAGCAGAGAGGTGATGTTCATGCCGGGGCGATAGGGAATCTCAAACTTCTCGGTGACAGGAGCGGCATCGGGGCTGGCCTGGCGCTTGATCTCGACTTTGATGGTGGCAGTGGGCATGGTCTTTTCCTTGGCGATGCTTTTAGCTGGGAGTAACGGCTGGATAACGAGTCTTGATCCGCCGTGAATGTGCGAGTGCGAGAGATGGTTTTTCTACTAAGAACCAAGAGAGAACCGCGCCGATAGCCACACTAAGCAGCGTAAGGGCAAGCGCGATCCAGGGACGGCTACGGTACAGGCCGGCAGCGACGAAAATCTGAATGATGGGCCAGTGCAGGACGTAGATGCCGTAAGAGAAGTCTCCCCAGCGCGTGGGCCCTTTGATTACGGGAAGCAGGAGGCAGGCGCTGAGTGTGAGGGTGGAGACAGCCGCTGGACGAAAGACGAACCAGCCAGTTGCGACGTAAGTAAACCAGAGCAGGACGGCAGCGAGGGCGATCCACTTGCCGTGGGCTTCGAACCACTGGACGTGGTAGTGGATGAGCGCGCCGATCATAAAGAAGGAGAGCTGGCCGGGAAGCTGAAGAGCGAGCGTGTTGTGGTCGGCCATCAGAACGCGATAGACGATGGAGAGGACAAAGAGCGCCCAGAGCACGGCGTCTCGATTGAGACGGCGGCAGAGCCAGACGATGATGGGCACGGCGATGTAGAACATCACCTCAATTTTGATGGTCCACAGGGCTCCATTCATGCCGGTCATCGGATTCGAAGCGAAGACCCCTGGAATGGAGCCGGAGAGAAAATTAGCAAAGGTGAGATTCGCCAGCAGGAATGGGACGACGTGAAAGCTGCCATAGAAGAAGGCGATGGCCACGCAGAAAGCCGCGGCTAGCCAGTAGCCTGGGAGAATGCGGGCAGCGCGCTTGATGATGTAGTCCTGCAGGGAAGCGCAGCGCTCGTAGCTGGCGAAGATCAGGAAGCCGGAGATGGCAAAGAAGCCCTCAACGGCCAGGTGTCCGCTGAAATAATTTGGCAGACGTTCGAAGACGGTGGCTCCACTGACAGCCCCGACGTGAAAGAAGATGACGACTATAGCCAGCAGTAGGCGAATGATGTCGAAGTTGTTCTCTCGCTTCATGACGGGCCCATCCGTCGGAAGAAAATTATGTGAGAATTTGATCCGAATTCCGGGCCGGAGGCGAGCACAGAACTTTCCCGCCTCCCGAAAGAGAATAGGCTGGCGACGAGGTCTAGAAGATGCTGCCGGTGTGGCCGGCGTGCTCCTTCTCGAGCGTCGCGAGAGAGATGCCCTCTTCCTCGCAGGTCAGATGTCTTCCGGAGGCTTCGATCTGCTTGACTCTCTTTCGAATGCTTCTGTTGTAGAGAATCACGTAACCCCAGACCGCAGCGAAAACTACCGGAAGAACCACGAAGACGAAATAATTGGTCATCATTTCGGTCATGTCCGTTTAGACGGCGCGCGCGGGTTGGAGGGATAACTAGGGACATCGGATTTTTTTATGCGGTGGCGTCGTAGCGGCGTGGCCGCGGTTTGATGTGGCTGATGTCTACGTCTTCGAACTCAAACTTGGGGGCGCCGTCGACGAAGCTGGCCTTGGTGGTCTTGAGGAACTTTTCGTCGTTGCGCTCGGGGAAGTCGGGCTTGTAGTGGGCGCCGCGGGATTCGTCGCGAAGACGGGCTCCCTGGACGATGACGCGGGCTAGCTCGAGCATGTTGTAGAGTTGGCGGGCGAAGGCGAAGCTGGTGTTGGCCCACTGGCTCTTATCCGAGAGATTGATATTGCGGTAGCGCTGCTGCAGCTCGACGATCTTGGCGTCGGCCTCGTCGAGTCCGCTGTTATAGCGGATGATGGTCGCGTGCTTGGTCATTGTGTCGCCAAGCTCGCGCCAGATCTTGAAGGGGTTTTCGGTACCGGGGTTGTGCAGAAGGATGTTGTTGTACTCCTTCTGGCGCTGGAGCTCGGCTGCCGCGCCGCCGTCGCCTTCCTGTGCGGGCAGCGATTTGGCGTACTGCATGGCTGCCGGGCCAGCGACGAAGCCGCCGTAGATGCAGGAGAGCAGCGAGTTAGCTCCGAGGCGGTTAGCTCCATGGATGGAGTAGTCGGCCTCGCCCGCGGCGAAGACACCCGGGATGTTGGTCTGCTGGTTGAAGTCCACCCAGAGGCCGCCCATGGTGTAGTGCATGCCAGGGAAGATCTTCATGGGGACCTTGCGGGGGTCGTCGCCGACGAACTTTTCGTAGATCTCGAGGATGCCTTCGAGCTTGTGCTGGCGTTCGGGCGAGAGGTGGGAGACGTCGAGGTAAACCTGGGGCTGACCGTCGATTCCCATGCCGTGCTCGTAGACGACCTTGAAGATGGCGCGGGTAGCGACGTCGCGGGGGACGAGGTTGCCGTACTTTGGGTACCACTCCTCGAGGAAGTACCAGCGATCCCCTTCGGGGATGGATTGGGGGGCGCGCTTGTCGTTCTTGTCTTTGGGTACCCAGACGCGGCCGCCTTCGCCGCGGGCCGATTCGGACATCAGGCGCAGCTTGTCTTCGCCGGGGATGGCGGTGGGATGGACCTGGATGAACTCACCGTTCGCGTAGTAGGCACCCTGCTGATAAAGTGCCGATTGAGCTGATCCGGTGCAAACTACTGAATTCGTGGACTTTCCAAAGATGGCCCCGTTGCCGCCGGTGCAGATGATGATGGCGTCGGCGGGGAAGGTGCGGAGTTCCATGGTGCGGAGGTCCATGGCGCAGATGCCGCGGCAGGCACCGTTGTTGTCGAGCACGGCGGAGAGGAACTCCCAGCCCTCGTACTTGGTGACCTTGCCTTCGGCCTCGTAGCGTCGAACCTGCTCGTCTAGTGCGTAGAGGAGCTGCTGGCCGGTTGTGGCGCCTGCAAACGCTGTCCGGTGATACAGAGTCCCGCCGAAGCGGCGGAAATCGAGCAGGCCCTCAGGGGTGCGATTGAAAGGGACGCCCATGCGGTCGAGCAGGTCGATGATGGCAGGACCCTGCGCGGTCATCTGCTTGACGGGGGTCTGGTTGGCCAGGAAGTCGCCGCCATAGATGGTGTCGTCGAAGTGCTTGAAGACATCGTCGCCCTCGCCCTTGAGGTTCTTGGCGGCGTTGATGCCGCCCTGGGCGCAGACGGAGTGTGAGCGCTTGACCGGGACGATGGAGAAGAGGTCCACCTTGCCGCCGGCTTCGGCGATCTTGATGACGGCGGAGAGGCCTGCGAGGCCTCCGCCTACGACGATGATTCTGGGAGTTGCTGCTGCCATGGATCGTCCTATCTATTTAACTGACTGATACCAATTGATTGCGCGTGAGAGTGTCTCAGCGAACTTCGCCCGGTTGATTGGGATTTGTCGAACCTGGCGGAGGCTCGGTTGGTGCGGGCATCGTTACTCCTGCAGGCTGCTCAGGCATCACGTCTGTCGGCGCGTTCGGATACTTGTAGACGACTGCCCAGATGCTGATGAGTCCCATAAGGCAGAGAGCCGCTCCACCGATTCCGCAGACATAGCCGAAGCGCTTGCGAGCTTTGTCGCCGGGGGTGATTCCCCATTTAGCGGCGAAGAGCCAGATGCCGTAGGCGAAGTGCCAGGTGGTGGCGATCATCGCGATGACATAGATGGCGAGCATCCAGGGGTTGGAGAGCTCGACCTGCACCTTGTGGAAGGCTGCTCCGGGATGCTCCGGGAGGTCGATGCCCATGAAGCGTTGACGCAGCACGTGTTGAATGATGTAGGCGAAGGCGATCAGTCCGGTGATGCGCTGCGACAGGTACATCCAGTTGCCGGCCCAGGGGTAGACATTAACATTGCTGCGACCGCGGATAGCGATGAAGACGCCGTAGAGTGCGTGATAGGCCAGTGGGATGAAGATCAGTCCCCACTCGAGGAAGCGCACTAAGGGCAGGGAGTTAAGGAACTTGACCTGTTGGGCGTAGGCGAGCGGGCCGTTGATGGTCTCGAAGTTCGAGACGATGTGTTCGACCAGGAAGGCGCCGATGGGAATGATGCCCGTCAGTGAATGCAGCTTGCGCCAGAAGAAGGAGTGGCCTTCGCCCGCGCGAAGCGGCTGGACACCGCGAAGGGGAGGCGTGGCAGGTGGGGCTGGCGGTGCGGCGGTTGCCATGGCGAAACTCCTTAAGGTCGTTGGGAGTGCTGCCTTGTGGGAATTTTTCAGCAGCAGGCTGATTATTCCGCTCCGGTTACGCCAGCGTCAAGGAATCAAGGGGTTTTCGTGCGATTACCGGGAAGTTTGTGCGATTAAGTGGACAAGCCCAAAATGCGAGTTTTTTGGTCCTATATTTTTGCAGCCGCCATGTGCTCAAGAAGGGCTCGAAGAGCTCGTCCTCGGTGGCTGAAGGAGAGTTTGGTGACGGGATCAAGCTCAGCCATGGTTTTGCCAAGTTTAGGCAGATGAAAGAGCGGGTCGTAGCCGAAGCCTTTGGATCCGCGAGGAGTTGAGAGGATGATTCCCTTAACGATGCCCTCGCCAGTCGCTAGGACGTCACCGTTCCGGGCGGCGACAAGGACGCAACTGTAGTGTCCCTGTCGGGCTGTCTCGGGAAACGACTTCATCGATTCGAGAAGATACCGGTTGTTGCGTTCATCGATTGGGAGGTTTTCATCCTGCGCGAAATTGCCGTCTTCGGCATATCGCGCCGAGCGTACGCCCGGCGCTCCGCCGAGTGCATCGACCTCGAGCCCGGAGTCGTCCGCGACGATGATCTGATCTGGCGCCTGAAGCGAATAGTAGATCGCTTTGGTGCGGGCATTGCCGAGGAAGGTGGGTTCGTCCTCAGGAGGTGCAGGGATCGCGGCTAAGCCGGGAAGAGGTTCGAATTGAATATGGGTATTCGCGACTTCGTCCGCTGCGGCGGAGAAGTCGCGGAGCTTACCCTGATTGGATGTAGCTACATAAAGGATCATCTTCCTATTCAAGCACCTGACGTAGCTCTATCGCGCGATTCTGAATCGAACGAAGGCTGCGACCCCCCAGGGATGGTCCCCATAGGTTCTCCGGAGGACCTCCGGTGTGGTGTAGGTGGTGAACTGCGCGCCCGGGGCCGCGGTGAGGAAGCGCGCAATGCGAAAGTCTCGATCGTATCCGAAGGTGTAGGCCTGAACGTGTCCTATGGGATCTTCCTCGAAGTCTTTTGGGAGCGAGCTTCCAGGTTGCAGAAATAGTTCACTGGTTCGACCGGCGTTCTCGATTCGGGTCCAGACGTAATTGCGGCGCGAGAACTTGAAGAGCGACTCTACGAGATAGCTATTGATCTTGTGCTCGTCGTGGCCGTTGGTGATAGAGCGAGTGCGACCCCAGACGAGAGTGTTCGACCAGTTGCCGACGGTGAGGCCGTTGGCATCTCGCGCACCGATCGGCCGGTTGTACATGATGGATGCGGTCTGGCGAAGCTGATCCTCGTGTGGATAGAGAGCCTCTGGCCTTGCGATGCGAGCGATCGAGTACTGGCCGCTCCAGTTTGGCCGGGGAGAGATGGTCAGGCGCGTGGAGTAGCTGTCGATGGCAAGACCGTTGGATGTGGGTTGAAACTGCCAGCGGCCTTCGGAGGGCTCGCCGCCATGGAAGCCGGAGCCTTCCAGCCGAAACCAGCGCCAGGTGATCCCGGTGGTCAAGACGCTGTAGGCGATGTGGGTGGAGTCCTCCTGATGATGGCCGAGAGCAGCGAGAGGATTTTCTGACGCGGACATGCGGTGAGGATAGGCTGAAGGCCCGATCGCCGGATCTCCGATAGGAGCGGCATAGAAGCTCAAAAGCGTTCGTTCACTGAGTCGGATGTCGTAGATCGCAGCGACCTCCATAAAGAAGTTGTGGGGATGTTGCCCGTCTACGATGGGGTTGCCGAAGGCTGTCTCGCCCTGCTGGAAGAGCAGAGGATACTGGCGACTTGTAATGGTCGCGGGCTCAAGCGAGAACATCGCACGAACCGTCAGCTGGCCTGGTCCCAGGCTGCGCATGGCCATTGGCATGATCCAGTTTGTAGAAAAGAATTTATCTCCGCCACGATGCCCTTGAGCCGTACTCGCTGCCT
>Ga0268266_10006850_pt1 | contig 10379 bp, 6 predicted proteins | sample KBSS13metaG_FD_190356 | JGI IMG/M metagenome (GOLD analysis project Ga0268266, IMG submission 190356) | Switchgrass rhizosphere microbial communities from Kellogg Biological Station, Michigan, USA - KBS S1-3 metaG (SPAdes) (version 2) | ecosystem: Host-associated > Plants > Roots > Rhizosphere >... | reverse complement strand
TACCTCGATCAATTCGCTGGCGGTCAATGACACGGGCGATGTCGACAAGGCGATGGCGGATGCGTCGAAGGCCGGCCGCAAGTCGGTGCTGGTGCAGGTCGAGCGTGACGACAACACCCGCTTCGTGGCCTTGCCACTTGCAAAGGGCTGATGAGACCCGCACCCGGCGCGGCTCCATAATCCCCCAGGGGTTGTGCCGGACGTGGTAGAGCCTTGTCTTGGGTTCAGTTCGGGTGAGGCTCGACCGGCGGCAGGCCCATCTCCTGCCGCCGGAAATTTTGTATAGATATGCCATGAAGATTCTGGTCATAGAAGACGACCGCGTCGCGGCCGAATACCTCGAGAAGGCGTTGGCCGAGCACGGGCACACCGCCCACACGGCTGGCGACGGCGAGACAGGCTTTTTGCTCGCTTCCGACGGCGAGTATGATGTGCTCATCGTCGACCGCATGCTGCCGCGCCGCGACGGTCTCTCCGTCATCGCCGGCCTGAGATCGCGCGGCAACACGACGCCGGTATTGATCCTTTCGGCGCTGGGCGAAGTTGACGACCGTGTCACTGGGCTCCGCGCCGGCGGCGACGACTATCTGACAAAACCTTACGCTTTTTCGGAACTGCTTGCGCGCATCGAAGTGTTGAACCGTCGCTCATCGACGCGCGAGGTCGAGACCGTTTATCGGGTCGGCGATTTGGAACTCGACCGTCTGACCCATACGGTGCGCCGCGCGGGCAAGGATATCGTGCTCCAGCCACGCGAGTTCCGACTGCTTGAATATCTCATGCGTCATGGCGGTCAGGTGGTCACGCGCACCATGCTTCTGGAGAATGTGTGGGATTATCATTTCGATCCCCAGACGAATGTCATCGACGTCCATATCTCGCGCCTGCGCGGCAAGATCGAAAAAGGCTTCGAAACGCCGCTGCTGCACACCGTGCGCGGCGCGGGCTATATGTTGAAGGCGGCTTGACGTGGCGCTGTCGCTGCCGGCGGCATTGAAGACAACGGCGGTCCGGCTCTCCGCCCTTTACCTGATCCTGTTCACCGCCTGTGCCTTGGCGCTCGTGTTCTACATGACGTCGGTCTCGGCGCGCATGCTCACCTCGCAGACGATGGACACGATCACCGACGAGGTCGGCGATCTTGCGCGTGCCTATCAGCGCGGCGGCCTGAAACTTCTGGTGCGCAATGTCACCGCGCGCTCACGCCAGCCGGGCGCCAATCTCTACCTGATCGCCGACAGCCAGGGCCGCATCCTGTCCGGCAACGTCGAGAGCCTTGAGCCAGGTGTTCTCGATACAGAAGGGTGGACGGCGCGACCATTCTCCTACCGCCGCTTTGGCGAGGGGATCAGCAATGAGGGTGAGGAAACGCTGAGCGAGGTAGAGCCGAACACCGGGCACCAGGCGGTTGCGCTTGTCCTACGTCTCCCCAATCAAATGACAGTCCTCGTCGGTCGCGATCTTCGCGAACCGGAGATCCTGAGGGCTGTGGTGAGCCGCGCGCTGATGATCACGCTCGGCATGATGGGCCTCGGCGCGTTGTTGATCTGGTTTCTGGTCGGTCGCGCGGCGCTGAAGCGCATCGACAATGTCTCGGCCGCCAGCAGCCGCATCATGGAAGGAGACCTGTCGGGCCGGCTTCCAATCTCCGGCGCGGGCGATGAATTCGACCGTCTTTCGGAAAACCTCAACGCCATGTTGGCCCGTATCGGCGAGTTGAATGACGGACTTAAACAGGTCTCCGACAACATCGCCCATGACCTCAAAACGCCGCTGACGCGTTTGCGCAACCGTGCCGAAGCGGCGCTCACGGGCAACCGCAAGCCGGCCGAGTATCGCGAAACCCTGGAAGAGACGATCGCCGAGTCCGACCAGCTCATCAAAACCTTCAACGCGATCCTGATGATTTCCCGGCTGGAGGCAGGCTACTCAGCCGAACAGTCGCAACAGGTGGACGTCAGCCAGCTCGTCGACGATGTCGTTGAACTCTACGAGCCGGTTGCGGAAGAAGCCGGCGTGGCTTTGGCGGCGGAAAAACCGACCACGCGCGTCACGATCAACGGGAACCGCGAACTGCTTGCCCAGGCCTTGTCCAACATCGTCGACAACGCAATCAAATATAGCGCCGACGGCAATGACAAGCCGGCGGTCGCCGTGAAGCTGGAACGGGCCGGGGCCGATGTCCGCCTTTCCGTTTCCGACAACGGTCCGGGCATACCGGAGGAGGCGGATCGCCAGCGAGCGACCGAACGCTTCGTGCGCCTGGAAAAAAGTCGCTCCCAGCCGGGCTCAGGTCTGGGCTTGAGCCTCGCCAAGGCAATCGTGAAATATCATGGCGGCAGGCTTGATCTTGACTCTCTCGATCCGGGACTATCAGTGACGATGATATTCCCGGCAGAGAAAGGCGGATAATGTTGGCCGCTACGGCGAAAACGAAATCGACCGCGAATAGTTGGAAGTTCGGTCCAAAGCGCATCTTGCATCCACTGGACAAGGCTCAGGCGCAAGCCGAGCTTGCGGATATTGCCAGCGAAGCCATGGAAGTGGAGCTGAGCAGGCTCGCCGCCGCTCTCGGCGAAACGACTGCCGTGACAGAATGCTTCGGCGCAATTTTCGATCTCTCCGATTTTCTGCGTGACGCAGCCCGGCGCAATCCGGCTATACTCGATCGCCTGCTCGATCAGACCGTCGAGGAGCGGCTGGCTGGCATTCTCGATGCCGTATCGAAGCTAGCCGCCGCCGAGGATGTGTCCGAGGCGGGCCTGATGGCTGATCTGCGCCGTCTGAAGGGCGAGGCCCATGTGCTGATTGCGCTGGCTGACCTGGCAGGCATCTTCGACACGCGGACGACGGTTCGCAGCCTGAGCGATCTAGCCGACGCCTGCACCGCCTGCGCGATCGATTTCCTGCTGCGCGATGCGCATCGCCAGGGTAAGCTCAATCTGCCCGATCTTCAGGCCCCAAGCAAAGGGTCCGGCTGGATCATTCTCGGCATGGGCAAGCTCGGCGCGCGCGAGCTGAATTTTTCCTCCGACATCGACCTGATCGTCTTCTTCGATCCTGAAGCTCCGGCGATTATCGATCCGCTAGACGCCACTGATCTCTTTGCACGTCTGACACGCCGGCTGGTGCGCATCCTTCAGGATCGCACGGAACATGGCTATGTTTTCCGTACCGATCTTAGGTTGCGGCCCGACCCCGGCTCGACGCCTCTGGCAATCCCGGTGCAGGCGGCGCTGCACTACTATGAAAGCCGCGGCCAGAACTGGGAACGCGCGGCGATGATCAAGGCGCGCCCCGTCGCGGGAGATATCAAGGCGGGCGAGGCGTTCCTGAAGGAATTGCACCCTTATGTCTGGCGCAAATATCTCGACTACGCGGCGATCGCCGACGTGCACTCCATCAAGCGACAGATCCATGCCCACAAGGGCCATGGCGAGATCGCGGTGCGCGGCCACAATGTGAAACTCGGCCGTGGCGGCATCCGCGAGATCGAGTTTTTCGTGCAGACGCAGCAACTCATCGCCGGCGGCCGCTTTCCGGAACTGCGCGGTCGTGAGACCGTCGACATGCTTGCCGTCCTTGCCTCGCGCGGTTGGATTACCGACGAAGCGCGAGATACCATGGCCAAACGATACTGGTTCTTGCGCCGTGTCGAGCACGCCATCCAGGTAATCGCGGACGAGCAGACGCACACGCTTCCTGAGGACGACGAAGGGCTGGAGCGCGTCGCGCGCCTGCTTGGCTACGACAATGAAAAAGACTTCGAGAAGGAGTTCCGCGCAGCGCTACTGCAGGTAGAGGGTCACTATGCCGCGCTTTTCGAGGCAGCGCCAAAACTCTCTTCGGGCGTCGGCAATCTCGTCTTCACCGGCGACGTCGACGACCCCGACACGCTGCAAACCCTCTCTTCGCTCGGCTTCGAACGCCCGAGCGATATCTGCCGCGTCATCCGCATCTGGCATTTCGGACGCTATCGCGCCACGCAGTCCGCCGAGGCGAGGGAGCGCCTGACGGAACTCACCCCAGCGCTGCTGCAAGCCTTCGGCGATACGAAGCGTGCCGACGAAGCGCTGATCCGTTTCGACGAGTTCATCGCCGGGCTTCCGGCCGGCATCCAGCTGTTCGCGCTGCTGCAGAACAACCCGGCGCTGCTGAAACTGATCGCCACGATTATGGGCGCTGCACCGCGCCTGGCCCAGATCATCACGCGCCGGCCGCATGTCTTTGATGGTCTGCTTGATCCTGCCCTCATGACGGACCTGCCCACCAAGGCGTATCTCGCGGCGCGCCTGTCGGCTTTCCTGGAAGGCATCACGGTCTATGAATTTGTGCTGGATCGTCTGCGCATCTTCGCGGCGGAACAGAAATTCCTGATCGGCGTGCGCCTGCTCGCCGGCTCCATTGACGCTGCCCGCGCCGGCAGGGCTTTTTCGGCCCTGGCGGACCTGACAATTGCCGCGGCGCTCGATGCCGTCAGTGCCGAGATAGCGGTGCGCCACGGCAAGGTGCCTGGCGGCAGGGTGGCGATCCTGGGCCTTGGCAAGCTTGGCAGCCGCGAACTTACCGCCGGCTCCGATGTCGATTTGATCCTGCTCTACGATCATGATGAGGCCAGCGAAGATTCTGACGGCGAAAAGCCGCTCGCACCGTCGCACTACTACGCGCGGGTGACGCAGCGCCTGATTGCCGCCGTCTCCGCGCCGACGGCTGAGGGGGTGCTTTACGAACTCGACCTGCGCCTGCGCCCATCGGGAAACAAGGGACCGGTCGCGGTGCATATCGACGCCTTTCGCAAGTACCAGGAAAAGGAAGCCTGGACGTGGGAGCACATGGCGATTACGCGCGCCCGCTCGGTCGCCGGTGACGCCGATTTCTGTGCGGTGGTCGATGACGAGGTCAGCGCCATCGTTGGACGCAAGCGCGACGCGGCAAAGATCTTTCCTGATGCGGCCGAGATGCGCAAAACGATCGAGACGGAAAAGCCGCCCAAGGATCTTTGGGATCTGAAGCTCGCCAAGGGCGGCATCATCGATCTCGAATTCATCGCCCAATGCGCCGCCTTGACCGGCAATGTTGATGTAGCGGCGCGCATTCCCGGCACTGCTGAAAATCTGGCAGCGCTGAAGCCCGCTTTCGCCGATACCCAGGTCAAGCAGGAGCTGGTCACGGCCCAGGCGCTCTATTCTACGCTGACGCAGATCATTCGCCTGTGCCTGACCGGTTCATTCGATCGTGCCGACGTTCCACCCGGTCTCAAGGACCTTTTGCTCAATGCGACTGATCTGCCGGACTTTGGCATTCTCGAAGCGCACGTGAAGGACACCGAGCGCACGGTGCGGCAGCATTTCGATGTGTTGATGAAACGGAAATAGGCGAGCAGCGCGGGGCGCTGGTTTGCGCTGACCTACGCAACCGCCTTCGCCACCATGTCCGGATGTTGCCGGATCACGCGCACATAAGCGATTGCAAAATCCGGCGCCGTCACGCGCGCCTGCTCCCAGTCGCGCAATGTACCGACCGGTACTCGGAACCGGACGGCGAATTCCGATTGGGACAATCCGAGCTCTGTCCTCGTCTGGCGAACCAGCCGGGCTCGCTGGCCGCGATCCATCGCATCGACGGTGACATCGAAATCGTCGGAGTCTGCTGGATCAGCAGCTAGAGTGATAGGATCGTTCCTCACCTTTGTTGCTCCTTCTCACGGACATGAAACGCCGCAGGTCGTCGCGCCATACGAAGATCCCGGTGAACAGCTTTTCTCCCACGACCCCGACAACCTTGAACCGCTCCTCACCATCGATTTCGCGGATCGATGGAATGATAAGATGGTTGTCATCCTCGAAAATCCGGTCGCCGAAGGCGAGCGGCAGATTGTGCTTCTCTCGGTTGAGCCGATCTTTCTCGGGATCAAATCGACCATCTAAGGCCATAGTATACGGAATCTCCGTATAACCATCAAGCTGCCCCGACTCATACAGCCTTCGTCTGGACCGGGATGCGCACGGACACGATCGTGCCTTTGCCTTCCTTTGACCGAATCTTCAGCGCGCCACCGTGCAGTTCGGCCAGCGAACGCGAGATAGCCAACCCCAACCCCGACCCTTGATGGCTGCGAGACAGCTCGTTTTGCACCTGTTCGAACGGCCGACCGAGTTTTTTCAGGGCGGTCTTCGGAATGCCGCAGCCATTGTCCTCGATCGTCAGGTTGAGCGCGCCGGAGACGTTTTTCGCACGCACCAGAATCTTGCCATCCTCGCAGGTGAACTTCACGGCATTGGAAAGCAGGTTCATCACGATTTGCTTCATCGCCCGCCGGTCGGCGACCACCTTCATCGTATCCGGTATTCTCGTCTCGACCTTGATCGACTTCGCCTCCGCCTGGACCGCGATGACACGCACCGTCTCGCTGATCAGCGGACACAGATCGATCTCCTCACGTTCGAGCGAAACCTGACCGGCCTCGATCTTCGACATGTCCAGAATGTCGTTGATGACGTTGAGCAGGTGCTGTCCGCTTGAATGGATGTCGTTCGCATACTCCACATAGCGGTCCGACCCGAGCGGTCCGAAATGCGCGTTCGCCATGATCTCGGAAAAGCCGATGATGGCGTTGAGCGGTGTCCTGAGCTCATGCGACATGTTCGCCAGGAATTGTGATTTTGCCTGGCTGGCGGCTTCCGCGCGCTCGGTCTCGCGCATAAATCTGAGGTTCAGTTCCTCGAGCTGCTCGGTGCGCTCGCCATCGAGTTTTCTCAACACATAAAGGTCGTGCAGGTTCGCCATCAGTCGGCGCTCTCCTTCGAGCAGCTTCTCCTGTTGCTGCTTGAGCTGCGTGATATCCGCGCCAATTGCGACCACGCCGCCATCGGGGGTCTTCAGTTCGTTCACCAGCAGCCATCGCCCGTCAGCCAATTGCCGCTCGTAGCTGGCGCCACCGCGCGGCCCGTTGGCGTTGGCAAGCCGGCGCTCCACCGCGAACGGCAGTCGCTGTGCCTCGATCTGGTCCTTTGAGGTGCCCGGCGCGACATCTGCGGTTGAGAGCCCAAGGTCCTTCTGGAAGCGGTCGTTGCAGAGCACGAGCCGGTTCTGCGCGTCCCAGAGTGCGAAAGATTCGGATAGGCATTCGACGGCGGCGCTGAGACGCATGTCCGACGTTGCCGATTTGATTGCAAAATTCTGCTGCTCGGTCACATCGACGGCGATGCCGATCAGATGCAGTTCTGAAGCGTCGGGGTCGACCACCTGGGCACGCGCGCGCACCCACACCCACTGACCATCGGCGTGGCGCATGCGGAAGACCTTGTCGATCTGGCCCATTTCCCGCGCCGCGATGCGCTGCGCCAACTCGAACAGGTCCTGATCGTCCGGATGGATGATATCGTCGACATCGCCGAACGACAGCATCGTGTCGCGTGGCTGGTAGCCGAGCATTTCGTACATGGAGCGCGACCAGTACATGCGCCCGCGCGCCATGTCCCAGTCCCACAAGCCACAGCGGCCGCGCACCAGCGCGAGATCGATGCGTTGATGCGCCTCGACATAGATACGGTCGGCCGCTGTCACGCGGGCTGTCTGCTTGAAATAGGCAAAGAGAATAATGAGCAGCACGCCAGCCGTGACAATGAACAATGTCACGTTGAGTTTCGCCGTCCGCATCCATTCGACAAAAACCGAGGCGCTGGGCACCAGGGCGGCCGCGGAATGCTTGCCGTCCACGCTCGTAGCCAGGGCGGCGTACCAGCTCTCGCCGTCCACCTGTACGTCAATCGAGCCGGCGCCGTCGCCAAAGGTGAACAGCGGTTCGGCGCCGCTGACCAGATGCCGCAGAGGCCGGCCGATCCAGTCTTCGCGGGTCGGGTTTGTGGCAATCACCTGCATATTCTGGTCGAGCAGCACCAGCACATGATTGCTCGACAGCATGCCGCGTTCGCGAACGCCGGCGAGCACGGCCTCCACCTCGATCGAGCCGGCGTCAGACGCAACCGGAGCGGCATCGGCAATGCCCGATGCCGAAAGAGCCAGGATTGCCTTGGCATTCCGGGCGGCCTCGTCATGCATGGCCATCAGCGAAAGCACGCGCGCCGCGGCGACCACGAGCAGAAAGGCTATGATCAATGTCGGGATGGCGCGCCGGAGCAGCGGCTCAGCCGCCAACAGCCGCCCGAGCGCCGGCTTTACACCGCGCGCGCTGCTTCGGCTTTTTGGCTTGCGTAAGCCAAAAAGCGTCCCACCGGGCGCGCCCCACGCGTCCGCCTTTGCCATAAATGGCCCCCGAGTCCCGCTTGTCGTTATGAGCGATTCGGCAACACCGCACTTCCGAATCTGCCCTAAAGAATCAGTAGTGATTCGCCTTGTCTAGGGGTGGTTAAAAAAATGTTTACGCTCGCTTCTCGGTTCACCCCAAAGTGCGCTCGACAATATCGCGAACATCTATTGAAAGCCCTTTGATCGAGGCCAACCACGACAACGCCTCACGCGCCTTGACGCGCCGGCCTGCCTCCAGCGAACGCCAGGCTCGCAGTGCGGGGGCCAGCCTGGCCGCCAGCCTGGAATTGTCCTTGTCGATCGCGGCCACGGTTTCGGCCAGAAAGCGGTAGCCAGCGCCGTCCGCCCGGTTGAATCCGGTTTGGTTGGCGGTCGAAAACGCGCCGATCAGAGCACGAACGCGATTGGGATTGCCATACGAGAAGGCAGGATGTGAGGTGAGCGCTTGCACGCGTTCTAGCGTCTCGTTGCCGGGGGTTGCAGCCTGCACGGTGAACCATTTGTCCATGACCAGCGGGTTGTCGCCGAACCGCGTCTCGAATGCGCGCAATGCTGCCTTTGCCTCGCCGGAGTCCGGAAAATGGTGCGCCAGCACGGTCAAGGCGGCTATGCGGTCGGTCATATTCGTCGCGCGCTCGAAGTGCTTGGCCGCAACGGTGATGCCTCCCGGCGAAAGACTGAGATATTCGAGCATCGCATTGCCCAATGCCCGCCGGCCCGCGTTGGCTGCGTCCGGCGAGGAGGGGACATCCGTGCGCAGCGAGCCATAAACCGCCGCGAACTGGTTGTGGTTGGCGGCCACGATCGCTGCCAGCAGGTCCCGGCGCGCCGCGTGGATCGCGTCCGGGTCGATGTTCTCGCCAATCTCACGTGCGATCTCAGGCTCGGGCGGCGCAGCCAGGGCCAACGCGCGGAACGCCATCTCCAGATTTTCGTCGGCGGCTATCTCGCCAAACAGGCCGATAAGCTCTGCCGAAAAGCGTGGCTTGCGATGACCCCGGTGCGCTTGGGTTGCCACGACGAGCGCGCTGGTCGCCAGCCCGTTCAGCGCCTCCCATCGATTGAAAAGGTCGCTGTCGTTGCGGGCGAGGAAAATGCGCTCGGATTGGCTTTGAGTGGAAATCAGGCCGATCGGCGCTGAAAATCCGCGATTGATCGACAAGCTCGGCTCCGCTGCCACGCCCGAGAACCGAACGGTCTGATGCCGCTTGCGCAGGTGAATGATTTCGTTCTCGACGACGGCGCCGTCGACGCCGTCGTATGTCATGTCGTGGCCGTTGCGGCCGATCAGGCCGAAGCTCAGCGGGATGTGCAGCAGGCGCTTGCGTCCCTCGAAGCGTACGGAAGGCAGTGCCTGCTCCAACTCCACCTCGAACGTTTTGGTCTTTGCCTTGTAGCTGGTTGTCACCTGCACCTGCGGCGTACCAGGCTGGTGGTACCACAGAGCAAATTGTGACAGGTCCCGGTCTGATGCTTCCTCGAAACAGGCGACGAAATCCTCCACGGTGGCGGCATCGCCGTCATGTCGTTTCAGGTAAAGATCCATGCCGGCGCGAAAGGCGTCATCGCCAAGCACCGTGCGGATCATGCGCACGATTTCCGAGCCCTTTTCGTAGACCGTCGGCGTGTAAAAATTGTTGATCTCGCGATAGCGGCGTGGCCGCACCGGATGCGCCAGCGGGCCCTGATCTTCCGGGAATTGCTGCGCCCGCAGCGTGCGCACCTCGGCGATGCGTTTCACTGCGCGCGAGCGCTGGTCGGCCGAAAATTCATGGTCGCGGAAAACCGTCAGACCTTCTTTGAGGCAAAGCTGGAACCAGTCGCGGCAAGTGATTCTGTTGCCTGTCCAATTGTGGAAATACTCATGCGCGACGACGGCCTCGATCGCCGCGAAATCGGCGTCGGTCGCCGTCTCCGCGTCGGCCAGGATCAGCTTGTCGTTAAAGATGTTGAGACCCTTGTTCTCCATCGCGCCGATGATGAAGTCCGACACCGCCACGATGTTGAACACGTCGAGATCGTATTCGCAGCCGAAGCGTTCCTCGTCCCACCGCATCGAGCGTTTCAGCGCGTCCATCGCATAGGTCGCGCGAGGCTCCTTGCCGTGCTCG
>Ga0268266_10006849_pt1 | contig 10379 bp, 6 predicted proteins | sample KBSS13metaG_FD_190356 | JGI IMG/M metagenome (GOLD analysis project Ga0268266, IMG submission 190356) | Switchgrass rhizosphere microbial communities from Kellogg Biological Station, Michigan, USA - KBS S1-3 metaG (SPAdes) (version 2) | ecosystem: Host-associated > Plants > Roots > Rhizosphere >... | reverse complement strand
CGGGCTGGTCACCACGCCGGCGAGGCCGCGCGTCGCCGTGGGCAGCGTGTACTGGCCGAGATGGATGTGCGTGCCGTAGGCGACGGCGCGCGCCTGGAGGTCGGCGGCGATCTTCTTGCGGCTTTCCGCGTCGGGCGCGCGGGCGAAGGCATCGCGCAGCTTCTCGACCTCGGCATCGCACGGCCAGCCGAAGTTGGCCTTCTCGCATGACGCGGCGACCATGCTGTTGGTCAGCGGGTTCATCATGTCGACCGACAGCCACGAGGTCATGAAGCCGTTCCAGCCGCCTTCGCTCGCCGGCGTCTTGCGCAGGCGGCGCGAGACGATGGCCTGGAAGTCGAGCGGCACCATCTCGACCTTGAAGCCGCCCTTCTCGAGCAGGTCCTTGGCGATCGGGCCGGCATTGGTGAGGACGGCGATGTCGGTGGTGTGCAGCATCACGATCGGCGTGCCGTCGTAGCCCGCCTCCTTGAGGAGCTCCTTCGACCTGGCGAAGTTGCCGCGCACCAGGCCGTCCATGCCGGCCGCATTCTCCAGCGGCGTGCCGCAGACGAACATCGCGTCGCAGGTCTGATAATAGCGCGCGTCGCCGATCACGCCTTCGAGGAAGGCCTTCTGGTCGAAGGCGTACATCGCGGCGCGGCGAACCTTCTCGTTGTTGAACGGCGGCACCACCGTGTTCCAGCGGAAGGCGTATTGCGCGCCGATCAGGTTATAGACCTTCAGAGTGACGCTCTTGTCGGCCAGCAGCAGCGGCTTCAGGTCGTGCGGCGGCGCCTCGATGTAGTCGATCTCGCCGGCGAGCAGTGCATTCACGGCGGTCTGGTGATCGGGGATGGCGAGCCATTCGACCCGGTCGACCTTGGCCACCTTGCCGCCCGCCAGCCCCGACGCCGGCTCCTTGCGCGGCACGTAGTCGGGATTGCGGACATAGACCGTCTTGTCGCCGGGCTTCCACTCGTCGGCCTTGAAGATGAACGGGCCGGAGCCGACGAACTCGCTGATCTGCTTGCCCGGATCGGCCTCGGCGATGCGCTTCGGCATCATCAGCGGCGTCGAACCGCCGGGCTTCGCCAGCGAATCGATCACCAGGCCGTAGGGCTCCTTGAGCACCAGCTTGAAGGTCTTGTCGCTGACCGCCTCGAAGCCCGCGACGAAACCCATCAGCTTCAGCCCGGTCGAATCGCGCGCGCCCCAGCGCTTGAGCGAGGCGATGCAGTCCTCCGCCGTCACCGGCTTGCCGTCATGCCACTTGAGGCCGTCGCGCAAGGTGAAGCTGTAGGTCAGCCGGTCGTCGCTCAAGGTCCAGGCATCGACCATCTGCGGCTGCGGCGTGAGCTTCTCGTCCATCGCGAACAGCGTGTCCCAGACCATGTAGCCGTGATTGCGCACGATGTTGGCCGTGGTCCAGATCGGATCGAGGACCTTGAGGTCCGAATGCATCACCGCCTTGACCGTCTTCGGCTGCGCCAGCGCAGGCGCGGCAAGGCAGGCGGCCGCGACGGCCAGGATCGACAACGCTCTCTTCACGATGACTCCTCTGTGGAGCGCGCCACTCCAGTGGCGCTCAGACTCAAGAGCGCCACTGGAGTGGCGCGCTCCTATGAGCGTCAGCTCTTCCACGCCTCGGTGGCGCGGGCGCCGGGGGTGACCTCGGCGTCGGAGGGCGTCGCCACCTTGGCCATGTGCTGGTAGCGCTGGGCGGCGAACCACAGCGCATAGTCGCCGAACTTGATCGGCGGATATTTTGGTGGGTTGTCGACCGACTGGCACGAGGGCAGGCACTCGATGATCGTGTCGTGATCGGGATCGCAGAAGAACGGGATGGCGTAGCGCAGCGTCCCCGAGACGTTGCGCACGCGGTGCGGCGTCGACAGGAAGCGTTCGTTGGTCCAGCGGTGCAGGATGTCGCCGCCGTTGACCACGAAGGCGTCCTCGACGTTGGGCGCGTCCATCCATTTGCCGTTCGGCAGCAGGATCGACAGGCCCTGCACCTTGTTCGGCGGCAGCAGGGTCATGAAGCCCGAATCGGTGTGGGGCACGAGGCTCGCCACGGTGTCGTCGGCACCGTCGATCTGCGGATAGCGCGACTGGCGCAGGATCATGTGCGGCTTGGCGAAGCAGGCGTCGAAATGGTTCTCGGGCAGGTCGAGCGCCAGCGCATAGAGCCGCACCAGCTTGCGGCACAGCGCCTCCATCGTGCTCATGTACTGGAGCGTCTGCTCACGGAAGCCCGGCAGGTTGGCCGGCCACTGGTTCGCTGTGTGGAAACGACGGTTGGCGATCACGTCGGGATCGTCGGCCGTGCGCTCGCGGCGCAGGAAGTAGGCCTCGTTCTGGCTCGGCTTCTTGCCCTGCGCGGCGGCGTTGGGCGGCGCCTTCTCGGCGATCGGCATGTAGCCGATGGTGTGCTCGTTGACCTTGAGCGCGAGCTTCTCCTCCATCGGCATCGCATGGAAGCGGGCGGCCTGCTCGTACTGCGCTTCGATCAGGGCGCGCGGCACACCATGGCCGGCGAGATAGTAGAAACCGACGTTCTCGAAGGCGTAGCGCAGCTCGGCCGCCGCCTTCTCGGCAGCTCCCGGCTTGCCGGTCAGGAAACCCGAGACATCGATCAATGGAATTTCGCCGCCGATCATGACGGGCGGTGCGATCGCAGGCGTGGCGGCGCGGGGTATCGTCTGATCCATCGTGCAGGCCTCCAAGGTCGTATCCATTATAGGGGGGTGGCCTGAAACGCTGCAATAAACGCGCCATGGGTCGGGCCGACAGGACCTCTCATGAAACTGGACTCGTCACGCTCTTCCGGACCGCGAGCCAGAGGCTCGCGGTCCGGAAGAGCATGAGGATTCCGTGGAAGCTACCTTGTGCAAGAGCAAGGTGTCGGCTTAGCACCAGGGATCGGTATAGTCGTCGGTGCAATTGAGCGAATCCGATGCCGTCGCCGCGAAAACCACGGCAACAGCTCTTGGGATTGTAGATTGGGGAGCAGCGCGTGATCATCGACCGTATCGAACCCATCGCCCTGCGCATTCCTGCGCCGCAACGGGCGGCGAACGTTCCGGCCCCTTTGGCGAGCGGCGACCTTTGCCTCACCCTCGCGCGGGTCACGACGCGCGACGGCCTGCAGGGCTACGGCGAATGCCTGTCGCTGCGGCCGGCGATGCAGCAGGCGTTGTTTGCGACCATCCGCGACGCGATCGCGCCGCATTATCTCGGCAAGCCGGTCGACCAGAAGGAGGTACTGAACCTCGCCGCGCGCAAGCGCTTCGCGAGCTTTGGGCGGTCGGGCACCGTGCTGAATGCGCTGGCCGCCGTCGACATCGCGCTGTGGGACATCGCCGGCAAGGCCTCGGGACAATCGGTGTCCACGATGCTGGGCGGTGCCAGGCGCAGCCGCGTGCCGGTGATGGCGAGCCTCGACAAGTACGATCATGCCGGCCGCACGCGGCAGAGAGTCGAACAGGCGCTGGCGAGCGGTGTCGCGGCGGTGAAAGTCCACGAGGCGAGCCTCGAGGTCGTCGAGGAAGCGCGTCGTGCCATCCCGGCCGCGATGCCCTACGTCGCCGATTGCAACAACGCGCACACGCTGGCCGACATCCGGCGCGACGAGAAGCGCTGGGCGGCGGCGCACCTGCTGTTCTTCGAGGATCCCTACTGGCCGCCCGAGGATCTGCTCACGGCGCCGGCGATGCCCGGCATCACGATCGGCATGGGCGCCGACTTCGGCTCGGCCGAGCAGATGGCCGTCTACACCAGGGCGCCGTCGATTGGTGTGCTCCAGCCCGACGTCTGCATGCTGGGCGGCCTCAGCGAGGCCAGGCGCGCGCTCGTCATGCTCGCGGCGGCGAAGAAGACGCCCGCGCCGCATACGCCGTTCGTCGGTCCGGCGGCGCTCGCCTCGCTGCACATGCTCGCAGTCACGGAAGAGGAGGGCTGGTTCGCCACCGTCGAGGCCGAGGACTCGATGGATCCCTACGGTTTCGGACTGACGCGCTGGCAGGCGTCGCTCCCGGTGCCGACCGGGCCGGGTCTCGGCTTCGATCCTGCTCCCGATTTCGTGAAGCGCTACCAGGCGTGAATATGCGCGCTCTGTGCGGTGGATCACAGAGTGCAGCACTCCTCGCTCCTAGGGTCGCCGCGGAACCAGAGAGGTTCTGCAGGAGGCTCATATGGATACCATGATGACGGAACGGTCGACGACGTCGGACGAGATGCTCAAGCGTTTCGCCGGCCGGGTCGGCACCTACGATCGCGACAATCGCTTCTTCCAGGAGGATTTCGACGATCTCAAGCGCGCCGGCTATCTGACGATCAACGTGCCGAAGGAGCTCGGCGGGCAGGGGTTCACCCTGGCCGATGTCTGCCGCGAGCAGCGGCGGCTCGCCTACCACGCGCCGGCCACGGCGCTCGGCATCAACATGCACCTCTACTGGGTGGGCATCGCCGCCGACCTGTGGCGCGCCGGCGACCGCTCGATGGAATGGGTCCTGAAGGAGGCGATGGCGGGCGAGGTCTTTGCCGCCGGCCACGCCGAGCGCGGCAACGACATCCCGGTGCTGCTGTCGACCTCGACCGCCACGAAAGTGGAGGGCGGCTTCACCTTCACCGGCCGCAAGATGTTCGGCAGCCTGGCGCCGGTCTGGACGCGTTACGGCCTGCACGGCCTGTGGGCCGATGCGCCGGGCGGGCCGCAGGTCGTGCACGGCTTCCTGCCGCGCAACGCCAGGGGCTACCGCATCGTCGAAACCTGGGACACGCTGGGCATGCGCGCGACGCGCAGCGACGACGTGCTGCTCGAAGGCGCGTTCGTGCCCGACCAGTACATGGTGCGGTTCCTGCCGGCCGGCGGCGCCGACGCCTTCGTCGTTGCGGTGTTCGCCTGGGCCCTGATGGGCTTTGCCAACATCTACTACGGCATGGCCCAGCGGGCGCGCGACTTGGCGATCGCCTCGGTCAAGGCGAAGTCGTCGATGGGGTTGACGCGCAGCATGGCGTATCACCCGGGCATCCAGCACGGCATGGCCGACCTAGTCATGGCGCTCGATCCGATCGGGCCGCACCTCGATCAGGTCGCCCTCGAATGGTCGACCGGCGTCGATCACGGCGCCGCGTGGCCGGCCCGCATCATCTCGGCCAAGGTCCATGCCGTGGAAGCGTGCTTCAAGATCGTCGATCTGGCGATGGAACTGTCCGGCGGCACCGGCATGTTCAAGACGAGCGAGCTGGAGCGGCTGTTCCGCGACGCCCGCTGCGGCCGCTTCCATCCGGCCAACGCGATCCTGGCGCACGAGATCGTCGGCAAGACCGCGCTCGGCATCGGGCTCGGCGAACAGCCGCGCTGGGGATGATCGCGGCGATCGCACACGCTAGGATGGCAACGCCGATTGGAGGCGGACCACACCATGGCCGACGAACTCCGGCGCTGGCTGGTTGAACTGGGCCTCGGCATCCATGCCGAGGCCTTCGCGGCCAACGGCGTCGACTGGGACGTGCTCGACGCGCTCAGCGAGAAGGACCTCGAGACGCTGGGTCTCTCGCTGGGTGACCGCAAGCGCCTGCTGAAGGCGGTCGCGGCGCTCGGTGACGGCCCGCCGCCGGCACGCTGGGCGAGCGACGATGCCGAACGGCGGCAGATCACGGTCATGTTCGTCGACCTGGTCGATTCCACGCCGCTTTCGGAGCAACTCGATCCGGAGGAGATGCGCGAGCTGCTGAAGTCGTTCCACGGCCTTGCCGTGGCTGCGGTGGCGGCGCGCGGCGGACACGTCGCGCGCTACATGGGCGACGGCATCCTGGTCTATTTCGGCTATCCGCAGGCCCATGAGGATGACGCCACCCGCGCGGTGCACGCCGGCCTTGGCATCCTGGAAAACCTGCGTGCTGCCAACCCGCACCATCAGGAACAGCATGGCGTGCACCTGCGGGTGCGCATCGGCATCCATACCGGCCTCGTGGTGGTAGGCGAGGTCGGCGCCGGGCCGGCGCGGGACCGCAGCGCCGTCACCGGCGAGACGCCCAACATCGCCAGCCGCCTGCAGGCCGAAGCCGAGCCCGACACCATCGTGATCGGCGAAGCGACGCAGCGCCTGGTCGAGGACCGGTTCACCCTGCAGGATCTCGGGCCGCGCCGGCTCAAGGGCGTCAGCAATGCGGTGCGACTGTTCCGGGTGCTGGGCGGCGAGGAGTCGCTCGACCGCTTCGGCCTGCGCACGCGGCACGGCATGACGCCGCTGGTTGGAAGGCAGGCGGAGCTCGACATGCTCCGGCGGCGCTGGGCGCAGGCCCGCGACGGCGAAATGCGCTCCATCCTGCTCGGCGGCGACGCCGGCATCGGCAAGTCGCGCGTCGTGAGCGCCTTGCGCGACAGCCTGGCCGGCGAGCCGCATCGCCTGCTGCCGCTGTTCTGCTCGCCTTACCATCGCACCAGCGCCTTCTGGCCGATGGTCGACTGGTTTCGCCGCACCCTCCATCTCGACGCCCGCAGCCGGCCGCTTGCCAGCGGCCAGGCGCTTGCCCGCCTGATCGATCCGCTCGGTCTCGATCTGCCGGAAGCGATGCCGGTGCTGTCGGCATTCCTCGACCTGCCGCGCGACGAACGCTTCGCTCCGGCGGATACCACGGCGCCCAACTTCCGGGCGCGCCTGATCGACGTGCTGGTCAGGATGATCGGCGGCATGGCGGCGCATCGACCGCTTCTGGTGGTGCTCGAGGACGCGCACTGGATCGATCCCTCGATGCTGGAGCTTCTGCAGCAGGTTCAGGAACGGCTGGCGGCCGCGCGCCTGATGCTGCTGATGACCGCGCGGCCGGAGTTCAAGCCGGACTGGAGCTATTCGCAGTTCGTGCAGATCAACCTCGATCGCCTGTCCCGGCGCGACCGGCTGACGATGGTCGAGCGCCTGGTCGGCAGTCGCACGCTGCCCCCGGAGGTCCTGCAGGCGATCGTCGCCAAGACCGACGGCATCCCGCTCTTCGTCGAGGAACTGACCAAGGCCGTGCTCGACGGCGAGTCGGCAAGCGCGCCGCAGGCCATCGCGATTCCCGACACGCTGCAGGGTTCGCTGATGGCGCGTCTCGACCGGCTCGATGCCGAGGCCCGCGAAGTGGCGCAGCTCGGCGCGACCATCGGGCGGGAATTCGCCACCAGCGTGCTCGCGCGCCTCGCCGGCCGCAGCGAGGAAGCGCTTGCCGCGCCGTTGGCGCGGCTCGCAGAGGCGGAGATCGTGGTGCCGTCTGCCGTTGCCTCCTTCGCCGGCCCGTCGCACGTGTTTCGCCATGCGCTCATCCAGGAGGCCGCCTACCAGTCGCTTCTGGTGGCGCGCCGTCGCCTGTATCACGCCGCGATCGCCGAGGCGCTGGCGACGCATTTTCCCGAGCTCGCGATGATGCAGCCCGAAACGATCGCGCAGCACTGGACGTCGGCGAGTCACGACGGCGAGGCGATCGACTGGTGGCGCCGCGCGGGCGATCGCGCGGTCGGTCGCGGCGCCTTCCTCGAGGCTACGGCCCATTTCCAGCGCGGATTCGAGCTGGCCGAGGCCCAGGCCGGCAGCGCCGCCGACCGCTATCGCCGCGCCCTGCCTCTGCTGCTGGCGCGCGGCGATGCGCAATTCAAGGCATCGACCCTGCCGGGACGTTCGACCTATCTGGAATGCGCCCGGATCGCGCAACGCGAGGGGCTGGTGGACATGATGGTTTCGGCGGCGCTCAAGTTCGCCGACGCCGAGGTTTATCTGTCGACGCCGAGCGCAGCATCCGTCGAGTTGCTCGAGCAGACGCTGGCGATGGTCGGCGAGGAAGAGACGCTCGATCGCTGCCGCGTGCTGAGCCAGCTCGGCAAGGCGCTGCTCTCCACCGGTGCCACCGCGCGCGGCCGCGATGTGCTGCGGCTTGCCCGGCCGATTGCCGAGAAGCTCGACGACCGCCGCAGCCGGTTCGAGATACTGGTCAGCGATCTCATGCCGAACGCAGGGCCGCCGCCGGCCGGGGACGGCGTCGACGAGCGCCGCCGGTCGCTGGCGTTGATCTGGGAATTCGCCAGGGAATTCGACTCGGTCCTCCAGGTCGAGGCGCTGGCGCGGTCCGGCGCGGGCTATCTCGAGATCGGCGACGCGGACGGTTTCGATCGCACGACGCAACTTCAGATGGAAATCGCGGAGGCGAGCCGGACCGATTTCGACAGGTGGATCACGGTCAGCGGCATGGTCATGCGCGGCCTGGTTCAGGGCAACTTCCGGGAGGCGGAGCGTCTGGCGCTGCAGGCGCTCAACGCGCTGGGCAGCCACGATGTCGATTTCCCCCTGGGCGTCTATGGCATGCAGATGTTCACGGTGCGCCGCGAACAGGGGCGCCTCGCCGAAGTGGCGCCCCTGGTGAAGCGCTTCGTCCGCGAGAATCCCGAAGATGCGGTGTGGCGTCCCGGTCTCATGCTGATCGCCAGCGACCTGGGGTTCGAGGTCCAGGCCCGCCGGACCTTCGAGTTGCTCGCTGGGAGCGGCTTCGCACTGCCGATCGACAGCAAACGGTCGGTGACATTGTCCTATCTTGCCGAAGTTTGCAGTCGGCTGGGCGATGCGCGGCGCGCCGAGCAGCTTTACGCCCACCTGCTTCCCTATCGCGACCTCGCGATCGTCGTGCCAACCTATACGTTGTGCTGCGGCTCGGCAGCGCGCTACCTTGGGATGCTGGCGACCACGATGGGCGATTGGCCGTCGGCGGAGCGCCATTTCGAGGGAGCGCTTGCGATGGAGGAGCGGATGCGCGCCTGGCCGTGGCTCGCGCACACCCGCGCCGAGTATGCCCGGATGTTGACGGCCCGCGGCGAGCGCGGCGACGATGCCCGTGCGGCCGAGCTGCGGGAGATGGCTCTGGCCGCCGCCGATCGTCTGGAAATGGGCCGTCTGCGACAGCTTCTGCGGGGCGCCGTCGCCTGATCCATGCGAGAAAGGAAGCCATGCCGCGTTACATCATCGAGCGCAACTTTGCCGCGCAGTTGGAAGCCTCGAAGGAGGCCAACGACATGATCCGCCTGATCAACGACGAGGAAGGCGTGAAGTGGCTGTTCTCGTTTCTCAGCGCCGACCGGATGAAGACATATTGCCTGTATGAGGCGCCGAACGACGAGGCGATCCGGATCGCCGCCCGGCGCGCCGGTCTGCCCGCCGACGTGATCGTCGAGGTCGCGGGCGAGGTGAGGCCGGACATGTTCGACTGACGCTCGCGGTCTGGAAGAGCGTGAGCGCTATGAGTGGCGCGGACCCCGCATGACGCCACAAGAGCTTTTCCGCCTGCATTCCTTCCTGGCCGTCCTGACGGAGGCCGAGACGCGCGAGCTCGTGAAGCACGCGCATGTCCAGCGCTTGTCGGCCGGCGACGTGGTCTTCCGCAAGGACGATCCCGGCGACGGGCTGTATGGCGTGCTCGAGGGCAGGGTCGTCGTCACCGCCGAATCGGCGGAGGGCAAGGAGCTGATCCTCAACATGTTCGGCCCCGGCGAGTTCTTCGGCGAGATCGCCTTGCTGGACGGGAAGGGCCGCACCGCGACGGCCGTGGCGCGCGACGACTCCCGCCTCGTGTTCCTGAGCCGCGCCGCCTTCCTGCCGTTCCTCGGCCAGCATCGCGAAACCGCCGTGCGGATCATCGCCTTCCTGTGCGAGCGGCTGCGGCGCACCACCGGTCTCCTCGAGGATTCGGCTTTCCTGAGCGTCGCCACTCGGCTCGCCAAGCAGCTCGCGGCGTTGGCCGCCACCAGGCCGGGCGACGGCACGGTGCGGCTGTCGCAGGAGGAACTTGCCCGGACCCTCGGCGTGACGCGCGAGATCGTGAGCCGCCAGCTCGCGATCTGGCGCGAGGCCGGCGTCGTGGAGATCGGCCGCGGATGGATCAAGGTGCGTGACGGCGACGCGCTCGACCGCATCGTGGCCGGCGGGTGAACGGGGCCGCAGAAATCGCGTGCCAATTCCGGCGGGCTCGTGCCACACAGGAGGCCCTGATTACTGGAGGAAACCGCATGGCATCGCCGCTTTTCGACCTCACCGGCAAGGTCGCCGTCGTCACCGGCTCGAGCAAGGGCATCGGCAAGGCGATCGCCATGCATCTCGCGCTCGCCGGCGCCCGGGTCGTGGTGTCGTCGCGCAAGGCGCCGGTCTGCGAGCAGGCGGCCGACGAGATCCGCAAGGCTGGCGGCGATGCGACGGTCATCCCGTGCAACATCTCCGACAAGGCGCAGGTCGAGAAGCTGATCGCCGAGACGAAGAAGCAGCTCGGGCCGGTCGACGTGCTGGTCTGCAACGCCGCGTCGAACCCGTACTACGGGCCGAACGAGAAGCTGCCCGACGACGTGTTCATGAAGGTGATGCAGAACAACATCCTGTCGA
>Ga0268266_10006845_pt1 | contig 10383 bp, 9 predicted proteins | sample KBSS13metaG_FD_190356 | JGI IMG/M metagenome (GOLD analysis project Ga0268266, IMG submission 190356) | Switchgrass rhizosphere microbial communities from Kellogg Biological Station, Michigan, USA - KBS S1-3 metaG (SPAdes) (version 2) | ecosystem: Host-associated > Plants > Roots > Rhizosphere >... | reverse complement strand
CGCGCGCTGTCGGTGGGCCCCGGCTGGTGCGCGTAAAGACGCCGGTGGAAGCGGCGCCCGCCTTGCCACCGGCCACGCCGCCCGCCGCTGTTGCCCCGCCGGTGGTTGTGGCACCGGTTCACGCGGCACCCGCGCGCGCCGTGGGCGGCGAGGACTGGGACGAATTCTGAGGCAGTGGACTTTTGCCACGGCTTGGGACAGAGCCGGGCGCCATGAGCATCAATTCCTTTGGTCACCTGTTCCGCTTCACCACCTGGGGGGAGAGCCATGGGCCGGCGCTGGGCGCCATTGTCGATGGCTGCCCTCCGGGCCTCGCGATCGATGAAGGCATGATCCAGCCGTTCCTCGATGCCCGCCGCCCCGGCCAGTCGCGCTTTACCACCCAGCGCAACGAGCCTGACCAGGTGAAGATCCTCTCGGGCGTGTTCGAGGGGCGTACCACCGGCACGCCGATCAGCCTGATGATCGAGAATACGGACCAACGCTCGAAAGACTACTCGGACGTGGCCAAGGCCTATCGCCCGGGCCATGCCGACTATGCTTATGATGCCAAGTATGGCTTTCGCGATTATCGCGGTGGCGGGCGGTCGTCTGCCCGCGAAACCGCCGCGCGCGTAGCCGCGGGCAGCGTGGCCCGGCTGGTAATTCCGGAAGTGACGATCCTCGGCTGGGTCAGTGCGATCGGCGGCGATGCCATCGACATGGCCAATTTCGATGCCGCGCAGATCGGCCAGAACCCGTTCTTCTGTCCCGATGCCCAAGCCGCCGCGCGCTGGGAAGCCTTGGTGGACAAGGCGCGCAAGGCCGGTTCCTCGCTCGGCGCCGTGGTGGAGTGCGTGGCCACCGGCGTCCCCGCCGGCTGGGGCGCGCCGCTCTATGCCAAGCTGGACGCGGAACTCGCCCACGCCATGATGGGGATCAACGCGGTCAAGGGCGTGGAAATCGGCGATGGCTTTGCCGCTGCAGCCAATAGCGGCGAGGGCAATGCCGATCCGATGCGCCCCGCAACCGACGGCAGCAACGCGGGACCGGCTTTCCTGGCCAACCATGCCGGCGGCATTGCCGGGGGCATTTCCACCGGCCAGCCGGTTACGGTGCGCGTGGCGTTCAAGCCGACCTCTTCGATCCTCACGCCGGTGCCCACGATCACGCGCGAGGGCGAGGCGACCGAACTGTTCACCAAGGGGCGTCATGATCCGTGCGTGGGCATTCGCGGCGTTCCCGTGGTGGAAGCGATGATGGCGCTGGTTCTGGCCGATCAGAAGCTCTTGCATCGCGCCCAGTGCGGCTGAACGCGCGCCAGGGCGGGGAACGGCAAAGCCGTCCTGCCCGTTATCCTGTGATCAAGGACCAGTCACAGGACAATCGGTATGTTGGGAAAATTAACCAGAATCGCGGGTTTCGCCCTGGCTGCAACCCTGTTGGTGCCGACGGCCGCCGAGGCGCGGCCCCACTGGCGAGATCATGACGGACGCTGGGAGCATCGCGGATGGGACCACCGCAGTAACCGCAACGGCGGCTGGCATTCACGCGGCTGGCAGAACCGGGCCGGGTACGACCGCCGCAGTTGGGAACGCCGCCGCTGGGAACATCGCCGCTGGGATCGCCAGCGCTATACCCAGAACTGCCGCATCATCTGGCGCCATCACCAGCGTATCCGCGTCTGCCGCTAAGGCAGCGGTGCAATGGCAAGCGGGGCAGGGCGCACGTGCGTGCCCTGCCCTGTTGGGTTACAGCGCCTTGCCGCCCAGCTTCCAGGTAAGCTGAAGGTAGAAACTGCGCCCCACGCCATCGAACCACGAGATGTCGTAGTATGGATAGCTGCCATACGTCGGATCGACATTCGGGCTGGTGTCGAACAGGTTGGTCACTGTGCCCGAGACCTGCACATGATCGGTGATCTTGTACTGGGCCGACAGGTTGAACGTGGCCGTGGGGTCGATATAGGCGGTTTCATCGTAATTCGGCAGCCGCCCCAGGCGCTGGCCTTGCAGCGTCGTGGTAAAATCGCCGCTCACCAGCGTGAGGCTGGCGGTGCCCTTGTCACGCGGGATGTCGTAGCCGCTGTCGAACGCCAGCTTGTTGATCAAGGCATCGCCTTGATACTGGCGGAAACTGTGGTTGAACACGTAGGTATAGCCCAGGCCGAAGGTCAGGAAGCCCAACCCTTCGATCTTCGATGCGCGCCAGTGGAGCGCCAAGTCGATCCCGTCGGTCTGCTCGCGCGCCACATTGATCGGGTTGACGTAAACCCCCTGCAACCCGCCTTCGAGCGCACCCGAGGCATAACGCTGCACGCGGGCGATGGCATCGCGGCATGTGGGCGAATTGGCATCCACGGCTGAGCCCGATGTGGTGCGGCCGAGCACGCAATCGGATTCCCGGCGCAGCAGCTCGTCCTTGCTCAGGTCCAGCACCTGGTTTTCCAGCGTTACCTTGAAATAGTCCACCGACACGTCGAACGCGCGATCGGGTTGCCAGAAAACGCCGGCATTGATCGACCGGCTGGTTTCCGGGCGCAAGGCACGATTGCCGGTGCGATGGCTGGTGATGTCCGTTTCGTAATCGTCATCGCAATCGCTGTAGTTGGCGCCGGGGTTGTCCCGGCGGCACGTCAGGTAGTCGACGCCGCTGGGGTGCGTGTCGCCATTGCCGGAAAAGACGTAGTGCAAGTCTGGCGCACGGAAGCCCGTGCCCATGGCGCCGCGCAGCAGCAGGTGGCTGGTCGGGCGCAGCTCCGCGCCCAGGTTCCAGGTGGCCTTGCCAAAGCTGTTGTCCACCACGTGGAAATGATCGTAACGCGCCGCGCCCGAAAGTTGCAGGAACGGCGCCAGCGGCACGCGCACTTCGCCGCCCAGTGCCCAGTGGCGGCGGCTGCCCTTGCCGTCGCTGTCGGTCAGGCCGACATAGTAATGCTCCAGCGCCTTGGGATCGGGCCGCAGGTCATAGCCCTGGCCGCCATATTCGCCCACCAGCGCCAGGCCCAGCTGGCCGCCGGGCAGCGCCATCACGTTGCCGTTGGTCAGGCTGAAAGCGAGGTTGTCGGTGTAGGAGCGTGGGCGATAGATCGAATTGGCGGTGATGGAATCATACTGCGCCTGGGTGAGAGGCGTATAGAATTTCGCAGGATCGGCGGCAAAGATCGCATAGCCGTCCGCGTCGGTGCCCTGCTGCTGCCCCAGGTAAAAGGCATTGGCCTTGGAAATCACCACTTGCGGGAAAGACACCTTGCTGCGGTATTCGGAGTGATTGAACGAGAGTTCGTAGGCCCAGGCCTGGTCCTTGCCGAATTTGCCGCGCAGGCCGGGCGTCACCGTGAAGCTGATCGAGCGATTGTGGGTCATCCCGTTGCGCAGGCCGCCCATTTCTTCGGGCGTGAACTGGCGATACCAGTTGTCGAGCTGCGTGGGGTTGAGGCTGGTGGGCATCAGCGTGTTGTGGAACGTGCCCTCTTGGTTGCCATCGGGTGTTTCGTAATACCAAGTCAGCACGTCGGGCATCAGCGAGACTTTACTGTAGCTCGCCTGGAAATCGGTGAACAGTTCCATGCCGTTCGGCAGGTCCAGCCCGATCGCGCCAAAGGCATTCACCGATTTGCGCTCTGAAATCATCGTGCCATAGGCGATGGAACTGTTCGATCCGCAGAAATAGCCCGGCCCGCCATCGGCGCCATAGCGCGGACGGCTGGTATAGATCGTGCTGCCGCGATTGAGGTTTGCCAGCCCGGCGCAAGTCGCCGCGCCGGGATCGAGGTAGTCGGTGTATTCATCGGTGCGCAGGAACGTGCGCCGCGCCAGGCCGCCGGTGGGATCGTCCAGCACGGAATCCTGCCGCGCACGCTGGTATTGCCACAGCGGCTTTTGATAGAGCCCTTCCACGCCGATCACGCCGTGAAACGCGCCCGCGTTCCACCCGGTGGTCAGCGTCAACCGGTGCGATGCGCCGCCGCCATGCTGCGTATCGCCATAGCGATAGTCGATCCGCGTGCCATCGACGCTTTTCTTGAGCTGGAAATTGACCACGCCCGAAATCGCGTCAGACCCATAGATCGCCGAAGCGCTGCCGCTCAACACTTCCACCCGTTCGATCAGGCCCACCGGGATGTTGGAAATGTCGGTGAAATTGCTCTGTCCGTTGAACGGCAAGGGAAAATCGGCAATGCGCCGGCCGTTGACCAACACCAGCGTGTGGTTGGGGCCAAGCCCGCGCAAGTCCACCTGCTGTGCGCCGGGCGTGAACGCGGCGCCATTGCCCGATTGCTGGCTTTGCGTTTCGCCACCGTTCTGCGTCAACGCGCGCAGCAGGTCTGGCACCGATTGGTAGCCGTTGCGCAGGATGTCCTGCGCGCTCACGCCCGTGACCGGCGCCGGCCCTTCCAGTTCCACGCGCGGGATGCGGCTGCCCAGCACCACGATCGCCTGATCGGCCGGCGCGGCATCGCCGCTGTGCGTTGTGGCCGGCAGTTGGGCAGGGGGCGCTGACGTTTCCTGGGCGTGGCCCGTTCCCGCCGCTGCCATGGCGCCCAGGGCGCCACCCAAAACCAACCAAGCCTTTGCCTTGCGCATGTTGACAGCCCCCTGTGATCGCGCTTCGATGCGCCCTTATGGTTGGGGGCGCCTACCAGTTGCAACGATAAATCACTCCATAATTCAGTATCATTCGCAACTGTCGCACGCTAACCACAGCACAAGGCCGGCAATTTCAGGGGCAAGACATGCAGTTTTGGCGCAAGGGTTTGATCACAGCGTTCAGCGCTCTCACTCTGCTTGGCTCGGCCGCGCAGGCGTCGGAAACGGGCTATACCCGCTATGTCATCGGCGATCTGGCCGCGCCCACGCCGGCCAAGGTTTCGCCGGGGCTCTTGCTGGCCGGCGGCGGCGAATGGGACACGCAAGCGTTTCGCTGGTTCGTCGCGCAGGCGGGCCATGGTCACATCGTCGTGCTGCGTGCCTCTGGCGCAGGGGATGCCGGCGATGAATTCATGCACAGCATCGGCGGCGTCACCTCGGTCGAAACCTTCGTGTTCGATGATCGCAAGGCCGCCAGCGATCCCGCCGTGCTGGCCGCCGTCGCCAAGGCCGATGGCGTGTATATCGCCGGGGGCGACCAGGCGCGCTATGTCCGCTATTGGCAGGGCACGCCCCTTGCCAATACGCTCGACAAGCTGGCCGCCAGCGGCCGCCCGATCGGCGGCACCAGCGCGGGCCTCGCCATCCTGGGCGCGCATGTCTATGGCGCGATGGACGGTGGCAGCGCCACCTCCGGCCCATCGCTGCGCGATCCGCTCGGTGCGGGCGTGACCATGGTAGAGGATTTCCTCCACCTGCCGCGCATGGCCCATGTGGTGACCGACACCCATTTTACCCGGCGTGACCGGTTGGGACGCCTGATCGCATTCGTGGCCAAGACCCGCGCGCTCACGGCCGACAAAGCGGCCATTGGGCTGGGTGTGGATGAAGGCGCCTCGCTCATCGTCGATGGGGCGGGGCTGGCGCGGTTGAAAGGGCCGGCGGGCACTTATGCCTGGCTGGTCCAGCCGGTGGGGCAGCCCATGGCCAGGCCTGGCCAACCACTCGATTGGCCGGCGGTGAAAATCACCGGTATCGGCCCAGGCAGCACGCTCGACCTGTCCACGCTGAAAGTGGCTGCCCCGGCCTTTGCCGGCACGGCCGCCGTCAAGGGTGGCCGGCTGGCGAACGTGCCCTATCCGGCCGATGCGGGCTGGTCGCTTGCCATCCACGGCGGGGCAGGCGCGGCGCCGCGCGGAGAAACCACGCCGGCCGAGGATGCCGCCTATCGTGCCGGGCTCAAGGCTGCGCTGGCAGCGGGATCGGCCGTGCTCAAGGCCGGCGGATCGAGCCTCGATGCCGTGGAGGCGGCCGTGCGCGTGCTGGAAGACGATCCGCAGTTCAATGCCGGGCGCGGCGCGGTCTTCGATGCGGAGGGCAAGAACCAGCTCGACGCCGCGATCATGGATGGCAGCAGCGGTGAGGCCGGCGCGGTTGCCGCGCTAACCACCACGAAGAACCCGATCCTGGCCGCGCGCGCGGTGATGGAGCATTCGCGCCATGTCCTGCTTGCCGGCGCAGGGGCAGACCAGTTCGCGCGCGAGCAGGGCATCGCGCAGGTCGATCCCAAGTACTTCTTCACGCAAAAGCGCTGGAACGACTATCTGGAGTGGAAGAAGGAACACGTCAGCGCGCTGTCGCCGCGTGTTCTCGATGCCACGCCCCGGCCAGAGCATCGCTATGGCACCGTTGGCGCCGTTGCGCGCGATGTGCATGGGCATCTGGCAGCGGCCACTTCCACCGGCGGGCTGACCGGCAAGCGCTGGGGCCGCATCGGCGATTCCCCGCTCATCGGCGCGGGCACTTATGCGATCGACGGCAGTTGCGCGGTTTCCGCCACCGGCACGGGGGAATACTTCATTCGCCAGGCCGCCGGTCGCCAGGTGTGCGACCGTATCGCCTGGCGCAACGAAACGGTGGGTGCAGCCGCGCAGGACACGATCGACGAGATCGGCGAGATCGGCGGCGACGGCGGCCTGATCGCGATGGACCGCGATGGCCATGTCGGCTTCGCGCTCAACACCGCCGGCATGTTCCGCGGCTCGATCAGCAGCAAGCAAGACGCCCAAGTGGCGATCTACGCCGACGAAGCGCCGACCCATCCCTGACGGGCCGGGGGGTGGTGCGATGCCCGCAAAGGCATCGCACCAAGGTTGCCCTACGCCTTCACCTTCGCGGCAAAGCTCTTGCGCAATTTCATCAGCTTGGGCGGGATCACCGCCAGGCAATAGGGATTGCGCTGGCCTTCGCCTTCCCAATACTCCTGGTGATAGTCCTCGGCGGGATACCACGGCGCCACGGGCTCGATCGTGGTGACGATCGGCGCATCGCGCTCGGCCTGGGCACGTGCGATCGCGGCCCTGGCTTCTTCTTCCTGGGCCTCGTCCAGCGGGAACAACGCAGAGCGATACTGCGTGCCCACGTCGTTGCCCTGGCGGTTGAGCTGCGTCGGATCGTGCGTGGCGAAAAAGATATCGAGCAACTGGCCATAGTCGATCGCGGCCGGATCGAATGTCACCCGGATCGCCTCGGCATGGCCGGTCGTGCCGCTGCATACCTGCTTGTAGGTGGGATGTTCGGTGGCGCCGCCGATATAGCCGCTTTCGACGTTCGACACGCCGATCACATCGCGAAATACCGCTTCGGTGCACCAGAAGCAGCCGCCGGCAAGAATGGCCTGTTGGGCGCTGGAGGCCGTCATGAAGAACCCTTTCTGCAAAGATTTGCCGCACAGATAGGGACGGGCAGGGCCCATGTCATCCTGTGGTGCCGCAATGGCCCCTGCGGTCGTCGAATTTGCTGTCGTTGAATTGACAGCATCGAGCGCATAGATGCAGGCCCATGACCCAGCTTTCCGTGGCCGCGCTCCAACTCGCGCTCAACTCGCCCGATGCGGCAGACAATATCGCCGCCGTGTCCGCCCTGGTGGAACAGGCCGCCGCGCAGGGCGCGCAAGTGGTGCTGCCTCCCGAACTCTTTGCCGGTCCCTATTTCTGCGTGACCGAGGACGAGGCGCGCTTTGCCCTGGCTCATGCCCTTGAAGACGATCCTTCGGTCAAGGCCATGCAGAAACTGGCCAGGAGCCTGGGCATTGCCATTCCCACCAGCTTCTTCGAACGCGACGGCCCGCACTATTACAACACCCTGGCGATGATCGATGCCCAGGGCGCGATCATGGGCACCTATCGCAAGAGCCACATTCCCGATGGCCCGGGCTATGAGGAAAAGTACTATTTCCGCCCCGGCAACACCGGGTTCAAGGTGTGGGACGTGTTCGGCACGCGCATCGGCGTGGGCGTGTGCTGGGACCAGTGGTATCCCGAATGCGCGCGCGCCATGGCACTGATGGGCGCGCAAGTGCTGTTCTATCCCACCGCGATCGGCAGCGAGCCCTATGATGCCGAACTGGACACCAGCCGCGTGTGGCGCCGCGCCATGCTCGGTCATGCCGCGTCCAACTGCATGCCCGTGGTCGCCGCCAACCGCATCGGCGCGGAGGAAAACGACCAGGCATTCTATGGCCACAGTTTCATCGCCAACGAATGGGGCGATTTCCTGGCCGAATATGGCTGCGATGAAACCGGCGCGCTGGTCGCCACGCTGGATCTCGATGCCGCCGCCCGCCACCGCGCCGGCATGGGCTTCTTCCGCGATCGCCGCCCGCAGCTTTACACGCGCCTCTCGCAGGACATCTGAGGGCAAGATGGCCCCCGGCGCGCCGCATCGCTACTTGATCGCGCTGGGCTCCAACGTGCGTCACGCGCGGCACGGCGCCCCGGCGCAAGTGCTGCGCGCCGCGGCCCGTGCGCTCGATGATGCCGGGCTGGTGCTAGAGGCATTCTCGCCGATCATCGCCAGTGCCCCGATCGGCCCCTCGCGCCGCCGCTATGCCAATGCCTGCGCCGTGATCGCCACGCCGCTGGAACCGGCGCAAGTGCTGGCCCGGCTCCAGGCCCTCGAACACAGTTTCGGCCGCGTCCGTCGCGGCGCCCCCTGGCGGGCTCGCACGCTCGATCTCGATATCGTGCTGTGGTCGGGCGGGGCCCTTGCCGATATTCATGCCAACCTTGTCATTCCCCACCCCGCCTGCCGCGAGCGCCCCTTTGTCATGGGCCCAGCCGTGTATGTCGCCCCCGACTGGCGCGATCCGCTCACAGGTTTGGCCACAAAACACCTGGCTTCCCGCTTGACCCGCCGCCGCCCCGCCCCTAGGTGAGCGCACCAACCAAGCGCGCCGGCCGCGCCACGGGGGCCCTTAGCTCAGTCGGTAGAGCAACTGACTTTTAATCAGTAGGTCGCTGGTTCGAATCCAGCAGGGCTCACCATTTAAAAACAACAACTTATGCGATATTTTGATGGCGGCGCTTCGCGGCTTAGCAACCACCTGGCAACCACGCTGAAAAGCAACCTGCGGCACTGCAAGACAGACGCGATGCTCAATCTGTGACGTGTGGCTCGCCAAGTCTGAAGCCGGGCTCGCAATGCCCAACCTTCAGCTTGTGTGCGATTCGCTTTATTCCTGCCTGTTTAATGAATCCGCATAGGTGCTTTGAGGGTACTCTGTGTCGGCTGGCGTACTCCATCGCATCCCCGAACTCTGCTCGGCGCCGACGGTCTATGACAGTTTCGTTTGACAGCGATTCGCTCCACCAAAACATCGCGAGAAGCGCCAGCTTGAACGGCTGATCGCTCACATCGTTACGCGACCCATGCCGGGTGCCCACCTCGTCATCGACCAAGTCCGATAGGATTTCTTGATGACCGCATCTGATTAGCCATCTCACCAAGCGATAAGTCGTCCGCAGCATCCAATCCTCTGGAGCCTCGGTGGTTAGCTGTTCGGCCGGGGAAAGCTTTGGATATGCCCATATGCGGCTGAGCCAACCACGTCGAATTAGTGCGGCCTCACGGAGAAACAGCCTCTTTACGACTGGCGCTGGATTGCTGCGTTTGAATACATTTTGCTCGGAAGGGTCCTCTAGGTGCCTCATGTGTCCTCCTTACGAGGGACACATTGGCGAAAAGTCGACCTGATGTAAAGTGTCCTCCTCATTGGGGACACATACGGCGCGAAAACCTCCTGTCACAGACATATTTTCACGAAAAACCCCGTGAGACTTCGGATTTTCCAAAACGATAAACCCATCAGTGCAGGTCGCTCGGCCTTGCACTTTCGTCGTTATGGAGAGCAACATGAGGAAAAAATTGTCCACCAAAGGTCCAGACAAGCTTGCCGCGTCTGATCATCAGCGTCGTCCCGGATCGATCAGCGTTGCCGGCAAGGGAAAATCGCCAAGCAGGCATGCTGAGCGGCGTCCTGCTTGTTCTGCCCCGGTGTCCAAGGAAATCGGTATAGAGCGCCAAGCCCTGGCAGACTGGCTCGAGGAGGTTATGAAATCCAAGAGCCGCTGCCGGAAAGAGCTTAAGCGCCTGCGTGCCTCGGTTGTCGAGCAAACCGCGTCCGGCGATATGCCTGCCCCGAAGGTACGATACTTCGACGAGAAATGGTTGGCCGCTCGCTGGGGAATGTCCGTGAAGCATGTCCGCACCCTGCGTTATGCTGGCGATGGGCCGAAGGTCACCTATTTCGGGCGGAGTGTGCGCTATCGCTTGCGCGATGTCACCGCATACGAGCGGGAGCATTCATTCGCGAGCAGGTCGGCCAAAGATCAAGCCACCAAGGCAAAGTGAGAATTATAGCGGAGGGGAAAACCCCTCCGCTTATGGTAAGCGTCCGGCCTCCGCCGTGTTGCGCCTTCCTGCCTCATTGGCGAGGGAGGGTCGATAGGAGTCTCCTTCTGGACTCCATAAGGAG
>Ga0268266_10006839_pt1 | contig 10386 bp, 12 predicted proteins | sample KBSS13metaG_FD_190356 | JGI IMG/M metagenome (GOLD analysis project Ga0268266, IMG submission 190356) | Switchgrass rhizosphere microbial communities from Kellogg Biological Station, Michigan, USA - KBS S1-3 metaG (SPAdes) (version 2) | ecosystem: Host-associated > Plants > Roots > Rhizosphere... | reverse complement strand
CCAGCGCGGCAACACTGTCGCGTAGACCAAGGCAGTGCAGCAAAGCCTGATTCGCATACACATCCAGCTTCTGCTGTTGTTCACCCTGAACATTCTCCGCGCCTGCCGCCCCCAGCACATCGCTTAGACCGGCTGCACGAATCTTCGCTTCGATCATCTTGGTCGCCAGTGTTATGCCACTCAACAGCCAGCTGAAGGTCCCCGTCGCCTCTCGCCCAGTCGACTTCAAAAGGTCCTGCTGCTGCTGCAGAATATGCTGTTGTACGGTTGTAATCATTGCCATCGTCCTTACCTCACAAAATGCTGTGTCGCCAGAAAACACAAGATTGAAGCTCTTCTGAAGAGAAGATTTCACCCGCCAAGGGCCTGGTCCAAGTCTGCGATGATATCCTCAACATCCTCGATTCCGACTGAAATCCGCATCAACCCATCTGTTATCCCGAGCTTCGCCCGCCCCTCGGCTCCTACCGCCGCATGGGTCATCGTCGCCGGATGGCAGATCAATGTCTCCACTCCGCCCAGCGACTCGGCAAGAAAACCGAGCTTCAGACGCTGAGCAAATTGATTCGCCTTCTCTAACGATCCCAGTTCAATGGAGATCATCGACCCGAATCCCTTCTGCTGCCGGCCCGCCAGTTCATGCTGTGGATGGTTCTCCAGGCCCGGGTAAAACACTTTTTTGACAGCTTTGTTACCAGCCAGGAAACCAGCCACCGCACGCCCATTTTCATCATGCTGCTTCATCCGAACAGCAAGTGTCTTCACCCCACGCAAGAGCAGATAGCTCTCAAACGGAGACAGAATTCCGCCTGTGCACTTCTGCACAAATCTGAATCGCTCCGCCTGCTCCTCGGTCGTACAAACCAGAACGCCGCCCAGACCATCTGAGTGGCCGTTTAAAAACTTTGTCGTGGAGTGCATCACGATATCCGCACCCAGTGAAATCGGCTGCTGAAAGTAGGGCGACAGGAATGTGTTATCTACGCTCAGCTCCACGCCCCTGGCATGGCAAATATCTGCGACCGCGCGGATGTCCGTGATCGCCATCATCGGATTCGTTGGCGTCTCTACGTGAACCAGCTTTGTCTCCGGACGAATTGCTGCAGCGACATTTTGCGCCACACTCGTGTCAACATAAGTGAACGTAAGCCCGTAGTTCGCCAGTATCTTGTCGAAGACCCGCTTCGTGCCGCCGTACACATTGTCCGAGCAAACGATATGATCGCCCGTCTTCATCATCGTCAGCATCGCCGTTATCGCTGCCATGCCCGAGGCGAACACATGCGCGCTCGTCCCACCTTCGAGTGAACACAGACTCTCCTCCAGAGCATCGCGGGTTGGGTTCGTGAGCCGCGCATATTCATGGCCCTTATTCTTCCCTATCGCTTCTTGTTGATAGGTTGACGTCAGATAGATAGGAACATTCACCGCACCGGTCAGCTCATCCGGCTCCTGCCCGTCATGAATCGCCCGCGTCGCAAATCCCATCTGTTTCTTCCCAACCATGCCTTATTTCCTCACTAGAAACTTTTCGTCCGTGCGATTCGTGCAAGCGTATCGCGAGAGAAAGACCTCGCAGAAACCTAATCTGTCACAACCTCAGCCGTTGAAGATCCCTTTCGATAAGTACCGCTCCGCCGAGTCTGGGATCACCGTCACCACACGCTTCCCTGCACCAAGTTCAGCTGCAGTTTCAACTGCGGCGTGGACCATCGCGCCCGCACTCGATCCTGCAAACACGCCAGCCTCTACCGCTAACCGCCTTACCATCTCGAATGCTTGAGGGTCCATGACGCGAATCACTCGATCACAGACACTCGCATCGAACGTAGCCGGAATGAATGAAACCCCGATACCCTCGACCCTATGCTTTCCCGGTTCGCCTCCCTGAAGCACGCTTCCCTGCGGCTCTACAGCAATACAGAGAGATGAAGTATTCTTTCGCTTCAAGAAACGAGAGACCCCAGTGAAGGTTCCTGCCGATCCTATGCCGGAGACCCAGGCATCCACCCGTCCTTCCATCTGCTCCCAAATCTCAAGTGCCGTTGTTTCCTCGTGGAAGTCCGGGTTTGCGGGATTTTCAAACTGCAATGCGGCAAATGCCCCCTCGGTCTCCCGGTCGAAGTCCAGGGCCTGACGGATCGCGCCGGCCATTCCCTCCGACTCAGGCGTCCGGATTACCGCAGCCCCCAGTGCTCGCATCAGAACACACTTCTCTTCAGCGAACTGTTCAGGAACGTAAAGCACGACCTTATAACCGCGATTGATGCCTATGAGAGCCAATCCGACGCCGGTATTTCCAGCAGTCGCTTCCACGATGGTTCCTCCCGGACGAAGCACGCCCCGGCGCTCCGCATCCAGCACAATCCCAAGCGCGGCGCGGTCCTTTACGCTGCCTCCGGGATTCAGATACTCGAGCTTTGCCCAGATCTCCCCGCCACCGGCAGGTTCGAGTGCCTCCAGCCGCACAATTGGAGTCTGTCCTACAAGATCGATGATCGTCTCTGCTTTTCGCATCCTCAGGGCCGCGCCGACGTCTCCGCCCCCCGTGGATCGACAGCCGCCGCTTCTCCGCCTGGCGTAGTATCCGTGGTTATTCGTGGATAATATCCAGTCCTCGTCCGCACAGATAGCTTCCCCAACCCCTTAGCCTTCGCATCGACATGCACTTCCCGATAGCCGCCGAGCGTTGGAGATTTCGTGGAATGATATGCAATTGTGTACTGCGTTCGGATATCCTGTGCGACCTGAGCCGCAATCGAATCTACTTCCTTCAAAGACCTCGGAAAATAAGCCGCTCCACCCGTCTGCTCACTCAGCGTCTCCAACACACGCTTGGCATGACGCGATTCTCGTTTATCGGTGTCTTGACCGAAGAGCAATCCTACGGAATAAATCACCGGCCCATCCAGATCCTGAATTCTGCGGATCGCCTGTTCTAACGTAGCGCTGGAGGCGTTATCCTCACCGTCCGTCACGACCAGGAGCACCTGCTTAGGATGCTTGGCATTCTTGGAAAGATAGTCCGCCGAAGCCACCAGAGCATCGTAAACCGCTGTTCCTCCACTCGATTTGATATAGCTCAGGCCATCTCTTAGCTTGTCGATGTTACTGGTGAAGTCGGTGTCAATGAAGGCCTCCCACGAGAAGTCCACAACGAACGCTTCGTCGTCTTTGTTCGAAAGCCGAATCAAGTCCAGCGCCGCTTGTTCTACGGCTGCGCGCTTGTCATACATGGAGCCCGAGCTGTCGATCAAAATTCCAAGCGAGATCGGAAGATCTTCATGCCGGAATGAGGCAATCGTTTGTGGAACACCGTCTTCGAAGACACGGAAGTCGTCTTTTTGAAGAGTAAGTATGGATTTGCCATCGGAGTCGAGGACCGTCGCATTCAGCCGGACCTCGTAGGCATCGGTTCGAAGTGTGTACTTTCCACCAGTACCACGCTGAATCTGGCCGGGCGATCGTTCGCCCTCCGCCCCAGCCTTGCCCTGCGGCGCAGGAGTATCCGGATCGGGCGAAAGCACAGGATCGCGGTCCACCGTGAGCGATGGCTGTCCCGTTTGCGATGGTGCGTGCTGCGTCAGGCCGGGAGATTGCGGCGGACTGGCCTGGACTGGCCGCCCGCTTGCCGTTTCCGGCCCTGCCACCAGCATCCCTGCCGCAGCCGTCCACAGCAAAACTCTACTCCGAAGGTGCATAGTACCCCTGGCGATTGTGGACCGTCAGCGGGGGAAGTCCCGGGGGCGGTACCAGTCTTATCTTCAATTTACGCCAGTTACCATCTTTCTTCACATCGGACGGCCTATACCCAAGGATATATTCGTTCCGTAGCTCCGCACTGATACGTGTCGCAATGTCTCCGAGGTCGGCGATGTCGTTCACGCGAAACATCCTACCTCCCGTCATCTCACAGATGTCATTCAGAAGAATGGGGCCGAGCTGCTCTTCCTGGGTAGGTGCGTACTGGTCGAAGATTCCAATGGAGTAAATCTGGACATCGCTTTCACGCACTGCTCGTCGTAGCTCCCCTTCGGTATAGCGACTTCGATTGTCGCCTCCGTCGGAGATGATGAGGAGTGCCTTGCGCTCATACTTTGCGTCACGAAGCTTCGTCATTCCCAGGTAAGCCGCATCGATCAGAGCCGTTCGGTTCTCCGGTTTTAACATCACCATGCGAGCTTCCACATCATCGATATCAGAGGTGTAGTCGACGATCACCGCAGGCCTGTCATTGAAACCGATGACAAAAAACTCGTCCAGAGGATTTGATGTGCGAAGAAATTCACTAAGCGCTCTGCGGGCACGATTGAACTTGGAGTTCATGCTCCCGCTCAGGTCGAAGACGATCCCAATGGTCACCGGAGCATCTTCAGTAGAGAAGCTCTTGATGAGCTGCCCGACGTTGTTGTCGTAGATTTCGAAGTTTTCTTTTTCAAGACCGGTCACCAGACGGTTGAGTGGATCGGTCACGGTCGCTGGGACCAGCACAAGGTTCACATCGACACGAAGTCTCGCATCTCGACGAGAAGTACCGGTTGCGGCGACGTTCCCGGCCCCCTCAACAACGGGTTTGGAGCTCTCCGGAGACTTGGGAGGAGGAGGAGGAGGCTGGGTATGAATCTCGCCGAGCGGATTCTCCTGCGCTAGAGCTAAAGGACTGAAACATGGCAGAATGATCGCCGCTAAAGCGATCCACACCCAGGGCAGCACAGAGCTTCGCCCGAGCTTTGCTAGTCCCTCTCGATAATCGCAATTGCTCTTATTCCGCATTGCCTGGTCATCTCCGCGACCTGTCTGATTCCGGCTGGCCCTGCTTACCGCGAAACCCCTTGGCTAACGACACCCCCACCAGCCTTTACAACTCCGTCCGCAGACTATACACCTAACCAACCCGATTCGCCTTCTTCCTCTCACCTTATAGACGCTTTTTTTTGACAATTTGTCATCCTTTTGCAAATAGTCGATTCCACCGATGCAGCAGGTATTCGCCGGCCCTCGTACAATCACTGCATACACTCATTTTGACGGAGACAAAAACAGACCGCATGGCTCGCATTTACCCCTTCCGCGCTCTTCGCTACGATCCCGCCCAGGTCAACATGGAGGAAGTTGTCACCCAGCCCTACGACAAGATTTCCCCTGCCATGCAGGAGCGTTATTACGATGCAAGCCCCTACAACCTGGTGCGGGTCATTCTGGGTAAGCACTTACCCGGCGATAACGACGAGGAAAACGTCTATACCCGTGCCGCCCAGACGCTTCGTTCCTGGCGCAAGGAAAGCATCCTGAAGGAAGAAGCCGAACCGGCCCTGTATGGTTACTCCCAGACCTACACGGTGCCCCATACGAACGAGGTCCGCGAACGGAGAGGGTTTATCGCCCTCGGGCATCTCTACGACTATGCCGATAAAGTGGTCTACCGCCACGAGCAGACCTTTCCCAAGCATAAGAGCGACCGTATGAGCCTATTCAAGGCGACACGAGCTTATTGCGAGCAGATCTATATGCTCTATTCAGACCCGGCCTTTACAGCTGAGAAGTTGATCTTTGGGGTCAATGGGGACGGTAAGGACAGTAACCCTGCTGACCTTTCAATCACTGACGAATACGGTGTGGTGCACAGGGTATGGAAACTGACCGATCCTACACTGATCAACCTGCTTGTTACGGCGATGGCCGACAAGAAACTGATTATTGCTGACGGACATCATCGCTACGAGACCTCGGTTGCATATGCGAAGGAACGCTCCGCACAATTGAAGCTTCCTCTCAACCAACCCCGCGATGAGGACGAAAAGCTTGCAACTGGGCATCTGCCCACCCCATTATTTCCAGAGGCAGCCATGATGATGACTTTTGTCAACATGGACGCCCCTGGCATCACCATCCTGCCCACTCATCGCGTCGTACACGGAATCGAACAATTCTCTTCGCCGGATTTCATTACACGAGCGAGCGCATATTTCGACATCAAGGAGTTGCCGTCTTCCGATCTCTCGACTCTTTCAACAGACGGCACGGCGTTCATTGCGGTCACGATCGACGGCAGCTATCTGTTGAAAGCAAAGCCGGATGTGATCCAGGCATTACTTCAAGATCTACCCCAACGGCAAAGGCAGCTGGATGTGGTGCAACTACACCGTGTAATTTTGGACAAGCTGCTGGGATTGGATCAGGAGACCATTACACGACTGGGAAGCGTGAGCTACGTCCGGGAGGCGGAAGAGGCAGCCGCCATGGTGACCGGAGGAGATGCGAACATCGCATTTCTGATTAAACCGATCACTCTCGAACAGCTCAAAGAAGTATCGCTCGCCGGCGATGTCATGCCCCAGAAGTCAACGGACTTTTATCCCAAGCTCCTAAGCGGACTGGCAATCTACGCACTCGATTAGTTATCGCCCACAAGCTTCCTCCGACTGAATGAAAGCCCTTCTTTCGGGAGGGGGAAGCCTTTATGCCCGAAGGTGCGGGTTACTGCTTTAGCAGTCTGAAGCTTGCCGATACAATCAAAGCTAAACTCCCTGACCGTGACCCAAATTCGTAAACCTACCCTCACGCTCGCGTTCTTTGTCTTGACCAGTAAGGCGTACTTCCTACTGGCCCAGACCCAGGGGACGTCGCAGCCGGCTACAAGCGGAGCAGTAGGACAGCCGATTCCAACGCCGCCAAAGCCCTCTCCAGCTTTTTATCGAAACTTGATCGTGCTGGATCCGGCCCACGGTGGACGAGACAATGGAGCGCGACTCTCAAACAGCGCCGTCGAGAAAGAGATTACTCTCGCGTTTGCACAGAAGCTTCGCCCCGCGCTTGTCGCGCAGGGATTTACCGTAATTGCGACTCGGGACTCCGAGCCCTCGGAGGAGCTTACAACCGATCAGCGAGCGGGAACCACGAACCACATTCGTCCTCTCGCTTGTGTTGTGATTCACGCAACCGCAGTGGGCTCTGGTATACACGTGGTAGCCTCCTCTCTGAAGCAAAGCGATGCTAAGTCTTCTGCCGGTAGAGCACTCATTTGGAATAGTGCCCAGGCTCCGACGATCGCGATGAGCCTTCGACTCGCGAATGAGGTCGGACTTGCCATGGAAGCCGCTCACCTCCCTGTACTTGTGCTCCGCGCATCCATTCCCCCATTAGACAATCTCACCTGTCCGGCCATTGCGATTGAACTGGCTCCTCTTCAACAAGCCTCCGGAAAAGGGACGCCGGTCTTTGATTCCGGCTATCAACAGCGAGCCGCAATAGCTTTGGCTCAGGCGCTTGCCTCCTTCCGCGCGCATAATGCTCCTTCACCGGTTCCACAGAGCGCGGGATCCCGTACAGGAACCCCACAATGATCCCCCGATATCAACGCATTCTTTTCTGGAGCCTGATCAGCTGCATTCTGCTGATGGGAGCCTTTTTATTGCGAGGTTGCAGAGAGGCTCATCGACGCCTTACAGCTTTGAATAACGTCAATCCGATTGCTGCGCCCACGACCGCCGCAAAAGAAGAAGTCGCTTTGTATATGGCATCGGATGCCGACGCGACGATCCGATCTGTTCGTTCCGAAGTCGCACTCCCTCAGGATCCTTCTCTGCGAGCAAGAACTCTTCTCGAAGATTTGCTGGCACAGTACTCACAACCGGACTCGGCTCATCCTCTTCAGAGCGGTCCTGCTATTGATGATGTCTTTTTTCTGACAGATTCTTCGCTCCCCAGCTCTAACCGAACGATCTTGGTCAATCTGCATGGCTCGTTTGCGGATAACCATCCTTCCGGAATCGAAGTCGAGCAGCTCACTCTGCTTTCGATCATCGGCACTCTACACTCTGCTTTCCCTGAGTTTACAGAGGTAAAGTTTCTCGCTGACGGCCAGAATCGCGCCACACTTTCGGGGCACGCCAGTCTCGATCGCGGATATCCTTTGGTGGACACATCGGGTAGACCCACCGCGCCTACCGAGGAAGCGACACAACCATGAAAACCATCGGCGTTTTCGATTCCGGTTTCGGAGGACTTACAGTTCTTCGTGAACTCCTTCCGCTCATTCCTGACGCGAGTTATATCTACTTGGGGGATACCGCTCGCCTTCCCTATGGTTCCAAATCACGCGCGACGATCGCCCGATATGCGGTCTCGAGTGCCAAGTTTCTTGCCGATCAGGGCGCCGATCTCCTGGTAGTTGCATGCAATACCGCAACCGCATTGGCGCTGGATGAGATTCGAGCCGCATCGCCGATTCCGATCGTAGGAGTGGTCGAACCCGGTGCTCAGGCTTGCCTGAGAGCCGCGGAACAGAGCTCCGCGGGTGTTGGACGTTCGCATATTCTGGTGCTCGCAACTACGGCCACGACACAATCGCGAGCTTATAGCCGCACACTCGCCGCTCTCAATTTGAAAGCGACCGAAAAGGCCTGTCCACTTCTGGTACCACTCGTGGAGGAGGGTTGGCTCGAACAAAGCTTGCATACAGCAGTCACCCTCGAGGTTCTGCGTATTTATCTTTTGGAAGCTCTGGAACAGGCCCCAGATGGGAACATCCTTCTTCTTGGCTGCACACATTACCCTCTGTTACGGCCGCTCATTGAAATGACGCTCAAAAATCTTCACCATCCCATGCAAGTTATCGATTCGGCAGAGGCCACTGCCCGCGCTGTTGCCGAACTTCTGCCCGCGACGCAACCCCTATCTACGGGGTCTGCTCGCGACTGCGTCTTTTATGCAACCGATTCAATTGAAAAGTTTCGGCAGCTCGGGTCGGCTTTCCTTCAAGAACCCTTACCACCCGTCAGACTCATCGATCTCGACGACTGAAAATTTTCCCCATAACGAATCCCATTTTGCGCGATAACCTGTCACCATGCCCTATTTGTTGAAGACGGAACCGACTAAGTATTCGTACGAAGATCTGCTGCGCGACGGCGAGACGACATGGGATGGGATCTCTAACCCTCAGGCGCTGATGACTCTCCGCAACATGAAAAAAGGCGATCGGCTAGTCATCTATCACTCCAACGTTGGCAAAGCCGCCGTGGGTACCGCGAAGGTTGTCTCCGTAGATCCAAGTGATCCGAAGAATCCCAACGTACGTATCGCTCCGGTAAAAGCATTGAAGCGGGAAAAGCCCCTCGCCGAGATCCGCGAAGCCTCAGTGTTTAAAGGATCCATTCTCTTTCGACAGTTCCGTCTCTCTGTGGTTCCCCTGACAGACGAACAATACGATTGGCTTATTCAGCTGTAAAAACAGCGGCACGGTAGCGGCCGAGAACCTTGATCATCCGGCAATGCTCGGTGAGTGCAGCTACCGCTGTTTCCGCCTTTGCTTGTGCATCGAACCTGACATCCACGTAAAACACATACTCCCAAGGGCTGCCCGGGACCGGCCGAGACTCGATCTTCGTCAGATCTACCCCAGCCCAAGCCAGCCTTTCCAGCGCAGCTACCAGCGTGCCCGGCCGGTGATCGATAGCAAAGGCGAGGCTCATTTTGTTTTCCATTTCCTCCGGCGGAACCAGGAATGGATCTTCCAGTCTCCGAATCAGGTGGAAACGAGTGAAATTCTGAGTGTTATCTTCAATGGACGGCAGCACAATCGCGCCGCCATACTGGACCGCCGCAAGCTGAGGCGCTATTCCTCCGACATCACGGAGACCATTTTCCATCAGATATTTCACACTTCCTGCCGTGTCATAAAAAGGCATCACCTCAAACTCTGGATGAGATGCGAGAAACTTTCGGCACTGCGACAGCGCGACGGGGTGCGAGATCACCCGCCGAATCTCTGATAATGAAACCCCGGGCATAGTAATCAGATTGTGGCGAATCCGAAGGAGAGACTCACGTTCAATGCGGACATCCAGTTCCAGCAAGAGATCGTAATGTTCCGCAACAGACCCATGGAGGCTGTTCTCGATAGGCAACACCGCGGCGTCGACGTCGCCCGCAACTACGCGCGCCATAACCTCCGCAGAAACATTGCATGAGAGGATGCTCAGATCTGGAATTTCGTTGCCCAGCATGGACATCGTCGCCATGTGACTGTTGGAACCAAGCTCACCCTGAATCGCGATTTTCAAAAACGAAGCCTCCGCTAACTCCTATTTTATTCAAGAATGGCAACCTCCCCTGTCCGGAAGGCAACATATCTGAACAGGAAGCCGCGCAGCCGATCAGTCAAGGGCTTGCGATCACGGCCCTGAAATCGCATCCATTTCCATCAGGAGCTAACCATGCTTTGGACGATTACGATCATTTTGTTCATCCTTTGGATTCTCGGGTTGGTCAGCAGTTATACCCTCGGCGGTTGGATTCACATCCTTCTTGTCCTCGCAATCATCGTTCTGATATTCAACCTGCTCAGCGGACGTAGAGCTTTATAAGCATGGGCAAATTGGAGTA
>Ga0268266_10006835_pt1 | contig 10389 bp, 8 predicted proteins | sample KBSS13metaG_FD_190356 | JGI IMG/M metagenome (GOLD analysis project Ga0268266, IMG submission 190356) | Switchgrass rhizosphere microbial communities from Kellogg Biological Station, Michigan, USA - KBS S1-3 metaG (SPAdes) (version 2) | ecosystem: Host-associated > Plants > Roots > Rhizosphere >... | reverse complement strand
AGGCTGGCTTCGTGAACGGAATGCGAAGATCGCCGCCGTCACCGTCTCGGTGTAGTTGCCCTTGTAGGTCGGCACGATCCGGTAGTCGGACTGCGACGCATTGAAATCGGCCGCCAGCTTTTCCAGCTGCTTGCCGAGTTCCCCCGACATCGCGTGCCACCAATTGATCTCGGTGGCGGCCTGCGCCGGAGACGCGAGCGCCGTGACGGCGAGCGCTGCGATTTGCAAGAATCTCAAGGCCATTTTCACGGGTAATTTCCCTGCTTTGCCGCGCCTGCAATTTATCCGCGCACTGCGCCCTCATAAATCGCCACGGCGGCGGTTTCAATCCAACCCGGCCCACCGCAGCGCACAACACAATCCAAGATTGCACAAAGAATATTGGGGTTACTCACTATAACCCGCCCGCCGATGGTCAAACATCGGTAAATTCTGCTAAAAATGCATTGAACCTTTTTGCCCCGCCGCAGACTCAATCTCTAAGGGGATTTGTTGCCTGTGTATCGCCGCGTCGACCTTTGGCGAACCTTCGTGCTTGTTGTCGCGCTGTTGCTTACGGCGGTCTCAACGGGTGTTTTTGCGCGCGAATTTCGCGCTGCCCGCCTCCAAAACGAGAGGCATCAGGTCGACGCGCTCCATTCCCTTTGGTTCGCCACCGAAGCGAACGCCCTTGAGAACATCAAGGTTGGCGCGATCGACCTCGACCGTACCATCGTCGCATTGATCGGGACGATGCCGACGGTATTGATCGCGCGCCTTTGTAGAGTGGAGTTGGCTTGACCGGCGAACCGCAACAGGACCGAGCAGCGGAACGTGCGGCGAGCTTCGCCGCACGCGGTCGTGTGCGCATCGTCCAGTGGCTGCGGGCGATACCCATTCGCTGGCGCATCCTCTCGATCGCGGCATTGAACTCCGCCGTCGTCGTGGTGCTCGCCGTGCTGATCTGGAACGGCGCCAAGGTGCTGGGTTCGGCCTGGGACGACGTCCGGCAGGTGCGGGAGTCCGACAAGATCCTGGCGCTGCTGGAAAGCGAAACCAGCCGGCTGCAGAACCTGATTCACCGCTACATCAACCAGCCGAGCCCCGAACTGTTCGCGGAGATCCTGCTGTTGCGCGAAGCAGTGCTCGGCACACTGACCACGCGTGCCGCGAACGACCCGATGCTGTCAGGCTCGGTCGAGCGGCTCGAGCACGTCACCGATCGCTTTCTCAACGGCTTTGGCGAATTGCGCGCCGCGCAGGCCACCATCACCAAGACCTACGAGCAGCAGGTGATGGGTCCGGCCCGGGAAATGGCCGGGCTTTATTCGATCATCGAGGGCGCCACCGGGCATCGCGATGCGCAGATCTGGCCGGCGCTCGGAAGATCACGCGAAGCGTTTACGGGCATGCTGGTCGCAGCCAATGCCTATTACTTGTCGCCCGCCTCGGCCTCGGCCGAGGACGCCCGCAGGAATACCGAGACGATCGAGAAGACCATCCCTGTCATGACCGACCTCGCCGACAACGACCTGCAGCGCATGGCGCTGACGCGGCTGAAGGCGCGGACGGTGGCGCTACGCGAGGGAATGGCCAAGCTAACCGAGCAGCTCGCGATCCGCACCGAGCTGTTGCGCAACACCATCGACGCCAGCCAGGCCGAGGCGATCGCCGCCATCGACGAATTGTCGGTCAAGATGCGCCAGCGCGAGCAGAAGGCGCAGGAGACGTTCGACAGGACGCTGTCCGGCATCTCGCGCCGGGTGTTGTCGATCGCCGTGATGTTCCTCGGCATCATCCTGTCCGCCGGCGTCCTGATCGCGCTCTCGATCCGGCTGCCGCTGCAGCAGATCTTGGCGGCGATGCATGCGATCACCTCGGGCAATTACGATCGCCGGGTGCAGGGCACCACCGCCCGTGACGAGGTCGGCGCCATGGCGCGCGCGGTGGACGTATTCCGCGAGAACGCCATCGCCAAGCGCAAGACCGAGGACGAATTGCGTGCCTCGAAGGAGAAGGCCGAAAGCGCGCTGCTCGAGCTCAACACCGCGCAGCAGAACCTGATCGACGCGGAACGGCTGGCCGCCCTTGGCGGACTAGTCGCCGGCGTCGCCCATGAGGTCAACAACCCGATCGGCATCAGCCTGACGGTGGCGTCGAGCTTCGCGCGCCGCGCCGACATATTCGAGTCGGAATTGCGCACCGAGCCGCTGCGCCGCTCCAAGCTTGACGAGTTCGTCAAGTCGTCGCGCGATGCCGCCCAGCAGCTGGTGGCCAACCTGCACCGCGCCGGCGAACTGATCCAGTCGTTCAAGCAGGTCGCGGTCGACCGTTCGCACGCCGAGCGCCGGCAATTCAATCTCAGCGAAGCCACCGACCAGATCGTCGCGAGCCTCAAGCCGGTGCTGAAGAGGGCGGCGATCACGCTGTCGGTCGATGTGCCGGAAGGGCTTGTCATCGACGGCTATCCCGGCTCCTACGGCCAGATATTAACCAATCTATTCCTTAACGCCGCCAACCATGCCTTTGCCGACGGCCGTTCCGGGGCGATCTCGATCTCGGCCCGGGCGCGCGGCAGCGACGATGTCGAGATCATTTTTGCCGACAACGGGGCCGGAATGACGCCGGACGTGCAGCGGCAGGCGTTCGACCCCTTCTTTACGACGCGCCGCAACGAAGGCGGCACCGGACTGGGCTTGCATATCGTCTATAATCTTGTCACTCAACAGCTTGGCGGCCGGATGATGCTGGAGTCGAGGCTGGGACAAGGCACCACCTTCCGCATTATCATGCCGAAAGTCGCCAAGGGCGAACCGACGATTCCTGACCAGACAGCAGCCGACGGAACTTCTCAATGGCCGAACAGGACGATGTCCTCCACCTGATCGACGATACCGGGGCCGCTCCGGAGGACTCGCCCGTACGCAAGTGGAAGATCGCCGTCATCGACGACGATGCCGCAGTGCACGAAGGCACCCGCTTTGCGCTGAGCGACTACAATCTCCACGGCGCGACATTGGAAATCCTCTCGGCCTATTCCGCGGCCGAAGGCCGGACCTTGATGCGCGACAATCCCGACGTGGCGGCCGTGCTGCTCGACGTCATCATGGAGACCGACGTCGCGGGCCTGGAGCTCGTCGAATACATCCGCAACGAGATCAAGAACGAGACCGTGCGCATCATTCTGCGCACCGGCCAGCCGGGACAGGCGCCGGAGCGCCGCGTCATCGTCCAGTACGACATCAACGACTACAAGGCCAAGACGGAGCTGACGGCCGACAAGCTGTTCACCTCGCTCACGGCGGCGCTGCGCAGCTACCAGCAGCTCGAGCGCATGGTGCAGACCCGGCGCGGGCTCGAGATCATTATCGACGCCGCCTCGACGCTGTACGACTTCAAATCGATGCAGCGGCTTGCCGAAGGCGTGCTGACCCAGCTCGCCTCGCTGCTCAATGTCGACTGCGCCGGCATCCTGGTGCTGCGCGACGATGGCGCGGCGGGAAGCGAGTTCTCTGTGCTAGCCGGGTCAGGCTGCTACAGCCGCTTTATCGGCACCACGAGTTCCAAGGCGCTCGATCCGGATTTGCGGCAGATGGTGGAAGCCGCCTTCTTGCGTCGCAAGAACGAATTCGCCGACCACCGCAGCGTACTTTATCTGCGCACCGGTTCGGGGCGCGAAGTAGTAGTGCTGCTGCAGGCCGAGCGCCAGCTCTCCGACACCGACCGCGCGCTGGTCGAGATTTTCTCCAGCCGGCTTTCGATCGCGTTCGACAACGTCATTCTCTACCGGCAACTGCACGAGGCCAATACCCAGCTCGAGGACCGCGTCGCCCAGCGCACCCGGGCGCTGATGCAGGCCAACCGCAGGCTCTCGGCGCAGTGGCTGCGGCTGCAGCGCGCCAACGGCTTCAAGAACGAAATTCTCGGCACCGTCGCCCACGATCTGAAGAATCCGCTCGGCGTGATCCTCGGCCGCACCGAAATGCTCACCGAGTTGATCGGCGCCGGCTCGCCGAAGGATAACGTCACCGCCCAGGTCGAGCATATCAGGGACGCCACCAAGCGCCTGACCTCGATGGTCGACCACCTGATTTCGGATGCGATGGCAGATGCCTTCGACATCACCATCCGCCGCGAACCGGTCGACGTGGCCGCGCTCGTTGCCGAGGTCGCCGATTCCAACCTGCCGTCGGCCATCAACAAGCAGCAGGCGATCACCGTTTCGGCGCCGCCGAACATGATCACCATGTGCGATACCGACCGGATCCGGGAGGCGATCGACAACCTGTTCAGCAACGCCATCAAATATTCGCCGATCGGCGGCAAGATCACGGTCGTCGTCACCCATGAGGGGGGCGACACGGTGATCCGCATCTCCGACCAGGGCGCCGGCCTTTCGCCGGAGGATCTCGGCCGGCTGTTCGGCCGGTTCCAGCGGCTCTCGGCCAAACCCACCGCCGGCGAAAGCTCGACCGGCCTTGGCTTGTCGATCGTCAAGCGTATCATCGACATGCATGGCGGCCATGTAGCCGCGGAGAGCGCTGGCCCCGGACAGGGATCGACATTCACGGTTACACTGCCTGGGACAGAGGCGACATGACCCAGAACCCGCACATCATCATCGTCGATGACGAAGCACCGGCCCGCGAGATGGTCGGTGATTACCTCAAGATGCATGGCTTCGGCGTCACGCTGTGCGACGGCGGCAAGAGCCTGCGCGCCGTGATCGAGACCAACGTACCCGACCTCGTCGTGCTCGACCTCAACATGCCCGAGGAAGACGGGCTTTCGATCATTCGCGACCTGAAGAGCCGCATCAACGTTCCCGTCATCATGCTGACGGCGACTGCGAGCCCGATCGACCGCGTCGTTGGCCTCGAGCTCGGCGCCGACGACTACATCGCAAAGCCCTGCGAGCTGCGCGAACTGATGGCGCGCATCCGCTCGGTGCTTCGCCGCAGCACGCCGGCCAAGGCGGCTGCAGCGCCTGAGGCGGCCGCTGCAAAGTCGGAGAAGGAGCAATTGGTGCGGTTCGGCACCAAATGGCTCGACCTCGAAGCCCAGGCCCTACGCGACGACGAAGGCAACGAGCATCCGCTGACAGCGTCCGAATTCGGGTTGTTGAAAGTGTTCGCGGCGAATCCGAAGCGCGTGCTGTCGCGCGAGCGGCTGCTCGAACTGGCCAATGCGCGCGATGCCGAAGCCTTCGACCGCGCCGTCGATCTCAGGATCATGCGCATCCGCCGCAAGATCGAGATCGATCCGACCAAGCCTGCCGTGATCCGCACCATCAGGGGCGGCGGCTATCTGTTCTCGCCGACGGGCGAGAAGGGCTAGGCCTCAGCTTCGTCAATTGACTTCATTGCCGGGCACAGCCGTCTGCAGGGCGGCGTCGCTTCCCCTCGCCTGCGCCCGGCCATCCGCGCTCTCGTTTCGCCTGGGATAAGGCGTGGATGCCGGGGACGAGCCCCGGGCACGATGACGCACAGGGGGCGGGATTCGTTCCCAGGGCCGGAATCTGGCCTTTCCAATTTTCCGTATATTGAAATTACTGGCGATTTTGCCCTGAATGTTTCGTCGCAGGCCCCGCGACGAAACAATTCTCTCCTGCATGAAACCATTTTCCCCTTTTGGAGCAGACATCCCGAAACCGAGCCTAACTAACAATTCACCCAACGAAACGCCGCTGGGCGTCGGAATTGGGAGCCTGTCATGTCGAACGTCGTCGCCATCAATGCCGCAGCCAAGAAGTCGATCGCCGTCGCCCGCGCGACGTCAGACGAAATGCTGCTGCAGAGTATTGCCAAGGGCGACCGCACGTCGATGCATGTGCTTTATTCGCGCCATAACGTCCGGGTTTACCGCTTCGTGCTGCGCATGGTGCGCGATACCACGATGGCGGAAGACCTCGTCAGCCAAGTGTTCCTCGACGTGTGGCGGACCGCCAGCCAGTTCGAGGGGCGGTCTCAAGTTTCGACCTGGCTGCTGTCGATTGCCCGCTTCAAGGCGCTGACCGCGCTGCGCCAGCGCAAGCATGAGGACATCGAGCAGGAAGACGTGCTCGAGATCGCCGATGAGGCCGACACGCCGGAAGCCTCGCTCGACCGCAGCAATACCAGCGCGATCCTGCGGGCCTGCGTCGCCAAGCTGTCGCCGGCCCACCGCGAGATCATCAATCTGGTCTACTACCACGAGAAGTCGGTGGAAGAGGCCGGCGCGATCATCGGCATTCCCCAGAGCACGGTGAAGACCCGGATGTTCTATGCCCGCAAGCAACTGGCCGAATTGCTTAAGGGTGCCGGCGTCGACAGCCTCGCCGCGTAAATCGAAGCTATATCAACATGTTACACTAACATTAGGAGCGAAAAACGGGTCGATTTCGGCGGACAAAAATTACCTCCGACGAAACAATTGAAATATTCGGCGACATCACCCGGAAAAACTCTGCCCCTATAAAGACCTTCAACAACGCAACGCCAACGCCGAACAGGAGAGCGAACATGCTGAAGCCGTCCTTCCGCCTTTTCATCGTCCCGCTCGGCGCCGTCGCAACACTCGCAACCCTCTCGGCGCAGAACGTTCAGCCTCGCGCGCAGCGCGACGCCGGTTCGAACTTCGTGCGTGAACAGGTGGTGGATTGCGGCACCAGGAATCCCAAGGAGGTCTGTGTGATCTCCTACGACAGCGAGACCCACCGCTGAAATTTCTCTTACCTCCCAAGCTCTAGACCTCCCAAGTACCTCAACGACCCGGCCGGGATGCCCCCAAGCCGGGTCGCTCTGTATTTGGGCCCGGCTTACGTGGGCGCGACGTAAAGCCCCACGAAGAAGTGACGCCGTCCGCTCTGCCATTGACGCCGCGCCGCTGCCGTCCGCCCCGATTCAACCGTTTTTCGACGGCGCAATATGCAATAAATCGTCAACCAGGGCGGCCAGATCATATGCCAGTACGAACGCACCGCCCGCGCGTGGCTTGCTGCTTGACGCGCCCATGCCGCTCGTGATGGTTGCCGCCGACGATGAGCACCGCCGCCGGCGAGAATGAAGTCAGGTTACGCAAGGGCACGTCGCTCAATGAGCGGCTGGTTCTGGCAGGCATTGCCGTAGTCTTGTGTTTGATCGCCTTGCCGGGCCTTGCGCATCTCGCACACGAGCAATGGCTTGGCGTCGCCGCCCTGTTCGCATTGCTGTTCGGATGCCTCCTGCTGGCCGCTGCCCTGCTTGACCGCAACGTCGTCTGGATCATTACGGCAGGCGAAATCCTGATCGGCGAGCAGCGTCCCTTCGGGAAGTTGCATCGAAGAATGATCAGGGACGATGAAATATCGGGGATGCGTCTGCGAAAGAGCATCGGCAAGTCGGTGGAGTTCACCCTCCTGGTCGAGACCGAATCGGGAGAATCGCTCGCCTCACCTCCGCTGCCCGATATCACCCAGGTGCAAAAGACCACCTTGCAGATTGCGTGGCTGCTTCAGCAACCCGTTCCCGAATTGGCGGAGAACCCGTTCGACGCCGTCAATCCCGGGATACGGCTCGGCAAGCCGGTCAGTTCCAAACGTGTCCAGGCATTCAGGGCTCTTCTCGTGCTGCTCGCCTGCTCGCTGAGCCTTCCATTCATCTACGCGCTCTGGAGCGGCAAATTGTCCGCCCTTGGAATCGCGGTCTGGTCGCTCGGCGCGATCATGGCCTTCGTGATGATCCGATATCTCTATCGGACCAGCGCGTTCTGGATCGTCCACGACGGCGCTATCAGGTTTGAACGGCTGTCGTTGAGAGGCACGATAGAGACGGACACGGTCGGCGGTGACGAAGTCGAGCGCATCGATATCGAAAGCGGCGGCCGGAGGGGCAGCCACTACGTCATCGCGATCCGGCTCCGCACCGGGGGAAAGATCCGCAGTCCGGTGCTGGTCGGCAGGGACCAGACCCGTGCGGTCCAGGCCGAGATCGTCCGAAGGCTGGGGCTGACACCATCATTGGACAAGGGATAGGCCCGCACGCCTGTTCCGCGCGGCGCACAGGTATAATCGTCGCACCGGGCGTGGTAAGGTAGCAGCCTGGTTCGGACGCAATTATCGAAAACAGTAGTTTCGTTTTTGAACGATATCGCGCCCGGCGAAACTGCGACAGGTGGTGCCGATGTTCGAAGGCTGGGATGCGGTCGTATTGGCCCGGGCGCAGTTCGCTTTCACGATGTCGTTCCACATCATATTCCCAGCCTTCTCGATCGGGCTGGCGAGCTATCTGGCGGTGCTCGAAGCGCTGTGGCTGGCGACCGGGCGCGAGGTCTATATCAACCTGTTCAATTACTGGCTGAAGATCTTTGCCGTCGCCTTCGGCATGGGCGTGGTGTCGGGCATCGTGATGTCCTACCAGTTCGGCACCAACTGGTCGGCCTTCTCCGACAAGGTCGGACCGGTGATCGGTCCGCTGATGGCCTACGAGGTGTTGACCGCGTTCTTCCTCGAGGCCGGCTTCCTCGGCGTGATGCTGTTCGGCCTGCAGCGCGTCGGTCCAAAACTGCATTTTTTCGCGACGCTGATGGTCGCGGTCGGCACGCTGATTTCGGCGTTCTGGATTCTGTCGGCCAATTCCTGGATGCAGACCCCGACCGGCTACGCCGTCAATGAGCATGGGCAGTTCATCGCCGCCGACTGGCTGAAAGTGATCTTCAATCCATCGTTCCCCTACCGCCTCGTGCACATGGTGCTCGCGGCGTACCTCACCACCGCGCTGGTGGTCGGCGCGGTCGGCGCCTGGCACCTGCTGCGCGACCGCCATCTGGCAGGGCCGCGCGTGATGTTTTCGATGGCGATGTGGATGGCGACGCTGGTGGCACCGATCCAGATCCTCGCCGGCGACCAGCACGGGCTCAACACGCTGGAGCACCAGCCGGTGAAAATCATGGCGATGGAAGGCCACTTCACCAGCCACAAGGACGGTGCGCCCCTGATCCTGTTCGGCCTGCCCAACCAGACTGCGGGCAGGGTCGACTATGCGGTCGAAGTGCCGAAGCTGGGCTCGCTGATTCTCAAACATTCGCCGGACGCACCGATGGCCGGCCTCGACACCGTGCCGCGCGAAAACTGGCCGCCGGTGCCGATCACGTTCTGGTCGTTCCGGATCATGGTCGGCATGGGACTGCTGATGCTGGCGCTCGGCCTGTTCAGCCTGCTGATGCGCATACAGGGCAAGCTCTACGAGACCCGGCTGCTGCATATGTTTGCGGTCGCGATGGCGCCCTCGGGCTTCATCGCCGTGCTCGCGGGCTGGATCACCACCGAGACCGGGCGGCAGCCGTTCACGGTGTACGGATTGTTGCGCACGGCTGAATCCGTCTCGCCACTGGCGGCGCCCGCGGTCGCCTCCTCGCTGATCGCTTTCATCATCGTCTATTTCGCCGTGTTCACGGCCGGCGTGATCTATCTGCTGCGGCTGATGGCCGCCCCGCCGCATCCCGGCGAACTGGGACCGAGCAAGGACGTACCAGCCCGTGCCGCCGGCATCACGCCCGCCGCCGGCGCGGCAGCTGAGGGAGTCGCCCGATGATCCCGATCGACCTCCCCACCATCTGGGCCTTCATCATCGCCTTTGCCGTGTTCGTCTATGTCGTGATGGACGGCTTCGACCTCGGCCTTGGCATCCTGTTTCCGCTGTTTCCGGAGAAGCGCGACCGAGACGTCATCATGAACAGCGTCGCGCCGGTCTGGGACGGCAACGAAACCTGGCTCGTGCTCGGTGGTGGCGGCCTGATGGCGGCGTTCCCGCTGGCCTATGCGGTGCTGATGCCGGCGCTCTACACGCCATTGATCGCGATGCTGCTGGGACTGGTGTTTCGCGGCGTCGCCTTCGAATTCCGCTGGCGAACGACGAAGGAACGCAACAAGTGGGACTTCGCCTTTGCCGGCGGGTCGCTGGTGGCGACGCTGGCGCAGGGCATTGCGCTCGGCGCTATCCTGCAAGGCATCCACGTCTCGGGCCGCCAATATGCCGGTGGCTGGTGGGACTGGCTGACGCCGTTCAGCATCCTGACCGGCGTGGCGCTGGTGATTGGTTATGCGTTGTTGGGCGCGACATGGCTGGTCATGAAGACCGAAGGCGAATTGCGCGACCGCGCCTATCATTTGAGCTGGGTACTGCTGCTCGCGATGCTCGGCGCGATCGGCGCGGTCAGCATCGCAACGCCGTTCCTTCACGTGCAGTACACGCATCGCTGGTTCGGCTGGCCGAACATCCTGCTGACCGCGCCGGTGCCGATCGCGGTGGCCGCGATCACCGTGTTGTTGCTGCGCAGCCTCGCCAACAAATACGACTACCAGCCGTTCTTCCTGACGCTGGCGCTGTTCGCGCTGTCCTATGCCGGGCTCGGCATCAGCATGTATCCCTACATCGTGCCGCAGAGCATCACGAT
>Ga0268266_10006831_pt1 | contig 10392 bp, 17 predicted proteins | sample KBSS13metaG_FD_190356 | JGI IMG/M metagenome (GOLD analysis project Ga0268266, IMG submission 190356) | Switchgrass rhizosphere microbial communities from Kellogg Biological Station, Michigan, USA - KBS S1-3 metaG (SPAdes) (version 2) | ecosystem: Host-associated > Plants > Roots > Rhizosphere... | reverse complement strand
GGTCGCGTACTCAAACGCATGCGTCCTGCTCCACAGGGCCGTGCATACCGTGTGCGTAAGCGCAGCAACCACATTACTATAATAGTGGATAGCCGTACACCAGTAACTGAAAACGCATAAAAAACATAAACATTCAATTTTAATAATATTTAGAATGGGTCAAAAAACTAATCCTATAGGTAACAGGTTGGGCATCATCCGCGGATGGGACTCAATGTGGTTTGGCGAAAAGAGGGATTTTGGTCAGAAACTCGTAGAAGACCACAAAATCCGTACTTACCTGAATGCGCGTATCAATAAAGGCGGTATTTCCCGCATTGTTATTGAGCGTACACTGGGCAAGCTCATTGTCACTATCCATACCTCTAAGCCTGGTATCATCATAGGAAAAGGCGGTGCTGAAGTAGATCGTATCAAGGAAGAGCTGAAGAAACTGACTGGTAAAGATGATGTGCAGATCAACATTATGGAGATCCGCCGTCCTGAACTGGATGCTAACATTGTAGGTGAAACTATTGCACGCCAGATCGAAAGCCGTGTAAGCTACAAACGCGCTGTAAAGATGGCTATCTCTACTGCTATGCGTATGGGAGCTGAAGGTATCAAGATCAAAGCTTCCGGTCGTCTGGCTGGTGCTGAAATTGCCCGTACCGAAGAATTCAAACAAGGCCGTACACCATTGCATACATTCCGTATGGATATCGACTATGCAAGTGTATATGCAATGACCGTATATGGTAAAATTGGTTTGAAGATCTGGATATGTAAAGGTGAAGTATTAGGCAAGCGTGATCTTAACCCTAACTTCTCTGCAGGTTCTGACAACCGTGGCAATCGTGCTCCGGGTACAGGCTTCCAGGGTGGTGAAGGTCGCAGCGAACGTGGTGAGCGTCGCGGTGGCGGCGGTGGAGAACGTCGCGGTGGTGGCGGCGGAAAGAGCGGTGCTAACAAAGGTGGCGGCCGTCGTTAATAAATAATATTCTTAGCATACTATAATAAAACTTGTAACAATGTTACAACCTAAAAAAACGAAACATCGTAAAGCGCATAAAGGCCGTATCAAAGGGAATGCTCAACGTGGAGCTACCATCTCTTTTGGTTCGTTTGCTCTGAAAGCGTTGGAGCCAAAATGGATCACCAACCGTCAGATTGAAGCTGCCCGCCAGGCAATGACGCGTCATATGAAGCGTGAAGGTAATGTGTGGATTCGTATATTCCCTGATAAGCCAATTACACGTAAGCCTCAGGAAGTGCGTATGGGTAAAGGTAAAGGTAACCTGGAATTCTGGGCTGCTGTAGTAAAGCCGGGTCTTATCATGTTTGAAATGGACGGTGTACCTGAAAAAGTAGCTCGTGAAGCTATGGAGCTTGCTGCGCAGAAACTGCCTATCAAAACGAAGTTCATCACTCGTCGCGATTATGTAGCAGAAGTTGTTGCAAAATAAATTACAATGGTCTGCCTATAGCAGGGCATTATTGAAAAAAGAACAGTAATTATTATAAATAAAGAAATCATGGCAAAAGCAAAAAAAGCGAAAGTTGAAGATTATCGCTCGCTGGATGACCAGACGCTTGTAGGCAAGTTACAGGATGAAGAAGTGCGTCTGAAGAAGTTACATTTCAGCCATGCGGTTAATCCTATCGAAAATCCGCTTACTATTCGCCAGATACGCCGCAATATTGCGCGTATGAAAACAGAACAGCGCAGAAGAGCATTAGGTTTCTAATTAATTTTTTATAGATGTCAAATATGACTGAAAGAAAACGTAGAAAAACCCGTATCGGGATAGTAAACAGCAGCAAGATGGACAAAACCATCACTGTAGCTGTGGAACGTAAAGTAAAGCACCCGATCTATGGTAAGTTTTTGAAGAAAACGACAAAATTCCATGCGCATGACGAGTCGAACACTGCAGGTGCAGGCGACGTAGTACGCATTATGGAGACGCGCCCTTTAAGCAAAACAAAACGCTGGCGCTTAGTAGAAATTATTGAAAAAGCTAAGTAACTCATTTTAAGATGATACAACAAGAATCCCGGCTCAATGTAGCCGACAACAGTGGTGCGAAGGAAGTGCTTTGCATACGTGTGTTGGGCAACTCGGGACAAGATTATGCCGGAGTTGGCGATAAGATAGTGGTAACCGTAAAGGATGCACTTCCTGGCGGCGCCATGAAAAAGGGCACAGTTTCAAAAGCTGTAATAGTTCGCACAAAGAACAAGCTGCGTCGCAGGGATGGTTCTTACATCAGCTTTGATGACAACGCTGTTGTGCTGCTTAATGCCTCAGACGAGCCGCGCGGTACCCGTATATTCGGCCCGGTAGCCCGTGAACTACGCGATAAAGGGTACATGAAAATTGTTTCCCTGGCACCAGAAGTATTGTAAAAAATGTTGTACATTTGCAGCCCGAATTAAAAACGGCAGTAATACAACAATTAATTCATAGTAACTGTGAAAAATAGATTTAAACCAAAGTTCAATATTAAAAAAGGCGATAACGTGGTTGTTATTACCGGTGACGATAAAGATCGCACTAAACCACGTAAGGTGCTATCCGTTATACCTGCTGAAGGCCGTGTGCTGGTAGAAGGTGTAAATATGGTTACTAAGCACCTGAAGCCTAACGCTCAGAATCCTCAGGGCGGTATCGTGCAGGAAGAAGCACCGATCAACATATCTAATGTTATGTTGTGGGATGCTAAGGCGAAAGCTCCTGTACGTATCAAGCGTGAACGCAAAGAAGGAAGTTTTGTTCGTATCTCTAAAAAATCAGGAGAGGAGGTTAAATAATGGCAACTACAGTATACACTCCCCGTTTACAGAAGAAATATAAGGATGAGGTTGTGCCTGCATTGATGAAGAAATTCGGGTACAAAACCGTTATGGAATGTCCTCGTCTTGTAAAGGTATGCCTGAACCAGGGTGTTAAAGGTTCGGTATCTGACAAGAAAATGATTGATGATGCAGTGAACGAAATGACACTTATCTCTGGTCAGAAGGCAATACCTACAATGTCTAAGAAAGACATTTCTAACTTCAAGCTGCGTAAGAACATGCCGATAGGCTGCCGTGTTACGCTGCGTGCAGTTAAAATGTATGAATTTCTTGACCGTATGATATCAGTTACCCTTCCACGTGTACGTGACTTCAAAGGCGTTAATGATAAATCATTCGATGGCCGTGGTAACTACACAATGGGTGTTACAGAACAAATCATCTTCCCTGAAATTAATATCGATAAGGTAAATAAGATCAGCGGTATGGATATTACCTTCGTAACTACTGCCAAGACAAATGAAGAAGCATACGAATTGCTGAAAGAGCTGGGTATGCCATTCAAGAATATTAAGAAAGACAATCAATAATTTTAGATAAAGACAAATGGCAAAAGAATCAGTAAAAGCCCGCCAACGCAAACGCGAGAAAATGGTAGCCCAATATGCTGAAAAGCGCGCTGCTCTGAAAGCTGCCGGTGATTATGCTGCTCTGGATAAACTTCCAAGGAACTCTTCACCTACACGCCTTCACAACCGCTGCCAGCTTACAGGCCGCCCTCGTGGTTACATGCGCCATTTTGGTGTATGTCGCTTAATATTCCGCGATATGGCATTGGATGGCAAAATACCAGGTGTACGTAAAGCAAGCTGGTAATTATTAACGTTTCCAGGTCGGGGTCTAAAAATCCTGAAACCAGAGGCAAAACTTATTTACAAAACTTAATAAAGAAATGGTAACAGATCCTATAGCAGATTTCCTGACCCGTATCCGTAACGCCCAAATGGCTCGCCACCGTATCGTGGAAATCCCTGCTTCAAATGTTAAGAAGCGTATTACAGAGATCCTTTACGAAAAAGGTTACATCCTGAAATACAAATTTGAAGAGGATAACAAGCAAGGTCTTATCAAGATAGCATTGAAATACGATGCACAATCTAAAGAACCTGCTATAAAATCTCTGGAACGCGTAAGTCGTCCGGGTCTTCGCCAGTATGCCAAACCAGCTGAAATACGTCGTGTACAAAACGGTCTTGGTATTGCTGTAGTATCTACTTCTAAAGGTGTGATGACTGATAAAGAAGCACGCACGCAGAATGTAGGTGGTGAAGTAATGTGTTATATATACTAGTACTGAAAAATATTTAAGAGGTCTGATACATTAAGCTGTCCTATACAAGGCTGAACGGTCAGACTTCTATCATAAACAAACAAATCGATTTACGATGTCTCGTATAGGTAAAAAACCGGTTGAAATTACAAAAGGTGTTACAGTTACTGTTACACCGGCTAACGAAATAGTGGTTAAGGGCCCTAAAGGTGAACTTAAAGAAGCTATTGATCGTGATATTAAAGTATCAGTTCAGGATAATCAGGTTATCATCGAACGCCCTACTGACCAGATACGCCATCGCGCTTTACATGGTTTGTACCGCGCATTGGTTGCTAACATGGTAAAAGGTGTTACTGATGGTTTCAAACGCGAACTGGAACTGGTAGGTGTGGGTTATCGTGCAGCCGTTCAGGGACAGCAAATAGATATGGCTCTTGGTTTTTCTCACAATATCATTATAGAATTACCAAAGGAAATTAAAGCATCTGCTATTGCAGAAAAAGGTCAGAATCCAAGAATTATCCTGGAATCAAATGACAAACAATTATTAGGACAGGTAGCTGCTAAAATACGCAGCCTGCGTAAACCGGAACCATACAAAGGTAAAGGTGTTCGCTACTCTGACGAAATTGTACGTCGCAAGGCCGGTAAAGCTGCAGGTAAATAATAAATTAAGTTGTCATCCTATAGCATTGCTTAGGATGACAATTGCTTATATAAAATCTTTTATACAAATCCCGGTAGCCATTAGGTTAATCCTCATGAGCCCGTAAAAACTAATAAAATGCCAAACGATCAAAAAGTAATCCGCCGTCAGAAACTTCGCTGGCGCATACGCAAAAGAGTACAGGGTGTAGCTCAGAAACCACGCCTTTCTGTATTCCGCAGTAACAAGGATATCTATGTACAGCTTATAGATGATAAGAACGGTGTAACGCTTGCTTCTGCAAGTTCACGCGAGAAGGATATAGCTGCTCAGTCAGGTACTAAGGTTGAAAAATCTGCTATGGTTGGTAAGGCTATTGCTCAGAAAGCTATCGCATTAGGTATCGAAACTTGTGTTTTTGACCGTGGTGGTTATTTATATCATGGCCGTGTGAAGGCAATTGCTGATGGTGCACGTGAAGGCGGATTGAAATTTTAAATCTAAAATTGTTTAACTTTTTTCTTTTTTAATAAATAATGGCGAAGACACAATTAAATCGCGTAAAAGCCGGAGACCTGGAACTGCATGAAAAAGTAGTGGCTATCAACCGCGTGGTGAAAACCACAAAGGGTGGCCGTGCATTCAGCTTTTCAGCACTGGTTGTTGTAGGTAATGGTAATGGCGTTGTAGGTCATGGACTGGGTAAAGCTAAAGAAGTACAGGAAGCTATTACTAAGGGTATTGATGATGCTAAGAAAAACCTTATCAAAGTGCCTGTAATGAATGGTACTATACCTCACGATCAGCTGGCTAAAGAAGGTGCTGCGAAAGTGTTTATCAAACCTGCCGCTCATGGTACTGGTGTGATAGCTGGTGGTAGCATGCGTGCAGTGCTCGAAGCTGCAGGTATCACTGACGTGTTGTCTAAATCTTTAGGTTCTGCAAACCCGCATAACGTGGTAAAAGCAACATTCCTTGCTCTTAGCATGCTGCGCGAACCTATACAGGTAGCAAGACACCGCAACGTAAGCCTTAAGAAAGTATTTAACGGATAATAGCAGTAGTCGGTTTACCGGCCTTGTTATTCCCTATGTACTAATATCATTTTAAACTTATTGAATTATAATAGCGTCATGGCTAAGATTAAAGTAACACAGATAAAGAGCGGGATAGACCGTCCTGAACGTCAAAAGCGTACGCTGGTGGCGCTGGGCCTTCGCAAGCTCAACAAGACTGTAGAAGTAGAAGCTACTCCACAGATATTAGGTATGGTGAGAACAGTGCACCACCTGGTGAAAGTAGAAGAAGTAAAATAGTTTATTTAACCTGATTTGCGAGCGGTTACAAATTCCGCGCAAGTTCAAAAATTGTAATTATATGCAACTACACAACTTAAAGCCGGCAGAAGGCTCTACACATAAAACAAAACGCATCGGTCGCGGTGAAGGTAGCGGACATGGTGGTACTGCTACAAAAGGTAACAAAGGTCAGCAGGCCCGTACCGGCTATCAGTCTAAAACTGGTCACGAAGGTGGACAGATGCCAATCCAGCGCCGTATGCCAAAACGCGGGTTTAAAAATCCAAACCGTGTTGATTATAAAGTATTTAATCTTGGTCAGCTTGATTTCCTGATAGAAAAATATTCAATAGCTGAGTTCACTCCGGATATTTTATACATCAATGGTCTAATAAACCGTACCGATGTAGTAAAAATACTTGGTAACGGTGAATTGAAAGCAAAAATACCGTTCAAAGTAAACGCTATAAGCGCAAAAGCTAAGGAAGCTCTTGAAGCAGCAGGCGCTACTATAGAGCTGATCTAACAAATAACTATATAGAAAAGACGCATTTGGAGAAATGCGTCTTTTATCGTTTATTCGCATTTCATTTGATTAACAACAGTCCCTGTGAAGAAACTCATCGAAACGCTTAAAAATATTTGGAGCATAGAAGAACTCCGTAAGCGTATCCTATTTACTATTTTACTGGTAGCAGTTTATCGTATAGGATGTTATATTACATTACCTGGTCTTAACCCTGCGTTACTTAGCGATAATGGTGGTCCTGGCGGTTTGCTTGGCATCCTTAATATGTTTGCGGGCGGTGCCTTCAGTCGTGCATCTATTTTTGCCTTAGGTGTTATGCCTTATATCTCTGCCTCTATCTTTATGCAGCTGGCTGGTATAGTAGTTCCGCAGGTAGCAAAGTTGCAGAAAGAAGAGAGCGGCCGTCGCAAGATCAACCAATACACACGTTATATCACCGTACTAGTTACCGCATTCCAGGCAAGTGCTTACGTTGCATACTTAAGCACACAGCAATATGCTGCAGCTCGTGTACCTGAGTATAGTCCTTTCATGTTCTGGCTTTCTACCGTTGTGGTGCTTACTGCAGGTACTTTGTTTGTAATGTGGATGGGTGAAAAGATAACTGATAAAGGTATAGGTAATGGTACTTCATTGATTATCATGGTAGGTATCCTTGCACGTCTCCCGCAGTCTCTTATGCAGGAATTCCACGCTAAGAATCTTGGCGGTGGCGGCGGTTTGCTTATATTCCTCATTGAAATGGCAATATTCATCGCTGTAATAGTAGGCCTGATATTGTTAACACAGGGTACACGTAAAATACCATTGAACTATGCACGCCGCATAATAGGCAGTACAAACGCAGCCCGCGAAGTGTCTGGTTCACGCGATTTCATTCCTTTGAAGGTAAACTCTGCTGGTGTAATGCCTATCATCTTTGCGCAGGCTATTATGTTTATCCCGGCTACTATTGTTGGCTTTGCTAATAGCGAAAGCTCACAAGGTTTTGTAAAAGCGCTGTCCGACCATACTTCACTTTGGTATAATATTATCTATGCCGTAATGGTTATTGCATTCACTTATTTCTACACTGCGTTGATATTCAACCCAACAGAAATGGCAGATAACCTGAAGCGCAATAACAGCTTTATCCCGGGTGTAAAACCAGGTGAGCCAACTGCTGACTACATTGCTACTATCATGGACCGTATCACTTTACCGGGTGCCGTATTTCTCGCCATCGCAGGTATATTGCCAGGTATCGCTGCCTTGTTTGGTGTTACCAGCGGTTTCGCCTCATTCTATGGTGGTACCTCAATGCTGATAGGTGTAGGCGTAATATTAGATACGCTCCAGCAAATAGAAAGCTATCTTCTGATGCGTCATTACGACGGCTTAATGAAGACTGGCCGTATATCAGGTCGCGCTACTACTGCTAACAGCGGTGCCTCTGTATAATGAATTACAATAGTTTTTTTGTGAAGTATGATACATATTAGAACGAACGAAGAAATTGAATTAATAAGAAAAAGTGCTTTAATGGTAACTGCCACCTTAACAGAGGTGGCAAAATTTTTAAGGCCAGGGATTACCACCGCTCAGATTGATGAGATGGCTGATGCCTTTATACGTGATAACGGAGGCGTGCCTTCATTCAAAGGTTATCATGGCTACCCCGCGGCCTTATGTATTTCTGTGAATGAAGTAGTGGTACACGGTATTCCCGGTAACTACGAGCTTCAGGATGGCGATATCGTGTCTGTAGATTGCGGTGTGTACATGAATGGCTTTCACGGCGATCATGCCTACACATTTGCCATTGGCAATGTAAAACCTGAGGTACTTACGCTCATGCGTGTTACTAAAGAGTCATTGATGTTAGGTGTGGCACAGGCCAGTGCAAACAACCGCGTAGGTGATATATCTTATGCTGTAGAGCATTTTACATCTAAAGTGCATAAATACGGTGTAGTAAGAGAATTGGTAGGTCATGGAGTAGGCCGTAAGCTGCATGAAGATCCTCAAGTGCCTAACTATGGTCGTCGTGGTGATGGTAAGCGCCTAAAAGAAGGTATGGTACTGGCAATTGAACCAATGATAAACCTCGGTGTGCGCGACGTATATACTAAAGAAGACGGCTGGACGGTAGTAACAGCAGATGGCAAGCCATCTGCACACTATGAGCATACTACAGTAGTACGCAAGGGTAGAGGAGAGGCGCTATCCAACTTCGCACCGATAGAGGCAGCCGAGCAAGCGAATATAGAATTGAACAGTAGCTATTACAAAGAAGAAACTACAAATGCATAATAGACAAAGCCCTGAAATCTCAGGGCTTTGTTATTTCTGGTACAACCGCCTAAGCTGCGGTAATCACCGTTTTACCCACATCTTCAAACATCTTCATCAATACTTTTTCTTCTGTCGTCAGATTTATATTGTCTGCACACGCTTCATTACTCATATTTTTCAGGTAGCGCGAAAGCGTCTTGTTAGTATAATGATCAATAACTATTGGGTGTACATAATACTTCTTACACACCGTGCGTGTATTGCCTAATTGTTTGGCCACTATATCCAGTGCTTCCACTATTTTCTTTTTTGTTTCTGTTATAGTATCAGCCTCACCTAACTGTTCAAATGCTTCTAGGGCATGCAAAGTCCCCGCCCATGTACGAAAATCTTTTGCAGTAAAATTGCCACCGCTTATTTCCTTTATATACCCATTCACCATACCCGAGTCTATTGGCTTTCTTTCCTTGTTTTCATTATAATACTGAAACAATTCTTTACCGGGTATGTCCCTGCATTGCTTCACGATATTGGCCAGCTTCTTACTCTTCAGCGTTATGTTGTGGTACACGCCCTTCTTCCCCTTAAAGCTGAACTTCATCTCGCTGCCGCTTATCTTCACATGCTGGTCCTTCAGCGTAGTCAGCCCAAAGGAGCCATACAGCTTTTCATACATGCTGTTGCCTATGCGTATGCAGGTACATTGCATCAGCGACACAATAGCAGCCAGCACCTTTTCTACCAGTAGACCAGGTAATGATAAGTCTTTTTGCAGCCTTGCCCTTATACTTGGCAAGGCCTTACCAAAATCATACAAGTGAGAAAACTTAGTGTGATTACGTAATGCATTCCACAGCGTATGATACTTATATTGTTTCCTGTTATTAGCATCAAAGCCCGTCACCTGCAGGTGCCCGTTAGGCTCTGTGCATATCCATACATTTTGCCAGGCCGGTGGTATCACCAGGCTCTTTATTCTTTGCAGGGTAGCCTCGTCTTTTATCAGTTTCTTGCCCAGCATATATACAAATGCTTCTCCTTCCTTTACCCTGCTAATACCCGGCATAGTGTCATTTACATACACCAGGTTTATAGCCTTGGCGCTGGTTATATTATCACTCGCCAGTAGCCTTAGTCTCCTCGCCGTAATTCTTATCTCTGATAGCTCTTCCATACAGTCGCTTATAGGCAATAGCATATTAAATACCATGCCCTTATATCTTATTATTGAAAAGCAATGACTTATATAATATTTTGCCTCTTGCTATGTGTAAGTATTCCTTCAAACACATGGGGTGATTACTTTGTCATTTGCTCCTTTATCTTTGCTACGTTTAATGTATTCCCATGAAAAGACTGTTTATTCCTTTATTCATATTGCTACCGGCGCTTACACATGCGCAGAATGTAGAGCTGAAATTAGGCGGCGGGGCCAGTGTGAATAGCGACCCCACCAGCAACATGGCCTATAAAGGCGAGAAGATTTCTTTCAACTATGCAGCAGAGCTTGCCTTCCTCTACAACTTTGCAGAGG
>Ga0268266_10006830_pt1 | contig 10393 bp, 11 predicted proteins | sample KBSS13metaG_FD_190356 | JGI IMG/M metagenome (GOLD analysis project Ga0268266, IMG submission 190356) | Switchgrass rhizosphere microbial communities from Kellogg Biological Station, Michigan, USA - KBS S1-3 metaG (SPAdes) (version 2) | ecosystem: Host-associated > Plants > Roots > Rhizosphere... | reverse complement strand
AGCGGCCGGTGCTGCCGATGCGCCGAAACAGGGTAAGCGTGTTGTCTGGAAACAGGAGTGTCAATTCGCTGTTTACGGTGGCTGTAGATCGGTGACTAGCAGATTCGATCAGGTTCAGGATCTCTCCCAGGAGAGCCTGTGGGATCGAGGAGGAAACAGGATTCTTGTTTTTGGCCATACGTGTTGATCCCTCAACTTGTGCCTGCTTCCGCATGCCGATGGCGCGCCCAGGCGCGGGCTCTCTCGACTCACACTAAAGTACGTTCACTGGGGATTAAAGTAAGATTGAGAAATTGCATTTACTGGCACAAATGCAGTTGGTGTTGATTATCGCGACGGTGTCGCGACAATTTGACCGTCGCTCGGGGCTTTATCGGTTTTGGGCGAAGTCTATTGGGAGGTTCACTGAGGCAACGGTTGAATTTTTTCGCCGGCCGGTTGCTGGTGCATTTCTGCCTGACGGCATATTCTCAGGACAACGAATTCACGGCCTAACAATTCTGTCCACCGTGAGTTTGAGGATGCCGAGGGCCCGACACCGGCGTGGTATCGGGACGTGATCAAGGCAGATTGGTCTAAGTTCAGCGAGGTGAAGGCGCAAGCCGGCAATGCCAGCGTCCTTCAGGACATACGTGCCGTGTTCAACATCGGCGGCAACAAGTATCGTATTGTTGCGTGGATCAACTACCCGTACAGGATCGTCTACATACGGTTTATTGGCACACACAAGCAGTACGACGCAATCGACGCGCAAACGATTTGAGAATCAGGCTTTGGATATCAAACCTATCAGGACAAAGGCGGACCACCGGGCGGCGCTCAAGACCATTGAGTCGTTGATGACTGCCAAGGCGAATACCCCGGAAGGAGATCGTCTGGATGTTCTGTCGACATGCTTGAGGCGTACGAGCGCACTCACTTTCCGATGGATCTGCCCGACGCGGTGGACGCGATCAAGTTCCGAATGGAACCGTCAGGCTCGACCGTCAAGGACCTGGAACCCGTCATTGGGCGCAAAAATCGCGTCTATGAAGTTCTCAGTCGCCGACGAACGTTAACGCTGCGAATGATTGAAGGTCTCCATAGCAAGTTCGGAATCCTGCCGAAAGTCTGCTAAAGCAGCGGACCACCAAAATGTCCGCGTTTCGCTCAAAGCGATCCTAACTGCTACCAACCATTGCGCGGCCCACGTGGCGCAAATTCGCTGCGGATCTCATAGTCCCCCGCAAGGTGAGCCACTCTTACTCAACTTGGGCCTGAGACGACATTCTCTACACGGGGCATCACTATCTGGGTGCCAGGCCTCAAATCTGCCAAATCGACATCCGGGTTGTATTGCTGCAGCAACCAGATCGGCAACTGATCAAATCGCTGGGTCACATTCCACAACGCATCTCCCTTGCGCACGATGTAGACCTCGGTGCCGATAATTCGGTGCTCCGCGAAGTAGGTTGCTTGTAACTCCGCGTGATATTCGCGCCGCTTCCCCTCGAATTCCTCACGCGATACGCGACCGAATTCGAGCTTTATGCGGTGACCAATTAATACAGGCTTGGCGAACTTCATTTTGTTGACAGAGCGGATTTTGGCGGCCGACACGCCCAGCCACTCTGCGTAGTGTCCGAGCGTTTCCGCGGCAGCTACACGGATTGTGTTGTCCTTCGCAACTGAGTAGTCGGTCGGATCCGCGCTCTGCTGATTGTCGGACGAAGGCCCGAGAGCGGGGCTGATCTCTTCGGCCTGAGAGGCGCTGACCGGCTGGGCGTTTTCGCTGGGCACTTCAGCCTTCGCGACGGCCTTCGCTTCCTCGACACTCTCGCGTGCTGCTTCTTCCGCAGGCACGGCGCCAGAGGCGACGACAGGTACCGGTGAAGCAGCCCCGGTTGTGACTCTCTGCTCAACCGCTCCACTCGGCTTGTTGGTGCTTGGCACCGCGGTGCTGGCAACCGGCGCCCCCGTCTTGGCATTCTCAAACGACTCTGCTACCGGAGCACCAGCCGATGTCGCAGCGTTCGGTCCGCCTGTGGCGGCAAGCACAGAGGGCGGAGTTGCCGTGACCAGTATCTGTTGGCCTTCGAAGATGAAATCCCGATTGCGGATGCCGTTGAGCTTCAGCAGCTGGGCTTCTGTCATGCCAAATTTGGAGGCGATGTCTGACAGAGACTCTCCCGACTGGACCACGTAGACACCGGATGGAGAGGAAATGATGCCGCGGCGGGGCCCCAGGGCCGCAGTGCCGCTAGCCTTGCGGGGAGCCGGATTGCTTGTGCCAGCACCATCAAGCACGTTGTTCGTTCCACCTCCTAAGGGGTTTGCGGCAACCAAGCCGTTGAGAATGTCTGTGCTGGTGCCAGGCACTGCACCTGCCGCTGCACTGTTGGCGCTCGTCGCCGGAGCTGCAGTTCCCTCAACACCACCATTCAAAACCCCGATGCCAACGGTAGCCGAGGGGGTCCTCGAAGGCTGGTTAGCCGCTACAGCTGGAGTCTTCGATGGAGAAGTCACGGCCGGTGTGCCCGACGGTGGGCCCGCAACGGCAATCACAGACGCGGTACCGGCCGTGGATTCCGGCAGATTGATCACGCGGCCGACTTTGAGCCTTCCGCTGGTTCGAACCCGGTTCAAACGTGCGAGCAACTCCGGGGTCACGCCGAACTGATCAGCAACACTCACGATCGTGTCGCCCCTACGCACGCGATAGCGGCGCGGCTCTGGTTGACCGGCAAAGAACTCGTTCGGGGACAAGCGAGCGGCGAGCAAGTCACTGGTCCACTTCTCGCCGTCCATTGGAAGCCGAAGGTGATATGCCTTCGGCACATGCCTTTGGCCGTCCCAGACGGAGCGAAGAAGCGCTGGATTGAGCTCACGAAGCTTCTGTTGATCAATCTTGAGAGCCCGCGACAGGGACGACATCTGCACGAAGCCCGGGACGATCACTTCCTGGAAGCGGAGCTCAGTGCCCCGCTCTACCCCGGGGAAGTATTTCTCGGGATTCCGATCGACTTCCAGGGCTGCCAGGAAAGAGACGTAGAAGTTCCGGGACGCAAACCCAAATGTCTTGCTGTGGTACCCGCGCACAATCTTCACGATGTCGTCAGTACCCATACTCTCCTTCGCCCGGCGCATACCCTCTGCGCCATGGTTGTACGCGGTCAATGCCAGCGGCCAAGTTCCGAGCAAGCGGTAGTTATAGGAGAGCAGCTGAGCGGCAGCTTCGGTAGCTCGGAAAGGATCGAGCCGATCGTCAACGGCATTGTCGATGCGCATATACCGGCGTCCGGTAGAGCGCATGAACTGCCATAGACCGGCGGCACCCACCTTTGAATAGGCTGCGGGATTAAAGGAAGACTCTACGTGCGGGAGGACCGCGAGCTCAGAAGGTAAACCTAGGTTGGCGAGGGTCTCAGCGATGTGGGTTTGCCATGCGCCGGAGCGGATCAGGCCGGCGCGGAACCGGTCCGCCTGGCCCAGCTGGAAGCGGACTTCATCGATCGCATCCTTGAGGCGAGAGGGCGTCCCCTCGCCCCCCCACATTTCCTTGATGTGTTGATCGCCTTCGGAGAGAGATCCACCCTCTGGGGTCGCGATGATCCGGCGCAGAGCTGCCGTGTATTTCGCCTTCTCCTGATCGACCTGCCTCTCGCGCTCGCGCGGTGGCGTATTGGGCGCGAAGTGCAATTTCTCGTAAACGACCCCGAGATTATGCTCATCGTGGATGAAGCCACCATTGGTATCCACCTCCGTGTAAACACGGACCCAGAACTGCACATCACGTTCGAGTTCCGGCGGACGGGGCATCGGGTCCTCTGCAGCCGCCAAACGAGTGGCCATCAGCAGCAGAAGGACGCCATTCAATAGGAGCCGCGCAAACCCAAAGCGCGCCGGCGCCTTCACCCATGTCGAGTTCATTTACACCCCGGTCAAAGCCAAATTCGACTGTGCATTCAATGAATTGAGCGCGCCGAGACTGTACGGCGAGCACTGCGTCGAGCGCAAACGTGTCGATGATCTTGACACCAGCTGCGCGGCGGACTGATTCCAGGCCTGGTGGCGGACCGCGGAAGCGCCCGCGGGAGGGGTAAAAGCGTTGCATATCTGGCACTGCGTCACACTTGAACCACGTCCCAGATACAACATGTCACATCGGAGGGGGTGCCGCGGGCTCTGGCACGGCCATTGCAATTACAACAAGCAGAAGCGAGCCGAAATGGCTCGGAAGGTGAAAAATCAGAACGCTAGGGATTTAGAAGAAAGCATGGGTTCGGACTTGCTGGATGCAAAACCGGACACCAGGCCATCGAATAATAAAAATAAGACACTCCTCCACACACAAGCAAGCGACCGAACGCCCCGAGTAAAACCGGGGCGATTTTTTTTGCTGAGCATGTGTGGACAACTCGGGCACGCAAGGTCCCTGCCGAAACGAATGAAGGCGCAAGGGCTGATATGACCCGCTCTTTGCACGTCGGGTACGGCCCCTTGTGTCCCCTGCTGAGCAATCTCGTGCTCGACGAGTTGGATCGACCGCTGCTCGACCAGAGAAGCACAAGTTTCTGGACTTCAGCTTCACGATTGGACGACAGCCGAAATGTACTGACCCAGCGGTTTCTGCTCACCTCATGCCGCTAATGCGAAGGCCATAGCGGGCGTTTTCATCTCCAGGGCCTGGTGGGGCCGCCGGTGGTTGTAGAAGCTCACCCAGTCACCGATGACGCGATTGGCGTGTTGTAAGGTCTCGAAGCGGTGTCGATGAACGCATTGGTCTTTGAGCGTTCTGATTAGCCGCTCGACCATTCCGTTTTGCTCCGGACTGTGCGGCGTGATGAACTCCTGACGCAGCCCGTAGCTTCGTACCAAAGCCGTGTAGCTGCGTGAGGTGAAGACCAGGCCATTATCTGAGCGGAGTAAGAAGGACGTCGGGACTCGTCCCAGAGTGCCGAAGCGAGCGATCAATGCCTGCTCCAGAGCAGCCTCTGCTGTCTTGGATCGGCCGCTACGAGACAGATGCCATCCGAGCAACTCTCTCGTACAACAGTCGATGACGAGCGCCAGAGTGGCCCAGCCATCACGCCCACTCCAGACTCGACACAAGTCGGTGGCCCACCGCTCATTCGGTGTAGCAGCAAACGATGGCATCGACCGCACTCTCGGCCGGAAGCCCACGGGACGCTTCCTCACCTGCCAGTGTTTCAGCTGGAAAATACGGTGCACGGTGTTCTTGTTGAACTTCAGCAGGTACGCAACCGTGCGGTAGCCGAAAGACGGATTCTCTTCGATCATCTGTTTGATCGGCACGAGAAATCGGTCCTGCAATGCCGGCTGTTTACGGGAAGGACGGTAGTACACGGTTCGCCGCGGCACGTCGAACCACCGACACAGCTTGCTGATCGAGACGGCAAATCCGTCGTCTTTGAGTCCCTGGCGGATCGTCTCGATCACTTGTCTTCCTCGCCCAGCAGGGACTGCAATTATGGGATGACCCGCCCCTCACCAGACACACAAGGTGATAATCAGTGATGGCGCATCATCCACACCAAACGAGGACAGCTGAGATGGAGATTAAGACGATCGGCATCGACATTGGAAAGACTTGGTTTCATGTCGTCGGCTGCAACCGGGCTGGAGCCCCCATCATTCGGCACAAGTTTAATCGGACCAAGCTACTCGGATTCTTGATAAACCTTCCAGGCTGTTTGATCGGCATGGAGGCCTGCCCGGGCTCCCAACATCTTGCCCGAGTGCTACAGTTGCATGGGCACGAGGTGCGGCTGATCGCGCCAAAATTTATCAAGCCCTATGTGAAAGGGCAAAAGAACGACTTCAACGATGCGGCTGCAATCGCTGAGGCGGTTGCGAGACCTTCCATGCGCTTTGTTGCTCCTAGATCTGTAGAGCAACTGGATCTGCAGGCTATTCATCGAGTGCGCGCCCGACTGGTAGGTGAGCGGACCGCCGTGATCAATCAGATCCGAGCGTTTCTCCTCGAGTATGGGCTACCCGTCGGCCGAGGCCCATCTGCACTGCGCAACAATCTGGCCGCCCTGCTGGATGATGCCGGCAATGCGCTATCCGGTGTGATGCGGCAGGTTGTCGCGCGCCTGCGGGAACACTGGAAATATCTCGAGGCGCAGATCGATTGCTGCATGCGGGAGATCGAGACGGTGGCGCAACGCAACAACGATTGTCATCGGTTAACTTCCATCCCTGGAATAGGCGTGCTCACCGCGACGGCGATGTTGGCTGCCATCGGGAACGCCAGCAACTTCAGGAAAGGTCGCGAGCTCGCTGCATGGCTTGGCCTGGTGCCTAAGCAGCGAACCACGGGTGGTAAACCGACGCTGATGGGAATCAGCAAACAGGGCAACGGGTATGTCCGGCGACTATTGGTTCACGGCGCCAGATCTTTGGTACAGCATTTACGCCGGGAGAAACACGAAATCGGCCATTGGATCACTGATCTCGAACAGCGTGCTCATCGCAACGTCGTCATAGTGGCTGTAGCCAACAAGATGGCGCGGATCGCTTGGGCCGTGTTGGCAAAGCAAGAGACGTATCGCCCGCTGACATCAGCGGCATAAACCTTCGTCCGAGAGGAGGACGACGTATCTCACCAGGTTCTGCAACGACCAATCGAGATGGCAGTACGGTCAACCCACATATCTGAAGCCTGGGAAAAAAATCGGTCGTAATAGACCGGTGCAATTTAAGAGGACAGATGTGCGCGGATTCCATCAGGGCCAGAGGCCAAAGAGTGCCTCATCAACAGGCCGGATACATTTTGGCAGACCGATTTGCCGTGAATCTCGGAAGGTCCTTGCAAACGCGGGGCGGGTCATACATTTTTTCGGGCACGCAGTTCCAACATCGCCTCTCCATAGGCCTCCTGCAGATCCTTCAACTGCCTCTCGTACTGCTCGCGCACGTCCTGAGGGTTGGCACGAAGGGCATTCTCCATGCCTTTCTTGCCGTCCTCGACCCAGAGCTCGATCTCCGAGGGTGGCAGATCGTGGGCACGACTGGCTTCGGCCACCGTGGTCTTCCCCTGGATTATTTCGAGGACCAGCGCGGCTTTACGCCGCGCTGTCCATCGCTTGATCTCGTCTTCCATCAATGTGCTCATGGTAGAGTCGAGGGCTGGCGCGGTGGCCAGAGGCTCCGTTTCCAGTCCCCGCTCGTCGAACCGGACATGCGGATCTCCCGCATCCGGCTCTCGGACAAGACCTCATGCGTTCGCCCACGGAAGGGTCTTGGTAAGAAGTGCCAGCCGCACGAGCCCCAGGCGGGTGTAGAAGTACCCATCGGGGAAGCGTGCAAAGCCGTGACTCTTGACCTTGTGCTTGTGGCACAACCACCGGCGCAGCCGACGGATCGTATATTGATCCAGCGCCCGATAACTCTTGCTCACCGGGCCAAGGCAAAAGTACCCCGCCCAGCCTTGCAGGAGTCGATTGAGGCGCTGCACGATCACGGCTGTGTCCAACCGACCGGTGCGCTGATCTGTCTCAGCGTGCAGCCGTTGGACTACCCGGCGGATACTCTTCTTCGAGGGATGGGTGCCCAAATAGGCGCGACCGGTCCTCGGCGAGTAGCACCGCCCGAAGGTATAACCCAGGAAGTCGAACGTCTCACCCGGAAGTTGACACACACGGGTCTTTTCCTCGTTCACGGTCAGCTTGATCTGCCTCAAAAGTGACCGCATCGCCTCGAGAGCTTGCGCCGCCGAGCCTTTGCAGCAGATGACCAGATCATCAGCGTAGGTAACGATGCGCGCTTGGAGCCGCGCGTCAAAGCCCTTCCGCTGCCACCCCAACACGAACCGTCGCATATACAGGTTCGCGAGTAGTGGCGACAGTGGCGAACCCTGTGGGATACCGTGCTTCTCGTCACGATGTTGGGTCGTACGCTTCTTTCTACCCCGCTCGTCGGTCTCCTCGACCGGCACTTCCAGCCACATCTTGATCAGATGCAGCACGTGCCGATCAACGACCCGGCGCGCCACCGACTTCATCAGCTCGGCGTGCGGGATTGAGTCGAAGTACGCGGCGAGATCCGCGTCAACGACCTGCGTATGCCCCTTGTTCAGCAGGCTATGAACCTGTCGAATCGCATCGTGCGCGTTCCGGTCCGCACGGTAGGCATATTGCTCCGGTGTCAGGTCGGATTCGAAGATCGGCCCCAATACCAACACCATTGCCGTCTGCACTACCCGATCTCGGATCGTCGGAATCCCTAGTGGCCGCAACTTGCCGTTGGGCTTTGGGATATACACCCTGTGGATCGCATCCGCTCGATACGTCTTCTCCTCGAGCGTCTTCGCCAGTTCACCGAGCCAGAGTTCAGCACCGCACGCATCGATGTCCTCAAACCGCACTCCATCAACTCCGGGTGCACCGTGGTCCGCACGACAACACCGGTAGGCATAATGCAGCACGTCCTCTCGATACACCTTGTCATACAGCGCGTGAAACCGGCAGCCCGGCTCGTCCTTCGCTTTGGCATGGAGCGCCGTCTGTAGCTTCTGAACACTCGGCGGAGTTGCTAGGTTGCCCAATCTCCCCTTCCGCGCTACTTCTTACGCTCGTCTTGAACTGAGGCCCCTTCCCTCCACCGGCATTGCCCGGCTTCCGCGGTATTACGGGCCTCTCCGCCACCCTGTGCCACCCGGCCTAACCCTCGCGGGCATCCAGTTGAACGTTCACCTCGTTCGCGGCAAAGGGCTTCCCGTGTTGCATCGATCTTCCTGTGCTGACATGCCATCGCCACTATCCCGGCGGAGCGGCAGGGTGCGTTCGTCGCTCGCTTCCCCGGCCGTCACAGCCTTCCCCGAGATTCAGATCGGGTCGGCTTCCGCATTAATCTTTTCGAGACCTGCTCAGCGTTCACTACGTTATGGCCTGCCAGCTCGCCGAGTCGCCACGCGACCCTCTACACCGAAGGCTTCAGCCGCCTCGTTACCTCAACGACTGCTCCGATTACTACCGGCTGGAACGACAGTTGCCGGGCGGGACTTACCCCCCGCTGGAAGACCGTGCCTTTGCACGGCGCACCGAATCTCCGATCTAGATTACACCTGAGCAGAAATTCCGTGGGTCAGTACACCACCGCGTAAACCGAAGATCGTCACCAACCAATTGTGAGTTCGAATAGGTCGTTGGTGGACTGCAACTGTGTCACCGATGTTTGTAGCCGCAGCAGAAACTCTGGTAGTACAACTCTTTGATTCCACCGAACAGATACCCAACGTCACCGGTTGCAGATGCCACGGCAGAAGATTCAGTCGTGCCCCGCATACGTTCACGCCGAGATAGACGCAGACGCCACAGCACATTATATTCTCGACGATGGTAACTTCCGCCTCCATCAACGGGTGATCGCCTCGGAAAGTTCCCGGGACTTTCCGATCTATAACACGCGAGCAAAAATCAGCCCGAGGAGTATTCCGAATAACTCGGTCTCCGACACTACAGATTGATTTTCGGACTCCTTCTTCTTGTAGGTACTTTCTGATGTGTTGCGCTTGAATTTAAGAGAAGTGTCGATAACATCATCAGTTGATATCGCCCTCATTCAGTGCTGTCGGGAAAGCAGTGAGCAGAACGAATGCATAACGCAAGTCATTTACTGTGCGCTCTTCATCGGAGGGGGATTCAGGTTTGGACCGAGAGCGGAAGACTTCGTGTAGGGGCGTCACGAGACGCTCTGTCAAGGGAGGAAATCGCGAGCCTAGATCTGCTCAAGTTGGATGTGATCGAGTCGCTTGCACACGTGGATTTTTCTGCAGACGTTCCGTTTCGGCCACGCACAATTGGTTGCGCGTTGCCCGTGACCCCGCTACAGCTTCTTAGATGGAAGTATTTAATTGGAGAAGGAGGCGGATTTGCCGTTAGAGATAATCACGCTACCATGCGGGTGGTCGGACGATTGGATACTGGTCTCTTGAAGGAAGTCCTGGATTCTGTAGCGTGGAGGCACGAATCCTTACGTACAGGGATTATTGTCGTGGGCGGTATTCCACAGCAGCAGATTGATACATCTTGCAATTACGAGTGGTCCGTTATCGACGTTTCTGAACTGTGCCCGTTGGGTATCGAAGGCAATGTGGCGCGGTGTGTGAAAGATTTTGTCGGATTGAAGATCGCTGTCTCTGTTGAGCCTCTGTTTGCTGTGAGAGTATTTAAGCTGTCGAAGTGGGATCACGTAGTGGTCTTTGCCTTAGATCACATGATTACAGATGGGATGTCGATTGGAATTCTGATAAAGGAGGTATGGACCACGTACGGGCAGACTAAGCGGCGACTGTGGCCTTCCCTTCCGACACCCACCATACAATTTGGCGACTATGCTTTGTGGCTGCAGGATACCTACGGTGCTTGGCTACAGAGGCATGCGCAGT
>Ga0268266_10006826_pt1 | contig 10395 bp, 11 predicted proteins | sample KBSS13metaG_FD_190356 | JGI IMG/M metagenome (GOLD analysis project Ga0268266, IMG submission 190356) | Switchgrass rhizosphere microbial communities from Kellogg Biological Station, Michigan, USA - KBS S1-3 metaG (SPAdes) (version 2) | ecosystem: Host-associated > Plants > Roots > Rhizosphere... | reverse complement strand
GGTTGATCGAAGCGGTGGCGGCGAGTGCCGAGCGCGGTGAGCTGTTACCGACCTCAGTCCTGCGCGCCAATATCTGAAGAAACACAAAAACCAATGTGGGAGCGAGCCTGCTCGCGAAGGGGGCAGCTCATTCAACATCATCGTTGACTGAAATACCGCTTTCGCGAGCAGGCTCGCTCCCACATGGATTTGAGTTACTTCAGATGATTAGTCAGTCAGGCCGAGGATGTCGCGCGCCACGGCTTCTGCAATGCGAATCCCGTCCACACCCGCCGACAGAATCCCGCCCGCATAACCCGCGCCTTCACCGGCCGGGAACAAGCCCTTCACGTTCATGCTCTGCAGCGTTTCGTTACGAGTGATGCGCAGCGGTGACGAAGTACGCGTCTCGATCCCGGTCAATATCGCATCGTGCAGCGAGTAGCCGCGAATCTGCTTCTCGAACGCCGGCAACGCTTCGCGGATTGCCTCAATGGCAAAATCCGGCAAGGCCAAGGCCAGATCACCCAGCGCCACACCCGGTTTGTACGACGGTTCGACTTCGCCCAGTTCGGTCGATGGGATGTCGTTGATGAAGTCGCCAACCAGTTGCGCCGGCGCCTTGTAATCGCTGCCGCCGAGGATAAAGGCGTGGGATTCCAGGCGTTCCTGCAACTCGATCCCGGCCAGCGGGCCGCCCGGGTAATCGACTTCCGGCGTAATCCCGACAACGATGCCTGAGTTGGCATTGCGCTCGTTACGCGAGTACTGGCTCATGCCGTTGGTGACCACGCGGTTGGGTTCGGAGGTCGCCGCGACCACGGTGCCGCCCGGGCACATGCAGAAGCTGTAGACCGAGCGGCCGTTCTTGGCGTGGTGCACCAGTTTGTAGTCGGCAGCCCCGAGTTTCGGGTGGCCAGCGTATTTGCCCAGACGTGCACGATCGATCAGCGATTGCGGGTGTTCGATGCGAAAACCCACCGAGAACGGCTTGGCTTCCATGAACACGCCACGGCTGTGGAGCATGCGGAAGGTGTCACGTGCACTGTGGCCGAGGGCCAGAACCACGTGTTTCGAATGCAGGGTTTCGCCGCTCGCCAGTTGCACGCCGACCAATTGGCCGTCTTCGATCAGCACGTCGGTGACGCGTTCCTGGAAGCGCACTTCGCCGCCCAGTTTGCGGATCTGCTCGCGCATGTTTTCAACCATGCCGGTCAGGCGGAACGTACCGATGTGCGGCTTGCTGACGTAGAGAATTTCTTCCGGTGCGCCGGCCTTGACGAACTCGTGCAGGACTTTGCGGCCGAGAAACTTCGGGTCCTTGATCTGGCTGTACAGCTTGCCGTCGGAGAACGTGCCCGCACCGCCTTCGCCAAACTGCACGTTGGATTCCGGGTTGAGCACGCTTTTACGCCACAGGCCCCAGGTGTCTTTGGTGCGCTGGCGGACTTCGGTGCCGCGTTCGAGGACGATCGGCTTGAAGCCCATTTGCGCCAGCAGCAGGCCGGCGAAGATCCCGCACGGGCCGAAACCGACTACGATCGGACGCTGGCTCAGGTCGCTTGGCGCCTGACCGACGAATTTATAGCTGACATCCGGCGCCACGTTGACGTTACGGTCATCGGCGAACTTGCCCAACACGTTGGCCTCGTCGCGTACGTTGAGGTCGATGGTGTAGATGAAGCACAGTTCGGAGGACTTTTTACGCGCATCGTAGCTGCGCTTGAACAAGGTGAAATCGAGCAAATCATCGCTGGCGATGCCCAGACGTTGCACGATGGCAACGCGCAGGTCTTCTTCGGGATGGTCGATTGGCAGCTTGAGTTCAGTGATTCGTAACATGGCGAGGATCCGGATTCGCGGGGCGCACAACTGCGCCAGGGCGTTTGAAGGCCGCGATTATAAGCCGCAAAGGCCGGATCCGGTGAGGCTAAAACGCTCAGTCGTTGCGCGATCCGCCGAAATACCCGCAACCGCGCTTGACTTGGCCGTCGATGCGCAACTCGGCGCTCATGTGCTGCACGCTGCCGGTGCTGCTGTCGACGCAGCGTTGCGGCGCGACCCACAATTCGATGCGCTGATTGTTGGCTTCGCTGCTCAGGTTGAAGCGGCCGTCGCCCAATTGATCTTCAATATACGGCACGGCAAGTGGCGGCTGACCTTCGCGGTCGATGACCATGCCTTTGCCGCTGACTTTGACGTTCCATTCCGGGCCGTGGCCGGTGGCGCGCAGGATCAGCAGTTTGAAGTTGGGGTCATCGCAGGCAGTGCCCGAGCGTTCGACGCGATACAGCTGCGTCAGATCGAGTCGATCACCGGCGACTTTGCCGCGAACGTCGGCAAACAGTTTGCCTTGCTCGTCGGCGAGGGTCGCGGCTTCCTGCAGAATGCTGGTGCCACCCATGTCATTGACGACGAGTTGGCGCTGATCCTGGCATGGCTGGAACACCAGTTTGCCGTCAGCGGCGGTCAGTTGCCCCTGCATCCGCGTCTGCCCGACGTGCGAGGCACTTTCTCGCTGGCCATCGAACAACTGGCAAGCGGCAAACAACGGCAGCAGGGCAACAACGACTAACGAACGGGCAACACGCATCTTCGGCTCTCCAGACAAGTGTCGCCACGTTACGCAGCCTGACCGTTCATCACAAGGGTTTAGCCCACGTGAAATGTCTGACCTGTCTGCAGGCCTTCGACACTCTTCGCGTAGGCCAGCGCCACATCCGCCGCAGGAACCGGCTTGTAACCACGGAAATACGGGGCGTAGCTACCCATGGCTTCCAGCAGTACGGTCGGGCTGATCGAGTTCACTCGCAAGCCGCGTGGCAGTTCGATGGCCGCTGCGCGGACGAAGCTGTCCAGCGCACCGTTGACCAGTGCTGCCGAGGCACCGCTGCGGATCGGATCGTGGCTGAGTACGCCGGTGGTGAAGGTGAACGAGGCGCCATCGTTGGCGAATTCGCGGCCGATCAGCAGTAGATTGACCTGGCCCATCAGTTTGTCTTTGAGACCGAGGGCGAAGCTGTCTTCATTCATCTCACCAAGCGGGGCGAAGGTCACGTTGCCCGCCGCGCACACCAGTGCATCGAACTTGCCGGTCTGTTCGAACAGTTTGCGGATCGATGCGCTGTCACTGATATCGACATTGAAATCGCCGCTTTTGCGACCGATACGAATGACTTCGTGGCGTTGCGACAGTTCTTTGTCCACGGCCGAACCGATGGTGCCACCAGCGCCTATCAACAGAATTTTCATCGAGCCGTACCTCAAGTGATTGAACGAGGCTTCAGTCTAGAGTGGTTTTTTCTGCGGATAAGCGCGCTAATAGGCAACCTTTGGTTTTCAACTGGAAACAATCCATGAGCGAGATGGATGATCTGGCGGCGTTCGCGGTGTTGATCGAAGCGGGTAGTTTTACCCTGGCGGCGCAGCAATTGGGCTGCAGCAAGGGCCAGCTGTCCAAACGCATCAGCCAGCTCGAAGCGCAGTTTTCCGTGGTGTTGCTGCAACGCACCACTCGACGCTTGAGCCTGACCGCTGCCGGCGCAGCATTGTTACCACAAGCGCAGGCGCTGGTCGTTCAGGTGGAAAGGGCGCGTCAGGCCTTGGCGCGGTTAAAGGACGATATGGCCGGACCGGTCCGCATGACGGTGCCGGTGTCGTTGGGCGAAACCTTCTTCGATGGTTTATTGCTGGAGTTCTCGCATCAATACCCCGATGTGCAGATCGAACTGGAGCTGAACAACAGTTATCGCGATTTGTCCCGGGACGGCTTTGATCTGGCGATCCGCAGCGAGGTGGCCAATGACCAACGACTGGTGGCCAAACCGTTGCTGGCCTGGCAGGAAATGACCTGCGCCAGCCCGGCTTATCTCGAGCGTTTCGGTGAACCGCTGACACCACAGGCTCTGGCCGAACATCGCTGCTTGCTCAACAGCCACTACAGCGGGCGCGAGGAATGGCTGTATCACCAGCAGCATGAATTGCTGCGGGTTCGCGTGTCAGGACCGTTTGCCAGCAACCATTACAACCTGCTCAAGAAAGCCGCGCTCAGCGGCGCTGGTATCGCGCGATTGCCTTCCTACTTGCTGCAGGCGGAATTGGCTGACGGCCGATTGCGCTGGCTCCTGCGTGATTATCAGACACGACGCATGCCGATGTACCTGGTGCATCCGTATCAGGGCGGACTGCCGAAACGCACGCAGGTGCTGGCGGATTACTTGATCGGCTGGTTCAAGCGCAGTGGCGAAGCGCTGGATCGCCTCCAGCGTTGAACCGTTCCCTTGTAGGAGTGAGCCTGCTCGCGATAGCGGAGTGTCAGTCGCGGATGAGTTACCTGACACACCGCTATCGCGAGCAGGCTCACTCCTACAGGGATTTTGCTTAGCGGGAAAGACGGCGGGCGATCAGATGATCAATCGACAACTTGCCCGGCCCGGTCGCCATCAGGTACAGCAGCACCGCCGCCCAGGTGCCGTGAGTCGGATACGCATCGGGATACACAAACAGTTGAATGGTAATGGTCATCCCCAACAGCGCCAGTGCCGAAAACCGCGTGGCGAAGCCGATCAGGATCAGCAGCGGAAAAAAATGCTCGGCAAAAGCGGCCATGTGCGCGGCAATCTCTGGCGACAGCAGCGGCACGTGGTATTCGCTTTTGAACAACGGAATGGTCGAGTCGGCCAGACGTGGCCAGCCGACTTGAAAGGAGCCATCGATCAGATCGATCGCCAAGCCTTCAACCTTGGTCTGCCCTGACTTCCAGAACACAGCGGCAATCGAGAAACGTGCAATGAAAGCGATCAGGCTGTGAGGGGTTTTTTCCAACAGTGTGATGGCACAGGTGATGAGCGTGTTCATGGCAGTTCCTTGTTATGCAAGTGGGTGATGGCGTTACGCGTGATCAGCAGGCCGAGGGTTTGCCCGAGATCGAATTCAGGACTGTTTTCGGCCGCTGTCAGTAGCGCTTGGCCGTCGATCAGGTGGCGGATAAACATGCTGGCGCCGGGCTCAAGGGCGAACACTTCGACGTCCAGACCATTGCGCAGAACCAGTGCGTGTTGCCGCCGATTGATCTCGATGCCTTCCAGCGTCGCGTTCTGTTGATGCACTGCCCAGATCGCAACCACGGCATAAGCCGAATCGAGCAAGTGCAGCGATGGATGAAGTGCCAGGCAGAGTTCGCTCAAGGTGTGTGGGGAGGCTAGCGCTGCGGTGATTTGCTCTTGTCGCACCGGCTCGGCATCGGCGGCGTGATAGGCCTGTGTGCGCAGGTGCTCAAGGCGCGCGACATCGGCCAGGTAAGGCACGCTGGAGGCCGGCTCGAAGGCGTCGATGAAATCCGCGAACGCTTCGCCATAGCGACTCATCAACGGACTTTGTGGCGGCTGCTGCTGGACGAAAATAGCCGCCATGGCGCGAAAGAATTCAGCGCCGACCAATTGCGCCACCACCGGATAACTGTCTCTCAACGCATTGATCAGCGAGCCCTGCACGTTGTTGCGATACACCGCGAAACGGCTCGCCGGATCAGCGCCGTTGGCGCTGCACAAACCTTCTGGGCAGGGCAGTCGCGTGTCGATGAGTGCAGCTGCGAAAGCGCGTTGAGTGCTCATGTGCGTGCTCCGGCATCCCGCAAAAGCGCATCAGCTTTCCGAGCTTCCGCCAGTAGCACCGCAAACGCCGGCACTTGATTGTCGCGCTCGATCAACGTCGCCACCGGGCCGATGCGTTGCAGCACTTGCCGGTACAAACCCCAGACGGCTTGATCGATCGGCGCGCCGTGATCGTCGATCAGCAAGCGATCGCCAAGGCTGTCGCTATCTTCGGCAAACCCGGCCAGATGAATTTCACCCACCGTGTGTAATGGCAGCGCATCGAGATACACCAGCGGATCGCGCTGATGGTTCACGCAAGAAACGTAGACATTGTTGACGTCCAGCAGCAGGCCACAGCCGCTGCGGCGGATGACCTCAGCGATGAAATCTGCCTCATCGAGGGTTGAGCGTTGAAACGCCAGACAGGTTGCCGGATTCTCCAGCAGCATTGGCCGTTTGAGCGTGTTCTGCACTTGATCGATATGCTCGCAGACGCGATTCAACGTCGGCGTGTCATAGGCCAGCGGCAACAGATCATTGAGAAACACCGGGCCATGGCTCGACCAGGCCAGATGTTCGGAAAAGGCTTGCGGTTGATAGCGCTGAATCAGCTCGGCAAGGCGTTGAAGATGTTGTTTATCCAGCGGCCCTTCAGCGCCGATGGACAAGCCGACCCCGTGCAACGACAGCGGATACTGCTCGCGGATCAAACCGAGAAAATGATGAAACGGACCGCCGGCCACCATGTAGTTTTCGGCGTGGACTTCGAAGAAACCGATGTCCGGTTGTGAGCCGAGCACTTCACGAAAGTGCCCGGTCTTGAGTCCCAGCCCGGCACGGGACGGGAGCCCGGTGCGGGCTGCCTGAGTGCGGGATTGGGCATGGTCATTAATAGTGAACATGATCGTCACTCAGGCAGGCCAACGATCAGGACTTGGCTTTGAAGGCTTCCAGCTGGCCGAAACCGGTCGGCGAAGTCTTGCTCTCAGTGGTGGCGCAGGTGCCTTTCGGAACGAGTTTCCAGGCGTTGGCCTGATAGTCCATTTTCGACGTGCCGGCACAGGTGGTGCCTGCGCCTGCGGCGCAATCGTTGTGACCTTTCATGGCCACGCCGAAGCATTTTTCCATGTCGGCGTCTGCGGCATGGACGGTCGATACAGCAGCCATGCTCAGGGCAGAACCGAGGGCCAGAACCAGGGCGGTGGCGGACAGGGTGCGAGTGGTAGCAGTCATGATGTTTCTCCAGTCTTGGTCAGGGTTTTTACAAGCGCGTTTGCGCTTGCTTGTCCCTCTAGAGAAACGAGGTGGCGTTGCGTTACAGCCCGCTCAAAATCTTTTTTGGAAAAACGCAAAACCTTGCAGGAGAATCTGAAATCGTGCAGGCACAAAAAAACGGCCCGAAGGCCGTTTGTTTGTTTGGCGACATGCATCAACCGCCGAGGTACGCCTCGCGTACTTTCGGGTCGGTCAGCAGTGCTTCACCGGTGCCTTGCATGACCACGCGGCCGTTCTCCAGAACGTAGGCACGGTCGGCGATTTTCAGCGCCTGGTTGGCGTTCTGCTCGACCAGGAACACCGTTACACCGTCCTTGCGCAGCTGTTCGATGATGTCGAAGATCTGCTGGATGATGATCGGTGCCAGGCCCAGCGACGGCTCGTCGAGCAGCAGCAGCTTGGGCTTGCTCATCAGCGCACGGCCGATGGCGAGCATTTGCTGTTCACCGCCGGACATGGTGCCGCCGCGCTGGTTGAAGCGTTCTTTCAGGCGCGGGAACAGGCCGAGGACCTTGTCCATCTGCTCCTGATAGTCGCCCTTGTCGGTGAAGAAACCGCCCATGGAGAGGTTTTCTTCAACGGTCAGACGGGCAAACACCCGACGACCTTCCGGCACCACCGCGATGCTCTTGCGCATGATCTGCGACGAGTCCTGGCCGACCAGTTCCTCACCCATGTAGCGGATGCTGCCGCTGTGCGCCTGCGGCGAACCGCAGAGCGTCATCAGCAGCGTGGACTTGCCGGCACCGTTGGCACCGATCAGGGTCACGATCTCGCCCTGACGGACTTCGACGTTGACGCTGTGCAGGGCCTGGATCTTGCCGTAGAAGGTGGAAACGTTTTCGAACTGCAGCATTTACGCTTCCCCCAGGTAGGCTTTGATCACTTCAGGATTGTCGCGGATCTGTTCCGGCGTGCCATCGGCCAGAGGCGTGCCCTGGTTGATCACGACGATGTGGTCGGAAATGCTCATGACCAGTTTCATGTCGTGTTCGATCAACAGCACGGTGACGTTGTGCTCTTCACGCAGCACGCCGATCAGCGCCTTGAGGTCTTCGGTTTCTTTCGGGTTCAGACCGGCGGCCGGTTCGTCGAGCATGAGGATCCGCGGACGGGTCATCATGCAGCGGGCGATTTCCAGACGTCGTTGCTGACCGTAGGCCAGGGTGCCGGCGGTACGGTTGGCGAACTCTTTGAGGTTGACCTTTTCCAGCCAGTATTCGGCAAATTCCATGGCCTCGCGCTCGCTTTTGCGGAACGCCGGGGTCTTGAACAGGCCGGCCAGGAAATTGGTGTTGAGGTGACGGTGCTGGGCGATCAACAGGTTCTCGACCGCCGTCATGTCCTTGAACAACCGCACGTTCTGGAAGGTACGCACCACGCCTTTGAGGGCGATCTTGTGGCCCGGCAGGCCTTGAATCGGCTCGCCGTCCAGCAGGATGCTGCCGCCGGTAGGCTGATAGAAACCGGTCAGGCAGTTGAACACGGTGGTCTTGCCGGCGCCGTTCGGCCCGATCAAGGCAACCACCTGTTTTTCTTTGACGGTCAGGGCCACACCGTTGACCGCCAGCAAACCGCCGAAGCGCATGCTCAGGTTTTCGACTTTAAGGATCTCGCGGCTCATTTTCGCAACTCCATGTGTGGGCGTTGCATCGGCAGCAGACCTTGTGGACGCCAGATCATCATCAACACCATCAGGGCACCGAACATCAACATGCGGTACTCGCTGAACTCACGCATCATTTCCGGCAACAGGATCATCACCACAGCGGCCAGGATCACACCCAGCTGCGAGCCCATGCCACCCAGCACCACAATGGCCAGGATGATTGCCGACTCGATGAAGGTGAACGATTCCGGCGTCACCAGACCCTGACGGGCAGCGAAGAAGCTACCGGCGAAACCGGCGAACGCAGCACCGAGGGTGAACGCCGACAGCTTGATGATCGTCGGATTCAGACCCAGCGCACGGCAGGCGATCTCGTCTTCACGCAGCGCTTCCCACGCACGGCCGATCGGCATGCGCAGCAAACGGTTGATAACGAACAGCGCCGCCAGCGCCAGCACCAGGGCAACCAGGTAGAGAAAAATCACCTTGTTGATCGAGTTGTATTGCAGGCCGAAATACTCGTGGAAGGTTTGCATGCCTTCCGCGGCTTTACGTTCGAAGGTCAGACCGAAGAACGTCGGTTTCTCGATGTTGCTGATGCCGTTCGGACCGCCAGTGATGTCGGTCAGGTTACGCAGGAACAGACGGATGATCTCACCGAAACCAAGGGTCACGATCGCCAGATAGTCACCGCGCAGACGCAACACCGGGAAGCCCAGCAGGAAGCCGAACGTCGCCGCCATCAGGCCGGCAATCGGCAGGCAGATCCAGAAGCTCAGGCCGTAGTAGTGCGACAGCAGCGCGTAGCTGTAGGCGCCGACGGCGTAGAAACCGACGTAACCGAGGTCGAGCAGACCGGCCAGACCGACGACGATGTTCAGACCGAGGCCGAGCATCACGTAGATCAGGATCAGCGTCGCGATATCCACCGCGCCACGGGAGCCGAAGAACGGCCACACCAGCGCCACCAGGATCAGCGCAATGATGAAATAGCGCTGAGTGGTCGGCAGGGTGAGGAAGTTGCTCGCCTTGGCCGGAATCAGCGGCAGGCCCGGCGACGCACGCCAGGCTTTGCTGATCTGCTGGTTGAACAGCACGCGCAGGAACATCAGCACCGAACAGATGGCGATGGTCGCCAGCACGGTCGGGCTGGTGTTGTGCACTTCCAGGTTGATGCCGACGATGGTCAGTTTCAGTCCGAGCACAGGATACGCAACTGCCCAAACCAAGAGCGCACTGAACAGTGCCTGTTTAAGATTCCTAGTCATACTTTCTCAACCTCCGGACGGCCCAGAATGCCGGTCGGACGGAACAACAGCACCAGAACCAACAAGCCGAATGCCACGACGTCCTTGTACTGGTCGCCGAAGATATCGGCACCAAAGGCTTCCGCCACCCCAAGCACCAACCCACCGAGCATGGCGCCGGGGATGCTGCCGATGCCGCCAAGTACCGCAGCGGTGAAGGCTTTGAGGCCGACGAGGAAACCGGCGTTCGGGTTGATCACCCCGTATTGCATGCTCAGCAGTACAGCCGCAACGGCTGCCAGCGCGGCACCAATGACGAAGGTCAGGGCGATGATGTTGTTGGTGTTGATGCCGAGCAGGTTGGCCATCTTGATGTCTTCGGCGCAGGCGCGGCAGGCGCGACCCAGGCGAGAGCGGGAGATGAACAGCGTCAGGCCGAGCATGGCGATCAGGGTCACCACGAACACCACGATTTGCATGTAGGAAATCAGCACTTCTTGTGCGCCACCTGGGCCGAAGGCAATGTTGCCCGGAATCAGGTTGGGGATAGCTTTGTCCTTGGAGTCTTGCGCCAGCAGAACCGTGTTCTGCAGGAAGATCGACATACCGATCGCGGAAATCAGCGGGATCAGACGGTTGCTGCCGCGCAGGGGGCGGTAGGCAATTCGTTCGATGCTGTAACCGTAGGAGC
>Ga0268266_10006816_pt1 | contig 10405 bp, 10 predicted proteins | sample KBSS13metaG_FD_190356 | JGI IMG/M metagenome (GOLD analysis project Ga0268266, IMG submission 190356) | Switchgrass rhizosphere microbial communities from Kellogg Biological Station, Michigan, USA - KBS S1-3 metaG (SPAdes) (version 2) | ecosystem: Host-associated > Plants > Roots > Rhizosphere... | reverse complement strand
GTGTTGACAGTTTTTGCGTTGGCGCCGGTTGCGCTCATGGTCTAGTTCGACGTCGAAGAGGTAGATGGTGCGGTCAAATCGTTCCAGGCGGGACAGTTTCTCTGAGACATAGATGCGGAAGTGGTCGGGAACCTCGACGTTGCGGCCCTTGACGACGACCTCAGCGTTCGGGGTTGGTTCGGGCGGCTCGTCCTCGATCACCATCGTTGTGCGGTCTGAGTCCACGGAATGGCTTGACATGCTTGGCAACTCGTTTCTCTACGGAGTCGCACGCTTCGCGTGCCCGGCTTGGCTTTCGGATTCCGCGCCGGCGGGCCTGCATGTCGCTTCGCCCTCCGGCGCAAGGTGTCGAGTACTCACCTCCTACCGCTGGTCGGCGATGCTGGCGCGTCGGGTTGAGCGCCGCCGTGAGGCTTCACGGGTGGTTGGTGCCGACGGTAATCGTGTTCACCCGGTAGTGCCAGTAAATTCGCGGACCCGTTTTCAGTTCTTCACACAGGGTTGATTTGAATCTTGGCTGCCTGCGCGTCAGGCGTTGGCGATGGCAAGCACCGCGGCCACGTGAGCACCTGCGATGTGCAGGACACGGACAGATTCCGAGGCGGTGGCGCCGGTGGTCACGATGTCGTCGACGACGAGCAGCGCTCCCGTTACGGGCTTCGTGATCTTCACGCGGCCGGCGATGTTGCGCTGACGGTCGGCGCCCGACAGACCGACGGAGTCGCGGACCATACCCCGCAGCCGCAGGGCCTGGACGACGGCGATGCCGGCGTGCTGCCGGGTGGCCGCCAGGGCGATCCGGGTGACGGGGTCGCCGCCGCGGCGCCGGGCCGACGAGCGCCGGGTGGGCGCCGGGACAACGGTCAACGGCGTGTCGATGACACCCCAGTCGAGGAGGCGATCGATGGCTTGTTCAAGCGCGTGGGCCAGCGGTGCGACGAGGTCGGCGCGGCCGTGCTCCTTGACCGCGACGATGGCGTCGCGGCGCGGGCCTGCGTAGCGACCGAGCGACAGGACTGGCACGCCGGGATCCACGCGCGGGGTGATCAGGTGGGGCTGGTCAGGCTTGACGGCAAGTTCTTGGGCGCACACGGGGCACCATCGCGTCGATGGCGCCCCACAGCCGCCGCACTCGAGCGGCAAGACGAGGTCGAGCATGTCCGAAGTGTGTCGCCGGGGTCCGACATCGCCGTCGAGTGTGGGCTTGTGTCACGGCTTTTCGGCGTTTGGTGTGTATCAAGTCCACACTCGGCGAGATCAAAATGGTATGCGGCCGTGGGCTCGGATTTACGACGACACCGCGATGGCCCTGCATTCAGACCCTGTCGATCACCGCTGGTGAATCCAAGTAGATACGACGAGCCACTCCGCAGCGGCGTGTATCGCGGGTACCAATCTGCTCAGAGCACTTCGATCATCAGCAGCCACCACCGGCGGGCCTTCCGTCTCTAGCAACTCAGCTACAGACTGCCTGTCCATCTCGCCAGACTCGAGGGCCACGATAGCGGCTTGCAACGGCCCGTCGTTCGGATTTCGAAGCGCCAAATCGATCTCATTGACTGACAAGGCACATGTTGGGCCGGCGGGTCGATGTACAGCCATACATCGTAATGGCCTCCGATATTCGATTGAAAGAATGTGTCAACGAAGGAGATCGTTACCCATCGCCTTGAATCTGCGCACGGCCGAGTACCACCCAGTCGTCGTTGTCATTGATTATATGGACCCCGGTTATTTCGGAATTTCCTTTTATCATGTCGACAATCGCTTCCCAACGCATGCCTCCATATACAATCCCGGGACGACGGCGGCTGGTATACGCCTGTACAAGCCCGCCGACGCCCCTTACCTCCGAAGTCACAATTTTTGGCCGTCCGTCTTCCGAGAGTTGATCACCTAATTTCAAAAACAGTTCGTGACCACGTAACGCGCCGAGTAACGGCGCAAGCCAATCTTCTTCTGAGCGTTGAGCCGCATCGCTGATCAACTGACCGAGCTCAGAATTAGTGGCTGCCAACGAAGCTGCAGGGCCTTTTTTTTCAGAAGTGCCGGGTGTCTCAGTCCCTAACAGCTGTGCGATCTGACTTTTTTTGATGGGCAACCAATCACCTTGAAGGTTGGTTACGATCAGCCAGTCTGCTTGTGGAATTTCTAGTGCCATCTTGAGCGCATGCCGCCAAGGAGCGCCACCAAACTGGCGCGGAAGGTCTGGATGCGCTTTAGACGTGTAAACCATCAGCGCGTGAGTGCCGTCATCCAGGCGGAGCAACGGCGTACTCACACGCTGCTTTCCATCCATGTCACTCACTTTGGCACGGTAGAACACTTCAGTGTGTTCGAGCGCGCGCGCGACGGCGTGCAGCGCATCCGCACTCGGTTCGAGAGTTGCGGCCTTGATAAGTCGGTCGACTTCGCCTGTTGCTGCCAACTCAACCCCTAAAACTCATCGAAATCAATGTCGTCGTAATTCCAATTACCCGGGTTAGTGTACCCGCTTTGGTCGACCTCGTAGTAATTGAAAACGCCTGAGTTTTCGCCGATTAGGTCATCTCCAACGTCGGAATCGTCCCAAAGGTCAGGCTCGGAGGGACGCTCGTAAATATGCGTATATGTCCCTTGGACTTCATCATATATGCCGTCCACGTCATAGACCATATTGGTCGGTGAAGCCCCGTCGTAAACGCACGCTGCAAAATCAATATCCCCCATATTCTCGGAAAGGATTTGACTTAATTTGGTAGGCTCCGCGACGGTGTAAGGCGTTCCTTGAACATCTAACCCATGTGGAGGATGAAGCGTGTAGTCTGGCATAGGCTCCCCTGAGTGAAATGTCCGGGAGTAAACGTGAGAGGCATCTCCTCCCGTTTCGATGAGATTTCCGAGAGCGTCTGTGATCTTTGATCCGTGTTCACCGTAAATCGTGACCGTGGAGCCTTGCGGAACGACTACTTCTCCGTCGGCAGGATTGTACGAACCGTGGCCGCTGAATTTGATACGGCCGTCCGGACCCGTCCCGTCATCGCCGGGGGCTCCAGAACCGTCGTCTGGGCGCACCGGATCGTGTTCCGGTTGGCTGGGATCATGGGCGCCGTCGCCGGGCGAGACGTGGTTGTTGTTCTGCCACACGGGTCGGCCTTCATCGGGTCCGTGATACTCGGTCGCGTGGGGCGGTTGCACCGCCGCAGATTGCGGCGGCAGGTCAGGCTCGGCCCCCGCGGGATTAGCCGTTGGTCCGTCAGAGAATGAATGGGGTGGGGGCGACGCTGACGGCGGCTCCACGGCGGCGGGAGTCGGCGCTTCCGGTCGCGGCGCCTCCCCGGTTGGCACACGCGACTCAACCGGTGGTGTGGTGTCGACGGGACCATGCGGTTGCGATGCCGCGTCGACGGTCGGCACGCGCGCCTCAACGGGCGGTGCGGTGTCGACCGGCGTGTGCGGTTGTGACGTTGCCGGCCCCGGGGTCTCGGCATGCGGCGTTTCCACCGGCGGCGCGCTATCGACCGGTGCTCGTCCGGCCGGTGCCGGTGTTTCCGGACGCGGCGTTTCCACTGGCGGCTCAACCGGCGCCCGACCGCCGGGCGCCGACGATCCCGGCGCAGCCGTCAGCGCGCTGCTCTCGGAGACCTTGATGTTGTTCAGGTCGTTGCTGATTCGGCCGGCCTGGGTTGTGACGCTCTCGGTTGCCGACCTCGCGCCCGCCGCGGCCGGCGCTGCGGCGTCTCTGGCCGTCCCAGCCGCCACCCGTCCTTCGGCTCCGGCTTCGGCTGCAGCGGCGCGTGTTTCAACTCCGGCAGCTGCGATCGCCGGATCGGCCTCGCCCACACCGGGAATGGCCAGACTGGCAAGCTGCGCCTCGTTGTACCCCAACGCGCGGAACGGGTGACCGTTCTCAACGTCTTCGTAGTCGCCAGCTCCGACGTCGTCTCGAGCATCCCTTCCCACGATTTCGTCGCCCCCGACGGGTCATAGACAAATCGCGTCGGATCCAACTGCTGCAAACTCTCGGCGGTTTGAGCCAGGAACTTGAAGCCGCCTTCGGTCTGGTCCACAACCGCGGTGAAGCCGAACGACAGCGCGTCACCGACGGGCTGTCCGAACGCCTGAACGAATTCCTTATGCGCCCAGCTCTCAAGCGAATTCGTCTCTGAATCCAGCAGATTGATGCCCTGGCTGAAGAGCTTGCTCGACGCGTCGGCTTCGCGCTTCATGTTGTTCAAGACCGTCTTGATCTCGTTGGCGACCTCGCGGATCTTCTCCATCGGATCCTGGCCGGTGAAGATGCCGCCGACGGTCTCCAGAATTCCGCCTGGGCTCAGTTGATGCAGCAACCCGCGAACAGCGTTCTGTGTGGCCTCGACCGTCGCCGCGAAACCCTCGACCGCAGTCGCCAGCGTCTGAGCCTGCACCGCGATATTCGCCAACGCCGCGCATATCTTTCCAACAGCGCCCGCCATCTGCCCGGCCTCGGGAATCTGCTGACTGGCCAACGCCGGCGCCGTCGCCGCCACCTGTGCGGCAAGCCCAGTCATCGAAGCACCAAAGCTCCGCCAGGCTCCCGCGGCGGCGTGCATCTGGCCCGGGTTGCCGTCCGGCCACACCTCGCCAACGAAGGCCTCGACCAGTGACCAGCCCAGGGGCGCCGCAATCCCGCTACCCAATGGCGGCGGCATGCCGGGTGCGTCGAACTTGTCCGGTGCGGTCGGCGCGGGCACGGGCGATTCGCTGGCGCCACCAACAGTCGACCTGGCGTTCGCCCGTCCGTAGTTGTAGGCCGACATCTGGACACCGGATCCGACGTTCCTGCAAGCGTTTACCGCCGACGCCACAGCGTCCAGCAATGCCGTTCCCGACGCGGTGTAGCCCTGCCCGAAAACCAGTCCCGCCGCATCATGACCGAACAACGCGCCAGCGCCGGACAGCGCCGACGAAAGACTTCCTACGGCCGCGGCTATCGAATCGCCGTCGCCGCTAACCGTCCCGCCCGTCGCAGCAAGCGCAGGCGGATCGACCGCCAACGGAGCTGTCACCAGCTAGCCCCACATACGTGTATTCGTCTGCGCAGCAGTGGAGTAGTTCTCGTGCGCCCCTTCGGCGATCTGCCGCAGCCGGGTCAGCGCGTCTCGCATCTCGCGGGCTCCCTCATCCCACCGCTGCTGCGCCGAACGTTCGGCCTCTCCCCCGTCGCCGTACCATGACGCGCCCAACTGGGCGACGGAACTGGCCGCGTGTGCGAGGTGAGCTTCGAGTTCCTGCTCGAAGGATGCCATCCGATCCACGACGGCCAACAACGCGGCCGGATCGACTTGGAACGCGCTCACAAGCCCGCACCCGAAATACCGGCGGCACCAGACTCATCTGTACCGGAGTACCGACTCGCGGCGTCCTGTAGGAGTGCGGACATCCTGGCCAGACCCTCGGCCACCTGGTGCGCACCTTCGTGCCACTCCTGCCAGACCCCGGAATACGCGGACGCCGCCTCGCCGGACCATCCCGAGCCGAGCAGGCCCGACACTTCGTTGTCGAGCGAACTCACGCCCGAGCGCAAACCCTGTGCAACGGAATCCAGCTCACCTGCGACCGCTACCAGCGCGGACGTCTCGACCCCCAAATTCGCCACGCATCGAGCGTACTGGCCCTTCGAAGGCGGCCATTACGCTGATTTTCGACCGCCGCTCACAGCGATTTCACAGTTGGATTTCAGCCCAGGACAATCGAGTCACCCTGAACCGAGATGTTCTCCGCCGCGAGCGGTTTGTCCGCAGGCCCCTTGGCCACGGTGCCGTCGAGGTTGAACTTGCTGCCATGGCACGGGCAGTCGATGGTGCCGTCGGCCACCTTGTCCACCATGCACCCCTTGTGTGTGCATTTCGCGGAGAACCCCTTGAAGACGCCGGCCGAGGGTTGCGTCACGACGATGTCGTTGACGATCACGCCCGATCCCACTGGCACATCGGCCGTCTTGGCGATGGACTTCGCGGCCGGGGTCGCGGTGCCGCCCGCGGTCGGGGCCGCGGTCGTAGTCGCGGATTCGCTTGCCGCTTCGGTCTTTTTGCCGTACGTGCTACACGCGGCCACAACCGCCGTCACCAGACCCAGACCGGCGCCGAGTAGAACCTTCTGCCGCGAGACGGGGAACTCTCCGATGTTCATACACAACCTTTCAGTTAGAACGTGACACCGTTGGTCTGGAAGAACCACAGGGCTGAGGTCAACCAGACATACACCAAACCGAAGAACACCAGGCCGCCGACAACCGGAATCACCCAGCTGCGAAGGCCTTTGCGGGTCAGCAAGATCATCTTCGTGACGAATGCGCCGTAAAAGAAGCAGCCGAAAAGCGAATGGAACAGCACGCGGTTGTCGTAGGACTCAAATCCCAACGCGTACAAGCAGTGCACGGCGACCGGAACACTGGAGAGCACCGCCAGCCGACCCGACCACACGTGAGCGGTGCCGATCCACGATGGCGATTTGCCGCCGGGAACCAGCCGATACATCGCGAATGCGGACCCCAGCTGGAAAAGCGCCAACGCCACGGCCAGCGTCGCCAGCCAAGCCTTGACCGCAAGTCCGCTGGAGAAGCCGGCAAGGTTGATCGAAAAGAACTGCGGCTCATGCACTTTCCCGAACACACCCAGCCCGACGGCGACGAGCGCGCCGAGCCCAACAGCGATCAGCACCGCAACCCCCGACGACTTCGCAGGCACCGCGGCAGTCGAGGCCTCGGTATCAGACATTGCTGTCGCCCTCCACCCGAATCGCCTTGACCTCGATGCCGTCGATGTTTGCGATCCCGTCGGTAGTCAGCTTGGGCGCCGGGGCGGTCGAATTGTCCTCGCGCCGTTGCACTCCGGTCACCCCGCCCGTCGAGTCGACGATCCAGCTGTTACGCACGCCCGCGTTCTCGTAGACATAGAGCCCGGCGGGTGGCTGCGCGACGGGCGCGTTGAAGTCCCACTTCTTTTCGCCGATCGACAAGGTGCCGACGATCGCACTGCCTTCGAGGTGGCCCTCGAGGCGGCTCGTCTTGTCCTTGTTCGCAAGGCTCACAGCGCCGTTGACGGCGTTACCCCGCAGCCACGACTCGACGGTGTTGCCGTCGCAGGCATACGCGATCGCTTTGTCACCGTCGACGGTGATCTCCAACGTGAGCGTGCCGTTGGCGGTCGGCACCTTGCCGACGTAGTCGGCCTTAGCCGGGAACGCGGGCGGTGGCAGTGGCGTGCTCGGCGCTGGTGGCGGAGCGGCCGGCGTGGCGGCGGCGGTGGTGGACTGGCTGTACGGATTGGCCGGCGCCGGGCCCTCCTTGGACATATTGATGAGCAATATGCCGACCCCGAGCACCGCCACCGCGGCGAGGGTGACTATCGGGCCGCGAATCTTCATCATCCCCTCCTGGGAGTTGAGCAAACACCTCTAGTGGTGTTTTGTCTGCACAACGGGCGATGCAGGGGGAAGGTTCAACGCAATTTCGCGCGGGGTTGCAAAGCTAGCCGGGCAACACGGGCAGCGCGTTGGGCATCATCAGCGGCCGCACCTCGGCCCACGCCGGATCGTTGTCGGCCGCCGAGCCGGAGAGTTGAAGCACACCGCGCGCGTCGGCGACATAAACCGTCGACGGGTTGGCGGCCACGGTGGTGACCGGCATCAGCAGGTTGCGGCTGGGGCCATCGGAGTTCACGCCGTCGAGGTTGACGTAGGACACCGGGTGCTGCGGGTCGGTGCGACTGACCACGATGTCGTCGCCGGTGCGCCAGGCCAGCGACACCGCGGTATTGCCGAGGCCGAAGCCCAGCCGCCGCGGATATGTCAGCGCGTAGCCGCCGCCCGCGGTCTGCTCGACAGCGGCGAGGATCACCTGACCCTCGATGACCATCGCGGCACGGGTTCCGTCGCGGGAAAGCTGAAGTTCGGCGATCACGCCGGGGAAGCGCATCGACACCACGCTGGAGTCGACGGGGATGCGGGCGGGCTGGCCCGAGGCGTCTTGGATCGCGCGCACCACGTTGATGCCGTCGACCACCACCCAGATCGCGTCGTCGAGAGCCCAACTGGGCCGTGACAGCGTGCGGCCTTCCATCGCTTGTGTCGCATTGCCGTTCAGCGGGCCGACCCAGAGCGACGACGCCATGTCGGGTGCGCCGGGCCGCAGCGTCACGATCGACGCCACTTCTTGTCCGGTGCGCGACACCGCCGCTGCCGTCTGGCCGGGCATCTGACCGAACTGGCCGGCCACCCGATTCGTCCGCTGGCCATCCAATGACACCAGCGATCCGCCCACCAGTGCATGCAGGCCGGCAGCGGCGCCGTCGGCCGCGCCGGGATCGGTGGCCGCGACGTCGGAGGTGTCCCAGCCGTCGGCGAAGCGATCGTCCAGCGCCGCGCCGTCGGCGTTGATCACATACGGTCCGTTGATCCCGGCCCGGGACAGGGTCCAAATGATCTGCGCGGCAAGCAGTTGCCTGCTGTGCGGGTCTGTCGTCGACAGGCTTTCAAGGTCGACGCGGGCGCCCCCGTAGCCACGGCCCACACCCGTCTTGCCGCCATCGGCGCGGGTCACCGGGCCGCGCAACTTGAGCGGCGGGCCGAGCAGATTGCGCACCGTGTTGGTCATCTCCGGCCGCGGTCCGGCGATCAGCTTGCTGACCAGTTCGGTGGCCAACTGGTCGGAATCGGACACCGCGACGTACCGCGGGTCGGGTACGACGGTATGTCCGGTCGGGTCGGCGAAGTACAGCGTGTTGCGCTTGTACGTCGACTGAAACTGTTGCCAGTCAAGGAAAACACCGTTGGGCAGCCTGTCGATGCGCCACCCGCCGGGCGTTTTCACCAGTTCGATGGGACCGGGGTCGGGTAGCGCACCCTCCCCTGTTTCGAAAACGCCGACATCCGACAGGGAACCGAGGATGTCGGCGCGCATATTGACGGAAACACGTTCGGGGCCGCGGGTTTCGACGAAAACGACGTTGTCGATCAGCAGGGCGCTACCGGCATCGTCCCATGCGCGCGAAGCGGATTCGGTGAGAAACTGCCGTGCCGCCAGATGGCGGTTGGCGGGATCGGCTGTCGCCTTGAGGAATTCACGCAGCAGGACGTCGGGATCCATGCCCGGGGTCGGCTTGGGAAGGCTCGGCGGCGCCGGGCGATCGACTGTGCCGATGGCCTGCGGCGCCGATGAACTCGGCACTCCGGCGCAGCCCGTGAGGACGAACGCCAGCAGGCACACTGCGGCGAGGACGCGTTTCACACGTTCTCCGCTGCGGGTTCACGCTCGCGGCTTCGGCGCGGACTACGTTCTGGCCCAATCGGTTTCATCGGTAGCGGGCTGGTGGTCACCTTGTGGCCGCGTACCAGCGGCAGCGTGAGCCGGAAGCAGGCGCCCTTGCCTGGTTCGCCCCACGCCTCGAGCCGGCCCTGGTGCAGCCGGGCGTCCTCGATGCTGATCGCCAGGCCGAGGCCGGTGCCGCCGCTGCGTCGCACCCGTGAGGGGTCCGAGCGCCAGAATCGGGAGAACACCAGCTTCTCCTCGCCGGGCCGCAGCCCGACGCCGTAGTCGCGGACGGTGACTGCCACGGTGTCCTCGTCGGCGGCCATCCGGATCCGCACCGGCTTGTGCTCGGCGTGGTCGATGGCGTTGGCGATCAGGTTGCGCAGAATGCGTTCGACCCGCCGCGGGTCGACTTCGGCGATCACTTCTTCGGTAGGCATGTCTTCGATCAGCTCGATGTCGGCGTCCTGAGCAAGGTGGCCGACGTTGTCCAGCGCGCTCTGCACGGTGGAGCGCAGATCCACCGACTCGACCGACAGTTCGGCGACACCGGCGTCGTGGCGCGAGATTTCGAGCAGGTCGTTGAGCAGCGTTTCGAACCGGTCGAGCTCATTGACCATCAGCTCGGTGGAGCGGCGCAGCGCAGGATCCAAGTCCTCGCTGTGGTCGTAAATCAGGTCGGCTGCCATCCGCACCGTGGTCAGCGGCGTGCGCAGCTCATGGCTGACGTCGGAGGTGAACCGGCGCTGCAGGTTGCCGAACTCCTCGAGTTGGGTGATCTGGCGGTGCAGGCTTTCGGCCATGTCGTTGAACGACACCGCCAGCCGCGCCATGTCGTCCTCGCCGCGCACGGGCATGCGCTCGGTGAGGTGGCCTTCGGCGAAGTGTTCGGCGATCCGCGACGCGGACCGCACGGGCAGCACGATCTGGCGGGCCACCAACAAGGCGATCGCGGCCAGCAGGCCGAGCAGCACCACGCCGCCGGTCAGCATGGTGCCACGCACCAGCGCGATGGTGGATTCCTCGTTGTTCAGCGGAAAGATCAGGTACAGCTCGAGATTCGTCACCGGAGAAGACGTCGGGCTGCCGATGATCAGCGCCGGGCCGGAGAAACCGTCGGTGTGCACGGTCGCGTAC
>Ga0268266_10006811_pt1 | contig 10409 bp, 7 predicted proteins | sample KBSS13metaG_FD_190356 | JGI IMG/M metagenome (GOLD analysis project Ga0268266, IMG submission 190356) | Switchgrass rhizosphere microbial communities from Kellogg Biological Station, Michigan, USA - KBS S1-3 metaG (SPAdes) (version 2) | ecosystem: Host-associated > Plants > Roots > Rhizosphere >... | reverse complement strand
CGCAACAAGGGGCTGTGGGACCACGACTTCGCCCGCACCGGCTGGCATCCCGGCCGCCGTGGCCAGGGCAGCGACCTTACGGTCGAGCGCGATGACGACAAGGTCGTCTGGCGCCTGGGCGACCGCCAATACATCTCGGCGCCGCCGGTCTTCCAGGTCCGGGGTTCCCATGGCGGGGTCGATGTCGACATCACCTACCGGCAGGCCGCGCCGGCCTTCTGGGAATGGGGTGCGTTCGCCACTGCCGCCGAGCGCGACCGGGGCGGCTATGACGCGATGTGCAGGGTCGGGGGCACGATCAAGGCCGGCGGCAAGAGCTATGTCATCAAGAAGGCAACGGGCATCAAGGAGCGCATTACCGTCGGCCAATCCTCCAACCCGATCCGAACCTTGCCGCCGCCGCGCGCGATGTACTGGCTGTTCACCATGGCGGAAGAGACCGGCATCTTCCTGTTCCATCCCGGCCTGCCGGGGCTCGATCTCGGCACCGTCACCGACAGCGACCGGCATCTGCTCTACAAGCCCAGGCTCGGCCACGGCGACGTGACGCTGACCGAGCTGGAGCACTGGCACGACCCGCGCAGCGGGCTCAATGTCCCGAGCCGCTGGCGTCTCAACATGTCCTCGGCCGAGGGCGTGGTTGATCTCGACATCAACAGCCACGGACGCTGCTGGTTCAACTGGGTGCTGTCGGAGGGCGTGCGCCTGTGCGCCTATCTGCTGGCGACCGCGAACGGTTCCTTTACCAGGCCCGACGGAACCACCGTCGCGTTCAAGGACGAGCTGATCTGCGTGAACTGGCTGAGGACGTACAGCACCTGGTACGAGACCCTGCCGGAGGGCTGAGCGCTATGGGATTGGAGCGAATCGGATAACCCACTGCCGTCATTGCGAGCGGAGCGAAGCAATCCAGAGCCTTATCGATCGGTGTCGGGCTAACGACTCTGGATTGCCGCGTCGCTGCGCTCCTCGCAATGACGTTGGTGAGCGAACCTAAACCCATAATGCTCTAGTCAGCGGTACTCGCGGAAGAATGCGCGCACCTCATCGACATAGAGGTCCGGAACCTCCATCGCGGCGAAATGGCCGCCGCGGGGCATCGCCTGCCAGCGCGCGATGTTGAACTTCGCCTCGGCCCAGCGCCGGGGTGTGTGGATGATTTCGCCCGGAAAGACGGCGTGCCCGGTCGGCACGGTGACGTCCGGCAAGGGCTGGCGGCGGCCCGGTCCGGCCTCCTCATAGTACAGCCGCATCGACGAATTGATCGTCCCGGTCAGCCAATAGACGCTGATATTGTCGAGCAGCCGGTCCCGGCTGAAGCTGTTCTCTACATCGCCGCCGCAATCGCTCCAGCCGCGGAATTTCTCGACGATCCAGCCGGCGAGGCCGGCGGGAGAGTCGGTCAGGCCATAGGCCAATGTCTGCGGCTTGGTGCCCTGGATCGCCTGATAGCCGGTTTCATGCGCCATGAAATGCTGGGTACGTTTCAGGCCCTCAAGCTCCGCGGCATCCAGACCCTCGGCCGGGTTTTCGGGATTGGGCGGGGGCGCCGGCATGAAATTGAGATGGATCGCCTTGACCCGCTGAGGGTAGTTCGCCGCCAGCAGGATGGTGATCAGTGAGCCCCAGTCGCCGCCCTGGGCGAAATAGGCCTCGTATCCGAGCGCCTGCATCAGGCCGTCGAAGGCGTCAGCGATAGTGCGGGCACGATAGCCGCGCACGCGCGTCGGCCCGGAAAAGCCGAAGCCGGGCAACGAGGGCGCCACGACATGGAAGGCGTCCGCAGGGTCGCCGCCATGCGCGGCCGGATCGCTGAGCGGCCCCATGACGTCGAGAAATTCCGCAACCGACCCCGGCCAGCCATGGGTGATGATCAGCGGCCGGGCCGCGGGCTCAGGCGAGCGCAGGTGGTAGAAATGCAGGCGCTGTCCATCGGCGTCGGCGACATAGTGCGAAAACCGGTTGAACCGCGCCTCGAACGCCCGCCAGTCGAAGCCGTCGCGCCAGTAATCGCACAGGCGGCGCAGATAATCGCCGTCGGTTCCGTAGTCCCAGCCGCTTTCGGAAAGCTGGTCGGCCCAGCGCGTGCCGTCGAGCCGCGCACGCAGATCCGCGATCTCGGCATCCGACACGGCAACCCGAAACGGTGCGATTCCGGTCAATCCCATAGCGTCGCCTCCCGCATCGTGTCGCTGTAATAGGGCATATGGCTCAGCCCTTGTCATGCAGTTGAACGAGCTGGACCAGCGCCCCGCCGAGCCACGGGTCGGCGACGAACAGCCAGTCCGCCCTGGGCGCCGTACCCTCATTGACGATGGCGATCCCACGCGCCTTGAGCCGCGCCTTTTCCGCCGCCAGGTCGATGACGGTGAAGGCACATGAGAGATTCCCTCACGGCCGCCCAGCGCGATATCGTCCGGGACCTCGCCCTCGATCGGCTGCACCATCTCGATTTCGATCCCGTCGCTGGTCTTGCCGTGGGTGACGTAGGAGCGGTTGCGCCGCGCCTGACCATCGACCGTCACCGGCACGTCGTATTCGCGGATCGGGTCCCAGACGATACCGAACAGGTCGGCATAGAGCGCGCTCGACCGCGCGATGTCTTTCACCTTGAAACCGAAATGGAGAAGGTTCATCGCCTCTGTCCTCCCCAATGCCGCGACGAGGTCATTTTTCCGCGTCCTAGAAACCGAACCGCCGGTGTACGGCGCGCTTGCGGGCGGCGATCGTTGCGGCGCGCTGCTCGCGCGTCACGGTGGGCGTATCGGCGGGCAGATGCGCCCTGATATCGGCGACCGGCACCTTCCTGACCGTCGGCGTCGGCATCGCGCCGGTCAGGTACCAGCGCCATTGCGCAAGGCCGGCCGGGTTGTCGACCGGGTTCAGCCAGTTGGGCACGCCGGGGTCGTCGATCGACAGCACCATCCGCGCCTTGCCGTCGGCATCGAGCCGCACCTGGCCGCCGTTCAGCGAGCTGTGGTGATAGGTGTAGTCCGAGGTCTGCCACCACAAGTCGGCGAGCTGGATGCTCCAATAGCGCGCATCAGGCACATCGGTCTCGATGATCAGCGCCTCGCCGGGCCGCACGTCGTACAGCATCTGCATATAGCTGGCGCGCGGATTGCCGCCGACATCGTCGGAGGCGTGCATCGGCGTGACGTAGAAGGCGTTGAGGCCGACCGTGGCGGCGATACGGTCGTTATAGTCGAGGAAGAATTTGACCGCCTTCCCGGTCATCGCGCCGATCGCGGCCAGGCGGCGGTTCATCTCCGCCTCGTCATGGGCAACCGGCTCCGCCGCGGGCCGGTCCAGCGTCTCGATATGGAGTTCCAGCCCCTGCTCATTGTCCCAATCGTAATAGGCGTCGCGCACGATCACGGTGATGTTGCGGGCCGTGGGATCCAGCTGAATCCAGTTGCCTGAATGGGGCGTCGCCGAGGCGATGATCTCGAAGCTTCCATCGGGTCCGATGGCGAAATCGTCGAAATCCCAGTTGCCCAGCCGGCGCTGATCGGCGTCGCCCCAGAAGCCGCGCTGGGCCTGCATCTCCGCCCAGCGGGTGGTGCCGCGCCGGCCGGTGATGCGGTAGGTCCGCGCGCCGTCCAGGAAGGTCCAGTGATAGAAGAAATCGGGCGCCGGCGCACCGAAGCCGAGTTCGAACGGCAGGAAGATCGAATGGGTGTAGAAGTTCGGATAGGCTTGGCGCGGCGCGGTATAGATGTTGAAGCCGAAAGTCTGCAGCATCTGGATGTAATAGAGCCCCTGGGCCCGGTCGACTGGCGTGCGCGCCCAGGCCGAACCCATCACCATGGCCCGGGCCTCGTCGATCGCTGCCAGATAGTCCTGCCAGGCCTGCTGAGACGCCGGCGGGACCGTCGCGGGGACTTCGGCGAATTCCATCAGCGCTCCAGCTGCACGCCGAAGGTGCGCATATAGTCGCCCATCACCCGGTCGATGGCGACATAGTCCAGGCCGTAATCGTCAAGCCGGTAGCTATGCCGGGGCCCTTTTGCATGGCCGTCCTGGTCCTGCCGCATCCAGAGCCGGATCGCCCTCTCCCGGGCGTCGTCGAACGGAACGCCGAAGAATTCATAGGCGCGTCGCAGAACCGCGATCGGGTCGGCCTGGACGTCCAGGTAATGGGCATCGAAGAACCGGTCCCGATAGTCCGGCTGGTCCCGGAACCGGGCGACGTTGGCAAGGCCGCCGGCCTGAAGCTCCAGCATGCCGAAATCGCCGGGCGGCACCAGGTCGGAGAAGGTCTTGCGCCAGACCACCAAATTGTTGGACAGCGACGGGATGATCTTGGCCGGGTCGCGGTGGCATTGGATCAGGCAGGCATCGGGATAGACGGCGAACAAATCCTTGAGCCACGCCATATGGGCCGGCGTCTTCAGCACCCAGCGATCGCGCCGGCGGCGATGCTGCAAATGCTGCAGCACCTGCCGGTGCTCCCGATAGACCTGCCGGAAATCGATGCTGTAGAGCAGCTTGCGATAGTTCGGCACATGCCACCAGGCCATGTAATTGACGCTGAGCAGCGACGTTTCCCAGATGAAATTGCACTCCTCCGGCCGGCGCGCGTCGAACGGGTGGATGGATTGCAGTTCCTGGCCCATAAAGCCGGCGAATTTCATCGCCGCTTCGGCTTGCTCGATGCGCGGATCGGTCTCGAAACCGGCCTCGTCGGGCGGCGGCGACGGGAACATGATCTCCCAGGTCGCCGGCGAACGGTTGGCCGGGTCGGCCGAGAGGAGATTATGAAAGAAGGTGGTGCCCGACCGGGGCAAGCCGATGACGATGATCGGCTTTTCGATCCGCTCCTCGGCGATGCCGGGAAAGCGTTTGCGATCCTCCACCAGGCGCAGCCGCGTGCACAGCGTGTCGAACAATCGCCGTTCGGCTCGCCTGGCGCCCTGCGCATTCAGCTGCGCCTCGCTGTTGAGATCACCGATCAGCACCTCGAACGGCTGGCGGAACAGGTCACTGCCCCAGTCGGTAAGGCCGGTCGCCTCTTCCGCCGACCGCAGAAGCGCCGCGGCGGACGGCAACTGGGCGACGGTCACGTCAGGCGCTCGAGCGATGCCCGATCGAACGGCGACAGCTTCTCGCCGGTCCGCACCTTCCGCGCCCAGGCCGGATCGTTGAGGATCGACCGGCCGACGCCGACCAGGTCGACCTCGCCGGCCTCCAGCCGCGCCACCAGCGGTTCGAGGTTCAGCGTGGTCTGCCCGCCCGCCTTCACCGTGTCGTACATGCCCTTGTCGAGCCCGACCCCGCCGACCGTCATCGCCAGCTTGCCGGTCAGCTTCCTGGCCCAGCCAGCGAGGTTGAGCGGCGAATCCGGGAAGGCCGGCGTATCGAAATAGCGTGTCGAGGCGTCGAAGATATCGACCCCGGCATCGGCGATCGGCCCCAGCATCTCCCCCAGCTGCTGCGGCGTGTCGGCCAGCCGGGCCTTGAAATCCTGCTGCTTCCATTGCGAGAAGCGGTAGAGGATCGGCGTGTCCGGGCCGATGACGGCGCGGATAGCGCGGACCAGCTCGACCACGAAGCGGGTGCGTTCGACATGATCGCCGCCCCAGCGGTCGGTGCGGCGGTTGGTTTCGCCCCACAGGAACGTGTCGGGCAGATAGCCGTGGGCGCCATGGATGGCGATGCCGTCGAAGCCGGCCGCCATCGCGTTGGTGGCCGAACGCGCATAGCCCGCGATCACATCGGCGATCTCGCTCTCGGTCATCGGCTCGGTGGGTTCGCAGAGCCTGGCGATCAGGCCGTCATCGAGAGCGGTCATGCCGCGCGGCCCCCAGATGCCGGACGGCCGGCAGGACGGCGTCGCCGCGTTCCGGCCGACGCCCGGCTCCTTCATCACCCCCTGGTGCCAGAGCTGCGGGAATATCCTGCCGCCTGCCGCGTGGACGGCGTCGGTCACCCGGCGCCAACCGGCCAGCGCCCGGTCGCCGTACAGCACCGGAATGCTGTCCTTGTCGACGGCGGCGGGATGATCGATGCCGACACCCTCGGTGACGATCAGCCCGGCCTCGCCCTCGGCGCGCCGCCCGTAATAGGCGGCGACGTCCTCGCCGGGCACGCCGCCGGGCGAGAATTCGCGCGTCATCGGCGCCATCACGATCCGGTTCGCCAGGGTCAGCCTGCCGACGGTCAGCGGCCGGAACAGCGGGGCGAGGTTCGCGTGCGTAGCTTCAGTCATCTCGAGACGCGCTCTCCGGCACCGGTCTGAACAAGGGCAAGGCAAGCTCCTCCGACGGACGCTCGAAACTGACCTTGAGCTTCATCCCGATCCTGGCCTCGTCAGGCTCCAGCCCGATCACGTTGGAGAACATCGTCCAGCCCTCCTCCATGTCGATGGCGGCGAAGATGAAGGGCGCCTTAAAGGCCGGCGACGGCGGGCGATGGACGACGGAGAAGCTATAGAGTGTTCCCTTGCCGCTGCTTTCGATCCAGCGCCATTCGGTCGAGAAGCAATGCGGGCAGGCGACCTCGGGCCGGAAGAAGGTCTTATCGCAGGCCGAGCAGCGCTGGACGATGAGCCGGCCATCGCGCACCGCGTCCCAGAAGGGCCGGGTCAGCTCGCTGGGCTTGACCTCATAGTCGGTCACGGGCGCTTCGAGGGGCATCGTCTCAGCTTCCCCTCAGCGCGCCGCCGGGATAGTTCCCGCCGCCGAAGCCGGCATCGAGCGCCCGATAGTCGATGAAGCCGACCGGGGTGCGCGGCAGCGCCTCGACGAATTCAACGGATTTCGGCTTCTTGTACGAGGCCATGCGGGCGCGGCAATGCTCGATCAGCTCGGCCGCATCGACCGAACTGCCGGGTTTCAGTTGGATAATCGCCTTCACCGTTTGGACGAATTGCGGGTCGGGAACGCCGATGATCGCCGCGTCGGCCACCGCCGGATGCTGCTTCAGGCAGCCCTCGACCTCGGCCGGATAGATGTTCTCGACGCCGGATTTGATCATCTGGGTCTTGGGACCGATGAAGCTGACCGAGCCGTCGGCCTCGCGCCGGCCAAGGTCGTGCGTGTGATGCCACCCGCCGCGCTGGCGCTCGGCATTGATTTCGGGCCGGTTCCAATAACCGCTCATCACCGTCGGGCCGCGCAGCAGGATTTCGCCGACCTCGCCGTCCGGCAGATCCGCACCGTCGAGATCGACGATGCGAAGCTGGGTGATCGGCGACACGCGGCCGTGCGTGCCCAACCCTTGGCCGAATTCATAGAAGGTCCAGGTGATCAGCCCGTCGACCTCGCTCTGCCCATAGCCGTAGGGACCGTTGCGCAGGTCGCGCTCGTTGATCGTCACCATCGCGTCCCATTCCGGGAAGAAGGGCTGCGACGTCAGGCATTTGAGGTCATAGCGCCCGTCCCGGTTGGCGAGCACGATATCCTGGCATTGCTTGCCGACCAGGAAGGCGAAGGTGCAGCGATAGTCGTGGATGGTGCGGGCCAATTCCTCGCCGTCGGACCGCCGGATGAAGACATTGGTGCCGCCGATATGGAAGGTGGCGAAGGTGGTCATCAAGGTGCCGACATGGAACAATGGGCCGGAATTGAGGAACACCGTCTTGTGCGTGACGTCCTGCACCCGCTGCACCACCAGGTCCTGCAGCAGGATCGCGGTCTGGCTCAACAGCGCGCCGTTCGGGCGGCCCTGGAAGGCGGCCGTATAGACGACCAGCACCGGCTGGGCCGGGTCGACCGGCCGATCTATCGCGACGGGCGCGGCGCCGGAAATCAAATCTTCGTAGCCGCCATCGCCGTCATGCTGGAGCCAGACGGCATTCCGCCAGGCGGCCAGCGATTTCGCCGCGAGCACCGCCTCGCCGATTTCCTCCTGCTGCCAGAAGACGACCTTCGGCTGCAGGTCGTCGATGACGAAGGCGAGCTCCGACGCGCTTTGCCGCCAGTTGACCGGGCAGAACATCGCCCCCAGCCAGGCGGCGGCAAGCACGCCTTCCAGCACCCGGTGCGAATTCTGGCCGAGCCAGAGCACCCGGTCGCCCGGCCCGACGCCGGCCGCCTCCAGCCCGCCGGCCAGCCGCAGCACCCGGTCACGCAACGTGCGATAATCATGCCGGTCCTGGCCGCAGGCGACCGCCAGATGCGTCGGACGCGAACGCGCCAGCTCATCCAGCACGGCCGGCAGCGAAAACGCGTTCAAGGGACTCTGCATGCGATCGACATCTCCCAACGGATCGATTTCGATATTAGACGGTACTGGACCCAAACAAACGCGGCGGGAAGAGACATCGGTATTCTGATGAGTTGGGCGGCAGGCCGCGTCCGCGCGGGAATCGGATTGACGCCGCCGCCGCGCTGCCGTCCGTAAGGGGCAGGCATGGGAGGACGGATGCTGAAGACGAAAACCAGAGTGGCCGAACCGCGATTCCACGATCCGATCGAGGGCATGGCGCGGCGTGAGCTCGAGGCGCTGCAGCAGCGGCGGCTGCTGGAGCAGGTCGCCTATGTCCATGAGCGTTCGCCGCTGGTGCGCGACACATGGGCCAAAGCGGGCATCGCCGCGTCCGACATCAGGTCGACCGCCGATTTCAAGCGTCTCGTCCCCTTCATCGACAAGGACACGCTGCGCCACTATCGCGACACGCATGACGACGCCACCGGCGGCGTTTTGTGCGTCGACCCGTCCGAGCTGACGCTGATCGGCACCAGCTCAGGCACCACCGGCGATCCGACCGTGTTCGGCGAGCGCTGGACCGATCCCGGCGACTGGATCTGGACGCCGCGGGAAATGTGGGAGCTGGGCCTGCGCCCCGGCGATTACGTCGCCGACATCGACGCCGTTCTGCGCAGCGTCGGCCATCTCTGCTTCCGCGACGCCGGCGCGATTCCGATCTTTTTCAACCATGACGCGAGCGACCTGCCGCGCTTCGTCGAATGGTCGCTGAAATACCGGCCGACCTTCATGTTCCTGCTGAGCTCCGTCCTGATCTATGGGCTGGCGCGGCTGGAGGCGGAACGCGGCATCGACATGCGCGACGTGTTCTCCAGCTATCGCTGCCTGGCCTATGGCGGCGAGCCGATGGGCAGGCAGGCGCGCGAGCTGATGGAGCGCTGGCAGGCGCCGGTCTATCAGTTCAGCAGCCTGGGCGATTGCGGCACTGGCTGGGAGTGCCGCGCGCGCGACGGCTTCCATGCCTGGGAAGACCTGGTGCTGTTCGAGGTCGTCAATCCCTTGACCGGCGAACCGACCCCCGACGGCGAGCGCGGCGAGATGGTGATCACCTCGCTCGTCGACCGCACCGACCCCCTGATCCGCTTCCGCTCTGGCGACCTGGTGCGCTGGACTGCGGCGCCCTGTTCCTGCGGCCGTACCCACGCGCGCTATTGGCCGCTGGGCCGGGTCTCCGACGAGACGATCGTCGCGGGCAAAAGCGTGATGCCGCGCGACATCTGGAGCGCGATCGAGGAGACGCCGGCGACGGCTGCCGGCATGTTCCAGATCATCCGCGCCGAGCGCGAGACCGACAGCCTGCGCCTGCGCGTCGGCTATGACGGCGCGCCGGACCTGGCGGCCCTGGCCGATACGGTGGCGCGGGCGGTCGAAGGCGCCACCGGCGTCCGGCCCGAAATCCAGCTGGTGCCGACCAGCGAGATCGTGAAGCTGGGGCCGCCGCACAAGATCCCGCGCACGGCGAAGAACTGAGGACGGCAGCTATGGTTCATTACGGCCTCTATGGCGGCCTGCCGCACGATGCCGGCGCCGAGGACATCGGCGCCCTGGGCGGCTATCTGCGGGGCTTGCGCAAAAGCCCGGTCGCCGGCGCATCGGACCTGTGGGGCGTCGGCCAGGCGGAGTTCCCGTCGCATATCGCCCCCCTGCCCGTCAGCTGGGCCGAGATCGACCGCGACACCGAATGGGCGGAGCGCATGGCCGGCCTGATCGGGCTCAACGCCGACCAGTTCGTGCTCTATACGCTCAACCATTCCCAATCGGCGCAGATGTGGCCCTGGCTGCATGTCGCCTTCCGGCGCAAGGCGCGGTTCGCCACCGTGATGCCGATCGCCTGGGATGCCGGCCGGCTGGAAATGTACACGCGCCGCTTCCGGGTCGACCACCTGTTCGGGGTCGCGCCGGTGACGCTCGACGGGCTGGCGGCGGCGGGACATGACCCGGCCGAGGTGCTGGGCCGCGTCGGCCGCGTCTCGGCGCAGCCGGGGGCATGGGAACGGCTGACCGAGGCCGGGCTCAAGCCCTGGCGCCTCACCTGGATCGGTCCCATGCTGGTCATCGATCCCTGCGACGGCTCGGGCGGCCGGTTCGACGCCTCGCAATTTCTGCTCGAAGCCGTGGACGGGGAAATCCTGATCACCAGCCGCCCCAATCGCACCGCGCGGTTCGAGCGCGAGGCGACCGGTGTGCGCGGCGAGATC
>Ga0268266_10006806_pt1 | contig 10413 bp, 7 predicted proteins | sample KBSS13metaG_FD_190356 | JGI IMG/M metagenome (GOLD analysis project Ga0268266, IMG submission 190356) | Switchgrass rhizosphere microbial communities from Kellogg Biological Station, Michigan, USA - KBS S1-3 metaG (SPAdes) (version 2) | ecosystem: Host-associated > Plants > Roots > Rhizosphere >... | reverse complement strand
TGGCAATAGCCGACGGATTTAATCATCTCGAGATCGAAGCGCGTGCGTTGATGAATGCGCTGCGACTCCACCAGGCGGCCTTCTTTCTCAAGTTGGGCCTCCCACTCGAACAGCTCTGCAAGAATCGAATCGATGGCTGTGGCCTTGCGCTCCGGCTGCACGACGTAGTGGCTCTTAGGATAGATGGGAAGGCGCGAGTACTTCTGCTTGACGGACCCAAAGAGCGGGTCGATCTGCGAGAGAGAATCGATCTCGTCTCCGAACAGCTCGATGCGGTATGCGTTCTCATCGTAGGTCGGGTAGACCTCGATCACGTCTCCTCGCACACGAAATGTTCCGCGGCGAAAGTCGACGTCGTTGCGCTCGTAGAGAATCTCGACGAGCCGTTTGGTAATGTCCTCCCGGCGTATGCGTTGACCTTTTTCGAGCATCAGAAGCATGCCATAGTAGGCCTCTGGTGATCCCAGGCCGTAGATGCAGGAGACCGAGGAGACGATGATCGCGTCACGCCGCTCGAACAGGGATCGCGTTGCCGAGAGCCGGAGCTTGTCCAGCTCCTCGTTGATCGTGGCCTCCTTCTCGATGTAGAGATCGCCGGAGGGGATGTATGCCTCCGGCTGATAGTAGTCGTAGTAGGAGACGAAGTACTCGACCGCGTTCTGCGGAAAGAACTGCTTGAACTCGTGATAGAGCTGTGCCGCAAGAGTCTTGTTGTGCGCCAGAATCAGAGCGGGCCGATTCGATTCGGCGATGACCTTTGCCATCGTGAAGGTCTTGCCCGATCCGGTAACGCCAAGCAGGACCTGGTCTTTTTCGCCTGCGCTCAATCCGGAGACAAGCTCGCCGATCGCCCGCGGCTGGTCGCCCTGTGGCTTGTAGGTAGTCGTTAATTGAAAATCCATCACCCTATAAGATAGTGGAAGTGAGTCGGAGGTTGCGGAATGAATGAAGGGCCGGAACTATGGCTGATTCGCCACGGTGAAACCGAGTGGAGCCTGAGCGGGCAACATACCAGTCGTACGGATATCCCCTTGACGGAGCACGGCAGGCACCGGGCCGAGGAACTGCGCGACTTTCTGAAGGGAACTACCTTCCATGCAGTCTTTGTCAGCCCCATGCAGCGCGCCCGCGAGACCTGTGATATCGCTGGATTCGGCAGCCAGGCCGTGATCGACGACGGGCTCAAAGAGTGGGATTACGGTATCTACGAAGGTAAGACCACACCGGAGATCCGGGCAGAGGTTCCGGGATGGAGCGTCTGGAAGGATCCGATTATCGATGGTGAAACCGTCGAGCACGTCGGTGAACGGGCAGATGGAGTCATTGAACGCTCTCTGGCGGCCTCCCCTGCGGGAGGCAGGGTCGCGCTGTTTGCCCATGCTCATATTCTGAGGATTCTGGCCGCTCGCTGGCTAAAGCTTGATGCCGTGGATGGCAGTCTCTTTGCGCTGAGGACAGGAAGCGTCAGTGTGTTGGGGTGGGAGCGGGAGACTCGGGTGATTTGCTCCTGGAATCGCGACTTCGAATAGGGTGCTTGCGAGCGTTGAGCCGCTGGGCATGATAAATCCCGTGATGTCCGCTGAACAGGTAGCTGACGACGCAGGCAATCGCGGCAAAGCCGCCAGCCTCAGGGCCGAAGAGCTCGATTGCCATTAGACCTCCGGCGATGGGTGTATTCGCTGCGCCTGCGAAGACAGCAACGAAACCCATCGCTGCCAGCAGGGATGATGGCAGCGGTAGCACACTCGAAAGCGCATTGCCGAGCGTGGCTCCGATGAAGAAAAGTGGTGTAACCTCGCCACCCTTGAAACCAGCTCCTAGAGTAAGCGCGGTGAAGGCGAACTTCGCCGCGAAGTCATACCGGGGTAGGTGTTCGGAGAACGCCGCGACGATAGTGGGAACGCCGAGGCCGATGTATTTAGTCGTACCGATGGCGAACACAGCCAGGGCTATGAGTATGCCTCCAACAAACGGGCGCAGTGGTGGATAACTGATCGTTCTCTTGAAAACAGAGCTGATCGCGTGAGTGCACCTTGCAAACAGCAACGCCGTAAGTCCGAACGCGATCCCCGCGGTGATAGCGGAGAGCACACTGGTGGGAGTCAGGGCGGAGGTTTGGGCCACTGTGTAGGCCGTATGGTGCACTCCCCACCGATGCGTCGTGTAGTCGCCGATAAAGGCAGCCACGAAACACGGGAAGATGGCGTCATAGCCGACGCTACCGATGGTGAGGACCTCGAGGCCGAAGACCGCTCCAGAGAGCGGTGTTCCAAAGACAGACCCAAACCCAGCGCTGATCCCAGCCATCAACAGAGTCCTCCGATCATGCTCTGAAAAGCGCAGCTTGAATCGTCTAAGCAGTAGAGTGATCTGATCGGCAAGCGCGGCACCGGTCTGGATCGCCGTCCCCTCGCGGCCCGCCGAACCGCCGAAGAGATGGGTGGCTGTCGTACCGATAAGGATCAACGGAGTCATCCGCGCCGGAATCGTGCGGTTTGGCGCATCTTCCGTAGCGGGAATCTCAGTGTGGATCTCGTCGAGGATGAGATTATTGCCGCCTTCAACGGAGCGGCCGAAATAGAAATACATCATCCCAATTGCAAGGCCGGCCAGGGGGAGCAATGCAATGATCCAGCGGTGCGATTCGCGGAGATCTGTCGCCCAGTTGAGACTGACAAGCAGCAGGGCAGAGGCAGTCCCGGCGAGGACACCGGCTGCAGCGGCTAGAACGAGCCAGCGAAGCATGTAGCGAAGTAGTTGGATCTGATATTGAAGAGCTTGAATAACGGGCATGGACCTCCTACAAAGATCGTAGGAGTCATCAGCAGCAGGTAGCTGCGGTTAGAGGCGGTACCCCATCGCCCGTCAAGATGTATGTTCAGGTTAGCAATCGAAACCGTGTGAGGTCAAAGCGATTCCACGCGCTGCGCGATATGTTCCGGTTGTATTCCCATGCCGATCACCCGGCCGGTGAGATATTTCAAGCCCGGAATATTGAAGATGAGCCGAACGATCAACCTAGCGCGAAGAGGGCCCGGTTTCTGCAAAACTCGATTGAGCATGCTGTGCGCGAAGACCTGAAAGGCTTGTGTGCGTCGAACGGCCTTGTCGCGGTACAGTTGCACCTGCTTGAGGTTGTGCGGGGTCAGCGAGTTTGATTGTAGAGCTTCGGTCAGAATGTTTGCGGTGGCGACGGCATCCTGTAGAGCGATATTGATACCAATGCCTCCGACCGGCGACATGGCGTGAGCGGCATCTCCAATGCACAGCAGGCCAGGAGAGGACCATTGCGTCAAGCGATTGACCTGTACGGTCAGCAGCTTGACCTTGTCCCATGAGTCGATCTCGCCCACGCGATCGGCTAGAAAGGGGACGATGCGCGACAGGCTCTGCTGAAAGGCAGCGAGCCCCTCCTGCTGCACCTTTGGGAAATCGCCCTTGGCGATAATGTACGCAACCTGGAAATAGTCGATGCGGTTGATAAGAACGACGAGACGACCGTAGTTGACGTAACCCATTCCCATCTCCGCATCGGAGCTCTGTCGGGATATTCGCGTCCACAGAACGTCGAGAGGTACGCCTCTTTCGACGAGAGGAAGATGGGCCACCTGGCGGGAGATCGCACTACGGCCATCGCAGCCAACGGTAAGAGTGGAAGGAATTTCGACAGGCCCGTCAGGGGTGCTGGCAAGAACGCCCGTTGTTATACCGTTGCTCTGCATAAGATCGGTCGCTTCCCATCCCATGCGTAAGGTAAAAGCAGGAAACCTTGCGGCTTCGGAGGCGAGGAAGTTGAGAAAGTCCCACTGCGGCATCAGAGCTACGAACTTTGCGTGAGTAGGAAGGTGGGAGAGGTCCGCCATCGTAACGGGGTAATCTCCGATGCTTCCGTGCATCCGAAAGAGCTTGGAATGGCGAATCTCGAGCAGCTTTTCGAGAAGGCCAAGTTCGTACATCAGCTCGAGAGTTGAGGGATGAATAGTGTCGCCGCGAAAGTCGCGAAAGAAGTCCTGATGCTTTTCAAGGACGGTTACCTCGACGCCCGAGCGAGCCAGCAGGAATCCCAGCATCATGCCGGCGGGGCCTCCGCCAATGATGCAGCAGGTCGTCTTTGGGAGCCTGCGAACTTGCGCTTCCATAGGAGCGATGAGACTAGCAGGGTCTTTTTTGCGGGTCAAAGGATGAAATAGCCGCTCCTCGTGCTAGATTCGACGCAATCCCTTTTTATTGCAGGAGCATCATATGCGGTGGCTTTGGTCGACGTGCATCGTGGCTACAGGTGTATTTCTTAGCAGCACCGTCTTTTGCCAGACAGCGGGAAACGATGAGGCGCGAGGGAAAGATTGGTGGGCTCACGTGCAGGCGCTGGCGAACGACTCCATGCGTGGCCGGATCACCGGCAGTGAGGATTACCTGCGAGCAGCTGCTTATGTCGTCGATCACTTCAAGTCGTATGGCCTGCAGCCAGCAGGAGTCGATGGCGGCTTCTATCAGCCGGTTAAATTTGACGTGCAGCGGGTGCTGGCTGACAAGTCTTCGATGAGTCTTGTCGTGGGTGGCAAGGAGCAGGCGGTTACTCTGGGAACGGATGCGGTGCTGGGAGCGCGGTCGGCGCAGGTGGATCATGTAGATGCTCCTCTGGTCTTCATTGGTTACGGTTTGCATCTACCGGAGGCGAAGTACGACGATTTCGATTCGTCTGCGGTGCCGTGGTCTTCGCTCAAAGGCAAGATTGTGGTTTTCATCAATGGCGGGCCGTCCGATCTGCCGGGGCCGCTGAAGTCTTATGCCCGCACTGCTCCTTTTGCGAAGGCGCTGCGCGATGCCGGAGCGATAGGCTCGATTACAATCCCGACGCCGAAGTCGATGGACTTCGGGTGGCAGCGGGTAGCCAGCGGAGCTTCGCAACCGGGGATGCGGCTCGCCGCTACTTCCGATGCGGCGACGGTGGCGGCGAAGCATCCCGCGCTCGCGGACGATCACGGCGCGATGTTCTCGGCGACGTTCAATCCGGCGGAGGCAGAGAAGCTGTTTGCGGGGACCGGACACACTTTTGCAGAGATCTTGGCGCTGGCGGACGCTCAGAAGCCGTTGCCGCGATTTCCTCTGGACAAGAACGTTCGCGCGACAATCGTTGGCGAGCACTCGACCGTCGAGTCCCCAAATATCGTGGCGAAGCTGGAAGGCTCGGATCCAACGCTAAAGAGCGAGTACGTTATCGTCTCGGCTCACCTCGATCACCTCGGCGTCGGTGCTCCGATCCACGGCAAGACGATCTACAACGGCGTGATGGATGATGCTTCCGGTGTCGCCAGCGTGTTGGAGACAGCGAAGGCGTTCAGCCAGGCGAAGACGCGGCCGAAGCGCTCGATGCTCTTCGTCATCTTCACCGCAGAAGAGAAGGGCTTGCTGGGCTCGCGATACTTTGCTGGACACCCCACTGTTCCGGAGAACGCGATCAAGGCCGATCTGAATCTCGATATGTTCATGCCGCTGTTTCCTCTCAAGAAGCTGCATGTGCAGGGTCTTGAGCAGTCGACGCTGGCGATCGATGCGAAGAAGGTGGGCGAGCAGCATCACATCGTCGTCGCAGGCGATCCGGAGCCAGATCGCAATTCGTTTATTCGCACCGACCAGTACAGCTTTGTGCAGGCAGGTATCCCGGCGCTGGCGTTCAAGTTCGGCTGGGAGGCCGGGTCGCCTGAGTACAAGGCCTGGAGAGGATGGCTGGCGGAGCGATATCACTCGACAGCGGACGATCTCTCGCAACCGGTGGACCTGGTCGCGGCGGCGCAGTTCAACAGCTTCTACTACGATCTGGCTCGGACCGTGGCGGACGATCCCGCGGCTCAGCACTATCTGGATACGAGCTTCTTCCGTCGGTTCGAGAAGTAGATTCCTTCAACTCCTGAGTTGGAGTGCCGGTACGGGCGAAATACAGGGGTTCCTCGATTTCGGCCCTACGGGCCTTCGCTCGGAATGACGCATCGTTGGGGTGCGTGGTGGAGACTACACTTGAGATATGTCCTCTGTTTCTGCTCGCCTGATTGTTTTTGACCTTGATGGAACCCTGATCGATTCTCGGCAGGATCTCTGTAACTCGGTCAACGCCATGCTTGATCATCTTGGGAAGCGGGAGCTTCCGGATGAGGTGATCGCCAGCTACATCGGCGATGGAGCCTCGATGCTGGTGCGCCGCGCGTTGGGCGACCCTGAGGGTGACGCTCACGATGAGGAATATGTCGTCGGCGCGGTGGAGTACTTCCTGGACTACTATCGGGATCACAAACTGGATTTCACGTATGTATATCCAGGTGTGATGGAGGCGCTGGCGGCGATCCGTTCGGCGCGTCCGGAGACGCTGATGGCTGTCCTGACGAACAAGCCGGTGAATCCGTCGCGGGCGATCTGCGACCACTTCGGGCTGTCGGGGTACTTCTTCCAGAACTATGGAGGTAACAGCTTCCATACGAAGAAGCCAGACCCGCATGGGCTGCTGACTCTGATTGCGGAGGCCTCGGCGATCGCGGGTTCTGCGATCAATCCGGCCGAGACGGTGATGGTCGGGGACACCGACGTGGACGTATTGACGGCCCGGGCGATCGGTGGGGTCTCGATCGGGTGCAGCTTTGGGTTGGCTCCCGAAAGGCTGGCGGCTGCCAGGCCGGACTACATGGTGGACTCACCGTTGGGGTGGGGGAACGTGCTTCGGGTACCCCTCCCGTCTTAATTGCGCAAAGTCTTCGGAATAAAGAGGATAGCCTGGGACCTCGATGTTTTGAGGGGGTTCTTGCTGCGGCTCCCTTTTGTCTCTAGTTCTATTTTAGAGAGTTGAGGGGAACTCATCGGCAGTAGAGATCTCTCTTGTTTTGAGAAGGATGGAGCCGAAGAGGGGTTGACAGATTCCCCAGGGCTGAAGCCCCTTTTCGCTCCCGGGGTCAGAGGGCCAAGCCTGAAGGCTTGGCTTACCTAGAAGCGGACGAGATGCTCGTCTTGGGGCGTGCCTGGAAGCGATGGGATTGCTGGCTTGGAGGATGTTGCCTGGAAGCGATGGGATTGCTGGCTTGGAGGATGTTGCCTGGAAGCGATGGGATTGCTGGCTTGGAGGGACCCTGCCGCGATGTGGAAGAGGCCTGCTGAGCCTGGCTTCCTGCAAAAAATACAGGGATTCCTCGACTCCGCCCTTTCAGGGCTCCGCTCGGAACGACGCCTCTTTTTGGGGAATTCAAGAGCAGCTCTGGAGAGACCACCAGAGCTGCTCTTTGAAGAGGCCAATCTTAGCGGATGGTGATGTCGCCGGAACCGGTGTTGGCGTGGATCAGGGGGCCGCCGCCGTTTACCGTTCCAGCGATGTGGTGATGATTGAGCGAGCCCTGCATGGAGATGGGCTGAGAGACGTTGACCGAGCCGGAGCCGGTGTCGGCGACGAGGTTGAACTTGGCGCCGCTGCCGAGGCTCATGTGAATGGAGCCGGAGCCGGTGGAGAGTTTCCAGTCGGTGGAGGGGTTGCCCTGAACCTCGATGTCGCCGGAGCCTGTGGAGGCCTTGAGGGCGCCGTTGACGCCGTTAAGGCGGAGGGAGCCTGAGCCAGTCTCAGCCTTGACATCGCCGGAGCCCGTCTCGTGGAGCTCGACATCGCCGGAGCCTGAGCCTAAAGTAGCCTGGCCCTGGATACCGGTGGCGCGGACGGAGCCGGAGCCGGTCTGAGCTTTGAGGGTGGCACCCACATTGTCGATGGTCATGTCGCCGGAGCCGGTGGCGGCGTTGATATTGGAGGTGCGGGGCAGGGTGACGTCGTAGTCGATGGAGATATTACGAAAGAGGTCGTTATCGCCATGGCGGTTGCCGACAGTGATCTCGTTGCCGTTCTGGGCGATGGGCGGATTGTTGACGATCTGCTGGACGCGGGATTCGGCATCACCGGCCCCCCAGCCGTGGTTGGCGTGGACATGGCCCACGATGTGGACCTGGCTGTCGGTGCCGGGTTTGAGGCGGATGTAGCCGGAGCCGGTGGCGACAGAGACATTCGGTGTGGAGCCGGTAGTGAGTGTGCGCTCGAAGTTGCCGTCGGCAGCGAAGGCAGTCGTCGCAATGGAGAGTGTGGCGATCGCGAGGAGAGATCGTACGTTCATGGATAGCCTCCAGATGAAGTTGATTACGTGAGGGGGTTGGGATTTGTTCCTGCGATTTTTATGGTTTCAGTTTCAGCCTGCTCGGTCACTCTTGCTCGCGATGAGAGCATGGCTCGTTGTTTAAATGCTGCGGTAAGGGTGCGTCCTGTATGGGGCACCTGGCTTTCGTGGCTGTAGAGGCGAAATGCGGGGGTTCCTCGACTCCGCCCTTTCAGGGCTCCGCTCGGAATGACACATTCTACTGAAGCTGGCCTTAGGATCCAGACTTTGTCTTACAAGCAAAGCTACTGCTGAAGGATGACCGTCTCGCCTGCGTTGAGGCCGGAGAGGATCTCCGTGCGAGTTCCGTTGGAGATGCCGGCCTTGATGGAGACTTTGCGGCGGCCCTTTTTCTCCTTCGGGTCAGGCACTTCGACGGATGCATTCCGGTCCTTGTCGTAGATGACGGCCTGCTCGGGTACAGCGAGGACGCCTTTGTGTTCCTCAAGGAGGATCTCCGCATTGGCGGTCATGTTGGCTTTGAGTTCGCCGCCGGGATTGTCGATGGAGACGCGAACCTCAAAGGTGGTGACGTTGTCCTTCTCGACGCCGAGAGGAGCGATCTTGGTGACTTTCCCGAGGAAGGTCTTGTCCTTGAAGGATTCGACCTTGATGCGGGCAGGCTGGCCCATATAGACCTTGCCGATGTCGGACTCATCGACCTTGCCCTGTACATAGACCTGGGTGGTGTCGCCGATGGTCATGATGAGTGTAGCGGTAGAACCCATGACAAGAATGGAGCTGACGGCATCGCCGAGCTCGACGTCGCGGGAGAGGATGACGCCGTCCATAGGCGAGGTGACCGTTGTGTAGCTCAGCTGCTCTTCGAGTTGCTTGAGAGAGGCCTGTGACTGCTGTACCTGCGCTTGAGCCTGATGAAGCTTAGAGGTATCGACGGCGATCTGCGCGACGGCCTTATCGCGGACGTTGGTGGCAGCGAGGTATTGCTGTTGCGCATTGTCGAGCGCCTGCTGGGAGACAACACCATCCTTGGACATCTCGAGATTGCGCTTGTAGGTGTGCTCGTACATGGGAAGGTCTGGCGCTTCGGCACTGACCTTATCGAACTGGATGGCGGCCTGCGCGGCGCGTTCGTTGGATTCGGCGGCGGCGAGCTGAGCCTTCTGAGCGTTGACCTGCGCGAGGATCTCAATCTGATCGAGCTGTGCCAGGACCTGGCCCTGCTTGACGCGCTGGTTGATGTCGACGTCGAGGCGGGTGACGATGCCGGAGGCCTTGGACTTCAGCTCGACCTTGGTGATGGGCTGGACCTTGCCGGTAGCGACGACAGAGCGGGCGATGTCTCCCTTTTCGACTTTGGCTAGCTGGGAGGGCTCGAGCTTGGGACTGTTTCCACGAGCAACAACCGCGACTCCAAGAATGATGGCGAGGACTACGCCGACGACACCGGTCCAGATCCATACTTTACGTTTTTGTTTTCGCTGTGTGGCCAAGGTCGTGCTCCCGGTGAGTGCTGCGTTTGGGTGGAGATACCGTCTCTCGAGGTTTGATTACGTAATAAGGCTGCGTACGGTTCCGTTAAAGTTTAGACCGTTGAAAACGCAGGCCGGGGGCGACCCCGGGAGATATTTTACGGGGTAGTAATGAAGCAGGGCGTGAGGGAGGGAATCAGGAGTACTTACGGAGAACGCCGAGAACCTTGCCCTGGATACTGACGCTGGCAGCGGGGGCAAAGATGGGCGCCATCTCGGTGTTGGAGGGCTGGAGGCGGATCATACTGCCCTCGCGATAGAAGCGTTTGAGGGTAGCATCGGTGCCGTCGACTAAGGCGACGATGATCTCGCCTTCACGAGCTGTGCGGGTACGCTCGACCAGGACATAGTCCCCGGAGACGATGTGCTCATCGCGCATGGAGTCGCCGCGAACCTCGAGGGCGAAGACTTCGCGGTTGCCGATGATGTCGTTCAGAGAGATACTCTCGGCGGTTTCAATGGCTTCGACCGGGCGACCGGCGGCGATGCGGCCCAGAAGGGGAAGACGATCAGCTCCACGCTTACTGCTACGGCTGGGCAGGACATCGATGGAGCGGCTGCGATTGTGTGCCCGCTGCAGAAGGCCTTTGTTCTGCAGATTGGTGACGTGTTTGTGAACCGTGGCGAGCGAGCTCAGGCCGAGACCGCTGGCGATCTCCTCATAGGAAGGAGAGTAGCCGTTCTTCTGGGTGAAGCCGGAGAGAAAGTCGAGAACCTCTTTTTGCCGCCGCGTGATAGCCATGCCGAGA
>Ga0268266_10006804_pt1 | contig 10414 bp, 9 predicted proteins | sample KBSS13metaG_FD_190356 | JGI IMG/M metagenome (GOLD analysis project Ga0268266, IMG submission 190356) | Switchgrass rhizosphere microbial communities from Kellogg Biological Station, Michigan, USA - KBS S1-3 metaG (SPAdes) (version 2) | ecosystem: Host-associated > Plants > Roots > Rhizosphere >... | reverse complement strand
ACGAGGAACGACATGTGCCCGACGGTGTGGCCCGGCGTGGCGATCGCCTTGACGCCCGGCGCGATGTCGGCGCCGTCACCATACTGCTTGATGTTCTTCCAGGTCGGGAAGGTCGCCTGGATGCGCTTGACGATTCCGCGGTTGGCTTCCGGCAGTTTCTCCACCAGCGCCGGATCGGTCCAGAACTTGTACTCCACTTCCGGCATCAGGATTTCCGCGTTCGGAAACACCTGTGCATTGGTTTCCCTCACCCACAGGCCGGAGATGTGATCGCCATGGAAATGCGAGATCACCACCGTGGAGACGGTGGCGGGGTCGAGGCCCGCCGCCTTCATGTTGTCGGCGAGCTTGCCGACGGTTGCCGGGCCGTTGCCGCCGAAGCCGGTGTCGAACAGGATGACCTTGCCGCCGGTGCGGATGGCGGTGACGGTGAAGGGGTTCTCGATCTTGTCGGGACCGATGCCGCCCGCCGTGAGCGCTTTCTTGACGTCGTCGAGGCCGACATTCTTCACCATGGCCTCGGTGACCTGGCGCTCGATGCTGCCCTCATGCAGGCTGAAGGCTTCGATATCGCCGACCTTGTATTTGAGGCTGTCGGCCGCCTTCTGCGCCTGCGCCGCGCCGATGAACGACACCGGTCCATTCAGCCCGAAAACCAGCGCCGCCCCGGTGCTCCCGAGGACCAGATCGCGACGTGAAATGTCGAACATGCCCATGCTCCCTTGATTGAATCTCTGTCCGTCTGATGCCCTCGCTGCCGGAGAGCGTCCGCGCCGTGTTCTACCCCGCGAGGTCTGGGCTATTCCGCCGCATTGTGTGAACGGCGGCAGTCATGTTGCCGCAGGCAGAGGGCGTGTTGAGAACGATTTGCAACACGCGCGATTAGCGCGCTCAGCACATGCCGGGCACTCGCAGGCACGGCTCGCGGCCGGGACGGTCGACGCGAAAGGCTTCGATGAAGCGGCCTTCCTTCTGGGTCACGTAGACGGTTTTGCCGTCCGGACCGCCGAAGGTGAGGTTGGTCGGCTGCTTGCCCGTCGTCGCCACCTCGCGCAGCAGCGATCCATCTGACTTGATGATCGCGATCTTGCCGGCCAACAGCCGCGCGAGATAGATGCGGCCGTCGATATCGGTGCGCAGGCCGTCGACCTCGAAATCCGGAAAACCTTTCACCAGCCGCGGATCGAGCAGTCTGTTGCCGTCGAGGCGATAGGCCCACACCTGCCGCGAATTCGACTCGCTGACATAAAGCGTTTTCCCGTCCGGGCTCAGATCGAGCCCGTTGGTGGTGCCGAGGCGTCGTGGGGCGGACATGACCTCGCCCAGGCCCTTGCCGTCGGCGCCGCGCGCGATGCGCCATATCTGACCGCCGATCGGCACTTTAAAGTGTGGGTCGCTGGCATAAAGCGTGCCGTCGGCGGCGATCGCCAGATCGTTCGGCTGGTTGAAGCGGTCGGAATGAAAATAGATTTTTGGCGTGGTCTCGCCTGATTCTATGACCCAGATGTTATGCTGCGCGTAGTCGGCGACATACATCCGGCCCTCGCGGTCGAAACGAATGCCGTTGCCGATACTGCCGGCCGGGAGCGACGTGAAGCGTTGCGACTGCGAGGCGCCGGCCGCGAGCCTGCCGATGGCGCCTCTCTGCCCGAAATTGACGACATAGAGATTGCCCGACGCGTCGACCGCCGGCCCTTCGATGCCGGACGTGTACTCGCCGGGCGGCGTGATCCGCTTGCTGACGAACAGGGGGTCTTCGGCCGCCTTGGTCTCGCTGGCGAAGCAAGCAGACGTCGCGATGAAGAGCGTAGCTATCAGCCGCGCTGGGGAGTTCATGATCGCAGGCTTTCTGCGCGCGAGCGGCAGGCCCCCGCGCTTACACCGCCGCCAGCGGCTTCTCGCCATTGCGTTGCGACAGCGTAAAGATCTCGACGCCGTCGGCGGTGACGCCGACCGAATGTTCGAACTGCGCCGACAGCGAGCGGTCGCGGGTCACCGCGGTCCAGCCGTCGGACAGGATCTTCACATGCGGCTTGCCGAGATTGATCATCGGCTCGATGGTGAAGAACATGCCGGGCTTCAGCATCACGCCCTCGCCGGGCCGGCCGATATGGATGATGTTCGGCTCGTCGTGGAACATGCGTCCGAGGCCATGGCCGCAGAAATCGCGCACCACGCTCATGCCCTGCGGCTCGACAAAGCTCTGGATGGCGTGGCCGATGTCGCCGGTGGTGGCGCCGGGCTTGACCGCGGCGATGCCGCGCATCATCGCTTCATAAGTGACCTCGATCAGCCGCTCGGCCTTGCGGGCGATCGGGCCGATCACATACATGCGGCTGGAATCGCCGTACCAGCCGTCGACGATGAAGGTGACGTCGATATTGACGATGTCGCCTTCCTTCAGCGCGCGGTCGCCGGGCATGCCGTGACAGACCACGTGATTGATCGAGGTGCAGGTCGAATAGCGGTAGCCGCGATACATCAGCGTCGCCGGATAGGCGCCATGGCTGAAGGCGAAGTCGCGGACGAATTCGTCGATCCGTGAGGTCGGGACGCCCGCGTTGACGATATCGGTGAGCTCGTCGAGGCATTTGGCGACCAGCGCGCCCGCCTTGCGCATGCCGGCGAAGCCGCTCGCGCCATGCAGTTTGATCTGGCCGGTCTTTCGCAAGGAGGTGTCTGACGCTTCAATATAGCTCATGGCGGGTCATGCTTCGGCGGGAACGGGAATGGTCGATGTAATAGGTTAATTTAGTGACTGGAGGGGGCTGCGGCAAGCCGGGGTTTTGCGGTGCCGGAGCTCCAAAAGACTTGCATCTAGCCGGAAACCTCCACCACCTGCTCGACCGGCAGCGCGCCGCCGCGGACGCGGATTTCACGGACCGGATAGGGAACACGGATCCCCTCGCGCTTGAAGACGTCCCATAGCGCCAGCATGACGTCGCTCTTCACATTGTCCATGCCGTCGGGATCGGCGATCCAGAAGGTCAGCGAAAACTTCATGCCGGCCTCGGCGAATTCGGTCAGGATGCAGTTCGGCGGCTTGTTCTTGATGGCGCGCGGGGCGGCCGCCGCGATCTCGATCGCCAGCTTGCAGACGAGGCGGGGATCGGCGTCGTAATTGGTGCTGAACAGCACCTTCACCAGCGTGTTCTTGTCGGTATAGGTCCAGTTCACGACCTTCTGCGTCACCAGATCCTCGTTCGGGATCAGGAATTCACGGCCATCGCCGGCGGCAACCGAGATGTAGCGCGTCTTCATCGCGCTGATCCGGCCCGAACTGTCGCCGATGGTGACGAGGTCGCCGGGCTTCACCGATTTGTCCGCCAGCAGGATGATGCCCGAGATGAAGTTGGCGACGATCTTCTGCAGGCCCAGACCGATGCCGACGCCGGCCGCGCCGGTAAAGACCGCGAGCGCCGAAAGGTTGATGCCGACGGCGCCGAGCGCGATCGCGATCGCCACCACGATCAGGCCGATGCGGATGATCTTGACCAGCAGTACCTGGATCGACGGCGTCAGGTCGGTGGCGCGGGTAATCCGGCTTTCGATGAAGTTGCCCGCGATATTGGTCAGCCACAGCGCCGCGATCAGCAGCGCGCCGGCCTTGATCAGCAGCAGCGGCGTCAGCCGCAGGCCCCCGATCTCGATCGCAAACGAGTCGAGCGTTTCCGCCGCCGGATCGAGTTGTCCGAGGATGCTCAGCGCCGCGACGAACCATGCCGTGATCGACACCAGCTTGACGATGAAGGCGTTGCGGATCACCGAGGTGATAAGCCGGATCACGAGCCAGGCCAGCGCAAGCTTGGCGGCGACCATCAGCAGGTAGCTGCGGCTCGGCCATGTCAGGTGGTACATCGTGACGCGCGCGGCGATCACCAGGATCGCGAATATCGCAGTCGACGCGCTGGCGACCAGCACGCGGACGAAATGCCGCAGCGGCAATGGCCAGCGCATCGCCAGCGAGGGCATGTCGACCCGCGCGCGGATCGCAGTATCCGCCACATAGGCGATGCCGGCAGCGGTCAGGATCAGCCCGAACTGCAGATAAAACCATGGCGAGGCGATCTCTGCTCCGACCGATCGTGCGGTCGATTGCAGAAACTCGATGATCTCTTTCGGGGCCATGTCCATCGGCAAAATCTCGTCAGGCGCAACAAGGCAAGTGTGATTCGAACGGCGGGCAGATTTCCACAAACAGGGCGGGCGGACCATCGATACATGGCCCGGCGCAGCCAATTAAGCCCTTAAAACCGGGCACATCGCCGCTAACGCAGAAATGGGTTGGCGTTCAACTGTGGCAACGATAAGGATGCAATTGCAAGTATTTATAACGATTGCGGAGGTTCATGGCTTCTCTCGACTCGGTCAGCATCGCCATCTTTCTGGGCGCCGTTCTGGTGATGGCGGGCATCCTGTCGAGCCTGCTCGCGCTGCGCTTCGGGGCGCCGCTGCTGCTGGTGTTCCTCCTGATCGGAATGCTGGCGGGCGATGCCGGGCCGGGCCAGCTCAGCTTCAATGACGTCCGCACCACCTATCTGGTCGGATCGGTGGCGCTGGCGCTAATCCTGTTCGACGGCGGCCTGCGGACCAAGTTTCAAAGCATCCGTATCGTGCTGGCGCCGTCGATGGTGCTGGCGACGGTCGGTGTGCTGGTGACCGCGGTGGTTGCCGCGCCGGCCGCCAAATATGCGCTCGATCTGAGCTGGACCGAGGCGCTGCTGGTCGGCGCCGTCGTGGCGTCGACCGATGCCGCGGCGGTGTTCCTGCTCGTTCATACGCAGGGCCTGCGCCTGCGCCCCAGGGTCGGCGCAACGCTGGAAGCCGAGTCCGGCACCAACGATCCGTTCGCGATCTTTCTCACGCTGATGCTGGTCGAGTTCATTTCATCAGGTGAAAGCTCGCCGTGGCATGTCGTGATGGAGCTTGCACGCGAAGGCCTGCTCGGCGCCGTCCTCGGCGTGATCGGCGGCCGTTTGGTGGTGCTGGCGCTCAACCGCATGGCGCTGCCGCAAGGCCTGCACGCGCCCTTTGTCACCACCGCGGCGCTGGTGATCTTCGGCGTGGCGCAGATCTCGCACGCCTCCGGATTTCTCGCGGTCTATCTCGCCGGCATCATCGTCGGCAACCGGCCGACGCGCGCGCATAATTCGGTGGTGACGTTTCTCGACGCCGCGACCTGGCTGGCGCAGATCGTGATGTTCGTTCTCCTGGGCCTGCTGGCGTCGCCGCAGCGACTGCTGGCCAGCGTCGGTGCCTCCGTGATCGTGGCGCTGGTGCTGATGCTGGTAGCGCGGCCGCTCGCGGTGCTGCTGTGTCTGGCGCCGTTCCGGTTCAACTGGCGGGAGAAGGTCTTCATCGCCTGGACCGGCCTGCGCGGGGCGGTCGCGATCTTTCTGGCCTCGATCCCGATGCTGGTCGGCTTGTCGAAAGCCTATCTCTATTTCGACGTCGCTTTGGTCGTGGTCGTGATCTCGCTGCTGCTGCAGGGCTGGACGCTAGGGCCGGCGGCGCGGTGGCTGCACGTGGCGCTGCCGCGTGCCGACCGCGGCCCACGGCGCGTCGAGCTAGATCTGCCCGGCCAGCTTGAACAGCAATTGGTCGGTTATCCCGTACGCTCGAAGAGTTTGTATTTCCGGCGCGGCCTGCTGCCATCCTGGTCGAAGCCGACGCTGGTGATCCGCGACGAACGCATTCTGTCGCCGGTCGAGGCCGACCCGGTCGTGCCGGGTGATTACGTTTATCTGCTGGCGCCGCCGGAAAAGGCCGAGGCGCTGGATCGTTTCTTTGTCGACATGCCGCCGAGCTCGGCGCCCGATCCGCATCTGCTCGGCGATTTCATGGTATCGGGCGAGCACACCCTCGGCGAGCTGGCCGCGATCTACGGCGTTTCGGCCGAAGAAGAGCAGGCGAAGCTGACGCTGGCGGATTATTTCGACATTCATCTCGATCATGCGCCCAAGGAAGGCGCCGAGCTCGTACTGGATCCCATCGTGCTGGTCGCGCGTAGCATCAGCGGCGGCCGGGTCAGCGTGGTCGGCCTGCGGCTGCCCGAGGACGAGGAAGCGGCCGTGCCGCTGACGCGTTGGCAGGCGTTCAGGCGCAAGCTGGCGGAAATATGGTCGTCGGTGGCGGGGGTCTGAGCGCACGGTCGCACAGCGCCGCCGATCTTTCTCAGGCGCCTTCGACGATGATGAAGTCGGCATCCGCATATTGCTGGCGGATCGCTTTCGCTTTCTGATATTCGGCGCTCCGGTAGCAGGCCATCGCCGTTTCGCGATCGGCGAATTCCACGACGACATTGCGTTCGCGCGCCTGGCCTTCCATGAGCTCGAATGGACCGCCGCGCACGATGAACCTGGCTCCGAATTTCTCGAAGGCCGGTCGCGCCGCGGCGAGATAGTCCGGGTAGCGTTCGGGCTGCCGAACGCTGACGCGCACGATCCAGTAGGCTTTGGGCATGATCAATCTCCGTGTTCGGGTTCAGGCGACGGCAGGCATGACGGGTGGTTCAACCGCGCTACGAAGGCTGTGACCGCTGCGATCAACCCTGCAAACGCGGCCCGAATAGCGCCGGCCTGTGCGATCCTCGCTTCCCGAATGAGCTTCTCTTTCATTGTGGAATATTCGGCAGACGACGTCGGCCGGATTTCGGGGGCGCGGGCCTCGATCCGGTTTTTGACCTGCATCATCGGCTCCATCGTTCGCGCTTGCGCCGTTTGAAACGCCGCGATGCGATCGCTTTACGCCGAAGAGATAATCACATAAAATGAATTATAATGATAAATATGATCTCCATGAGAGATATATGGATCTGTCCGATCTGAAGATATTCAGCGCCGTGGTCCGCGAGGGCAGCGTGACCAAGGCCGCGCAGCGGCTGTATCGCGTGCAGTCCAATGTGACGACGCGCATCCGCCAGCTCGAAGAAGATGTCGGCGTTTCACTATTCATTCGTGAAGGAAAACGCTTGCATCTGTCTCCGGCCGGACAGGTGCTGCTGGAGTATGCGGACAGGCTGCTGGCGCTCGCCGAGGAGGCGCGCCATGCGGTGCAGGATCCGAAGCCTCGCGGCATTTTCCGGCTCGGCGCGATGGAAAGCACCGCCGCCGTTCGCTTGCCCGGACCGGTGAACGAGTATCATCGGCTCTATCCGGACGTGGCCTTCGAACTCCGGACGGGGAATCCACCGGCGCTATCAAAGGCGCTACTGGCCAATGAACTCGATGCGGCGCTGGTGACGTTGCCAATCGCGGAAGCGGTGTTCGAGAAGGTCGCGGTGTTCGAGGAAGAACCCGTCATCGTTTCCGCCGCCGATACGCCGGCGATCGGCAAAGGCAAAAATGCCTACTTCCCGCGCACCATCATTGCGTTCGAGCATGGCTGCCCGCACCGCAAGCGATTGGAGGATTGGTATGCGCTACGCGATCAGATGCCGGAGCGCACCATCGAGCTGGGCTCCTATCATGCTATGCTCGGATGTGTCGTCGCCGGCATGGGCGTAGCCCTGCTGCCGAGAAGCGTGCTGACGACATTCCCGGAGAGCAGGCGGTTGAAGGTCCACCGCCTGCCGCCGGGCGAGAACCGCGCCGATACCTACCTGATCTGGCGCAAGGGAGCCGATTCGCCCAAAGTGCAGGCGCTGCGGGACATCCTGACCAGGCGACGCGTCAGCAGGCGCGATCCTGCGCAGGCCTGATGCAATATCCGCTGTTGAGGAATGGGCGGAGTATCATTAGCCTTACGGCAAGGGCCGCGTGACGGCCTCCCGGTGGAAACGCAGGAGACACAACAATGTCCAGCCCCCTCGACGACCAGCTCGGCTTCGCGCCCGACTACGATTCCCCGGTCCCCTATATGCAGCGGACCCGCGAATATTACGCCGCGATCGGCTACACCACGCCCTATCGTTGGGCGCATTATGTCGATGCGCCGTTCCAGCCGCTGAAGAAGCCGCTGGCGCAGTCGCGCGTCACGATTGTCACCACAGCCGCCAAGTATGACCCTGCCAAGGGCGATCAGGGCCCGGGAGCTGCGTATAACGGCAGCGCCAAGTTCTATCAAGTCTATGACGGCGACACCGCCAGGCAGCACGATTTGCGGATCTCGCATATCGGCTACGACCGCAAGCACACCACGGCTACCGACAGCGGCACCTGGTTTCCGTTAGCCTTGCTCATCAAAGCCGCCGCCGCGGGGCGGATCGGCGACGTCGCGCCGCGCTTCTTCGGTGCGCCGACCAACCGCAGCCATCGCGTCACCATCGATGTCGACGCGCCGGATATTCTCGCGCGCTGCCAGGCCGACAAGGTCGACGTCGCCGTGATTGTCCCGAACTGCCCGGTCTGCCACCAGACGTCAGCGCTGGTGGCGCGCCATCTCGAAGCCAATGGTATCCCTACCGTCGTGATGGGCTGCGCCAAGGATATCGTCGAGCACGCCGCGGTGCCGCGTTTCTTGTTTTCGGATTTTCCGCTCGGCAACTCCGCCGGCAAGCCGCATGACGTCGCCTCGCAGGCGCAGACGCTCGAACTTGCGCTGCGGTTGCTCGAGTCTGCCTCCGGCGCGCGCACCACAATGCAGTCGCCGCTGCGCTGGAGCGAGGATGCTTCCTGGAAGCTCGACTACAACAACATCGCGCAGATGAGCCCGGAAGAACTGGCGCGACGCCGCGCCGAGTTCGACAAGCAGAAAGAGATCGCGCGCGGCAACCGCGCGGCGTGAATTAGCCGCAGCCGCCAGAACCGTCATTGTGAGCGAAGCGAAGCAATCCATAGCGCGGCATAACGGATAGATGGATTGCTTCGTCGCTTCGCTCCCTTGCGCAAACGCTTCGCGTTTGTCGCAGGCAATGACAGGCTTCCTGTCGGAAGACCGCTCTTCAATAGTGCTGTGCGGAGGAAACTGAATTGACCCGACCGTTCGAAGGCGTGAAGATTCTCGACTTCACGCAGGTGCTGGCTGGTCCTTACGCGAGCTACCAACTCGCGCTGCTCGGGGCCGATGTCATCAAGGTGGAGCGCCGCGAAGGCGAGGACATGCGCCGCACGCCGCTGAGCCGCGAATGGGCGGACCGTGGTCTCGCCCCGGGCTGGCAGGCCATCAACGGCAACAAGCGCAGCCTCACCCTCGACCTCTCGAAGCCGGAGGCGATCAAGATCGTCAAGCAGCTCGCCGCCCAGGCCGACGTGGTGATGGAGAACTTTCGCCCCGGCGTGATGGACAAGCTCGGCATCGGCTACACTGAGCTTTCGGCGATCAACCCGCGGCTGATCTATTGCGCCATTTCGGGCTTTGGCCAGACCGGCCCGGAACGGCTGGGCGCCGGCTATGACGGCAAGATCCAGGCGCTGTCCGGCATCATGTCGATCACCGGCCATGCCGAGACGGGCCCGACCCGCGCGGGCTTTGCGGTCTGCGACGTCCTGTCCGGCGCCACCGCCGCCTTCGGCGTGTCCAGCGCGCTGTTCCAGCGCACCCATACCGGCAAGGGCCAGCTGGTCGATGTCTCCATGCTGGAGGCGACGCTGGCGTTCCTGTCCGGGCAGGTGGCGGACTATTCGGTCGCCGGCCACCGTCAGCAGCTCTCCGGTAACCAGGCCGTAAGCCGCCGGCCGACCGCCAACCTGTTCAGGGCGGGCGAGGGCCATCTGCTGCTGGCCGTCAACAGCGAGAAGCAGTACATCGCGCTGATGACCGCGCTCGGTCGCGCCGATGCGCTGGAAGATCCGCGCTTCGTCGACTGGTTCGCCCGCCAGGAGAACGAGCCGGCCTTGCGGGCCCTCATCGAGGAGGCGCTGTCGAAGAAGGACCCCCGCGAGTGGGAAAAGATCCTGGACGCGGCGGGAGCGCCCTGCGCCAGCATCTGGAAGGTCGAGGAGGTGATCGATCATCCGCAGATCGCGGCGCGCGGCGCCATTCAGGAGATCGATACGCCCTATGGGCGTCTGCGCTTTGCCGGCAGCGGGTTCCAGCTCGCCCATGGCGGCGGCCGGCTCGACCGCATGGCGCCCGCACTCAGCGCCCATACCGACGAGGTGCTGGCCTCGCTCGGCTATGATGCGAAGGCGATCGCGGAACTGCGCGCGCGCGAGGTGGTCTAGCGGTAGCCGGGGCAGGGACGTCCCTGGCCTGTCCCGTTTTGGGTGGGCCAGCGCATGGCGACCCTGCGCCAAGCCGCTTTAATCGACAGAGCTCACCGTCTAAAAGACGCCTTTCCCGCTTCCCAGAAGGACAGATCATGCCCGCCTACCGCTCCCGAACCACGACCCACGGCCGCAACATGGCGGGCGCCCGCGGCCTCTGGCGCGCCACCGGCATGAAGAACGAGGACTTTGGCAAGCCGATCATTGCCGTGGTCAATTCGTTCACCCAGTTCGTGCCCGGCCACGTGCATTTGAAGGATCTCGGCCAG